>Ga0256404_1000339_pt1 | contig 122217 bp, 96 predicted proteins | sample RumenRJG_01DNA_FD_185990 | JGI IMG/M metagenome (GOLD analysis project Ga0256404, IMG submission 185990) | Bovine rumen microbial communities from Lethbridge, Alberta, Canada - RJG_01 | ecosystem: Host-associated > Mammals > Digestive system > Stomach > Rumen | place: Canada: Alberta... | reverse complement strand
TACGCTTGTTTTGATTTGCAACACTAAGATAAGTGAAAAATCTGACATGGCAAAATCCTGAGCAACTTTTTGTTGCTCAGGAACTTATAAATAAAGTTAAATCAAAGTGTTGCGGAATTAAGGTTTTTCATTAGCTGAGTTTGTTGTTTCAAATATTTGTCATATCTTTGCAGCGTTATCCATACAGATTGCATCATGAGCAAGGCATACAAAGACTATCAGGACAAGCCTCTTCAGGCATCAGAGTCCACGGGAACCTACGGCGTTCGGACGGACACTCCAAGTGTTCCGCTCCAACAGGACTCGACCCGCGACCGTATCTTGGCCAGCACGATGTCTGTTGATGAGTATTTCGACGAACTGATATCTTTGGTGCGCCAGGATTGGCTTGCTCGCCTTTAATCCTTCAGCCATCTTACTTCTTGATGAGGTCCCGCATCTTGTCATAGTAGCCGTCAACACCCAGCAGTGTGGCGCAGAGGACAAGGAGTTGGGCGGAGAGCATCAGCACCGAGCCGTCGATGACGCCGAGCGGAGGCAGGATCAGCCCCGCAGCAGCGAATGCCACTGCGGAGCCGAATGCCATGAGTGCGATTTTGCGCTTCATAACGGTCAATGGTCAATGGTCAATGTTCAATGAACATCAGATCTTCGAGAGGTCGAGGAAGTTGGCCGTCACGTTCATGTCAGCGCTGGGCTGAATGGTGCGGGGGTTCTGGCTGTTGCCGTCGCTCCAGCTCATGAACTGGAAGTTGTCGTTCTCGGGCACGGCCTCGATGACTACCGTGTCGCTACCCGTTGCCTCCACGCTGTTACCGGCTACTGCTGCGCCGTTCTTCTTGATGGAGATGCTGCCGCCACCGTCAGTGCCCACACCCGCAGCGATCGTGAACGATTCGCCTGCGCTGGGATTCTCCGTAGTTCCGGAATCGTTCCCTGAATCTGTAGTTCCGGAGTTGTCCGTAGATCCAGAGTTTCCACCGTCACCGCCCTCGGGGTCGGTGCCGTTGTCTTCGGGGTCTTCCACCTTGCCCTCGTCGCCGGAGATGACGCGCTTCACCTCGTTGCCGTTGCGGTCGAAGCAGGTGATCTGCACGGAGGTCTTGGCGAGCTCCTCCTTGAGGTCGCTGGCGGGCGTGAAGATGATGCGGCGGCTGGAGATCAGGCTGGCCTTGACGTCGTTGACGTCGGCCACACTCTTGGCGCGCAGTCCGAAGCGCATGGAGCCCAGTCCGGGCAGAGCTACGGCGTGACCTTCGGTGGCCCATGCCTTGATGACTTCGCCGGCGGCGTCCCAGCAGGCCTGCATCACGCCCTTGTTGATGCCGGAGCGGAGGGCGGCTTCCTGGATGACTTTGTTCTGGGCCAGAGCGATGTAGAGCTCGGGGGCCATCACGTAGCGGTAGGTGTCGGCGTACTTACCGACCTTGATGAGTTGTTCTTTTGCTTTTACTTTGAGTGACATAATTTTTAATGTTTTTAGGGTTTCTAACTAGCGCGCAAAAATTCTCTAGTTAGCGCGCAAAAATTTTGTCTTTCCGGATTGACGGTGCAAAGGTACGACAGCGGCATTGCGGTCTACGAATCGGGGACGAAAAATTTTCGATTTTTTTTTAGAGTCGGGACAGGCGTTCAGAGGAGGATGCAGTCATTTTAGTCATTAGTCAAAATAGTCAAAATCGTTTTGAAGGTGTCAAAATGCCGCACTATAAATAAATATTTATATTTATTATAGTGAGCAAAATGACCGAATCCGAAATTGATTTTGACTAAAATGACTTTGACTATCTTGACTACGAAAAAACATGTATTTTTTTGAAGACAAGCTGACCCGACAAATTGTCGTATCAGGTCAAAAACGAAGCGTCATCCTCATCAACGAGTCGGGCCTCCACGCCCTCGACAGGGCCTACAGCATCGCCTTCCCCGGTGGCTTTTTTCAGTTTTTTCAGGTTTTTCGGTTTTTTCACATCTTTTCTTGCACAAATGTTGTGCGTGTGCTGTCTTTTTACTACATTTGCAGTGAAATTATTGATAGATTTGAACATTTTGTGGACGAGATTTGAACATTTCGTGAACAAGAATTGAACATTTTGAAGACCGTTTTTAAACAGCATGGAGTACAGAAGATCACAATACAAAGAGGTGATGGAGCGAATGAATGAGCCGAGACGATTCATTCAGGTGCTTGCCGGACCTCGCCAGGTGGGCAAGTCCACACTGATAGGTCAGGTGTTGAACGATTGCACGCTGCCACACTATTCATACAATGCGGACGGTGTGAACGAAAACGACAGTGACTGGATACGCCGCATATGGGAAAGCACCAGAGTGCAAATGGACTCCAAACAACAGACCGAGGTCGTGCTCGTCATCGATGAGATACAAAAAATCAGGCAATGTCACGACATTGTCGTCTTATCTCAACATACTCAGGGAGTGTAACCTGTTGACGGGGTTGCAAAAATTTGCCAATGACGGCGCACGCCGTTATCAGTCTGCGCCCAAGTTCCAGGTGTACAACAATGCGTTGCTCACGGCATATCGAGGCACTTCATACGACAAAGACCGCACTGATCCTCAGATATGGGGAAGATGGGTGGAGTCTGCTGTCGGTGCCTATTTGCTCGGCGGTGCGGAAGAGGGTGACTACAGTGTCTATTATTGGAGAGAGCGCTCCGACGAGGTTGATTTCGTCGTTGTTCATCAGGGAGAGATTATTGCTTTAGAAGTGAAAAGCGGGCGACGGGGAATGAACAGCGGCTTGCCTTTGTTTTGTCAAAAATTTAACGCCAGACGGGCCTTTGTAATAGGAACGGACGGGGTGCCGCTTGAAGACTTCTTTAAGATGCGGATAGAGGATTTGTTCTGATGGCTGAGGGCTGAAGTAAGAACTAAGAACTATTTTCACTCCAGCAGCAGGCAGAGCACCACGCTCCAATGGGCCATGGAGCCCAGGAGGACAAAGATGTGCCAGATGGCGTGGAAATGACGCCGGTCGTCGTGGGCGAAGAACCACGTGCCGGCAGAGTAAATCACACCCTCCGTGACGAGCAGCGCAATGGCCAGAGGAGAGAGTTGCGCCATGACGGGCTTGAAGACCAGCAGCACACTCCACCCCATCGTCAGATAAATCGCCAGCGAAAGACGGGGGAAACGGCCCATGGCAAACACCTTATAGAAAATGCCCCCGAGGACGGCCACCCACTGCACGGCAAAGATGGTCCAGCCCAGCCAGCCGCCCACAACGGCCACACAAATCGGCGTGTAGGAGCAGGCAATCATGACGTAGATGCCGATGTGGTCGAAGATGCGCATGACGCGCTTCGCACGGCCCGGATGCACCCAATGGTAAGATGTGCTCAGGGCAAACATGATGAACATGCCGACGATGAAAAACAAGACACCGAAAGCCATCTGCCAGCTGTGGTGCACTGCAGGCCACACCATCCAGATGGACGAGAGGGCAAAAACGGCCCCCGCCAGGTGGGTGACGGTGTTGGCACGCTCGGATTTGATGGGTAAACCACGCATAATCGACGGCAAAGGTACGGTTTTTCGTTTAAAGTTTAAAGTTTAAAGTTTAAAGAATAACGGAAAAGCCGCCGAAATGAAGATATTTTATTATCTTTGTACGGGAATTAACAAACAGACAAGGCTATGGGAAGAAAAAAGACCGGCATTCGCCGCATCAGGAAAAAGGATCTGAAGCGCGACATCATGGAGCTGTTTCAGCAAAACCCCTCAACATCATTTGAGCAGCGCACCATCTGCCGCAACTTCTCACTGACCACCCCGCCGGCACGGCAGCTGGTGGCCGACATCCTGCAGGATCTGCTCTTGGAGGACTACATACGCGAATCGCCCCGCTACTGCTATCAGCTGAACGACGTCACGGGCGTGATGGACGGCAAATTCCACCGCAAAGCCAACGGCAAGAACACCTTCCTGCCCGATGAGGGCGGAGAGCCCATCTTCGTGGCAGAGCGCAACTCGATGCGCGCCATGGAGGGCGACCGGGTGCGCGTCAGCATGATGGCCCGACGCAAGAACCACATCCGCGAGGCCCGCGTGATCGAGATTCTTGAGAGAGCCGACAAGCAATTCGTCGGCACGCTGCAGGTGAGGAAGGAATACGCCTATCTGCTCACTGAAGACCGCACGCTGGCCACCGACATCATCATCCCCCGCAGCAACCTCAAGAAGGGCAAGAACGGCGACAAGGCGGTGGTGAAAATCGTGGAGTGGCCCGAAGACGCCAAGAACCCCATCGGCAAGGTGGTGGACATCCTGGGCGCCACGGGAGAGAACAACGCCGAGATGCACGCCATACTGGCCGAATACGGGCTGCCCTACACCTACCCCAAAGCCGTGGAGGCCGCCGCAGAGAAGATTCCCCTGGAGATCCCTCAGGAGGAGATCGACCGACGGGAGGATATGCGCGAGGTGCTCACCTTCACCATCGACCCGCGCGACGCCAAGGACTTCGACGACGCACTCTCCATCCGCCAGATTGGGGAACATCTGTGGGAAGTGGGTGTGCACATCGCCGACGTGAGCGCCTACGTGACCGAAGGCAGCATCATCGACCGCGAGGCGCAGAAGCGCGCCACGAGCGTCTATCTGGTGGACCGCACCGTGCCGATGCTGCCCGAAAGGCTCTGCAACCTCATCTGCTCGCTGCGCCCCGACGAAGACAAGCTGACCTACAGCGTCGTGTTCAAAATCAACGAAAAAGGCGAGGTGAAGGACTGGCATCTGGCCCACACGGTGACGCGCAGCAACCGCCGCTACTGCTACGAAGAGGTGCAGGAAATCCTCGAGGGCAAGGACGGCGACTACGCCGAAGAGTTGCGCCAATTGGACCGCTTCGCAAAGGTTCTGCGTGCCAAACGCTTCGAGGCGGGCAGCGTGGACTTCGACCGCACGGAGGTGCGCTTCGAGATCGACGAGGAGGGCAAGCCCCTCTCCGTGTATTTCAAGAAGAGCCAGGACGCCAACAAGCTCATCGAGGAATTCATGCTGCTGGCCAACCGCACGGTGGCCGAAAGCATCGGCAAGGTGTCCCGTGAAAAGGGCAAAAAGCAGAACCAGTCGCAGAAGACCTTCGTCTACCGCATCCACGAGACGCCCGACCCCGACAAGCTGATGAATCTCTCGGGCTTCGTGCAGAAGTTCGGCTACAAATTCAAGGCCGGCCACGACACGAAAGGCATCAGCCAGAGCATCAACCGGCTCATGGCCGACATACGCGGCAAGAAGGAGCAGAACGTCATCGAGCTGCTCACGCTGCGCTCCATGATGAAGGCCCGCTACTCCACGCACAACATCGGACACTACGGGCTGGCCTTCCCCTACTACACCCACTTCACCTCGCCCATACGCCGCTATCCCGACCTGATGGTGCACCGCCTGCTGACACGCTACGCTCAGGGCGGACGCAGTGCCAACCGCGAGAAATACGAGGAGTTGTGCGACCACTCCAGCGACATGGAACAGCTCGCCGCACAGGCCGAGCGCGCCAGCATCAAATACAAACAGGTGGAATACATGAAGGAGCGCCTGGGCGAAGTGTTCGAAGGCACCATCTCCGGCGTGACGGAATACGGACTCTATGTGGAGGTCAACGAGAACAAGTGCGAAGGCATGGTGCCGCTGCGCGACCTCTGCGACGACTACTACGAATTCGACGAGAAAAACTACTGCCTGCGCGGACGCCGCACCCATCGCCAGTACACCCTGGGCGACCAGGTGAAGATACAGGTGGCGCGCGCCGACCTCTACCGCAAGCAACTCGACTACAAACTCATCCGCGACTAAGGTGGCACAGACACTCTCCCAGACACAGACACAAAGGCAGGAGCAGAGGCAGGAACAACGCCTGCAGCTCACGCCGCAACAGCTCCTGACCGCCCGACTGACGGCACTCTCACTTGACGAACTGAGGGAGCGCGTGGAGGCGGAGTGTATGGAGAATCCCTGGCTGGAACGACGCAGCAATGTCGCCGCACGCCGGCGCGGCACGCTCTCCTTCGAGCCGGGCGACCGGGGAGAAACGCTCTCCTTCTACGACCGGCTCACCGAGCAGATGGGCGAATACGACCTGAGCGACCACGAGCGCGACATACTGGAATACCTCATCGGCTCGCTCGACGACAACGGCTTCATCACCAAGCCCCTCGCCCAGATTGCCGACGAGCTGGAAATCTACCACAGCCTCTCGGCCTCGGAAGAAGAAGTCGGGAGGATGCTTGCGGTGCTGCAGCAGTTTGACCCGCCCGGCATCGGCGCCAGAAATCTGAAGGAATGTCTGCTGCTGCAACACCCCAGTGCGAAGCTGCGCACCGTGTTCGAACGCCATTGGGACGATTTCACCGGCAAACGCTGGGACCGCATACAGGACAAGATGGGCCTCACCGACGCCGAAGTGGAGCGTCTGCGCCGCGAAGTGCAGCACCTGAACCCCCGCCCGGGCAACAACCCGAGCGATCCCGTAGGGCGCGCCACGGAGACCATCAAGCCCGACTTCTTCGTGGAAATGGACGACGACGGCACCATCAGGCTCTCCCTCAACCAGGGCGATGTGCCCTCGCTCCGTCTGAGCGACGAAGCGGAGGACGGCGGAGGCACCGAAGAGAGCGACTCCTTCGTGCGCGAATATCGTGAACGCGGGCAGCTGTTCATCGACGCGCTGACGCAGCGACGTCTCACCATGACGGCCGTGATGAAAGCCATCATCAGGCTGCAGAAGCCCTTTTTCCGCGAGGGCGACGAAAACCTGCTGCGCCCCATGCGACTGGAGGATGTGGCCGAAAAGACCGGGCTGAATCTCAGCACCGTCTCACGCGTCACTTCGTCGAAATACGTAGAGACGCCCTACGGCATCTATCCCCTCAAATGGTTCTTCTCGGGCAGCAGCACGCAGGACGGTGAAGCCGTGTCCACCCGCAAGGTGAAGGCTGCCCTCAAAACCCTCATTGAGGCAGAAGACAAGACGGAGCCCCTGAGCGACGAGGCGCTCTGCACGGCGCTCCGGGAACAAGGCTACGACATCGCCCGGCGCACCGTAGCCAAATACCGCGAACAACTCGGATATCCACCCGCACGATACAGGAAATGAAACGACCCCGCTCTTTTAACTTTCTCACTTTGGCTCGCGCCGTCTCTCTCATCTTCAGGCCGAGCTACTACCCTACGGTGGCTTTTGCGGTGCTGCTCACCGTGACCTATCTCTCGCTGCTGCCCTGGAGCTTCAAGCTGTGGCTACTGGCCGTTGTCTATCTCTTCACGGTGCTCATCCCGTGGGTGGGTGTGATGCTCTACCGCAAGGCCCACGGATGGTCGACCGCAGAGCTGAGCCGACGTCATCGCCGCTTCGTGCCCTACCTCCTGCACATCGTCTCCTACCTGTGCTGCTTCTCTATCATTGAAAACGTCCATATGCCCGCATTCGCCGGCGCGCTCATCGTGGCTTCACTGATGCTCCAATGCGGCTGCACCATTATCAACATCTGGTGGAAAATCAGCATGCATTCGGCGGCCGCCGGCGCTGCCGTCGGCGCCTTGGTGGCCTACAGCCTGCTGCTCAACTATAACCCGGTTTGGTGGCTCTGTCTGTTGCTTTTGCTTTCGGGCTGTGTGATGTCCTCGCGCATGGTGCTGCTTCAGCACACGCTGGCGCAAGTGCTCTGCGGTTTCGGCTTTGGCATCCTTTGCGGCTTCGTCGGCATCATTCTTTCGTAACCCAAGTGTCCATCCAACGCTCGGCGTAAGGCAGATAGAGATTGTGGCCGGCAGCGTTGAGGTGCGCCTTGTCCTGCGGCGCCTGGAAATAGCGGCGACGAAACTCCGCATCAAGCACGTGCACGGGGCAGTCACTGCAGAAATTGTCCAGGACGGGCACCTTCTTTTTCCGACATACCTTCAATATCGCTTTATGGACACCCTCAAAACCGGGACGGTCCACCGCCCAAGGCGTCACATAGCCCACACGGGAGTGGGGACACTGCAAGCGGATGCGGTCGATCACAACAGCCAGCGAGTCGCGGAAAATACGGAGCGAATCCTTGTTGCGTCCGCATTTGTCGGCATCGTTGTGACCGGCGATGATGAGCACGATGTCGGCCTCGGGCGAGAGCTGCGCATAGCGCACCGTCATGGCGGGTCCGAAGCGCTCCCGGGTGCGGTCGAAGGCCACGCAGCCGCCGTTGCGTCCGACATTCTGATAGGCATACCCGTGGCGCACAGCCCACTTGGCGTGCCAGGTCTCCTCTTTCGGAGCACGATGGTTGGCCACATAGGAGTCGCCGAAAACCGCAAGGGTCTGCCCCCGGAGCAAGAGGCAGGAGAGCAGATAAACGGCGGTGAAGAGTGTCTTTTTCATCTTTTTGCGGGCAAAGTTAAAAGAAAAATTTCAAATATCCCACTTTTTTCGTACTTTTGTCACAAGAAATGACGACAATCACGCTTACGCTGCTTCGCACGCTCCTCAAGGAGCGCCCCGCCGACGGCCACAAAGGCACCTTCGGACAGGCCCTGATTATCGCCGGACAATGGGGCATGGGCGGCGCGTCGATACTCGCCGCAAGGGCCGCTCTGGCAACGGGCGTGGGCAAGGTGTGCGTCTGTCTGCCCCGCCGCAACAACGACATCCTGCAGGTGGCCGTGCCCGAAGCCGTTCTCGTGCACGACCCCTCGGAGACGCACTTCACGCAGCCCGTAGATCCCGTGCCCTTCAGCGCCGTAGCCGCAGGACCGGCTCTGGGCACCCGTGACGACAGCGCCCGGGCGCTCCGGCGCCAATGCGTCCTCGCCGCCGCCAAACCGCTGCTGCTCGACGCCGACGCGCTCAACATCCTGGCCCGACATCCCGAGTGGACGAAAGATGTGCCCGAGGGCACCGTCATCACCCCGCACGGAGGAGAGTGGCTGCGGCTCAAGGAAGCCGGCGCCGATCTCTCCCGCTTCATCGTCGTGAAGAAAGGCCACCCCACCCTCATCCTGCCGCCCGGAGGCGATGAATCCGAGGCTTTCGTCTGCCCCTGGGGCAACAACGGCATGGCTACCGCCGGCAGCGGAGACGTACTGACCGGCATCATCGTCAGCCTCATGGCGCAGGGCTACTCCCCCCCGGAAGCCGCTCTCCTGGGCGTCTCGCTTCACGCTCTCGCCGGAGATGCCGCCCGCGACGCTTTGGGCGAACACAGCGTGACCGCCTCGGCCCTGGTGGACTTCCTCCCGGCAGCCTTCAAAACCGTACGTAACACCGCATCCCAATGAAACGCATACTTGTGACCGGAGCCAGCGGCTTCATCGGCAGTTTTATCGTAGAAGAAGCCCTTCGACAGGGCTACGAAACCTGGGCCGCCATGCGCCAGACCAGCAGCAAAGCCTATCTGCAGGACCCGCGCATACATTTCGTCGAACTCAATCTCTCCGACCCCGAATCGCTGAAAGAACAACTGAAGAGTTGCGGCCGATTCGACTACATCGTCCACGCCGCAGGCGCCACCAAATGTCTGCGCCGCGAAGACTTCTTCCGCACCAACACCGAGGGCACCCGCCATCTGGCGGAAGCGCTGATGGAAACGGATCTGGTGCCGGAGCGCTTCGTCTTCATCAGCAGCCTGAGCGTCTTCGGCGCCGTGAGGGAGACGCCGCCCTATCAACCCATACGCCCCGACGACAAGGCCCGGCCCAACACGGCCTACGGCGAGAGCAAATGGGCTGCGGAGGAATATCTGCGCACACTGCCCGTGGAGCGCTTCCCCTACACCATACTGCGCCCCACAGGCGTCTACGGCCCCAGGGAAAAGGACTACTTCGTCATGGTGCAAAGCATCAAGGGTCACATGGATTTTGCTGCAGGGCTCAAGCCGCAGGACATCACCTTCATCTACGTGGCCGATCTGGTGCAGGCCGTCTTCCACGCGCTGACGACGCCGCAAGCTCTGGGGCGCGCCTACTTCCTCTCCGACGGTGCGGTCTACAGCTCGCGCACCTTCTCCGATCTGGTGCAGAAGGAGCTGGGCAACCCCTGGGTGCTGCACGTCAAGGCGCCGCTGTGGCTCATGCGCCTCATCTGCAGCGTCGGCGACTGGTGGATGCAGCGCACGAAACGCCTCATCGTGCTGAACCGCGACAAGTACAACATCCTGACACAACGCAACTGGCAATGTGACATCGAGCCCGCCCGGCACGACCTGGGGTTCGCTCCCGAATGGCCGCTGGAGCGCGGCGTGCGCGCCACCGTCAAATGGTATAAGGAAGCCGGATGGCTCTGAACCGCGAAATACTGCGCATCGCCCTGCCCAGCATCGTTTCCAACATCACGGTGCCGCTGCTGGGGCTGGTGGACGTTGCCATCACGGGACATCTCGGCGCCAAAGTATATCTGGGGGCCATCGCTGTGGGCGGCATGCTCTTCAACGTTATCTACTGGATGTTCAGCTTCCTGCGCATGGGCACCAGCGGACTCACGGCACAGGCCTACGGCCGGCAAAGCCCGCACGACATCATGGACCAGCTGGCACGCGGCACAGTGGTGGCGCTGGCCCTCTCCCTGCTCCTTGTGCTGCTTCAAACACCCGTGTCGCAGCTGGCCTTGCATCTGATTGATCCCTCGGAAGAGGTGCGCCGCCTGGCCGCCCTCTACTTCCGCATCTGCATTTGGGGCGCTCCGGCCGCCCTATTGCTTTTTGTCTTCTCCGGTTGGTATGTGGGGATGCAGAATTCGCGTCTGCCCATGTGGGTGGCCGTCGTGCAGAACGTCTCCAACATACTCCTCTCCCTCGTCTTTGTCTTCGGCTGCGACATGGGGCTCCGCGGCGTGGCTCTGGGCACCGTGGCGGCACAATATGCCGGACTGCTCACCGCCGTGGTGTTATGGTGGTGGCACTACCGCCGCTTCCTGCCCGTGCTCTCCTGGCACACGGCACTGGATGTGGGCGCCATGCTCAGCTTCTTCAATCTCAACAAGGACCTCTTTCTGCGCACGCTCTGCCTCATCGCCATCCACTTCTATTTCATCGCAGCGGGAGCATCGCTGGGCGACACCGCTCTGGCTGTCAACACCATGCTCATGCAGCTCTTCACCCTCTACAGCTACATCATGGACGGATTTGCCTGCGCCGGAGAGGCCATTGTCGGACGCGCCGTTGGGGCCGGCAACACGCGACTCCATCGCATGGCCGTCGGGCGTCTGTTCCTGTGGGGAGGGCTGATGGTGGTGCTCTTTACCACGGCTTACGGCCTCGGAGGCAGACCGTTTCTCTCGTTGCTCTCCAACAATACCGATGTCGTGCAGGCGGCGCAGGTGTATCAACCCTGGACCCTGCTCATCCCGCTCTGCAGCGTCGCCACCTTCATTTGGGACGGCATCTTCATCGGCGAGACCGACACACGCGGCATGCTTCTGGCCACAGCCGTCGGCATGACGACGTTCTTCGTCCTCTATTGGTGGTGGGGCCCGCTATACGGCAACCACGGACTGTGGGCGGCCTTTCTCTGTTATCTCTTTGTGCGCGGACTCACCCAGACGCTCTACAAAAGGCCCTGGATCACGCAGGGGAAGAAAGGCTGAAGAAGGAGAAGTTGACGCTGCCGTAGGCGCGATGGTCAACGAACGCCGGATGAGAAGAGAAATCTTGAGCCTTGCCGTGCTCCAGAACAAAAAGGCCGCCCTCACGGAGCAAACTGCGTGAGAGCACCAGGTCAGGTAATTCCTCAATATTCTCCAACTGATAAGGCGGATCAGCAAAGATAAAATCGAACTGCTCCCGACACCTGTTTAAAAATTGGAACACGTCCGCGCGCAAGGGAAGCGCCGCCGTGTCGCCCAACTGCTCCACGAAGCTCTTGATGAACCGGTGGTGAAGCGGGTCCTTCTCCACACTGATGACACGGGAACAACCGCGCGAGATTAACTCCAGAGTGATGCTGCCGGTGCCGCTGAAAAGATCCAAAGCCACCGGCCCTTCCGACCAGTCGAGGTAGCCGTTGAGCACATTGAAGAGATTCTCCTTGGCAAAATCTGTCGTGGGCCGCGCCTTGAACGTACGTGGCACCTCGAAGTGACGACCCTTGTATTTCCCCGTGATGACGCGCATAGGCTAAAGATACACCAAAGAAGGCAGAGCCTGCGGCTTCACCGAAGCAATGAACTCATGCACCCGATTCTGGAATTCGGGCGAAGCGTCATAGAGGTTACACGTGTCGTATTGCGAATCCATCTGCAGCAGATGCCACACACTCAGAAGGAAATAGAGACGGTCGGCATCGTTTTCGCAGACAAACGAGTTGGCATACTGCAGACGACCGCGGGAGGTGGCCACAACAAGAAGATTGGAGCCTTCAACCACAACGTGAAAAGCGACGGCACCGCGATGTCCTCCCTCATAGTCCGCCGAGCGCATACCCTGAGCTCGGGAGGCGACATACTCCATCAGGCAGGCAGGGAAGTTCTGTATGGTGGCCTGAGGGAACACCTCTCTAAGCGCCTGCTCTATGGCAGAGGGCAAATGGTAGATGCAGACCACCTCCAGGCCGGGAAGTATCTGTACGGCCAGATCTTCCGCACGCGCCGTGCTCTCGGAAAACACCTGACGGTAGATGGCCACGATGTCTTCGCGACGGAAGTCGTCGAGAGGAATCTGCGTAGTGGGCGCATTGGACAGGAAACGCACGCGCTCGTAGTCGCGCCCCAACAAACGGGGATGTGTGAGCAGTCGGGCAAAGTTGTCCGCCTCCGACTCACCTTCCTTCGCCGACACCGTGTCTTCAATGACCAGCTGCCCTGAAGCTACACTGTGGACGAGAAAAGAAAATCCACCCGCACAAGTGCGGATGGATAGACTGTAACTCATCAGGGAATTATTCCCAGTTGCCGGCATTGTTGTTCCAACCGTTACCTGCATCACCAATCTTCAGGCCGGGATAAGCACCCTTGGCTTCTGCAGCTTCCTTATTGTTGTAAATCAAGCGGGCACCGCGCTTACCCATACCCTTGAGGTAGCTATCATAGGGGGCGTTGCACTCCATCACCTGAATGATGGCGCCGGACTTGGTCGTGTTGGGGCAGGCGATGATTTCGAAGGTGTCGCCGCCGGAGAAGGGGATGTAGCGCAGAGAGTCGGCTACAAAACCATCCTTCTTATAGAGAGAGTCCTGAAGGCTCACCCAAACGGTGTCACGACGGAAATCCTGCAAGCCGTTGGCAATGATGGCAGCCTGGTCGCCGCTGTTGACAATATCGGCAGCCTTGCGCTCGGTCAGGCCCTTGTCCATCTGCTCGTCGGAGAGCGTGCCCTGCTTCATGACAATGGGCAATTTGCCGTTCTTGATGAAAGCAATCAGAACATCCCAATCGGCGCAGTATTCACCGTCAGGATGCTGGTTCTTGAATGCCTCTTCGGCATCACGAATCTCGAGCAAACGTGCCTTGACCACAGCCTCGCGCGCAGCCACCTCGGCATTGAAGTCCTGGTCGTCGGCGATGCTGCGCCAACAAATGAACAAAAGTGCCACCGCACAGATGCCCAAAACTAAGTTAATTACTTTTTTCATGGTTTTATTTCATTTTTTTTCGTATATTCGCATCACAAATGTACGAAATTTAACGATAACTACCCCCAAAACGGGTACTTTTTTTGATAAAAACAGAGATTTTTCCACACGAGAGCATGCATAACGGGAATTTAGCAGCAAAGATATTGGAAAATTTTCCACATCAGGCCACTCCGGAACAACTCCAAGTGGTGCAACTGTGGGAAGACTTCCTGCTGAGCCGTGACGCAGACCGGATTTTCGTGCTTAAAGGATATGCCGGAACCGGCAAAACGAGCCTCATTGCCGCCCTGGTGAAAACATGGACTTCCCTGCAGCAAAGAGTGGCGCTCCTGGCACCCACAGGACGGGCCGCGAAAGTCATGAGCGACTACTCCGGACTCCCTGCCTTCACCATCCACAAATTCATCTACCGGCGCAAGAGCTTCGGCGATGACGAACATTTCACCGCCATGCCTAATCTGGTGCCCGGCACCCTGTTTCTGGTGGACGAAGCCTCCATGATACAAAACTACGGCATCAGCGGAGGGCTCTTCGGCGAAGGACAACTGCTCGACGATCTCATCCGATTCGTTTACACCGGACGCGACTGCCGCCTGATGCTCATCGGCGACGAAGCGCAGCTGCCGCCCGTGGGAGAGACAGAGAGCCCCGCGCTGAACAGCGACAACCTGGAAGGCTACGGACTCTCCGTGACGGAATTCACCCTGCGACAAGTGGTGCGCCAAACCGAGGCCTCCGGCATCCTGTGGAACGCCACCATGCTGCGCACCCTGCTCACCGAAGGAGAAGTCTTTGATTTCCCACGATTGCGGCTGCAGGGATTTGCCGACATCCGGGCCGTGAACGGCAACGGGCTATTGGAGGCGATGGAAGAGAGCTACTACCGCGTGGGAGAAGACGAAACCATCGTAGTGACACGCAGCAACAAGCGTGCGGCCCTCTTCAATCAAGGCATACGCGCCCGCATCCTGGACCACGACGAGGAACTGTGCTCGGGCGACCGCATCATGATTGTGAAGAACAATTACCGATGGATGCCAGCCCCAACAGCCAAGGAAAACCAGATATCTTCCTTCCTGGCCAACGGCGATATGGCCGTTGTGCGCCGCTACAGCAACGAGCGTGAGCTCTACGGCCTGCGTTTTGCCGATGCTACGATCGAACTGCCCGACTACAACCGCATGGAGATTGACGCGACCATCATGATGGACACGCTTCAGAGCGAGAGCCCCGCCCTCACGGCCGAACAGCAGAAAGTCCTTTGGAATGCCGTCTGGAACGACTATGATGACATCCCCGGCAAGAAAGAGCGTATGGAGAAAATGAAGCAGGACGTCCATCTGAACGCCCTGCAAATCAAATACGCCTATGCCGTCACCTGCCACAAAGCACAAGGCGGGCAATGGGCCCATGTCTATATCGATCAAGGATACATGTCGGAAGACATGCTTTCCGAAGACTACTTCCGCTGGCTCTACACCGCACTGACGCGCGCCACGGAGAAAGTGTTCCTCATCAACTGGCCCCGCCAACAACAGGAGACGTCGGAAGAGAACGACTGAGCCGTCGGATTGGCAGCTTACGCTGTTGCCATCTCCACCACCTTGTCAACAGCTGCCTTCAGACCGTCGACATTCTTGCCGCCAGCCTGTGCGAAATGAGGCTGACCGCCACCGCCGCCCTGAATGAGACGGCCGGCTTCGCGCACCATCTGGCCCGCATTCTTGCCTTCCTTGGTGAGATCCTCAGAAAGCGACACCGTGAGCGAAGGCTTTCCTTCTGAGAAACCGCCGATGACCACGAGCGTCTGCTCGGTGAAAGCGCCGCGCAGCTGGAACGCCATATCCTTGGCCGTCTGCGCCTCAATCGGCAGAACGCCTGAAATGACACGCACGCCGTTCACCTCACGCGCCTTGGCAATGAGACTCTCCTTATATTTCAGCGCAGCCTCCGCCTTGAAGCCGTCCACCTGCTTCTTGAGCTCGGCGTTGTCGTTGATGGCCTTTTTGACGGTGGAGATCAAATCGGGGGCGTTGTTGAACAGCGCACGGAGATCCGTCATGCTGTCCAGCAGACGGTCAAGCAGATCCTCCACAGCCTTGCCAGTGATGGCTTCTATGCGGCGCACACCGGCAGCCACACTGCTCTCGGAGACGATGCGCATCATGCCGAGACAACCAGTGGAAGAAGCGTGACATCCGCCACAGAACTCCACACTCGTGCCGAACTGCACCACGCGCACCCGGTCGCCGTATTTCTCACCGAAGAGGGCGATGGCACCCAGCTTCTTGGCTTCTTCTATCGGTGTGTCGCGATATTCCTGGAGAGGAAGATTCTCGCGTATCTTTTCGTTCACCAGATGCTCCACTTCCCGCAACTGCTCTGCGCTAACCTTCTCAAAATGGGAGAAGTCGAAACGCAAGCCCTCTGCGCTTACCAACGAGCCCTTCTGCTCCACATGAGCGCCGAGCACCGTGCGCAAAGCCTCATCCAGAAGGTGCGTGCAAGTGTGGTTGGCCTCAATGGCGCGACGACGGTCCACATCGACGCAAGCCATGAACTCTGAATCGGGATTTTGGGGTATCTTGTTGAGGATGTGTACGGACACGCCGTTTTCCTTCTTGGTGTCCAACACTTGAATGGTCTCTTCACCATTGACCAGCTCGCCGGAATCACCGACTTCACCACCCATTTCGCCATAGAAAGGCGTCTCATCAAGAATGGCCTCATAGACCATGCCCTTCTTCTGCTTCACCTCACGGTATTTGAGGATGTGACAGGTGTATTCCGTAAAGTCATAACCTACGAAGCGGCTTTCGCCCTCGCGCAGCACATGCCAGTCGCCCATCTCCACCTGAGCGGCGTTGCGGGCGCGAGCCTTCTGCTTCTCCATCTCAACACGGAATCCGTCCTCGTCCACCGCAAGTCCCTTCTCGCGGCAAATCAGCTGGGTGAGATCCAGAGGGAATCCGTAGGTGTCGAACAGCGTGAAGGCTCTCTCACCGGACAGCATGTTGCTGCCGGCGGCCTTGGTCTCCTCGACCTGCTTATCCAACAGACGGATGCCCGTCTCCAAAGTGCGCAGGAAAGAATCTTCCTCTTCCTTCATCACCTTCATGATGAGCTCCTTTTGAGCTGCGATTTCGGGGAATGCCGCACCCATCTCTTCTACCAGACAAGGCACCAGAGAATACATAAACGCCTGCTTCTGGCCGAGGAAGGTGTAACCATAGCGCACGGCGCGGCGCAGGATGCGTCGGATTACGTAGCCGGCTTTGGCGTTAGAGGGCAGCTGGCCGTCGGCGATGGAGAAGGCGATGGCACGCAGGTGGTCCACGATGACACGCATGGCAATGTCCTTCTCTTCGTTCTCACCGTAGTGCGTTCCGGCCTTCTCGGCCATCACGCGGATGAGCGGCTGGAAGACGTCGGTATCGTAATTGCTCGTCTTGCCCTGCATCGTGCGCACCAGACGCTCGAAGCCCATACCCGTGTCAATCACCTTGGCGGGAAGAGGCTCCAGAGAGTGATCGGCCTTGCGGTTGTATTGCATGAAGACCAGGTTCCAGATTTCGATGACCTGGGGATGATCCTTGTTCACCATCTGTGCACCGGGCACCTTCAGCTTTTCCTCCTCGGAGCGGCTGTCGATGTGTATCTCGGAGCAGGGGCCGCAGGGACCCGTGTCGCCCATTTCCCAGAAATTATCGTGCTTGTTACCGTTGATGATGTGGTCCTTCGGCAGATATTGCTCCCAAATTTTGGCGGCTTCCTCGTCGCGCTCAAGACCTTCTTCCTTGCTGCCCTCAAAGACGGTGGCATACAGATCCTTGGGGTTGAGCTTGAGCACCTCCACCAGATATTCCCAAGCCCAGGAGATGGCCTCCTTTTTGAAATAGTCGCCGAAGCTCCAGTTGCCCAGCATCTCGAACATGGTGTGGTGGTAGGTGTCGTGACCCACCTCCTCCAGGTCGTTGTGTTTGCCGCTCACACGCAGACACTTCTGTGTGTCGGCCTGACGGCGGCTCTTGGGGGTGGCATTGCCCAAAATGATGTCCTTAAACTGGTTCATGCCGGCATTGGTGAACATCAGTGTGGGGTCGTCCTTGATGACCATGGGGGCAGAGGGCACTATAAGGTGTCCTTTGGATTCAAAGAATTTCTTGAAAGACTCTCGTATTTCGTTTGCAGTCATAATAGAATGTTTTTTTCGGGTGCAAAATTACAAAAAAATATCAAAAAGAGAAAAACTGTCCCTCATCTGCTTTTATCTATCAACTATTTTTTGTACTTTTGCAATGAGTTATCACACGAAATCATGGCACTGAATCCCAACAAAGACCTCAAACTGTACTACTCCATCGGAGAAGTGGCCCAGGAATTCGGGGTCAACGAGTCGCTTTTGCGTTTCTGGGAATCCGAGTTTCCCAGCATCGCCCCGAAGAAGAACGGCAGGGGCGTCAGGATGTACACCAAAGAAAACATTGAGGAGATTCGCCTCATCTACAATTTGGTGAAGGTGCGTGGCATGAAGTTGTCCGTCGCCCAAAAGACGCTCGCCACCAAACGCGGCGCCGTGCAGGACACCACACAGGTTCTGGAGCAGTTGCAGCAAGTGCGCAACGAGCTTGTGGAGCTACGTAAGCTTCTTAACGGTCTTTAAGCCCATCTTTTCCAATTCGCGCACAACATCGTCGGCATCGTCGGCTTGCACCTCCACTTGGAGCACTACTGTTTGTGCTGTTTGCCCTATACCCTTTTTCTTGCGCCCAATGAGCGGCAGGTGACGCAGCCAGCTGCGGTGCTTCTTTCCCAGTATGATATTGCGGTCGTCCTTGTCAAGCACGATGCTTCCGCTACCGATGGCCTGATAGAGTTCCTCTCTCAAGCGCACGCCGTGCAGATCGCAAAGTCGGTCCTCCAAATAGCTGTTGCGCTCAATGTCCAACTCCTCGAACAGCGCCGCCAGACGTTCTTTGCCCACACGCTGCAACTCGCGGTCGTTGCGCTTGAGCATAGAAGTGATTTTGCTGCGGGCTTTGGCGGTGGTGGCGTAGTCGAGCCACTCTTTGGACACACGGTTCTGCTTACCGGTGAGGATTTCCACCTGGTCGCCGCTTTCAAGATGGTAGCCCAAACCCTCCAGTTTGTGATTGACCTTGGCACCGATGCAATGGGTGCCGAGGAAGGTGTGGATGGAGAAAGCGAAATCGAGCACGGTGCTGCCCGCCGGCATCGTCTTGAAGTCGCCCTTGGGGGTCACGACGAATATCTCGCTGGCATAGAGGTTCAGCTTGATGGTGTTGAGAAAATCCACCGCATTGGGCTGAGGATCGTCCAAAATCTCCTTGATGGTAGAGAGCCAGCGGTTGAGCTCGTTCTCGCTGTCTTCGGCCCCCTTGCCTCCTTCCTTATATTTCCAATGGGCTGCAAAACCCTGCTCCGCAATCTCGTCCATACGGCGCGAACGGATTTGCAACTCTATCCAGCGGCCGCGCTTCGACATGAGCGTCGTCTGCAGAGCCTGATAGCCGTTGGCCTTCGGATGTGAGAGCCAATCGCGCAGACGCTCCGGGTGCGGGCGGTAGATGGACGAGGCAATGGCGTAGATGCGCCAGCACTCCTCCACTTCGTCCTCCTGTCGGGGCGTGTCGAAGACGATGCGCACAGCCAGGAGGTCGTACACCTCCTCGAAGGACACCTTCTTATTCTGCATCTTGCACCAGATGCTGTAGGGCGACTTGATGCGCGCCTTGATATCGTAGTGAAGTCCTGCTGCATCAAGTTTCTCGCGAATGGGCGCCGTGAACTCGTCAAAGATGCCGATGAGATCCTGCTTCTGCTCCCCGAGTCGGGTCTGAATCTGGGTGTAGGCTGCAGGCTGCTCGTAACGGAAGGCCAGATCCTCCAGCTCTTCTTTGATTTTGTTCAGGCCGAGACGGTTGGCCAACGGCGCGTAGATGTAGAGCGTCTCACCCGCTATCTTATACTGCTTGGCCGGCAGCTGACTGCTCAAAGTGCGCATGCCCTGCAAACGATCGGCGATTTTCACCAGAATCACGCGGATGTCGTTGCTCATCGTCAGGAGCAGCTTCTTGAAGTTCTCCGCCTGCACAGAAGCCTGATCGCCGAAGATACCGCCGGAAATTTTCGTCACGCCGTCCACGATTTCGGCAATCTTTGGCCCGAAGATGTTGCCGATGTCCTCCATCGTATATTCCGTGTCCTCCACCACATCGTGGAGCAGCGCGGCACAGATGCTGGTGCTGCCCAGACCGAGCTCTTCCGAGACTATTTGCGCCACCGCCAGCGGATGCATGATGTAAGGCTCGCCGGAAATACGGCGCACGCCCTCATGGGCCTGTCGGGCAAACTTGTAGGCGCGGTCGATCAAATCCACCTTCTTGCGGTGGGGCGATGCCAGATAGGTCTTGACGAGACGCTGATAGGCGACACCGATGCGTTCCTCTTCCGTCATCTCTTTTGTGTTTTGCGTGTCATCAGATTAGGACAGCGGATGAATCAGCGGCGACGGCGTCTGGCTCTCGACTTGCGGCGTGCCGGCGTACGCCTCTTCACCGCCGTTTGGGTCTTGGACGCAACCACCGTCGTACGCTGCGTCAGATACTTGTCGGCCTGGTAGGCATACACGTCGGCTTCGTTGCGAATAAAGCCGGCCGCTTTTCCTGCCGGCAGACGCAGGGCGTAACCTTCTGGCACGATGTTGGCACGGTATTGGGGATTGAGCTCCTTGAGTGTAGCCAGCGCCACCTCGCAGATAGCCTCCACCTGCTCCAAGGCCACACGCTGCTTCACCCGCACCGTATCGGTCTTGAGGGGTAGCGTGCCGTCGGAGGGACTTATGCCGTATTCACAGTAGTACGTCATGATGTAGTTGGCGGCAATGAACTCCGGCACGATGCTGCGCGTCTCCGCCGGCAGATAGGAGTATATGCGCCAGAAGTCACGCTGGTCGTCAGCCCGCACAATGGCTTTCTCCACCGTTGTCTGTCCGCCCTTGTAGGCTGCCAGTGCCAACGACCAGTCGTTCAAGGCATTATAGAGATTTCTGAGGCGCTCCACCGCCATTTCCGTCGAGCGCACGGGGTCAAGACGCTCGTCCACCAGGCTGTTCACTTCCAAGCCATTGATCTGAGCCTCGCGCACGCCGATTTGCCAGAGACCTGCGGCGTCGCCGGTCTTCTTCTCGGCGTCCAGGCGACTCAGCACAACGGGCAGATAGCGCAGCTCCAGAGGCATGCCTTTAGACTCGAGGGCCTCTTCGAAATAAGGCATGTAGCAGTTCATCAGACCGAGCATCACGCCCACCCTGCTCTTGAGAGGCTCCTCCGTGAATTGGTCAATACATCCCTGCACGGCTTCACTGTAAGGCATCTCAATGATGTTGGGCAAACGCTCCAGTCGCGACACGATGACGTCGCCCTGTGCACTGAGCGTCAAAGCGGCGACATTCATCGCCAACAAGAGCAAACATTTCTTCATATTCATGGCTTTGTTTTTCATTGGTTCAAAATTCCAGTTGACATCCTATTCCGTGACTGCTGCTCCAGCGGTTGCCTTCCAGCAGCCGGCTGTTGATGGTGGCAGGCACGACGCGCAGCGTGAGGTCACGACTGATGTCGAAGGTGGAGAGCTCGGCGTCGATATAAGCGTCCACCACGCTGAGTGCGTAGATGGCCAACATCACGAAGATGGAGAGGTCGCGATAACGCCGGTAGGTATTCTTTCTGTTTTTGAAGATCTCCTTGAATCGGTCCTCCTTGCCCGTGATGTCGTAGCCGATGGGGAGCATCTTCTCGTAGCTCTTCGTGTTGGGGTTGGAGTCCATGATGTCCAAGTAGGCCTGATTGTAGTCGGCCAGCATTTGGGCGTTCCACGTGAGGGCATAGATGCAGCCGAGAAATCCGCCGTAGATGATGGGCAACTTCCAGTATTTGCGGTTGTAGATCTGCCCCAGTCCCGGAACCACCAGACCCAGCCACATGGCGCGAATGGGGTCGGGCTTCCAGAAGGCTTTCTTGTCGTAGAGCTCCCGCTCGTCGACCACCACCTGCGAGAGGCTGTCGACCATCACGCTGCGCGAAATGCTGTCGCTCACGGCTTTCACCGCCGCAGTATCCACCGCAAGAGCGTGATCGGGCGAAATCTCCGCTTCCAACACATCCGTCGCCCCTCCGTCGGCTTTGAGCAACACCTCCAGAGAGTCCGCCGGCGCTTCTCCGCCGGTCGTCTGGGCTTTGGTCTGCATCAGCCCCAGGAGCAACAGGATGGTCAGCGCGTGTCTCAATCCTTGATGCGGTCGAGTGTTTCGATGATGCGCTCCATCTCGCCGTCGTTGGCAAACGGAATCACGATTTTCCCGCGTCCGGTCTCGCTGCAGGTCAGCTCCACCTTGACGCCGAAGTAGCGCGAGAGGCTGTCTTTGAGCATCTCATACTCCTCGCGATGCTTCTGCGACTGACGGGCCTGCAGACGTCCCTGCGCCGTCTTGATGCTGCCGCCCTGAGCCAGCTCCTTGGCCAGCTCCTCCACGCGCCTCACGCTCATGCCGCCTTCCTTGCGAATGGCATCGAAGAGCTTCAGCTGCATCTTGGCGTCGCCCACACTGAGGATGGCGCGCGCATGACCCATGTCGATGTCGCCGTTCTTGAGCGCCATCTGTATGGCGGCGGGCAACTTCAGGAGTCTGAGGTAGTTGGCCACCGAAGCGCGGTTTTTGCCCACACGAGCCGAGAGGCGCTCCTGCGTCATTGAGTAGCGCTCCATGAGGTTCTGATAGGCCAGCGCGATTTCCAGAGCGTTCAGGTCTTCACGCTGGATGTTCTCGATGAGGGCCATCTCCATCATCTGCTCGTCGTCGACGGTGCGGATGTAGGCGGGAACTGTGGTGAGACCGGCGATTTGCGAAGCCCTCCAGCGGCGCTCGCCGGCGATGAGGATGTAGCTGCCGTCGCCCATGTCGCGCACGGTGATGGGCTGCACGATGCCGATCTCGGCGATGCTCGCCGCCAGCTCTGCCAACGCCGTTTCGTCGAACTCGTGACGGGGCTGGTCGGGATTGGGCTTGATGAGGTCCACGGGCACTTCGCTGATGCTGCCGCTGCCGAGGGTCATCACGGGCTCGGTGCTGATGAGCACGTCAAGGCCCCGGCCCAAAGTGTTGTATTTCTTCTTAATGGCCATACTTTAAGATGCTTTCCTGATGATTTCTTCCGCCAGCTCCAGATGGTTTTTGGCGCCCATGGAGTCGGCGTCATACTGAATGGCGGGCAGTCCGTGACTGGGCGATTCGGCCAGACGCACGTTGCGCTGGATGATGGTGTCGAAGACCAGCTCGTTGAAGTGCTTCTTCACCTCGGCGTAGATCTGGTTGGACAGACGCAGACGGCCGTCGTACATCGTCAGCAGGAAGCCCTCGATCATAAGCGTGGGGTTGAGGCGGTTCTTCACCAGACGGATGGTGTTGAGCAGCTTGCTGATGCCCTCCAGCGCAAAGTATTCACACTGCACGGGGATGATGACGCTGTCGGCCGCCGTGAGGGCGTTCACCGTGATGATGCCCAGCGAGGGGCTGCAGTCGATGATGAGGAAGTCGTAGTCGCCGCGAATTTCGGCGAACATCTTGGCCATCACCCGCTCGCGCTGCTGCATGTTGAGCAGCTCAATCTCGGCGCCCACCAGATTGATGTGACTGGGCAGGATGTCGAGATTCTCGAAGTCGGTGGTGTAGACGGCCTCGCGGATGTCGGCTTTGCCCACAAGCACCTCGTAGATGCTGCAGTCGAGCTGTGAGGAGTCCACGCCCAATCCGCTGGAGGCGTTGGCCTGCGGATCGGCGTCCACCAGCAGCACTTTCTTCTCCAGCGCTGCCAGAGAGGCGGCCAGGTTCATCGACGTTGTGGTTTTCCCCACACCGCCTTTCTGATTGGCCACTGCTATGATCTTTCCCATAGGAATGTAGTTTTTCGTTCAGGATACATGTTATTATGCTCCCTATTATGCGGCAAAGATACAAAATATTTGCCTAATGTGTCTGCTCCGGAGCCAAATATTTCGTTTTTTAAGTTTTTTTTTCTACTTTTGCAGGAAAAACAAGCATCTCGGGCCCATGAAATACTATCTCATTGCCGGCGAAGCCAGCGGCGACCTTCACGCCAGCCGTCTGATGTTGGCGCTCTCTGAGCGCGACCCCCAGGCCGAGTTTCGCTACTTCGGCGGCGACGCCATGCAGCGTGTCGGCGGCACCCTTGTGCGCCACTACAAGACGCTCGCTTACATGGGTCTGGTGCAGGTCGTTCGTCATTTGCCCACGATTCTGGGCGGCATGCGCCAATGTCGGAGCGACATCGCTTCGTGGCGGCCCGACTGCCTCATTCTGGTGGACTATCCGGGCTTCAATCTTAAGATTGCCCAGTGGGTCAAAGAGCACACCGACATTCCCGTCCACTACTACATCGCGCCGAAGATCTGGGCCTGGAAGGAAGGGCGCATCCGCCTCATCAAGGCCTATGTGGACCATCTCTACTGCATCCTGCCCTTCGAGGTGGATTTCTATCGCCGCCACCGCTATCGGGTGGACTATGTGGGCAATCCCAGTCTCGATGAAGTGGACGGTTTCATCGCCAAAAACCCGGCGCCAAAACGCAAACCCACCCTGCTGCTTCTGCCCGGAAGCCGTCGCGCTGAGATTGCGGACAATCTGCCCCGCATGCTCGCCGCCGTGTTGAAGGTGAGCGGCTATGACATCGTCGTCTCCCGTGCGCCCCATCTGCCCGAATCGCTCTTCTCGGATGCCGTCCGTCACGGGGCTCAAGTGTCCACAGAATCCAGCTTCCGGCTGCTTCAAGGCGCCACAGCCGCACTCGTCACCAGCGGAACGGCCACGTTGGAAACGGCGCTTTTCGGCGTGCCTCAAGTCGTCTGCTACTACATTCGCGGCGGATGGGCGCTGCGACTCGTGCGCCGTCTGTTCCTCAAGGTGCCGTTCATCTCGCTGGTCAATCTGGTGGCGGGTCGCGAGGTGGTGAAGGAACTCGTCGGCCCCGACATGACGCCGGAGAAGGCTCTGGAAGCCTTGCGCCGCATCCTGCCCGGAGGCTCCGAGCGCGAGAAAATGCTGGAGGGCTATCGCGACGTGCGTCGCCGTCTGGGCGCCGTCGGTGCACCTCATCACGCCGCCGCACTCATCCTCAAAACACTCCGCTGAACCTGCGGCAATGACGAGCCCCTGAGGGCGCTCTGAAGGCACACCTATCGTTTCCTCTCCTGATACGCCTTGGGGCTCATGTTCTGGTACTGCCTGAAATTGCGGTAGAAAGACATCCTGCTGTTAAATCCCGACCGCTCCGCCACCTCTGTCAGCGGCATTTGGGGAGTTTCGTCTATCAATGCCTTTGCATAAGCAATACGTTGGCGGTTGATGTATTCGGAAAACGACATCTTCATCTCGCGGTTAATGGCCAGATAGATGTAGTTGCGGTTGGTGGCCAAACGGGCCGAAAGATCCCCAATCTTCAAGTTGGGTTGCAGATAGAACTGCTCTTCGTTCATGAGCTGCTCGATGCGCCGGCACAACTGTGAGATGTTCGTTTCCGAAGTTGCCGCCTGATTATGGGACAAGGAGGAGAAGGAGCCTTCCTGCTCATCCTGCTCTATGTTCCAAATGCTAAACTGCGTGCGGCTTCCCACGTAGCCGATAACGAAGAGCAGCATGGAGAAGACTGCGGAGGGAATGCTCAGCAGCCACTCGGAATCCGCAAAACGGTAGCGCCCCACAATGTTGCAGACGAAAGACACGGCCGATGTGACGACAAAGGCCAGCAGGATGTGGCGGAGCGAGACGAGCGACTTGTTCTCAATGTCGGCATAGCTGTTGTTGATCAAATGCTCATAGCGGGAAAGGCTGCGGTTGCCCTTCACAAGCACCACGGCGACCAACACGGCAAACAGCACCTTGCACGCATCGTGGACATACATCTGGCACGTGGCCGCAGGTCCCGTCTCCGGATGCCGGCCATGATAGAGATATTGCTCGATGAAAAGGCGCGTTTCGCCGTCTGTCATCCCGGCGTAGAGCAGCGCCACCGTCACGCCGGCAGCAAGGGCCGGCAACAACAGGGCGAAGCGCAGGCGACGCCCGTCTTCGCGCTGCGTGAGCGCGCAGATGTAGAGATAGTAGAGGGGATAGACGGCCAGATTGGCGGCCACGTAGAGCGAATCGGTCGCCACCATCAGATGCGTGAGGCGGTTGAAATAGACACAGTGGCCCAGATAGAGCACGCTTGCCACCGCCAGAAACAGCAACAGATAATAGCGCGAATACAAACGTCCCCGAGCCGCCGTCGCCGGCTCTGTGTGCAGGCGCGACAGCACGATGTCGCACATCAGCGTGACGGTCCAAAACAGACAGACCGTCATCGGGAGCGAAGTAAGCAGTGAGTGTATCATCGGCTCAAAAGTAGTGCAAATGCCGCTGACGGCAGCTTAATTATAGTCCGTTATGCCTTTGGCCCGAAGATTGGCTTTGGCGCCTTCGTCGCCCTGTTTGGCGCTGAGTTTGTACCATTTGATCGCCTCTTCCACGGACTGCTCCACTCCGGTGCCGGTCTCATAGCAGTAGCCGAGATTGTTCTGCGCGGTGGCGTTGCCCTGCTCGGCGGAAAGCCGATACCAGTTGACGGCCTCTCCGGCCGATTGCTCCACACCGATGCCCTCATCGAAGCAATAACCCAGGTTGCATTGCGCGTCGGCATTGCCCTGCTCGGCAGAGAGGCGATACCATTTCACGGCTTCCGTAGCCGACTTCTCTACGCCTCGACCCTCCTCGAAGCAAGCACCCAAGGCACACTGAGCTTCTGCATTGCCCTGTTCGGCAGCCTGACGATACCACTTCACCGCTTCCTCATTGCTTCTGGCCACACCGAAGCCCTCGTCGTAGCAGACACCCATAGTGTACTGAGCACGGGCATCGCCCTGTTCCGCAGCTTCGCGATACCACTTCACAGCGGCCACCTTGTCCTTGGTCACATATTTGCCCAAAGAATACAACTTGCCCAAGTAAAGCATTGCATCCTTGTCGCCCTTTTCCGCACGGGATTTGAACTCCAGGAAACTTTGCTTGTAGAAATCCATCGCCTTGGTGAGACTGGCTTCGAGGCCCCGACCCTCATCGTGACAGATGCCCATATAGTACTGAGCGTAAGGATTTCCCCGTTCGGCCCAATATCTGTACCACTTGATGGCTTCGGTATAGTCCTGAACCACACCGTCGCCGTTGTAGTACATCTGGGCAATCTTCAGACCGGCTTCTTCATCACCGCCCAAAGCCTTCTCCACCAGCGCCTTGTCGCTGGGACAATTGTTGTCGGGAATGACGATATCGACAGATTTGCCGCCGCACGCAGACAAAATGAGACTGAAGGCGGAAATAGTGATGATTTTAAACTTTTTCATGACTGATTTCTTTAATGAGACGGGACAAAGATATGTCTTTTTCATTAGTGTTCCAGGACACTAAAGCTGGAATATCAAGAATCACCACTGTCCATCATGGGACAGTGGTGACAATACATATGAGGAACAGGTTAGAATCTTACACCAATTTTTGCAAAGTGGGTCGTGTAGCTAGCATAAGCAGCTGTGGTGAAATCCAAGCTGTAGCCAATGTAGAAGTGCTTAAACATGTGAATACCGACACCCCACGAAAGGCCGAAGCCGTGATATGTCTGGGTCGAGGTTTCGTACACTCCGGAACTAGAACTTCCGAGATAGGAACTATAGCCTCCGAGGTAGGAAGCATACTCACCATAACCATAATCGCTTAAGATGTCAGCATAATCGGAAGGATCATAGTCATATACGTCATCATATCCATAAACATAGGAGCCACCCGGGAAAATGTTGCAGTCATAACCAACGGCGAGATCGGTGTATGCACGCATTCTGCCACCCCACCAGCTGGGAGAGTAACCGCGAGCACCAATTTTAGCACTGATTCTGTGGTTGTTGACATGCTAGTCATCGCTGGTGTAACCGATGCTGAAGAAGTCAACAGCTACATATTTGTTGAATTCCTTCTCCAAAACAAAGTTTCCACCAAAACCGGAACCGAGCTTGGTTTCAATCATAAAATGCACCCTGGGATCATAACCGCTGTTGCTGACACTGGAAGACTTCTTCTTGGCAGGAGCCGCAGTGGTTGTGGCTCTTGTGGTTGTGGTCGTCTTCTTGACAGGAGCCGCTGTAGTGGTCTTCTTGGCAGGAGCAGAAGTGGTTACAGACTTCGACTTGGCAGTCGTCTTGGACTGGGCGCCTGCATTCAGGGCAAGAGCCGCTGCACACACGATAAGCATTAACTTCAAATTTTTCATGATCGTTGGTTTTAAGTTAAACAATAGGTTATGTGTTTCGTTAATTTTTGTACAAAAGTATTAAAAATTCTTTCCGGCGACATTTCATTTTCGCAGAAATGAGCGTTCATTTTTACACTTTTTCTCTTATTCCAAAATGAAAACTGCAGAAAAACGCCATGAAATCGCAGAAAACGCATCTTCGGCTTGTTGTTGACACTGGGACTGCGGAGTGTCTTGAGAACGGGCGCGTCCCCTGAAGAGTAACTTTCTTTGACAGAAACAGAGGTCCCATCGGGATTTTTCCCGAATTATGACACTATAGTCTTAACTGAGAAAAATTTGTTCCCCAGTTAGAGAAAAATTTTTCTCCAGTTAGCGCGCAAATTTTTCCTAACTGAAGCGCCGGAAAGAAGCATCCCCGCAAACCGAAGCTTGCAGGGATCTTTATTCTTTACACTCGGGAAGGCATCTTACGCCAGAAGGGCACTGCACATGGCCTCAATGGCGGGCACATCGCTCTCCTTCATGCGGGAGCGGATCGTCACCATCGGCTCTACGATCGTGATGTCCTTCATCTGCTCCAGCAGGCCGCGCATCGTCTTGCCGGCGGAAGGCGCCCACGAGCCGTTCTCCAAGAGCGCCACACGACGCTTCTGGAAGCCCTTGATGAGCAGATGGTGGAGGAAGTCGTACATGGGCGGGAAGACGTTGGCGTCGTAGCTGGCGGCGCAGCACACGAGGCGCGGATAACGAAACGCATCCTCGATGACTTCGGCCAAATCGTCGCGAGAGAGGTCGCTGACAACCACCTTGGGCGCCCCTTGCGAGCGGAGCACTTCGGCCACTTTCTCGGCCGCAGCCTTCGTGCCGCCGTGAATGCTGGCATAGGCCACCAGAACACCATCGTTTTCAGCCTCGTAGCGCGACCAGATGTCGTACAGGCGCAGGGCTTCGGCCAAATCCTTGCCTCTGAGCACCGGACCGTGCAGCGGGCAGATGGTGTCAATCTGCAGCGGAGCGGCCTTCTTGAGCACATTCTGCACCTGCACGCCGTATTTGCCGCAGATGTTGAAGTAGTAGCGACGCGCCTCGCAGGCCCAGTCGGCCAGAGTGCCGTCGGCGTTGTATTCCTCCTTGCAGATGGCGCCGAATTTGCCGAATCCGTCGGCGGCAAAGAGCACGCGCTCCTCGCTCTCGTAGCTCATCATCACCTCGGGCCAATGCACCATCGGCGCTGCCACGAAATGCAGCGTGTGATGGCCAAGCTCCAGAGTGTCACCCTCTTTCACCAGAAGCAGACGTTCGCCGAAGCTGACGCCGTCGAAGAAGTTGGGCAGCATCTTGGCGGCAGCGGCGGAGCACACCAGCGTCATCCCGGGATAGAGCGCCATTGCCTCCGCGATGAGGGCGGCGTGGTCGGGCTCCATGTGGTGGCAGACGAGATAGTCGGGCGTGCGGCCGGCGAGGGTGTCGGCCAGCTGCTGCTTCCACTGCGCTGCCACCCGGGCGTCGGCCGTATCCATCACGGCAATCCTGTCGTCGAGGATGACGTAGCTGTTGTAACTCATGCCCTCGGGCACCACATACTGGCTCTCAAAGAGGTCGATGCTCAGGTCGTCGGCACCGATATAGCGGATTTTGCTTGAAATTTCCATTTGCTGACTTGTTTTTCTTTATGATTTCACGCACAAAGGTATGAAAAAAACGGGAGATAGCGCCCTCTTTCAAGTTTCAACTTTCATTTTTCCGCTTTTTGCCTGCAAAATATGGCCCGGGTGCGGGCGAAAGCAACACTTTTTTCGTATCTTTGTCCGGAAAAGAAGCGAAATATCGCAATGAATCTGTCGTCAATCAAGGCCAAACAGCCCGAAGGCATGCGATTCGTGAGCGCCGGAGCGCCATCGCGGGTGGCCTATGTGGGCATCGCCGTGAAGGCCGGCACACGCGACGAGCAGGACAGCGAAAGCGGTATGGCGCACTATCTGGAGCACCTCTCCTTCAAAGGCACGGAGCGGCGCAACGCCGCCGCCATCATCCGCCGCATGGAGAGCGTCGGCGGCGAACTCAACGCCTTCACCGGGAAGGAAGAAACGGTGTTCTACTGCGCCTGCGAAGCCCAATACGTGGGGCGCGCCGCAGAACTGCTGCTCGACATCGTCTTCCACAGCACCTATCCCGAAGAGGAGATGCGCCACGAGGTGGAGGTGGTGCTCGACGAGATAGAGAGCTACAACGACTCGCCCGCAGAGCTTATCTACGACGACTTCGAAGCCCTGATCTTCGAGGGACAACCTCTCGGACGCAGCATTCTGGGCAAAGCCGAAGCGCTGAAAGGCTACCGCAGCGACGACGTCAAAGCCTTCGCCCGACGGATGTACAAACCCGAAAACGCCCTGATGTTCGTTTATGGCGCGTGAAGTCATCATAGAGAAGCACACCCACCAGGCCCATGTGATGATGGGACATGCGGCCTACGGCGGCAAAGACCGCCGACATCTGGCCCTCGTGCTGCTCAACAACATCCTGGGCGGACCGGCGATGTCGAGCCGCCTCAACATGGCGCTGAGGGAAAAGGCCGGACTCGTCTATACCGTGCAGAGCTGCCTGACCACCTACACCGACACCGGCGTGTGGAGCATCTACTTCGGCTGCGACCAGAAGGACGTGAAGCGCTGTCGCCGACTGGTTACCAGAGAGTTGGAGCGACTCACCGCCGCCCCTTTGAGCGAGCGCGCCCTCAATGCCGCCAAAAGGCAGCTGAAGGGACAGGTGATGCTCTCCTACGAAAATCGTGAAGAAGTGGCCCTTGGCATGGGCAAACGCATGCTTCACTACGGGCACTACCGCACCCCCGAAGAACTCATCAGCGCCATCGACCGGCTCACGGCCCAAGAGCTCTACGAAGTGGCCCGCGAGGTGATGATGCCCGAAGATCTCACCACACTCATCTACCGATAACCCTGAATCCGACCACCAATACCAGACACGCTATGAAATACCAGCTCGTCCTCCACGATGACCTCTCCGAAATCGACCGCCTGGCCGAGTTCATGGAGACTCTTGCCGAAGCAGAAAGCCTGGATCCGGCAACAGGATTCAACCTGCACCTGGCGCTCGAAGAAGCCTGCTCCAACATCATCCGCTACGCCTATCCCGGAGAGACGGGCAAGGAGTTCCGCCTCGACGTCGCCTCCGACGAGCATCAGATACAATTCACCCTCACCGATGAGGGCATTCCCTTCAACCCGCTGGAAAATGCGCCCGAAGTGGATGTCACGCTGTCGGCCGAAGACCGCAAAATCGGCGGCCTCGGCATCTTCCTGATAAAGCAGTGCATGAGCGCCGTCCGCTACGAGCGGCGCGGCGGCAGCAACGTCCTCACGATGACCTATTCCCGACTCCCGTGAACCTATCCGAACTCTCTCTTGAACAATCAGCCCGCATCACCGCCGTGGGCGGCGCCGGAGCGCTGCGACAGCACCTCCTCAACATGGGCGTCATCCCCGGCGTGCGTGTCACGCTCGTCAAGCACGCTCCGATGGGCGATCCCATCGAGGTGCGCATCCACGGCTACGAGCTGACCATGCGCAAGGCGGACGCCGCCAACATCACCATCGACACCGACCTGAAGCGTTCCGCGCCGGAGGAGGATCCCGACGAGAAGGCTTACGTCGCCGCTCCGCAGGAAATCCCCCACCCCGGCCTGGGCGAAGGCGGACGCTACCACGAAGAACAGAGCGCCCGGCTGACGACCAAACCGCGCGCCGCGGCCCCCGGCACACCCGTGCGCCTGGCCCTTGTGGGCAACCAGAACTGCGGCAAGACCACCCTCTTCAACACCCTCACGGGCAGCAACCAGCACGTGGGCAACTTCCCCGGCGTCACCGTCGAGCGCAAGGACGGCACCGTGAAGGGCCACCCCGAAGTGACCATCACCGATTTGCCGGGCATCTACTCCCTCTCGCCCTACACGAGCGAGGAGCAGGTGTCACGCCGCTTCGTGTTGGAGCAGAAGCCCGACGCCATCATCAACATCATCGACACCACCTGCATCGAGCGCAGCCTCTACCTCACCATGCAGCTCATGGAACTGGGGCGCCCGATGGTCTTGGCCCTCAACTTCATCGACGAACTGGAGAGTCAGGGCGGCGCCGTACGCGTCAACGAGTTGGAGCATCTGCTCGGCATCCCCGTGGTGCCCATCAGCGCCGTTGACGGGGAAGGCGTGGACGAACTCATCGACCACGTGCTCCACGTGGCGCGCTATCAGGAAGGACCGGCCCGACAGGACTTCTGTCCCTCCACCGGCATCCGCTCCGCCGTCCACCGCTCGCTGCACGCCATCATGCACCTCATCGAGGACCACGCCGAGAGAGCCGGCATCCCCCTACGCTTTGCCGCCAACAAACTCATTGAGGGCGACACGCTCACACGTGACGCACTCGACCTCTCACCCAACGAAAAGGAGACGGTGGAGCACCTGCTCACTCAGATGGAAGAGGAGCGCGGGCTCGATCGTCAGGCCGCTATGGCCGACATGCGCTACGCCTTCATCCTGAACGTCACGGCCCGTACGGTGGTGCATCCCAAAGAGAGTCGCGAACACCGGCGCAGCCATCGCATCGACAACATTCTGACCGGACGCTGGACCGCCCTGCCCGCCTTCATCGGCATCATGGCGCTCGTCTTCTGGTTCACCTTCAACAGCGTGGGTGCCTGGCTTCAGGAGCTCTTCGAAGAAGGCATCGACGCCTCCACCGCGTGGATCGACGACCTGCTCTCTTCGTGGGACATCGCCCCGACGGTGCACTCGCTCGTCACCGACGGCATTCTCGCCGGCGTGGGCTCCGTGCTCTCCTTCCTGCCCGTCATCGTCTGCCTCTTCTTCTGCCTCTCCATGCTGGAAGACAGCGGCTACATGGCCCGCATCGCCTTCGTGATGGACCGTCCGTTGCGCCGTTTGGGCCTGTCGGGACGCAGCATCGTGCCGCTGCTGATGGGCTTCGGCTGCTCCGTGCCCAGCATCATGGCTTCACGCACGCTGCCCAGTGAGCGCGACCGCAAGATGACCATACTGCTCACCCCCTTCATGTCGTGCACCGCCAAGATTCCCATCTACGCCTTCTTCGTGGCGGCCTTCTTCCCGGGCAACGGCGCGTGGGTGATGACCTCGATGTATCTCATCGGCATCCTCACGGGCATCCTCGTGGCTCTCATCCTCAAGCGCACCGCCTTCCGCGGAGAAGCCGTACCCTTCGTCATGGAGCTCCCCAACTACCGCATGCCCGTTGCCCGCAATGTGGGCCATCTGCTGTGGGACAAAGCCAAAGACTTCCTGGAGCGCGCCTTCACCGTCATCTTCCTGGCGAGCATTGTCATCTGGGTGTTCCAGACATTTGATTTCCAACTCAACACCGTGACGGACAACCGCGACAGCATACTGGCTCAGATTGCCGCTCCCCTCGCCGTGCTCTTCGAGCCCCTCGGACTCGGCGACTGGCGCATCGTCACCGCCCTCATCTGCGGCTTCCTGGCCAAGGAGAGCGTCGTGAGCACTCTGGGCGGACTCTTCACGCCCGAGAGCCTGCAGGCCACCCTGACGGCCACCACCTGCTACACGCTGATGGTCTTCTGCCTGCTCTACACCCCCTGCGTCGCCGCCATCGCCACCGTGCGTCGCGAGTTGGGCAGCCGCTGGGCGCTTATCATCGTCATCACCCAATGTCTGGTGGCCTGGCTGGTAGCCTGGCTCGTCTCCATGATGCTATGAACATACAGAGTTGGATTGTGCTCCTGGCGGTAGTGGCGCTTTTCGTCGCCGTCTTCCGCTTCTACATAAAAAAGCAACGCCGCAACAAAGGCTGCGGCGGATGCTCCTGCGGATGCAATGATTGCGAGCACTGCGGCCTTTGAGCCGACGGCGCTCTTATACCTTATAATAATCCCTCCAGCACGAGGTTCGGACACAGCTCGACCTCGCCCTCAAACTTCAGCGGCAGTCCTCCGGTGTAGAACACCTTCACCCCGCTCCTCTTCCTGCGAGCCTCGCGGATATAGCCCTCTATCTCGAAACGCAGTCCGTTCATCGCGCCGCCCCGCATGGCCTCATCCGTAGTGAACGCCCACAAAGGCGCCTCACCTTCACAGGAGACCAACGGCAGCGCAGCCGTGTGTTCGTGCATACTCTCCAGGCGCAGTCTCAGTCCCGGCGAGATGATGCCGCCAAGATGCTGTCCGTCGCTGCTGATGAGATCGGTGGTGAGACAGGTGCCACAATCCACGATGAGCACATCGCGCCCAGGCGCTCTTCTGCGCGCACCCAAAATGGCAGCGCAACGGTCTTCGCCCAGACCTTCGGGGAACAACGTCGGATGCGAAGCCAAATCGCGCACGCGCCGTACCTTAATATTTCGCTCTGCTGCCAGACGGAACAAGGCATCCGGCTGCGGACCCACACACGAGAGGTGCACTTCGTCCGCACCGTCGAGCCACTGCGCCCAATCCGCTTCGTCATAACTCCTGCGCGCCACTTCGCCCAAGGCATTGCCCTCCGAGCGCGCCAGTTTCACACAAGTGTTGCCTATGTCCGCCAGCAGTATCATCGCTTCAAACGCAGCACCCTATAGGAATAGGGCGGAAGGACGACGGAAGCGGGCACACTGCCCATCTCCTCCGTCACGGGAGCGTCAACCTCCCTGGCCGTTGCGCTGTGACCCGTCAGCGTCGTCACGGTGGCACGCGTCCAGGCGCCGCCGCCGTTGACGGTCAGGGGCATCACGGTGGACCGAGGCAGAGCGTTCACCACCTTGATGATGAGGTCGCCCGTCTCCTTGTCGAGCGTCACGGAGTGGGACACGCGCAGCGCCGCATCGGCCGTTTCACGTCCCTTCGCCGTAAACTTGCTTTCGGCGTAGACATATTCGTCGCCGGCATTCTGTCCGGCCATCATCTGCACGTAATAGTTGGGCGTGGGCTTCACTTCGGTGTTGTTGAAGTAAATCATGTCGGGGTTCCACTGCGTGTGGCCCTCTTTGGCCAGAAGCGGAGCGTAGCTGCTCATGCAGACCACGTCACCGTTACGCTCCAGCCCGTTGATGTGCAGCGCCTCAGCCAGAGCGTTCTCCAGCAGATTGCCCTTGCTGGCCCACTCGCCGAGATAGACCTTGGTGCCTTCACGCTTGTATTTGTCGTAGAAGTCCTGATTGTGGAGATACCATCCCACGGGGTTGTAGTAGTGCTCGTCCACGATGCTGAGATTCTTCTCTGCGGCATGCTGCCATCCGTACTCATAGTCGCTGCCTTCCCAGAATGGGCCCACGGTGCCCACTACGGTGATTTCGGGATGCATCTTCTTCACACCCTCGTTGAGATAATCGAAACGCTCGTTGAACACATCGCCCAGCAGATCCTCGTTGCCGATGCCCAGATACTTCAGATTGAAGGGTTTCGGGTGTCCGGCCTTGGCACGCATGGCTGCCAGCTTACTGGTGGCGGCATCGCCGTTGGCCCACTCGATGAGATCGAGCAACTCCTGCAGATAGGAGGCCATCGTCAGAGGCTTTCCGTTGTAGGTGTAGCGGCCGGCCTCCCAGGGAATGCCGCCCTGCTGTCCGTGTCCGCCGCGACTGCTGTTCTGACAGGGCACGCCGGCCGAGAGCACGGGCAGAGGCTCTGCACCGATGTCTTCACAGAACTGGAAATATTCGTAGAAACCCAGACCGCGTGTCTGATGGTAGTGCCAAATGTTGAAGTCCGGCTGACGCTCCCACAGCTCGCCCACAGTGGCCTGCCAGTGGTAGATGTTGTCGATGCCGTTGCCGTGACTCATGCAGCCGCCGGGGAAGCGCACGAACTGCGGTCGCAGGTCCGCCAGCTTCTCGGCCAAATCCCTGCGCAGACCGTTTTCACGACCCTTGTAGGTGTCCACGGGAAAGAGACTCACCATGTCGAGGTCATACTGTCCGGCCTCCTCCGGCTCAATCACCAGACGGCCGTGTGCGGTGGAGCCCGAAGCCTTCAGCACGGTCTTCTGCTGTGTCCAGGTCGGAGTGGCTTTGAAGGACGTCTTGGCCAACGTCGAACCCGATTTGTCCACGAGGCGCACACTCACGCTGCCTTTTCCTCTCAGGAAGAGCGACAGGCGGTATCCCTTTCCGTGCTCCAGAGCGATGCCGTCCCAACCTTCGTTCTCCAGGCGCGCACCCTTGCGGCTCACCTCCAAACGGCTATAGTGGCGATTGTTCTCATGGAGCGGGTTTTCGGTGAGCACAGTCCATTCGGTGCCATCGCCGTGCAGGCTCCAGGCCGTCTTGGCCGTCCACTTGCCGGCATCGTTTTTGTTGTATTCGAAGTCGCGGTTCTGCACCAGCTCGGCATACAGTCCGCCGTCGGCGGCATAGTTGATGTCCTCAAAGAAGATGCCGAAGAGCATGGGTGAAATCGCTTTTTTCTGCGTCATATCCACCGTCAGTTCATACCGCACGCTGTCCAGGTCTTTGAACTTGGCGTCGTCGCCCCTCATGTTGTCTCTCTCCTGACGGGCGCGATAGCGATGGGCCTCCATCTTCTTTTCCAAATTGTCGAGCACGCTGTAAGCCACACGCACGGCCTTCAGCGAGTCGGCTTTCAGCTGCGCCATCTTGGCAGCAAAAGCTTCCTGCGACAACACGGGATAGTCCTGGGGCTTCCACAGCCAGAGGTCTTCCGTCTCTGTTTGGGCAATTTGGTGAATTTTCGGACTGACAACAAACTCGCAGCGCACCTTGCCGTTCTCCACGCTCAGCACGGGGTAATACATCTTCTTCTGACTCCCCCATTCGCCGAAGTCCGAAGATAGCACTTTATAGCCCTGACACACTTTGTTCCAAGTGCGCCCGTCCACGGAATACTCCAGATACATGCCGTCTGTAGGCTTCTGGTTGCGGGCTCTCACCCACACGGAATCGGGATGGTTGCCCTGCCCCAATGTCGAGGCGTTCACACTCTCTGTTGCTCCGAAGAGACCGGCTGCCAGCAGCGCCGTTGCAATCGTCAGTTTACGTGTCATTATTCTGTTTGTGTTTTTTCGGTTAATTCTTGCCGTCGTGGAACGCCAGCATCACGGTTTCCTTCTCTCGGTCAATCTCCACCAGGCGGTTCAGCTCTTCCCAAGCCTCACCCACTGCGGCGCCCTGCCCGAGACCCTGGCCGCGACGGTAGAACTCCTCCAGAGCCAGACGCAGCAACGCGGCGTCGCCCGTCTCCTCTATGCGCTGCAGCAGCGCCTCCACATCCTTCTCGGGCGCCAGCAGACCGGCCATATCCACCCAAGGCTCATCCGGAGTTTGGCCCCACAGGCTCTCATAGAGCGCCAGTCCGAGGGTGTAGAGGTGAATGCCGCGCTTCACGGCGTGGGCCGAGAGCACACAACCCTCGTAGATGGTGTCGCTCTTGGGATTCACCTTGTGAAAGGTCTCCAGCAGCTCCAGGCCGCGACGCATCTCAGCCGCCGTCAGCGGGTTGAGCCAATGGAAATGAATCAGGTCGATGCGCTTGCCGTCATCGGGACGCTTGTCGCGCTTGGGCCATTTCTCCGTGTCGCGCTTCGTGCCCAGAGTGCCCAGGTTGGCACCGGGAGAGACATGCGTCACGCCGTTCTTGTTAATGATATAGCTGAAGGGCAGCGCCGTAAGGTCGGGGTGGCTGTCCAGTTTGCCCATCACCATGGAGAAGGTGCCGATGCGTGCGGGCCAGAGGATGTGGGAGCCGCTGGCGGTCTTGCTGCCGCGCTCCAGCACGCCCCAATGCACCGGGCCGCTCTTATACATATGGTTGCTCTGATTGGTGCCCGATCCGGCGTTGAAAAACGAGAACATGCCGCCGATGAGCAGCGTGGACTTGTGGTGCGTCACGGTGTAGGGGCCGCCGAACACGGCACAGGCCTCTCCGTTCTCGCCCTGACAGTTGGCGAAAAAGACGCTGTCCGAGGCCGAGTATCCGTGACCGATTACCGTGGACTCGCCTATATAGACGCGCTCCACAAGCGCCGCACTTTCCAAGCGGGAGCCGCGCTGCATGATGAGATGACGGGCCTGCACGCCGCGCCCCACCTCTGTCGGCACTTCACGGCTGCTCCTCACGGTGGCGTCTTCCATCAGGGTCACACCCTCCAGACGGGCGCCTTCGCCCACATTCACGTCGCGCAACAGGCCGCAGTCGATGATGACGGCGCCGCTGCCTATTTTCATGGGCTGGCCCTTCAGCTGCTCCGCCGTCTTCTCCACAGCGCCGTGCAGCACGCCGACGAGACGCTCGCGCTCGCTGTACACGGCTTCTATCCACGCCTCCTGAGCCGACAGTGTCTCGCTGAGCAGGATGTCTTTGCCCCCGGCCTCGTTGAGCACGCTCACACGTGTGCCGACGCCGTAGCTCGACGTGCCCGTCTGCTCCAGACGGCTGTTCTCCAGGCGCACGCCGCTGCCGATGTCGATGCTGCCGGCAAAACGCACATCCCAGATGGCGCCGAGGTCGGTCTTTTCGTCAATGCGTACGGTGTTCCAGTCACGGGCGCGACATCCCTGTCGCTCCAATTGCCCGATTTCTGCGGGGGAAAGTGTTTTCATATTGTTTTTTATTAACGTATTGCGCGGACAAAGTTATACATTTTTTTGCAAAAACCGTAAAATCTCCCGCCACAGACTGCTTTATGATGGGATTTTTTAGTATTTTTGCAACAAAACTAACCTGTCATGAAACATTTCTTCACACTTCTTTTTCTCTCCTGTTCGCTCTCGGCTTTTGCTGAAGACGAAGCGTTTATACAGGGCGACGCCTGGAGCCTTCAGGACGCCGTCACCAAGGCCGTCAGCGGCCACAAGGACAACAATGACAGCGTGGCGCCGCGCTGGAAGCGCGCCGAATGGGTCACGGTGCCTAAATTCGGCGGTTACATCGTCGGTTCCTACAAATACGACAGCGCCGACGACGACCGCAATGAGGGCTTCGGCCTGCGCTTTGCCCGCGTCTATGTGGACGGCAGCATCCTGCGCGACTTCAACTACCGCGTGCAGGTGGACTTCGCCGGTTCGCCCCGCGTGCTGGACGCTTATCTGGAGTGGGCGCGCTACAAGTTCGTCACGGTGAAGGCCGGCGAATTCAAGCGCTGCTTCACCCTCGAGAATCCCATGAACCCATGGGACGTCGGCTTCGGCGATTATTCCCTGCTTTCAAAGAAGTTTGCCGGCTTCGGCGACCGTGTGGGCGAGTCCTCCATGGGCGGACGCGATCTGGGTGCGCAGGTGGCAGGCGACCTCTTCAAATCCAGGCGCGACGGCCACTACCAATTCCGCTACCAGTTTGGCGTCTACAACGGCCAGGGCATCAACCAGAAGGACCTCGACGGCAAGAAGGACTGGATCGGCACGCTGCAATATTCTCCCGTCAAGAATCTCCGCCTGGCCGTCTTCGGCTGGTGGGGCAACTACGTGATGAAGGGTGTAGGCAGCGTCGACCGCCACCGCTGGGCCGCCAGTGTCGGGTACGAGGGCACCAACTATCAGGCCGGCGACTTCTGGGGCCGCGTCTCCTTCCGCGCCGAGTATGCCCAGAGCTACGGCTACAAGTTCAGCCAGGGCGCTGACGGCGCTTATTTCATCAACACCGCCGCCGGCAACAAGGCCGACGCTTGGTACATCATGGTCGGCGCACCCTTGTGGCGCTGGATCAAGGGCAGCCTCAAGTGGGACGTCTATCGCGACGACGCCAGCTGGGACACCGAGCACTCCATCTACAGCGCGGCCCTCATGCTCCAGCCCCACAAGAACCTCATGCTACAGCTGCAGTACAACTACCACCACGACCTCACCGAAGCCGTCACGGACTACCACCAGTTCTGGACGCAGTTCTACGTCCGCTTCTAAGCACAGCCAATACACATACACACAAGAAAGGCTCCCCGTTGAGGGAGCCTTTCTCATACCTATATAAAAAAGCGTTTTACTTCAGCAGGGAGTTGCGCACCACCTCGATGTCGCCCTTGAGCTCCATGAGCTGGCTCTTGAGCTGATCCACGGTGAGGGCGTCGAGCACCTTCAGGGGCTGCATGGCGTCGTTGAGCTCGGCCACATTGGCGTCGTAGTCGGCCAGACGGTCCATGGCGTCGGTCAGCAGGATCATGCGGAAGGTCATGTTCTCGGCAGCCTCATCGTCGATGGCGGAGATGTACTTGTCGATGTTCTGGCAGAGCACATAGACCTGCTCCACGGTGGAGGCGGTGGTCATTTCCCAGAACAGGTTGATGCGGCCGGCGGCCTCTTCTGCCTCGTAGAGGGTGGAGATGTTCTCCTCGTAGGTGACACTGCTGTTCAGAGCGCCCAGAGCGGGATCGTTGACCTCGGCCAGCAGCTTGGAGATGGCCTCGTCGTAGCCGGTGATGTCCATGTCGTAAGCCTCAGCCACCTTCTTGTCCACGAAGAGCATGGCCAGAGCGCGATACTTCTCGCTCAGAGTCTGCAGGTCGGCCGTCTCGGCGGGATCCATCAGATAAGCGGGTTTCACCATCTTCTCCTCTTCGGTGAGCTGGATGCCGTCCTTCATGTTCTGGATGCCGGGAATGCCCTTGAGGCGCTTGGCCTCGGCTGCGAGAGAGTCAAGCTGCACCTTGATGCTGGCCTCAATCTGGTTCTGCTCGAACACCTTGATGCTGTCTTCGGTGATTTCAGCCTTCTGTTGCTTGTTGCCGCAGGATGTCAAAGCCAGGACGAACGCTGCAGCGAGAAAAAGAACTTTTTTCATGTTGTTTTGGTTTGTTAAGGGTTAATATTTGTTTTTACGGATTTTGTCGGGAATATTGAGCAAGAGGAGCACGATGGCCAGACAGGAGAACAGGCACAGCATGCCCATGTTGAAGACCAGCGTGGAAACGGTGAGACCGCCCAAACGCTTTTCGCTGCTGTAGAAGGGCGCCCTGCCCCAAGGGCTCTTCGGCATCAGCCACACGGCACCGGCCCGGGCCACGATGTGGCCGTCGATCACATGGCTGAGCTCCTTCTGATCGGCGCCGGTGACGAAGTCCTGCAGCGCCGTGTTGTGGTGGTCGCGCTTGAGCAGACGCAAGGCCTCGCGCCCCATTTCCTTGAGGCGGTCGTTGACGATGCGGTCTTCGAGCAGCGTCCATCGGTTGCTGTGCTTCTTGACCACGTCTTCCAGCTTCAGCAGATGGGCCCTCAGACTGCCGTAGCTGTCGTCGCCGCTGTAAGGCTCCACGCCGCACAGCGCCTCCAGTCGGGGCAGCTCGTTGTGCACCACCCTGAGATGGGCCGGATCCACCGGCCTTCCCCGCTCCTGCTCGTCCTTCATGGTCTCCACTTCGCTCTTGAGCGTGTAGATGACGCCCCACTGCTCGTATTGCCAGCGGTAGCGCTCACGCTGCACCTCGAAAAGCGGCGCCTCGTAGGGATTGTCGCTGAACTGCGTCACGGCCAGAGCCTCAAACGCCCAACGGGAGGGAATCATGTCGCCGATGAGCGGCACGTTGCCCGTGGTGCTACGCGGGGTGAGGTCGGAGAACGACACCACCAGTCCGCAGAGCAGTATCTGGGGAATCAGGAGAATGGGGATGCTGATGTAGATGCTCACCACGGAGTTGAGCCACTGCGAGAGCAGCAGACCGGTGAGACGGGCCAGGAAGGCCGTCACGAAGAGCACCAGCCACCACACGCCGAGCGTACCCGAAAGGCCCATGACCCAAGCGCCCGCCAGCACGAAGAGCCCCGTCTGCACGGCGCTCACCATGACCGAATAGCACACCTTGCTCCAGATGTAGGAGCCGTAGGACAGGCGCAGGAACTTCTCGCGCTTGAGCAGACTCTTGTCGCGGATGATTTCCTCGGCCGAACCGCTCATGCCGATGAAGGTGGCCACGATGACGGCCATGAAGAGGAACGACACGAAGTTCTTGTTCTCCATGAGCGTGTAGCCCGTCTCGGGCGCATAGTGGGTGAGCCCGGCACAGACGAGCGCCAGAAGGGGCGCCTCCAGCAAGGTGATGAGGATGTATTGCAGATTGGTGGCCTTGCAGTGCAGGTCGCGGTCGAGGAATATCCAGAACTGGCGCAGGAGGCTCGGGCGGTGCTGCTCGTTGGGCGGAAGCGCCTCCTCCCTGACCTCTTCCAGGTCGCCGCGCCGCGTGAGATACATCTCGTGCCACTCCTGGGGCGAGACCTTGCGCCGGTCGGTCTCCTTGCCGCTCTTCGAGAGGGCTTTTTCGTCGATGATATTGAGCACCACCTCGGGGTTCACGGCGCCGCATGAGGGGCACATGCTGATTTGGGCGTCGGCGTAGTTGGCCGCCGTCTTGAAGGTGGTGATGGCGTCGATGGGATTGCCGTCGTAGACGGGATAGCCGCCTTTGTCCAGCAGCCACAGCCGGTCGAAGAGCTTATAGACGTCGCTCGAGGGCTGGTGGATGTTAGCGATGACCAAACGGCCCTTCTGCGTCTGCTCCTTCAAGAGCAGGATGACACGCTCGGTGTCGGCCGAAGAGAGGCCGCTGGTGGGCTCGTCGAGAAACAGCACTGCGGGCTCTCTGAGGAGCTCCAGCGCGATGTTGAGACGCTTGCGCTGTCCGCCGGATATGGTCTTGTTGAGGGGACTGCCCACCACGAGGTCTTTCACCTGATAGAGGTCCAAGTCCTTGAGCACCTGTGTGATACGGTGCTCTATATCCCGCTCGCTCATGCCCTCGAAGCAGAAGCGCGCCGTGTAGAGCAGGTTCTGCCACACGGTGAGCTCTTCCACGAGCAAGTCGTCCTGAGGCACGTTGCCGATGAGGTTGCGCGCCCCCTCTTCCGAAATGTCGTGACCGTCGATGGTGATGCTGCCCTTCTGCAGCGGCAGATTGCCGTTGAGCAGCGACACGAGTGTCGTCTTGCCCGATCCGCTGCCGCCCATGATGGCCACCAGCTGCCCGCTCTCCAGGTCGAAGGAGAAGTTGTGACAGCCGTTGTCCGAGCCGGGATAGCGGAACTCAATGCCGCGCCCCTGAAAGCGGATGACACGCCTGTTCTGGCGCTGGCGGTAGGGAGCCAGCACGGAACTGAAGTAGAGAGGCGCCCCGTGGTGGCTCTTGAGCACGCCGCTCTGCTGCCACACCTGGAAGATGCCGGGCACCACCGGGATGTCGTTCATCAGCACCTCGTCCTCTCCGAGATACGTGAACACCAGAAGATTGTCCTCCTCCAGCCACAGCGTCTTGATGCCGCCCCGCCAATGGGGGAACTCCTGGATGAGCACGTGGCGGTTCACCTGCCCCGCAACGTAGGCGTGGAGGTCGGCCATCACCTGCTTGCGCACATGGAAGTGGCGGGCCGCATGCTGAAAGATTTCGTCGTCCTCGGTGTGCTGCCCCGACTCCAGATGGCAAAACTCCATCAGGCGCAGCAACACCAGCACCTGCTCCTCCTGGGGCATCTCGCCGCGCAGCTTGGTGCAGATGCCCTCGATAATCATCTCCTTGTCCAGATCGGGCTCCGCCTCATAGAGGCCGGAAAGATCGTCGTAGAGGCCGAGGTATTCGTTGAGAGAGCGTATGCCGAAATGTCGCTTTAAATAGGTGGACAACAGGGCCTTCGACGTCTCGGCGTCCACACCCGCTTTGGCCCCGAAGAGGGCAAAGAGGTTAATGAGGCCGGAAAGGACGATGTCGTTCACCATGGCATAGTATATACATACAGATACGGGCACAAAGATACGAAAAAGTTGAGGATTGCGCGATGGGAGACGAAAAAAAATATTCATTTTCCGTTTTTTTCGCCATAAAAATCGGCTTTTGGCTTTTTGCTTTTGAGTTTTTTTGTAATTTTGTCCGCGATTTCCCTTCATTGGAAGAATGAGCGACAACGATCTTAAAGAGCGATGGGCCCAATGCCTGGATCTGCTGCGCACGAAGCTCAGCGACCAGCAGATGGAGTGGTTCAAACCCATTCGCCCCAAGAGCTACGACGAGGAGGAGCACAAACTCATCCTCACGGTGCCGTCCAACTACTTCCTGGACTATGTGGAGACGAATTTCCGCACCCTGCTCCACGGCGCCGTCTATCGCATCTTCTACAACCCCACCGCCATCTTCTATCAGGTGAACATCATCAAGGGCGACAAGGAGGGCTGCGTCGAAGAACCCTCCACCGGCGTGGAGGCCCGCGAGGGCAAGCGCGGCAACAAACTGGCGCCCAAGCTCGTGCTGGACACCCCCAAGCCCAAGGGCCTGAATTCCGGCCTCAACCCCCAGCAGACCTTTGAAAACTTCATCGAGGGCAAGAGCAACAAGCTCTCCCGCTCCGTGGCTCAGGCCATTGCCGACAACCCCTCGCAGCAGACCTTCAACCCCCTCTTCCTTTGGGGTCCGAGCGGCGTGGGCAAGACGCATCTGGTCAACGCCTTGGGCGTGCGCCTGCAGAAGCTCTACCCCACCCGTCGCGTGCTCTACATTCCGGCCCACGACTTCCTCGTGCAGTTCACCGAGAGCCGCCGTCTGAACAAGTTCAACGAGTTCATCCAGTTCTACCAGTCCATCGAGGTGCTCATTGTGGACGACGTTCACGAATTCACTTCGCAGATGAAGACGCTGGAGGCCTTCTTCCACATCTTCAACCACCTCCACCAGAACGGACGCAAGATCATCCTCACCTGCGACCGTCCGCCCTCCGAGCTTGTCGGCATGGAGGAGCGCATGCTTTCGCGCTTCCGTTGGGGCATCACCGTGGAGATGGAACGCCCGGAGGAGGAGTTGCGCTACAACATCCTCATGAGCAAGATCCTGCGCGGCGGACTGCGCATCCCCGAGGAGGTGGTGCACTACATCGCCCACACCATCAAGAGCAACGTGCGCGAGCTGGAGGGCGCCATCCATTCCCTGCAGGCCTACAGCATCGTTGAGAACGCGGAGATCACGCTCGAGTTCGCCCGCCACGTCCTGGAGAAGAACGCCATCACCAAGCCTCAACCCAAGAGCAAGCGCACCACCTTCGACTACATCCTCGACCGCGTGGCCGAACAGATGGGCGTGGAGGTGAGCGACATCCTGGGGCGCGGCCGCAAGGCCGACGTGGCTCTGGCGCGCCAGATGGTGATGTTTCTGGCCTCGCGCCACACCGACCTCTCCACGCCCCGCATCGGCACGCTTTTGGGCGGCCGTTCCCACACCACTGTGCTCCACGGTGTCGACGTCATTGCCGACGATGAGGAGCTCAAGAACAGGGCCGAAAAAATGCTATGAGAAAAACCATCCGCAAATACAGCAACAAAGAGGTGCCCGAGGCGCTGCTTGACCGCCTCCTCCAGGAGGCCGCCCGCACCCAAACGATGGGCAACCTGCAGCTCTACAGCGTCGTCGTCACGCGCGACGAGGCCCAAAAGGCACTCCTGGCGCCGGCGCACTTCAACCAGAGCATGGTCACCGAAGCCCCCGTTGTGCTCACCGTCGTGGCCGACTTCCGCCGCACCAGCGACTGGTGTCTGCAGCGCAAGGCCCAGCCCGGCTACGGCAACTTCCTCTCCTTCCTCAACGCCGCCACCGACGCCCTGCTCTACACGCAGACGCTCTCCGTCCTGCTCGAAAAGGAAGGCCTGGGGCTCTGCTTCCTGGGCACCACGATCTACAATCCCCAAGCCATTATCGATGCCCTGGCGCTGCCGCCGCTGACGATGCCCGTCGCCACCCTCACGGTGGGATGGCCCGACGAGGACCCCGCGCCCACCGACCGCCTGCCCCTGGAGAGCTTCGTCCACCGCGAGCAGTACGAGCCCTACACCGAGGAGCGCATCGACCGGCTCTATCGGGCGAAGGAGGCTCTGGAGGAAAATAAGGAATTCTGCCGCATCAACGGGAAGGAGACGCTGGCCCAGGTGTTCACCGACTGCCGCTACACCCGCGAGGCCAATGAGCAGCTTTCACGCGGTTTCATCGACGTGTTGCGCCGTCAGGGCTTCTCCCTGTGCGAGAGCGGCGCCGAGATGACACAGCGTCGCCCCGAGGCTTTGGAGTGCGACGTCGTGCGCTTCCAGAACAAGAAGGACCGCTGGGTGGCCTTCGTGGGCCTGTGGGAGGGACGCCCCTACGAGATTTTCACCGGCCTCATGGACGAGGATGAGGGCATCATGCTGCCCAAGAGCATCTCCCGGGGCCACATCATCCGCCAGACCAACCGCGACGGCTCCCACCGCTACGACTTCCAGTTTGAGAACAAGCGCGGCTACAAGATCACCATCGAGGGCCTCTCGGGCAAGTTCGACCCCGAGTATTGGAACTACGCCAAACTCATCTCCGGCGTCCTGCGCTACGGCATGCCCCTGGAGAGCGTCATCAAGCTGATCACCTCGCTCACCCTCGACAGCGACAACATCAATTCGTGGACCGACGGCGTGGCCCGCGCCCTCAAGCGCTATCTCCCCAACCAGGATGCTGACCCGGATACATATTGACCGCCTCCGGGTGCACGCCCGCCACGGCGTCCTGCCTCAGGAGCGCACCGTCGGGGCCGACTTCTTCGTCACGCTCACGGCCGAGGTGGACACCGGCATGAAAGCGCTCATCGACGACCGCCTGGAGGGCACCGTCAGCTACGCCGATCTCTGCACCGACATCCGCCGCCTCATGCAGCAGCCCGCACAGCTCCTGGAGCACGCAGCCTGGACCATCGCCCGCGCCCTGCTCGAGGGCTATCCGCGCCTCCGGAGCCTCACGCTGCGCATTGACAAACAGACGCCCCCCGTGGGCCTGTCGGCCGAAGCCATCGGCGTCGAGGTGACGCTCTCTCGGGAGGTCCTGTAGGGGCTTCCGGCTGAAAAAAGGATTTCTTTTAAGATTTTTTTTGCGCGCACGACCGCGTTCTTTTATATTTTTTCTGTATCTTTGCCGCGATTTTTTGCATCATTAAGGTAAATTTCAGAAACAATATGGAGAACTTAGGTATTGGTCTCGAACTCATGATTGTGGGCATGACTACGGTCTTCCTGATTCTGCTGGTGGTCATCTACGGTGGCAAACTGCTGATTCGGGTGGTCAACCGCATTGCACCCGAAGAGGTTCAGAAGGCCCGTCAGACAGTGGCCGCCCAGAGCGGCAGCGCCGACCCCGCTGCGATGGCAGTGCTCGGCGAGGTGGTGAAGCAGCTCACCGGAGGGAAGGGACGTATCACATCGGTAAAAAAGATTTAATCGTAATATGGCAAAAGAAGTAAAGTTTTCACTGGTCTTCCGCGATATGTGGCAGAGCGCCGGCAAGTATCAGCCGCGCGTGGACCAGTTGGTGAAAGTGGCACCCGCCATCATCCGCATGGGGTGCTTTGACCGCGTTGAGACCAACGGCGGCGGTTTCGAACAGGTGAATCTCCTCTACGGCGAGAACCCCAACCGCAGCGTGCGCGAATGGACGAAGCCTTTCCACGAGGCCGGCATCCAGACCCACATGCTCGACCGCGCCCTCAACGGCCTGCGCATGAGTCCCTGCCCCAAGGATGTGCGCCGTCTCTTCTACAAGGTGAAGAAGGCTCAGGGCACCGACATCACACGTATTTTCTGCGGCTTGAACGACAAGCGCAACGTGATTCCCAGCATCCAGTACGCCAAGGAGGCCGGCATGATTGCCCAGGCTTCCCTGTGCATCACCCACAGCCCCATCCACACGGTGGACTACTACGTTGACCTGGCCAAGACCTTCATCGACGCCGGCGCCGACGAGATCTGTCTGAAGGATATGGCCGGCATCGGCCGTCCCGTGAGCCTGGGCAAGATTGTGGCCGGCATCAAGGCCTACAAGAAGGACATCGTGGTGCAGTATCACTCCCACGCCGGACCGGGCTTCTGCGTGGCCTCCATCCTCGAGGTGGCCAAGGCCGGCTGCGACTACATCGACACCGCTGTGGCTCCCCTCTCCTGGGGCACGGGCCACGCCGACATCATCGCCGTGCAGGAGATGCTCAAGGATGCCGGCTTCAAGGTGAAGGAAATCAACATGGAGGCCTACATGGAGGTGCGCACCCAGATTCAGCAGATGTGCGACGACTTCCTGGGCTACTACATCCCCGAGCTCAACCACATCAACAACAGCCTGCTCGTGAAGCCCGGCCTGCCCGGCGGCATGATGGGCTCGCTGATGACCGACCTCGAGGACAACCTGCGCAGCCTCAACAAGTGGAAGGTGAAGAACGGCCAGCCTGAGCTCACCACCGACCAGCTCCTGGTGAAGCTCTTCGACGAGGTGGCCTACGTATGGCCCAAGGTGGGCTATCCCTGCCTGGTGACGCCTTTCTCGCAGTATGTCAAGAACCTCGCCCTGATGAACGTCATCCAGATGGAGAAGGGCAAGGAGCGCTGGTCGATGATTGCCGACAACATCTGGGACATGATTCTGGGCAAGAGCGGACAGCTGCCCGGCCCCGTGGCTCAGGAGCTGAAGGATATGGCCAAGGCCGAGGGCCGCGAGTTTGAGACTCAGGACCCCCAGAGCTACTATCCCGACAAGCTGGAGGAGTTCAAGCAGGAGATGGAGCAGAACGGCTGGCCTCTGGGTGAGGACAACGAAGAGCTCTTCGAGCTGGCCATGCACCCCGAGCAGTATCGCGCCTACAAGAGCGGCAAGGCCAAGGCCGACTTCGAGAAGGACCTGGCCGAGCGCAAGGCCAAGAAGAACGCTCCTGCCGGCGAGGCCCAGCCCGAGAAGATCACCGTCAGCCTCGGCGGCCAGACCTACGAAGTGCACATCGCCTATGGCGACGCCGCTCCCGCTCCCACGGCAGCCCCTGCCGCCGCAGCGGCTCCTGCCGGCGAGGGTGAAGACCTGCTGGCTCCGCTCGAGGGCAAGTTCTACCTTGTCAAGGACGGCAGCGAGACCCCCAAGAAGGTGGGCGACAGCGTGCAGGCCGGCGACACGCTCGGCTACATTGAGGCCATGAAGACCTTCAACGCCATCCGCGCCGACAAGGCCGGCGTCATCACGGCCATCCTGGTCAACTCCGGCGACAGCGTTGAAGAAGACGATCCCATCATGAAGCTCGCTTAACTATGGAAATGGTTTATGATATCCTGTCCAAGCTGTACAACATGACGGCGTTCTCGGCCATCGGCGAGAATCCGCTGTTCCTCGTGATGTACCTCTTGGCCTTCGTGCTGCTCTATCTGGGCATCGTGAAGAAATACGAGCCGCTGCTGCTCGTGCCCATCGCCTTCGGCGTGCTCATCGCCAACTTCCCCGGCGGCGGCATGGGCGTGCTGCAGGCCAACTCCGAGGGCCTCGTCCCCGTCACCGTGGACGGCGTCACCGTGATGAAGAACATCTACGAGATGCCGCTTCATGAGATCGCCCACGACCTGGGCCTGATGAACTATCTCTACTACGCCCTCATCAAGAGCGGCCTCTTGCCTCCCATCATCTTCATGGGTGTGGGCGCTCTGACCGACTTCGGCCCCATGCTGCGCAACCTCAAGCTGGCCATCTTCGGCGCTGCTGCCCAGATGGGCATCTTCGCCGTCCTGCTGGTGGCTCTGCTCGTGGGCTTCACGCCTCAGGAGGCCGGTTCTCTGGGCATCATCGGCGGTGCCGACGGCCCCACGGCCATCTTCACCACCATCAAGCTGGCGCCCCACCTTCTGGGCCCCATCGCCATTGCGGCCTACAGCTACATGGCTCTGGTGCCGGTCATCATCCCTCTCGTGGTCAAGTGTCTGTGCAGCAAGAAGGAGCTGATGATCAACATGAAGGAGCAGGACAAGCTCTACCCCGACGCCACGGAGATCAAGAACATGCGCGTCCTCAAGATCATCTTCCCCATCGCCGTCACCACCATCGTGGCCATCTTCGTGCCTACGGCGGTGAGCCTGGTGGGCATGCTCATGTTCGGCAACCTGCTTAAGGAGATCGGCAACGACACCTCGCGCCTCTTCGACGCAGCCAGCAACGGCATCATGAACGCCGCCACCATCTTCCTGGGCCTCTGTGTGGGCGCCACGATGACGGTGGACGCCTTCATCAACGTGCAGACGCTGGGCATCGTCGCCGGCGGCTTCTGCGCCTTTGCTCTGTCCATTGCCAGCGGCATCTGCATGGTGAAGATCTGGAACCTCTTCGCCAAGAAGAAGATCAACCCGCTCATCGGCGCCACCGGCCTCTCGGCCGTGCCCATGGCCTCGCGTGTGTGCAACGGCATTTCCACGAAGTACGACCCCAAGAACCACGTGCTGAACTATTGCATGAGCAGCAATATCTCCGGTGTCATCGGTTCCGCTGTTGCCGCCGGTGTCCTCATCAGCTTCTTGGGCTAAACGCTTTCCGCTGGTGTGCTGGTCGGCACACACGGCGGACAATCCTTTGCTCCGGTCCCTTTGGTCCAGAGTCGATATTGAGAGAGCCACGGTGGGCATGTACCATCGTGGCTCCTCGCGTTACGCCCGCGTGATTTATGATATGAAGTATGCGCGCCGTCCGTCGCTGGCGCTCTCCACGCTGCGGGGCATTGCCGACGCACCGGCTTTCCGCGACTTCACGGCAGGCATCGACGCCGTCGTTCCCGTCCCCACCACCTGGTGGCGCCGTCTCGTCCGCGGCTACAATCCCGCCGCCCTTTTGGCCGATGAAATCGCCCGTCTGCTGGGCCTTCCCTCTTTCCCCAAGGCCCTGACGCGCAAGCGGGGCGCCCGTCAGTCGCGCACGGCGGGAGCGTTGCGCACGGACCTCTCGCGCCTCACGTTCGCTTTCTCGCACCTCCCCGTGGCCGAAGGGGCCCACGTGCTGCTGGTGGACGATGTGGCCACCACGGGCACCACGCTGGCCTCCTGTGCCCTGGCGCTCCGTCGTGCCCGTCCCGACCTGCGCATCAGCGTCTTCGCCCTGGCCTGGGCGGGGAAGTGAAGTTTTGAGTGAAATAAAAAATTTGCGTGAAAAATGCTCACGCAAATTGAGCACAACGATGATTGCATTCCCTCGATGCGTCTTTTCTGCGGCCAGCTCGTCGTGGTGGTCCGCAGCGACCGCACTCCCGGCACCGTCCGTCTAAAGGTTACTGACCGCCAGCGCCGCCTCAGCCAAAGTGTCAACATCCTGACGAAGTAAGCAATAGCCCCGCCGATTGGCGGGGCTATTGGCTTTGGGCCGTTAGTTTATGAGATGACATCGCCGACGCATTCATGCCGGCGTAGCTGAAGTGGAGGGTGGCTGCATCGCATGGCAATGATCAAAAGAAGTCTTCTGTTGAATAATTTCCTTCGCTATCATCATCGAGATTACCTGACCACTTTATCCTTTTTTCATCTCCGGAAGTCATGAGCATTGAGGCGGTTCTAACCTGTATCACCAAGATTTGCGGTGCGATATAGTATTTCTTTGTCTTCATAGCTGTCTCTTCCCTTTATTTACTTGATGAATATCTTTTGGCCGTTGTGGACGTAGATGCCTCTCTCTGACGGACGCCGGCTGAGCTTCCTTCCGTCCAGCGTGTACCAGATGTCTCCGCTGTTGACATCGGAGGCCTTGGTGGCAGAAATGGCAGTGGGGTCATCTGGCAGACAGATGAGACGGGCTCCGTTGACCCTGTTGACGGTGAGATATGCACGATATGCCGGGATCTTCTTTGTACCTCTGTAAATGAAGAATCCCACCTCACCTTTCTTGTTTCGACCCAGTGTGAGGCAACCGCCTTCGATGGCATCACTCTGGTTGACGTCCAGACCGTTACGTCCGATGCCGTTGAGCAGATTCTCGGACATATTTCTTTCTGCAAATTTCCTTGCCTCAGAGGGGTAAAGCTTATACGTGCCTGAGGCTGTAGCACGGATGACGACAGGAGTCAGCATGGGCACTCGCCCACTGATTTCGCGCAGAACGAGATATTCTTCGTTCTCGCTCGTCTTGTCTTTGTCCACGATGTAGGCAGTGAGCCCGTCGGGCAGTGTGGTGTCAAATCCGATATACATGGTGGCCCAATAATTGCCCTCATTGTCACGACTGTTGGCACTGACTTCCAAGTCAAAGTAACGTTTCAGCTTGCCGGCCTCCCGATAGGCGCTCCAACAGGCGGCGTCCTTAAACTGTTCCAACAGGACGCCCCGGCCCTCACCCGTCTCGGCTTCCTGCCTCTGGTCTTCCGTCAGGTCGTTAGTGGCATCCTTCACATAGACGGTCATCAGCTCACCGTTGGCGGAAGTGATGCCGTCGGCGGCCAGTTCGGTGTAACTGCCGTGGTCGGGAGCGTCGAGATAGAGACTGGTCGCTCCGTCGATTTTATAGATGGCATTGCTATTGATGCACTCTACCCTGCCGTGAAGTGTGATGTCTCCCGTGCGTCCGCCGGGATAGCACACGAGCTGATTGCCTTCCTTCGTCATCAGCACGCCGTCGCGTGAGGCGAAACAGCCGTTGTCCGGGTCTACATAGATGTTGGTCACGGCAGAGGCGTAGAACGGATGCTCGCCGACGGTACCGACCCTCGCAGGCAGGGAGATGGCGGTCAGACCGGTACATCCCTTGAAGGCGTCGCCGCTGAGGGCCGTCACGTTTTGAGGCAACTGCAGCTCCGTTATGTTTGTCTTCTCACGGAATGATGCGCCGAAGTCGTCAACGCTGTTGAACAGGCGGAACTCAGGGAACTGGCCGATCTGAGTGGTCGCTGGAGTATAGTTCATCGCCGTGGACAGGCTGCTGTTGCTGACGGCGGCCAGTTCACTCAATGTAAGATAGCCGTTGGCATCACTGTCAAAATGGTTGACACAAAAAGTCTTTGTATTGTCGTCCGTAAAGGTGACGCCGGGCTTGCACGAGGCCGACACCGTCAAGGGTGTGATGACTTTGGCATCGTCCAGACGGCGGGTCATAAAGCACGTGCCAGCTCCCTTGGGGGCGATGATACCCATCTCGGGATATATTTCCAGATAACTGTCGGTGTTGAGCGACCACGACGCTGCGCCGGGCTCAAACTCTATCTGTGTCACCTGGCCATAGAGAGGATTGGCCGACGAACTGTAGAGCGGCAGTGAAAGCAGTCGCCCGTAGTCTGTCTCGGCAAAGGTTTTCAGCGCGGGCAGTCGCCGCGTGGCGGTGATCCACTGTTCTCCGCTGAGTGCCTCGCCGGATATCAGGGCACCGACGGTCTTGACATTCTCTGCGTTGACCTGGCTGACCGTTCCCTCCGGCACATAGAAGTCAATGGGTTCATACCCGTCATCTTCAGGTTTCAACGTGACCACGTTGTTCGACAACATCAGACAACGCACCACGTTTTGACTGGATGAAACCCGACGGCAGAGATTCCGGATGTTGCCATCAACGCCGTTGACGGCGATAATGCAGTCTTTCACCGTCCCGTATATCTGGTAAGCAAGGGCATAGGCCCAGAAAGCGTGGTTGCTACCTGCCACGACCGAACCTTCGAAGATGCAGTTGCTGACGGTGGCGTTCGCTTCAATTTGTTCCGCCAGAAGAGCGTTGGCGTGGTCGCGGTCGTCCGCAGTGCGTCGGGTATAAGTGTTGACGAAGCCCACATTTTCTATCACGGCGCCTTCCTTAACGTGATAGAAGATGCCGCAGGCATTGGTGGCGTAGATGCCGCGCACCAGGTGCCCGCGTCCGTCGAGACGGGCGCTCCAGTTGGCGGTGAAACTGCTGTGGTCCCAGGCCCGCTTCCCTTCTTTAACCTCTCCGGTGGCGTCAAGCAGATCTTCGTTGAACCAGATGTCCTGCGTCAGGGCGTAGTACTCTCCCGCCTGATTGTCGCGTATGGCCATCATCAGCTGTCGGGCGTTGTGGATGAGATAGGGGGTCTCCTGCGATCCGTTGCCACCGTCGTATCCGTCGGCGAAGTTTCCGTCCCATGTCTTGCCACAGGTCACCCGCAGGAGGAACTGCTTGGAGGGGCCCTCCGCCGTCGTCACTCTCAGCATCGAGGTGCCCGGATCGCGGGGCGTTGCCGTTTGGCCTTCGATGCCAAAAAGCGTCTCATTTGAGAGCCCGTAGCTGTAGGTCTTTTCGTTGCAGGTCTTTGGAGCCAGCGAAAAAGCGTTGTCCAAATAGTGCGCCCGGTTGCTTTCGGTGAAACCGGGAGGTATCGCCGCTAGCGAGGCATAGGCCGGGAAGAGTGCGGGGGTGTACAGATCCGTCTCGTCGCCCCAATTGGTCATTGCCCTGGGGAGAACTGATTCCTCCATGTAATCTTCTTTACAGCTGGCGTTGTTGATGCCAGCTACGCAGAGACGGGGGTAGAAACCCGCAGCATACGCCCACGTGACACCTCTGACGCTAACAGACCTGTTGTTGTAGTAAATTGCTTCATTGGTGTAAAGGACGTCTTCTTCTGCAGAGAGGGTAAGCTCATTGCCATTGCCGGTCAGCTCGCTGAACGTCTTGACGGCATTGCTGTTGCTCAACTGGCACAGACTGCGGTCGTAGTAGCAGTTTATGGGTTCTTTGCTGTTGGCCTCACCGTTGGTGCGCTGCTGTATAGGGGTTGAATAATTGGACACAGTGGAGGGCTCAACGGTGCCCAGGAAGAGTGAGTTGCAGACGCGTTCTCCCGGCGAGCGTGCTGCTATGCCGCCGCAATAGGTGGCATCGGCTCCGTACAGATGTCCGCTGAACACGCAGTTGTGAATTTGTCCCGGGAGTTCTTTCTCGCCGACGGAGTTGCTCTCGTTCTTGCCCACAATGCCACCCACGTTGTATCCTCCTGTGGCTGTGACGGTGCTGACGCAGGCTATGATATTGCCCTTATTGCGACCGCAGATGCCGGCTGCCGTGCCGTCGGTGTTGACCGTAACGGATCCCGAAGAGGCACAGGCCTCGATATTGCCTCCGCTGGTGCCGCAGATGCCGCCCGCGTGGAAATAGTCGATTGTCGTCCTGTTGACCGTGATGTTGACGTCGGCGGTGCAGTCGAAGACGAAGGACTCTTTAGCGTGTCCGAATCTTGCAATGTCGATTGGATAGGGACTGACGCACCCCACGATGCCGCCCACGTCGAAGGCGCCGTTCAGGTAGGTCGTGAATTCCGTGTGGCAACGGTAGATGCAGACGGGGTTTTGCGCTAAGCCCACCAGTCCACCCAGACTGCTGCAGTCTGCCTGCTGACTCACCGTGCCCCGCATCTCGCCTCTCACGTTGCATCCGTAGATGGCACCGTAGAGAGCTTTGCTATAGTTGTAGCTGAGATGACCGCAAAGCAGGCCAATATTCAATTGATAACTGTTGTTGTTGTCCGTCTGGCCAATCGTCACGGACGCTCCGGTCATCTTGAGGTTGCGTATGGCGCCCGTACACTTGCCGAACAGACCGTAGTTATAACCATGCCACTCCGGGCTGTTGACGACATGCATCTGCATGTTGGCTATAGTGTGGTTGTTGCCGTCGAAATAGCCCTCAAACGGCGTGTCGTCCACCCCGATGGGAATCCACGTGCAGGAGAGGCCGATGAGATTCATATCTCTCTCCAAACGGAAATATTTGCCGTAAAAGCTGTTGTGGTTCACATTGACGTGGTAGGCCACTGCGGCAAGATCTCTTTCCGAATTGATCCGATACGGATCGGCCGAAGTGCCTTCTCCCGAGAGAGGCCATTCGCTTTGTCCCGCCTGCTGAACACTTTCGTAAAAACTCGTTTCCCAATCGGTGTAGTTGATATAAAGACTGTATTTCACCGTCGCGCTTGCCGCTGCACAGATGCAGGCCGCCAACGCCATGCAAAGCATCCTTTTCATGTCTGTCATGCTTTTTATTTTGTTTCTTTATCGAATGTAAACTTGAATGCCTCGCGTCCCGTGCTGAGCAGGTAGATGCCGTTCCTCTTTATCGGCACGAAGATGACGGAGGAGGGATTGCTGTGCAGGTAGTAGGGAACGCCGTTCACCTCGAAGATGCGCACATAGTCACCCTGCTCCAGTCCGCTGATGCGCACGCCGCCCTCCTCGCAGGTGACCGTGACGCGATGCTGCGTCAGATTGGGGGCCACCACAGGCAGTCCGGTGATGTCGTCCAGTTCCGAGGGCAGCAGCGTCAGCATGCGCAGATTGTCGCGCCATGAGAGGTTTTCCACCGTTGCGTCCATCGGGTTGTCGTCGACCTCAGTCAGCGTTTCGCTGATGCGATCGTTGTATATGCGGGCGCGGAGATAGGTCTCCGTCTCTTCCGAGAGGTTCTCCACCGTCAGTTCGACGTAAGCCTTACGCTCGTCGCCAATCAACTCGAAGTCCTCTCTCCTGAGCACCACCTCGGCCGAGTTGACGATGGGCACATCGGCAATGTTGTCGGGATAGAGTCCCACCCGCACGCTGTGGTTGACGTTCAGTCCGCCTTCTGTCAGGTCGGTCAGCTCGACGTAAACAGTGTTCTTTGCTCCCTTCACCTCATGCCCCAACATTTCGCATCGCACATCAGCAAAGTCCACCACCATTTCCTTCTGTTCGTATTCGGCCGCCTTGGTGCGACATTGGGCAATTCTGTTTTGCCTTGCGCCCTGCTCCATATCCCAGCCGTCCTGGAACAGTGCCTTCACGTCTCTTGCCTTCAGGAATCCGTCGAAATCCTCCGGCAGCTCGTAGTCCACGGTCAGCGTCTGCACGGAGTAGGGACCGATGAAGATGTCCTGGAACGAGAATTCCTGACTGTTGATGTAGCCCGACACGCCCGTGATGGGTGTGGCGCCCGAGTTGTAGATGTTCACGCTGACAGGCAGCGTCCCGGTGTTGCTCCTCATGCCCATTTGCGGATAGCTGACGGTGTAGTTGAAGTCGTCATAGAATTCTTCCGTGTTGCGCATGAGCCACGATTCTTTGTTGTAGGGGTCGGCCAGAGTGTACAGCGCCGTCACCTCCTGATTGTTCAGGAACACGGTGTAGTGGGTCATCTCCAGCGTGTCGAGCGTGCAGCCCAGGGTGACGTAAGGCGTGGCCTGCAGATTCTCATTCAAGAAGAGGCGTGAACAGTTCAACATGGTGAGTTGCTTCTGCGTGGCGATTCTCTTGTCTCCCATGCGGATGCAGTTGTCGTCCTTCTTCCACACCACGGCAAAGTCGTCCGGGCTGCTCAGGTCGTGGTCGCTCACCAGCGTAACGCTCTGCGGGTTGTGGTGCGCGATGTCCAGATCCACGCCGTAGTTCTGATACTCGCCGCGCATATTGATTTCCTTCACGTATATGTCGTTGCTCATCGAATCGGCCGGATGCAGCACGCCGACGAAGGCGTAAGGCCCCACCATCTCGGCGGAGAAATCCTTGACATCACGCTGCTCGGTGATGACGGGCTGCAGCGCTCCGTTCACGGGTTTGCACACGTATTTCAGCTGCAGGTCTTCCCGCCCCTTGGGCATCATGTGTACCATGGCCAGCACGGTGTCGTTGCGCATGAGCAATTCATACTTGTTCACCACGTCATCCAACGTCAGCGGCATGATGCTCTGCGGCTCTCCCCATTTCTCGCCGTCGTACACGGACAGTACGAGGTCGCCCACGAAGCCTCTCACGCCCAAGTTTCTCAGCGAATCCACCTGGGGCAAGACATATTGTCCGCGCATCCACAAACAGGCCGCCGCATCCGAGGAGCAGGAAATGCCGTTGTCGGTGTCCACGTTCATGGCCATCACGGGACATTTGTCCACCAGCGTCTCGTCGTAGGCTATCGTCTTCCGCTGCCACTGTCCGCCGGCCGTCCTGTGGCTGGCGCAGATGCTGTTGTATCGTGACAGTTCCGTGTCCTTCGCCAGCAGATCTTCCGCCGCCATGTCTTCCGCCGTGATGTCGCGCGTCATTTCCTCATACACCACCAGTTCGTTGTCGCCCACTTTGTCGGCGTGCGGACGGTCGATGCGGTGTCCGTTGTTGGGCAGCGGCGTGCCGTCGCCCGTCTTCATGGTGGTGCTTTCGGCGCTGCCCGGCTCAGGCAGGCGGAATTCCATCAGGCGGTCGTCGTTGAGATTGTCGCCGCTCTGCTGGTGGCTCAACAGCATGCGGTCCCCACCCAGGAAGAAGGGTGCCGCTCTGTAGCCAACGCCTTCAAGCAGCGTCTCGGCCAGGGCATATTCCTCTCCCTCTTCCTCTTCGGACGCCGCTACGCGGTTTTGTTTCGGTTGCGGCTTGTAGTTGGGGTATGAGGGTATCATGGGATTGAATGGGGAGTCGGGCCATAACCAGTATCTGCCCCAGTTCCCTGTCCAACGCCCCCTTAGGCGAAAACCGAATATCGACTGTACGTCCGCATAGAACTCGAATGCCCCCATCAGCAGGAACGTGGATCCGCTTGCCTCCTTAAATCGCGACTCAAACGGCCACACCCAGCCCCTCTTATAAGAGCCTTTCGCACCGATGCGTCCGCCCACGGAAATCCTGAGTCCCCGCGCGAGCGAGGTGGTTGTCTCGTCTTCTATTTCTTCGGGATCTGCCGGGCCGAAGTTGGTTTTGGCCATGATGCCGGCGCCCATCTTCAGCGTGCCTTCCAATGAGATATAGAAGCCGAACGATCGGTCGTAGATGACGTTGTCCTTAACGTAGTTGTAAGTCTTGAAGCCCAGTCCGACCTCTCCGTAGAGCGCGCCGTTGGCGTGGAATATGAGCGCTATGGGGAATTTCGTGTCTTTGAAAAGATCCTTGAGGTTCTTGCTGTATGACATGAACACGCCGTACCCGGCCGACCCTTCGAGGGCTTTCAGGTAGATGGGCGACTTTTCGTTATTCTTACTGAGATTCAATCCGAAACCGGCATGAATGGTGACGTATGGCCCGTAGCCCAATTTATTGGACTCCACCTTGAAGATGTCGTCCATCTCGCTCATAAACCATGCATTGCGCTCTTTGATGGCGTCTGTAGCCGGGTTGGTGCCGCCGAGCATATCCCTCCCCCAGCCGCCTTTCTCGGTTTTCTTTGTCTCGAAGCGGCTGGGCTGCATCACCTCCTTCTGCCTGTCGCGCATTCTCTGGCCCAACGTCGGGCGTTCCTCTTCGCCTTCTCCTGTCGTCTTGCTTCTCCAGGCGTTCGACATGGTGATATCCAATTCGAATAGGAGCTTGAAGGGGTCGAAATACGGTATGATGGAAAAGCTGAATCCGGGGCAGTTTTTGGCATTCCAGTTAATCTGACACAAACTGCCCAAAAAGTCTATGCTGATATCCCCGCCGCCCTGCGGCTCGTCTTTGATATAGCTGAACTTCTCGGCCTCCTTGGCGGCCTGTTGCTTCTTTTCCTCCGTATCTATTTCCTTGCGCATGATATAGGGCATGGAGGTGAACACCCTGTCGCCGATCTTCAGTCGCAACTTGTATTCCTTGTCCTTCTGCGGCACCTGCCCCACCAGGCTGTAGCGCTGCTGGAAGTAGCTGCGCTGGAAATTGGGGAACTCGTTGCCGTCGAGCAGCGTGTGGCTGGTGCGTTGCAGCTTCACGGAGCCCGTGCCGTCTTTCTCATAGAGATAGAGATCGGCAGTGCCGGCACCACCACTGCCAACGCTCTTGGCCATCGAATAGGTGATTCCTATTTCGGCATATTTATCCACGGGCGTCTTCGAGGGGTGGAGGCGCTTGTTCTTTTGTCCGCCGTCCTCAAAGTAGAGGTATGTCTTCGACGAGGAGGACTGTGAAAGGTCGCACGAGTCCTTTCCGAACCAGTTGTATGTGGTGCCGGACTCGGTGTACGTCCTGCTCATATCCTTCAGGATATACATCATTTGCCGTGACACATCCGGCCCCTGCGCCGTCATCGTGCCGCTTATGAGGCGTATCACTCCCGAGGTGTGCTTGCTGTTCAGCACCTTTGTCTTGGGGTCCACGGCACCGGCGTATTTATACACAGCGGGATAATATCCCGTGGCGATCACTTCGATGTAGGCGGGATTGCCGTAGGTCAGAATCTTGTGTATTCCGTTTTTCTTGTTGTAGCCCACGTATTTCATGTGGCCGTGACTGACATATTTGCCGTTGGCGTCCACCTGTGCCACGTTGAATGTGAAACCTTTGGCCAACTTCGTACCGGCATCCACGTCGGCCTTGATGGGGGCACCTTTGGCGTCGAGCACCTGCAGATAGAGCGTGTCGTAGCGCTCAAAGAGGCCCGAGCCCAGCATGTTGAAGATTGTCAGCTCGCGGTTCTCGTGCTTGTCCAGCGTGAAGTTGGTGCCTACCCACAGTCTGTTCAGGCGGTCGTTCAGATTGGCGCCCCACACCAGTCGCCTCTGGTCCAGCGGCAAACGGTTTCCTTCGCTCACCATGCAGAGACTGCTGATAGCGGAGTCGGGCGCCACGTAGAAGCTCTGGAAACTGCTGCCCGAGAGGTTCAGGCGCTGCACGCCGCCCAGCTGTTCGCCGGCGCCCTTCAGCTGGTATTCCAATTGGTAGGTGAGTCCTGTGCGCTGTCGCTTCGAATCGAGTTTGAAGAGCAGCAATCCTTCATTGTCCCAGTCATACACGTAGTAGGTGAAGCGCAGCGTGTCGCCTTCACTGCATCCCTTACGGCATACACTGATATAGAGCGAGTCATTGTTGCTCTGCGTGTTGACGAAGAAGTAGCTCGACACGTCCTTCACCACCGTGCGCTGCCCTATTCTCACCCTTGCCTCGTATTCGCCCGTGCGTCCGCTGCCGTCATTGATTCGGAAGCAGAGCAGGTTGTCGTCGCGCATCTTCCAAAACAGGCGTTGGTCTGCCCGTGTTTTCATCCTTTTCTCTTTGAACATCGCCACGACGCTGTTCACATCGACCAGGTTGCCCGATACGGAGCTGCCGGAGATTTTTTTCCACTTGAGGTTGGTGTCCTCCTTGATTCTGCTCACTCTTGCCACGTCACCCACATTGTTGGCGAAATACAGGTCGAAATCCTGTGCCGCAAGCCCTGCGGAAAAGATAACCTGAAATAAGATGACAAGCAGTTTTTTCATGGGAAATGACTTTTTGTATGCTTGATTTACTCCTAATGAAAGGCAAAAATATGAAAAAAAAATAATTTTTCAGGTTTTGAGTCTAAAAAAAATCGTAAAACGAAAAAAAACAAAGTGTGCAACGGCGATATCCTGACGAAGTAAGATAAAGATAACCTCAGGCATACCTTTCGCACGACCTAATGACCCCCTAAACATACTCCAGGCAAGCCTTTGGCAAGCCCAAAGTGCTTGCTAGGGTTTGCTTAGGGTATGCCAAGGGTATGCGAAGGGTTTGCCTAGGGTATACTTCGGAAGCATTACATCACTCTGCGTAGGCCTGCTCGTGTACGCCTTTGACGGCGCGGCCGGAGGGCTCGTTCTGCCCACGGAAGGAGGCGTCCCACTCCAGAGCCACCGACGTGCTGCAGGCCACGCTGGCCTCGCTGGGCACGCTGCGTGCGGCGCTGTCGCTGGGGAAATGCTCGGCAAAGATGCTGCGGTAGAAATACTCCTCCTTGTTGCGCGGTGTGTTGATGGGGAAGCGCTCGGCGGCATGCGCCATCTCCTCGTCGCTGACGGCCTCGGAGGTCATTGCCTTCAGGGAATCAATCCACGAATAGCCCACGCCGTCGCTGAACTGCTCCTTCTGACGCCAGGCCACCGCCTCGGGCAGGAGGTCGGCGAAAGCCTCGCGAACAATCTTCTTCTCTATCACCTTGCCGGGACACATCTTGGCCTCCGGATTCAGGCGCATGGCCACATCGAGAAACGCCTTGTCGAGGAAGGGCACACGCCCCTCCACACCCCAGGCGGCCAGACTCTTGTTGGCACGCAGGCAGTCGTAGAGATACAGCTTGGAGAGTTTGCGCACCGTCTCCTCATGGAAGGCCCGGGCGTCGGGCGCTTTGTGGAAATAGAGATAGCCGCCGAAGACCTCGTCGGCACCCTCACCGGAGAGCACCATCTTGATGCCCATCGAGCGTATCACGCGGGCCAGGAGATACATCGGCGTGGAGGCCCGCACGGTGGTGACATCGTAGGTCTCGATGAAATATATCACATCGCGCAAGGCGTCGAGCCCCTCCTGCACCGTGTAGTTGATTTCGTGGTGGACGGTGCCGATATGCTCGGCCACCATACGCGCCTTGGCCAGGTCGGGAGCGCCCTTCAGGCCGACGGCAAAGGAGTGAAGACGGGGCCACCAGGCACGGCTCTGCGAGTTGTCCTCAATGCGGTGCTCCGAAAAGCGCTCGGCAATGGCGGAGATGACCGACGAGTCCAGACCGCCGCTGAGCAGCACGCCATAAGGCACGTCGGACATCAGCTGGCGGCGCACCGCATCCTCCAGGGCGTCGTGCAGGTCGGAGACGGAGGCGGCGTTGTCCTTCACGGCGTCGTAACTCATCCAGTCGCGCTGATAGTAGCGCTTGAGACCCGGCTCCAGGCTCCAATAGTAGTGGCCGGGCAGGAAGGGCTCATAGCGCTCGCACTGGCCCTCCAACGCCTTCAGTTCGGAAGCCACGTAAACCGTGCCGTCGCTGTCGTAGCCGATATAGAGCGGAATGACACCGATGGGGTCGCGGGCGATGAGGAAGGCGTCGCGCTCCTCGTCGTAAAGGACGAAGGCAAAGATGCCGTTGAGGTCCTCCAGAAAGTTGATGCCCTTCTCGCGATAGAGCGCCAGGATGACTTCACAGTCGCTCCCGGTCTGAAACTCATAGCGGTTGGACAGGCGGCGCCGGATATCCTGATGGTTGTAGATTTCGCCGTTCACGGCCAGCACCTGACAACGGTCAGGCGAAAAGAGGGGCTGTCCGCCCGACTCCGGATCGACAATACTCAGGCGCTCGTGAGCCAAAACAGCGGTGGCGCCGCAATAGATGCCGCTCCAGTCCGGTCCGCGGTGACGTATTTTCTGACTCATACACAAAGCCTTCTGACGCAGGGTCTGCGCAGGCTTCTTCACATTCAGCAGTGCAACGATTCCACACATGTATAGTTTAGAGTTTAAAGTTTAGAGTTTAGAGTTTTTTTTCTCCATAAATCTCACAAAAGCCTCGTTGACCAGTTTGTTGCCGCCGGGCGTGGGATAGCGGCCGGTGAAGTACCAGTCGCCCGTATGGTCCGGACAGGCGGCGTGGAGGCCCTCTATCGTCTGGAAGACAAACTCCACAGGCGCCTTCATGCCCGCGGGACGCAACAGTTCCGCCATCTTGCGGTTGATGTCGTCCACGCTGAAGGGCTCGTAGAGGGCACAGACGCAATTGCGCTGCCCGGCCTTGGGCTTGCGGAGCTCTGCGCGACAGGCCTCACCGACATCGCGGAGCAGTTGCTGCATACCGCGCTCCTCAATGAGGGCTATGGCGGCGCGGAAGGCACAAAACTCCTCCAGAGAAGGCATGTCGATGCCGTAGTAGTCAGGATAGCGTATCTGCGGCGAACTCGACACCATCACAATCTTCTTGGGATGCAGGCGGTCGAGTATCTTGAAGATGCTCTCGCGGAGAGTGGTGCCGCGCACGATAGAATCGTCGATGATGACGAGGTTGTCCACGTCGGGGCACAGGGAGCCGTAGGTGATGTCGTAAACGTGCGAGGCGAGATCGTTGCGCGCCCCGGCCTCGGTGATGAACGTGCGCAGCTTGATGTCCTTCCACGCCACCTTCTCGCTGCGCACCGGGAGCCCCTGGCTGCGCAGACCCTCCATCATGCCGTAGAAGGCCACCTCGGCGGTGTTGGGGATGAAGGAGAACACGGTGTGGGCCACATCGCCGCCGACGGCCCGTAGGATGGGCGCCGTGAGCTGCTGGCCGAGCTGCTTGCGCTCGCAGTAGATGTCGCTGTCGTTGCCCCTGCTGAAATAGATGCGCTCGAAGGAGCAGCGCGACGGCGTCTTGGGTTCGAGAACGGGCTCCAGGGAGGAACTGCCGTCTTTGTGAACAATCAGCGCCTGACCGGCGGGCAGTTCCTGCACCGCCTCACGGGGGAGGTCGAAGGTGGTCTGCAAGACGACACGCTCGCTGGCCACGGCAATCACCTCGTCGTCGCGGTAGAAGAAGGCCGGCCGTATGCCCCAGGGGTCGCGCATGGCAAACATCTCGCCGGAGCCCGTCATGCCGCACATCACATAGCCGCCGTCGTAGTCGGCCATCGTGGTGCGCAGGACATTGGCCATCTGCACGTGATCCTCAATGTGGCGCGTGATGTCCGTATGCTCCAGCCCCAGCCCTTTGGTCTCCGAGAAGCAGCGCTCCACCTCGCGATCGAGGCGGTGGCCCATCCACTCCAGCGTGATGTAGGAGTCGCTGTAGATGCGCGGCGACTGTCCCTGCTCCACGATTTTATCGAAGATTTCGTCGATGTTGGTCATGTTGAAGTTGCCGCACAGGCAGAGGTTCTTCGCCCGCCAGTTGTTGCGGCGCAGAAAGGGGTGCACATACTGCAGGCCGCTCTTGCCAGTGGTGGAATAGCGCAGGTGGCCCATAAAAAGTTGGGCTCCGGTCCACTCGGGCGTCACGCGGTCGAAAATCTCCGTGATGGCGTCCTTGCCCTCGGCCTTCTCGCGAAACATGTATTCCGTGCCGACGGGGGCCTCCATGTTGACACAGGCAATGCCGGCACCCTCCTGCCCGCGGTTGTGCTGCTTCTCCATCATGAGATAGAGCTTGCCGAGGCCGTAGGACGGCGTGCCGTATTTCCGGGCGTAATGATCGGCGGGCTTCAGCAGGCGCACCAGCGCCACGCCGCATTCATGCTTGAGCTGTTCCATCGATACAAGATTTTATAAAGTCCATAAAGAGCGGATGGGGATGCAGCACGGTGGAAGAGTATTCGGGGTGGAACTGCGTGCCGATATACCATTTCAACGCGGGAATCTCGACAATCTCCACCAGATGGGCCTCGGGGTGACTGCCGGCACACATCATGCCGCGGTGCTCGAAGGCATCCAGATAACGGTTGTTGAACTCGTAACGGTGGCGGTGGCGCTCTCGGACCGTTGAACATTGACCATTGACCGTTGAACATTGAGCATTATAGGCTGCGGCGGCTTTGCTGCCGGGCACGAGTTCGCACTCGTAGGCGCCCAGGCGCATCGTGCCGCCCATCTCCGTGACGCTCTTCTGCTCCTCCATCATGTCGATGACGTTATGGGGCGTGTCGGGGTCCATCTCAGCGCTGTTGGCGTCGCTGTAACCCAGGACGTTACGGGCAAACTCTATGACCATCATCTGCATGCCCAGACAGATGCCGAAGGTCGGGATGTCGCGGGTGCGGGTGTACTCGGCGGCGACGATCTTGCCCTCGATGCCCCTGCGGCCGAAGCCCGGGCAGATGACGACGCCCGCCATGTCCTTCAGCTGCCCGGCCACGTTGTCCGCCGTCAGCTGCTCGCTGTTGACGAAATGGAGCCGGGCCTTCACGTCGTTGTAGATGCCGGCCAGGTTGAGACTCTCGCGGATGCTCTTGTAGGCATCCTGCAGATCGTATTTGCCCACCAGGGCGATGTGCACCTCACGGGTGGCTCGGCGCTGCTTCTCGAGGAAGCGGTTCCAGGGCAGCATGGCGGGCGTCTCACCCACGGGGATGCCGATCTTGCGCAGGATGGCCGCATCGAGGCCCTGTCGCTGCATGCGCACCGGCACCTCGTAGATGCTGGGCACATCCTCGCTCTGGACGACGCACTCCAGATCGACGTTGCAGAAGGAGGCCACCTTCAGACGCATCGCGTCGTCCAGGTGGCGCTCCGTACGCAGTACCAAGATGTCGGGCTGAATGCCCATGCCCTGCAGCTCCTTCACGGAGTGCTGCGTGGGCTTCGTCTTCAGCTCGTCGGCGGCTTTGAGATAAGGCACGTAGGTCAGATGCACACAGACGGCGTTGCGCCCCAACTGCCAGCGCAACTGACGGATGGCCTCCATGAAGGGAGCGCTCTCGATGTCGCCGATGGTGCCTCCGACCTCCGTGATGACAAAATCCAAGTCTTCGCCCTGCTCGTCCTCACGCAACATTCGGCGCTTGATCTCGTCCGTGATGTGCGGCACCACCTGGATGGTCTTCCCCAGATAGTCACCGTGGCGCTCGCGGTCGATGACGGTCTTGTAGATGCGGCCCGTCGTGATGGAGTTGTGGCGCGTGGTGCGGATGCCCGTGAAACGCTCGTAGTGGCCCAGGTCGAGATCGGTCTCCATGCCATCTTCCGTGACGTAACACTCGCCGTGCTCATAAGGATTGAGCGTGCCGGGGTCGATGTTGATGTAGGGGTCGAACTTCTGTATGGTGACTTTGAAGCCGCGTGCCTGCAGCAGTTTGCCGATGCTGGCGGAGATGATGCCCTTGCCCAGCGAGGAAACCACACCGCCCGTGACGAAGATGAATTTTGTTTCCATAGAACTATAAAGTGAACGATGCGCCGCAGAGAATATACATCTTCTCGGCATGAGGATTGGCCGTGAGACCAATGAAGACCGGCAGATGGTATTTCTTGCAGATGAGGAAGTCCTTCGTGGCCGTCAGGCTCACATTGGTGACGGTGAAGCCGCCGGTCTCGTAGAACGAGGTGGCGTAGGGCACGAAGCCTACGGCAGCCTTCCAGTCGAGCGTCAGCATCTTGAACGGCGCAGAGAGCTCGAAATAGCTGGAGTAAGCCCTGTGGCCGCCGTTGTTCTTGCCGTCGTTACCGGCAAAGTTGGTGTACCACTGCAGGGAAACATAGCCGAAGAAGTCGTAGCCCACATTGGCCTCGAAGACGTGCGTCGTCTCATCGTTGGTGTAGAGGAAATAACGCCCCTGGCCGAACCAGTAGTCGGTGATGCCCACGTTGAATCCGTGCGTCGTGTAGGAGAGCAGGAAGTCCAGCTCCTTGGTGTCGCCGCTCTGAAATCCCACGCTGCCCCAAGTGGAGAAGCTGAGACCTTTGTAGCTCACGCCGGCCGTGGGCTGTACGCAGACATTGCCCATGTCCAGACCACGCCAGATGTATTGGTTGACCAAAGTGATGCCGAAGATGGGCTCGGCTTTCGCTTTCACTTTGACGGAATCGATTTCGCTTGCGCTCGCCGTAGCCAAAGAGGCTACAGCAAGCAGGGTGAATATGATGCGTTTCATATTTGTAACAGTTAAAGTTAAATGGTTAAAGGTTAAAGGTGAAAGACGGGAATCAGTTGTAGCACAACTCTCCGTGCTCATAGACGTCGAGACCTTCATCCTCAATGCGGGCGGGCACACGCAGGCCGTGCAGTTTCTTAATGCCGAAGAAGAGGACGAAGCCGCAGACTGCAGCCCAAAGGTCGATGACGAGGATGCCGAATGCCTCGGCGCCGAAGAAGCCCCAGCCGTGACCGTAGAAAGCACCGTTGGAAACGGACAGAAGGCCGGTCATCAAGGTGCCGAGAATGCCGCACACGCCATGCACGCTGCTGGCGCCCACGGGGTCGTCGATGTGGAGGCGATGGTCGATGAACTCAATAGAAAATACGAGCACCGTGCCGCAAACGAGACCGATGACGACGGCACCCAGGGGAGACACCTGGTCGCAACCGGCAGTGATGCCGACCAGGCCGGCCAACACACCGTTGAGCGTGAGTGAGAACGAGGGCTTCTTATATCTGAGCCACGTGAGGAACATGGTGGCCACACCGCCGGCTGCTGCAGCCAGGTTGGTGGTCAGGAAGACATGAGAGATGGCCACGCGGTTGACGGCGCCGGAGGCAGCCAGCTGCGAACCGGGGTTGAAGCCGAACCATCCCATCCACAGGATGAACACGCCGAGAGCGGCCAACGTCAGAGAATGACCGGGAATGGCACGGCTCTTGCCGTCCTTGCCATACTTGCCCCTGCGGGCTCCGAGTGCCAGCGCACCGATGATGGCCAGCACGCCGCCCACGCTGTGGACGATGGCCGAACCGGCAAAGTCGTGGAAGACGTCGCCGAAGGTGGTCATCATGAAGCTGTCGGCAGCGTCGTTGCACAGCCAGCCGCCGCCCCAGGTCCAATGACCCTCGATGGGATAGATGAACAGCGATATCATAGCGCTGTAGATCACATACATGGAGAACTTGGTGCGCTCGGCCATGGCTCCGCTGACAATCGTGGCGCTGGTGGCGCAGAAGACGGTCTCGAAAATCAGGAAACCCTCGACGGGCAGCTCGCCCGAGTAGAAGGAGAGGTCGCCCCAGTTGGGCATGCCGATGAAACCGCCCAGCGTGTCGGCGCCGAACATCAGGCCGAAACCCACAAACCAGAACAGGAGTGAACCGAACATGAAGTCCACGAAATTCTTGAAAAGGATGTTGACGGTGTTCTTGCCGCGCGTGAATCCTGCTTCACACAAAGCGAAACCGGGTTGCATCCAAAACACCAACATGGCTGCCAAAAGCATCCATACAGTATCCAGTGAAAGAGCTATTTCGTTCATAATCTTAATACCTTAAATAATAAAACTGTCAATTGTCAATTGTCAATTATCAATTGTCAACTACTTCTTGTCTCTCAACACGGTGTCACCGTGCTCGCCGGTACGGATAGACCAGGTGTCGATCATCTCACTCACGAAGATGCGGCCATCGCCCACCTCACCGGTGTGGGCCGTGTTGATGATGACCTGAATCGTGGGATCGACAAACTGCTCGCGGCACACGATGGTCAGTGCCACACGCTCAATCACATCGGTGCTGTATTGCACACCGCGATAAAGACGCTCCTGGCGGCTCTGTCCGATGCCGTGGACATCGTGGTATTCAAACCAGTCGATGTCCGAACTGAGCAGGGCTTCCTTCACCTCTTCGAACTTGGTCTTTCTGATGATAGCTTCAATTCTTTTCATCTTAAATCATGTTTTTAGTTAGCGTCCTATAGTAACACATTGCAATGTTTTCGCTGCAAAAGTACAACATTTTGGTTGATTTTGCATCGTTTTGCGTGATTTTTGTATGCTTTTTCGCTCGTTTTATTGATTTTTGTCAACAAAAACGTAATTTTGCGACACTTTTGTAGGCAAAAAACATGGTTGTTTGAGCAAATTGTCATACCTTTGTCGCAGAAAACCGAAACAAACGTCATTTCTAAGGCCATTTTGCTTACATTATGTCACAAGCAATACACTTCACCAAAATGCACGGAGCCGGCAACGACTACATCTATGTGGACGCTACCTTATATAATATTAAGGAGCCCGGAGTCCTGGCCCAAAAGTGGAGTGCGCCCCACACAGGAATCGGCAGCGACGGGCTGGTGCTCATCGGACGCTCTGACGGCAAAGAGGCGGATTTCAGCATGCGCATCTTCAACGCCGACGGCTCCGAAGCCATGATGTGCGGCAACGCCAGCCGATGTGTCGGCAAATACCTCTACGAAAAAGGACTCACAAGCCGAACATCCATCCGCCTGGACACGCTCTCCGGAGTGAAACTCCTGCAACTGCACCCCAACGACGCAGGTTGCGTGGAGACGGTGACGGTGGATATGCTGCAACCGGCTTTTGAAGACAACACACAGTTCCGTCCCGAAGAAAAAGAACTGCCGGCCGGCACCTTTGTCTCCATGGGCAATCCCCACTACGTCATCTTCTGCGATGATGTCAGCGCCGTGGATGTGGCCCGTGAAGGAGCACGGCTGGAACGCCATCCCGCATTTCCCGGACGCTGCAACATCGAATTTGCCGAAATGCGTCCTGACGGCATTCGAGTGCGCGTCTGGGAACGCGGCAGCGGCATCACACAGGCTTGCGGCACCGGAGCCTGTGCCACCGCAGTGGCAGCAGCCAAGACGAGACGGACGGGACGCTCCGCACACATCATCATGGACGGAGGCGCATTGGACATCCGCTGGCGAGAGGACGACAATCACGTCTGTATGACCGGCCCGGCCTGCTATGTCTTTGAGGGCGACATCACAATATAACGACATCACTGAAAAAATGATAAACGAACATTTTCTAAACCTCTCCGGCAACTATCTGTTTGCCGAGATTGCCAAAAAGGTTAAAACGTTCAGGGAGCAGAATCCGCAAACCGATGTCATCTCGCTCGGCATCGGTGATGTGACACAACCGCTCTGCCCCGACGTTATTGAAGCGCTCCACCGTGCCGTCGATGAGATGTCCGGTGGGGCCACCTTTCGCGGCTACGGCCCGGAGCAGGGCTATGATTTCCTGCGCGAGGCCATCGCTCGCCATGACTACAGGGATCGCGGCATGGACATCTCTGCGGACGAGATTTTTGTCAACGACGGAGCCAAGAGCGACACCGGCAACTTCCAGGAACTGATGAGCGCCGACAGCGTTGTGGCAGTGACGGATCCTGTGTATCCCGTCTATGCAGACGCCAACATGATGGCCGGACGCCGCATCGTGAAACTACCCTGTCTGGCAGAACGCCAATTCGTCCCCAATCTTCCGGAAGAGCCCGTGGATGTCGTTTATCTCTGCTATCCCAATAACCCCACCGGCACCGTGCTTCACCGGGAGGACCTGAAGCGTTGGGTGGACTGGGCCAACGAACACGGAGCGCTCATCTTCTACGACGCTGCCTACGAGGCCTTCATCACACACCCCGACATCCCCCGCAGCATCTACGAAATCGACGGAGCCCGGAAGGTCGCCGTGGAGTTTCGCAGCTTCTCCAAAACGGCCGGATTCACCGGACTGCGTTGCGGCTACACGGTGGTGCCCCGGGACGTCACAGCCAAGACTGTGGCAGGAGACTCCGTGGCGCTTCATCCGCTGTGGAAACGCCGCCAGTCGACAAAATTCAACGGCACAAGCTACCTCAGCCAGTGCGCCGCATTGGCCATCTACAGCGAAGAGGGCCGGGAGCAAATACGGGAGATGGTGGACTATTATCTGAAGAACGCGAGCCTGATACGCATCACGCTGGAATGTCTGGGGCTGACGGTTTACGGCGGAACGGACGCTCCCTATCTTTGGGTGGAGACGCCGGAGAAGATGCCCTCGTGGGCATTCTTCGAAGAAATGCTTCACCAGGCTCATGTGGTATGCACGCCCGGCGCCGGTTTCGGCGACTGCGGTGAGGGCTACGTGCGCCTGACGGCATTCGGAGAACGCAGTGCCACCGTTGAGGCCCTGCACCGGGTGGAAGAATGGTTAACGAACAAATAAACGACATTATCATACAGACAACAATGACACACAAAGGACTCTACAGAGCAGATATGGAGCATGACGCCTGCGGCGTGGGCATGGTGGTGAACATACACGGCGGCAAAAGCCACGAACTGGTGGATCAGGCCTTGCGCGTGTTGGAAAACATGGAGCACCGGGGTGCCGAGACACGCGACAAGACGGGCGACGGCGCCGGCATCATGCTGCAGATACCCCATGAATTCATCCTGTTGCAGGGCATTCCCGTCCCCGAAAAAGGACTTTACGGCACCGGCCTGGTGTTTCTGCCCAAAGAAGAAAAGGAGCAGCAGGAGATACTGTCGGTCATGATTGAAGAAATCGAGCGCGAAGGCATGCAGCTGATGCATCTGCGCACGGTGCCCACCTGCCCGGAAGTTTTAGGAGAGGCCGCCCGAAAGGTGGAGCCTGCCATCAAACAAATCTTTGTGACGGGAGTGAGCGCAGAAAAAGCCGACGCACTCCCCCGCACGCTCTACACCATAAGGAAAAAGATTGAGCGACGCATCACGCACCCCGACTTTTATATCTGTTCGCTGTCCAACACGAATCTCATCTATAAAGGCATGTTGACCAGCGGACAGCTGCGCCGATATTTCCCCGATCTCTCCAGCCCCTATCTGACTAGCGGACTGGCGCTCGTCCACTCCCGCTTCTCGACCAACACCTTCCCCACGTGGTCTTTGGCCCAACCGTTCCGTCTGTTGGCCCACAACGGCGAGATTAACACCATTCGCGGCAACCGCGGATGGATGAAAGCCCGCGAAAGCGTGCTCAGCAGCGAGGCCTTGGGCGACATCCGGGAAATTTCTCCCATCGTGCAGGAGAACATGAGCGACTCGGCCAGCCTCGACAACGTCTTTGAGTTTCTGACCATGAGCGGCCTGTCGCTGCCGCAGGCCATGGCCATACTTGTGCCCGAAAGTTTCAACGACAAGAACCCGATTTCGGAAGATTTGAAGGCATTCTATGAATACCATTCGATACTGATGGAGCCGTGGGACGGCCCCGCCGCCCTGCTGTTTTCGGACGGAAGATATGCCGGCGGCATGCTGGATCGAAACGGCTTGCGCCCCTCGCGCTATACCATCACCAAACAGGGCATCATGGTCGTGGCCTCGGAGGTCGGCGTCATGGACTTCGAACCTGGCGACGTCGTCTCTAAAGGACGTCTGCAGCCGGGAAAAATACTGCTCATAGACACACAGGAAGGCAAAATCTGGTACGATGGCGAAATCAAGGAACAACTGGCCAAAGCACATCCTTATCGTGAGTGGCTTAACGAGAACCGGGTGCAGCTGGAGAAACTGAAGAGCGGCCGGAAGGTGGAGAACTCGGTCGACAACTTCGAGCAAAAACTCGTCACCTTCGGCTACGGCCAGGAAGACATTGACAAGACGATTGTGCCGATGGCCACCACCGGACAGGAGCCTGTCGCCGCCATGGGCAACGACACGCCGCTGGCCGTCGTGAGCGACCGGCCGCAGATTCTGTTCAACTATTTCCGTCAGCAATTTGCTCAGGTGACAAACCCTGCCATCGACCCCATCCGCGAAGAGCTAGTCATGTCGCTCACCGAATACATCGGCGCTGTAGGCACCAACATCCTGACGCCCGACGCCTCCAACTGCAAGATGGTGCGCCTGCCGCAACCCGTCCTGACCAACACGCAACTGGACATACTTTGCAACATCCGCTATAAGGGATTCAAGACGCAGAAACTTCCCATGCTCTTCGACATCGAAAGGGGGACGGAAGGATTGCAACAGGCGCTGGACAGCCTCTGTCACGAGGCCGAACGCAGCGTGGACGAGGGTGTCAACTACATCATCCTCTCCGACCGCGACATTGACGGACAACACGCCGCCATTCCGTCGCTCCTTGCCGTCTCGGCTGTGCACCACCACCTAATTTCCGTAGGCAAGCGCGTGCAGACAGCGCTGATTGTCGAAAGCGGAGAAATACGCGAGACCATGCACGCCGCCCTGCTTTTGGGCTACGGAGCCAGTGCGCTGTGTCCGTATATGACCTTCGCCATTCTCGACGACCTGGTTAAGCGCGGCAAGATTCAGGAAGACTACGCCACCGCCGAGGCGCACTACATCAAAGCCGTGGACAAAGGATTGAAAAAGATTATGTCGAAGATGGGCATATCTACCATCCGAAGCTATCGCGGTGCCAAAATTTTTGAAAGCATCGGACTCGGCGAAGACCTGTTGCGCCGCTACTTCGGCACAGAGGTGAGCACTATCGGCGGCATCGGACTGAAGGAGATTGCACGGGATGCCATCCGCCTGCACCGACAGGGCGTCGAGGCCAATGATGCCATACTGCCCAACAACGGTCAATTCTCGTGGCGCAAGGACGGCATCAGGCACGCCTGGAATCCGGAGACCATCGCCAATCTGCAACTGGCCACCCGCCTGGGCAGCTACAAGAAATTCAAGGAATGGGCTACACTGGTAGATGAAAAAGAATCCCCCATTTTCATCCGTGACTTCTTCGGCTGGAAGAAGGCTGCGACTCCGACCCCGATTGACGAGGTGGAGCCTGTGGAGTCCATCGTGAAGCACTTTGTGACGGGCGCCATGTCGTTCGGCGCCCTCAGCATAGAAGCCCACGAAGCTTTGGCGCTGGCTATGAACAAATTGGGCACACGCTCCAACACGGGCGAGGGCGGCGAGGACAATGCCCGCTACCACACGGAGGTGGACGGCGTCAGCCTGTCAAGCAAGACCAAGCAAATTGCCAGCGGACGCTTCGGCGTGACGGCAGAATATCTGGTGAATGCCGAAGAAATACAAATCAAGGTGGCCCAGGGTGCCAAGCCCGGCGAGGGCGGACAGCTGCCCGGCTTCAAGGTGAACGACATCATCGCCAGGACGCGCAACGCCATCCCCGGCATCTCGCTCATCTCGCCTCCGCCTCATCACGACATCTACTCCATTGAAGACCTCGCACAACTCATCTTCGATCTGAAGAACATCAACCCGACGGCTGCCGTCAGTGTGAAACTCGTGGCCGAGAGCGGTGTGGGCACCATCGCCGCCGGCGTGGCAAAAGCAAAAGCCGACCTCATCGTCATCAGCGGCGCCGAGGGCGGCACGGGCGCATCGCCCGCTTCAAGCATGCGCTTTGCCGGCATATCGCCCGAAATCGGACTGGCCGAGACGCAGCAGACGCTGGTGATGAACGGCCTACGCAATCAGGTGCGCCTGCAGACCGACGGCCAGCTGAAGACGGCCAAAGACGTGGTTATCATGGCGATGCTGGGCGCCGACGAGTTCTCGTTCGGCACGCTGCCTCTGATTGTACTGGGCTGCGTGATGATGCGCAAATGCAACACCAACACCTGTCCGATGGGCGTCGCCACACAAAACCCGGAGCTGCGCAAACACTTTGAAGGAAGGGCTGAATATGTCGTCAACTTTTTCACCTTCCTGGCTCAGCAGGTACGCGAGTATCTCAGCGAGATTGGCGTGCATAGCCTGAAAGAAATCATCGGCCACACGGAAATGATTGAAGTGACTGTGCCCGACGGCGCTGCAGCAGAAAAGTGGAGCACCATAGATTTTGACCGTCTGCTTCACAAACCCGCAACAGACAAAGCGCTCTTTTGGGATCGCGGCGCCTATACGAAGGTGACGGGCGTGAAAGACGAAGATATCATCAAAGCGGCTCAAAAAGCCATAGAAAAGCAGGAAGAGGTGACGCTTGAATACGCCATCAAAAATACCGATCGCGCTGCCACCACGATGCTTAGCGGCGCCATCGCCAAGCGATACGGCGAAGCGGGCTTGCCAGAAGACACCGTCAACCTCAAGTTCAAGGGCTCGGCAGGCCAGTCGTTCGGCGCCTTTGCCGTGAAAGGTCTCAACATCAGACTTGAGGGCGAATGCAACGACTACTTTGGCAAGGGACTCTCCGGCGGACGCATCAGCATCTTGCCACCGTCCCGCTGCGACGAACATTTCCGCGCTGAAGACAATATCATCGCCGGCAACACCGGGCTCTACGGCGCCACTTCCGGCGAGCTGTATATCAACGGTAAGGTGGGCGAACGCTTCGGCGTCCGCAACTCCGGCGCCATAGCCGTCATCGAGGGCGCCGGCGACCACTGCTGCGAGTATATGACCGGCGGACGTGTTGTCGTGCTCGGCAAAACCGGCAGAAACTTTGCTGCTGGCATGTCGGGCGGTGTCGCCTATGTTTACGATCCCGACCACAGTTTCGACTATTTCTGCAACATGGATATGGTGGAGCTCTCGCTGGTCGAAGACAGCGTCTCGCGCAAGGAACTTCACGAACTGGTTCGCCAACACTATCTGCACACCGGCTCCGCACTGGCGGGCCGCATGCTCGACGACTGGCATCGTTACATTGAAGACTTCATCCAGGTGGTGCCCATCGAATACAAGCGCGTGCTTCACGAAGAGCAGATGGCGCGTCTCCACGAGAAAATCGCCGATATCCAGCGCGACTATTAATTATCAATTGTCCATTTTCAATTATCAATTGCAATCATGGGAAACCCAAAAGCTTTTCTGGAAATACACCGTCAAGAGGCGGGATATCGTCCTATTCACGATAGGATACATGACTTCGGCGAAGTGGAGCAGACACTCAATGCCCGCGACCGCAAGCTGCAGGCCTCGCGCTGCATGGACTGCGGCGTGCCCTTTTGCCATTGGGCCTGCCCGTTGGGCAACAAAGCCCCTGAGTGGAACGATGCCCTGTATAAGGGCGACTGGGAACTGGCCTACAGACTTTTGTCCGCCACCAACCCCTTCCCGGAGTTCACCGGCCGTATCTGCCCCGCCCTGTGCGAGAAGGCCTGTGTGCTGAACCGCTTCAACCACGAGCCGACAACGAATCGCGAGGATGAATGCGCCATCATGGAGGCCGCCTTCCGCGAGGGCTATATCACCGTGCGTCAGCCCGAGCGCAACGGACGCCGCGTGGCCGTCATCGGCGCCGGACCGGCCGGCCTGGCTGCTGCCGACGCGCTCAACATGAAGGGCTACAGCGTCACCGTGTTTGAGAAAAACGAAAACGCCGGCGGACTTCTTCGCTACGGCATCCCCAACTTCAAACTCAACAAGGCCGTCATCGACCGCCGTCTGCACCTTATGGAGCAGGAGGGCATTGTGTTCCAATATAATTCTGAGTATTCTGAGTATTCTGAATATTCCGATTTCGATGCTATCGTTATCGCCACCGGTACACCGACGGCGCGCGATCTCATCATTCCGGGTCGCGAGCTTCGGGGCGTGCATCTGGCTCTCGAACTCCTCTCGCAACAAAACCGCGTACTCGCCGGCATGGAGTTTTCTGCCGATGAGCGCATCACCGCCAAAGACAAAGACGTGCTCGTCATCGGCGGCGGCGACACGGGCAGCGACTGCATCGGCACGGCCCACCGTCAGGGCTGTCGCAGCGTCACACAGATAGAGATCATGCCTCGGCCCGTTGAAGGCCCCGAAGATCCGCAGAACCCTTGGCCGGGTTGGCCCCGCACCCTCAAGACCACATCCAGTCATGAGGAGGGATGCACCCGACGTTGGAACATCAACACCCTTGAGTTCTTGGGTGAAAACGGCCGCCTGACCGGCGTGAAAGTGCAGGAAATAGACTGGAAACCGAATCCTGAAGGCGGTCGGCCCATCATGGTCGAGAAGGGCAAGCCGGAAATCATCAAGGCCGAACTTTGTCTGCTGGCCATGGGATTCCTAAAGCCCGAACATCCCCAATATCCCGAAAATGTCTTCATCTGCGGCGATGCCCAAAACGGCGCCTCACTCGTGGTGCGCGCCATGGCCAGCGGTAAGGCAGCAGCTGCTAAGGTGGACGAATTTTTGAAAAAATAATCACACACGACCCTTAATCATCACAATTATGGCTAACGAACTCAGATTTCAAGTGGTAGGAGAGGCATTCAAGAAAAAGCCCCTCGAAGTGCAAAGTCCGGTCGAACGACCCTGCGAATATTTCGGCAAGAAGGTCTTCAACCGCGAAAAGATGTATAAATACCTGCCTAAGGACATCTACCAGAAGATGGTGGACGTCATCGACAACGGTGCCCGCCTCGACCGTGCCGTGGCCGACGGTGTAGCGGCCGGCATGATACAGTGGGCACGCGAGAACGGTGTTACCCACTACACCCACTGGTTCCAGCCCCTCACCGAGGGCACGGCCGAGAAACACGATTCTTTTATTGAGCACGACGGCAAAGGCGGCATGATCGAGGACTTCTCCGGCAAACTGCTTGTGCAGCAGGAGCCCGACGCCTCCTCCTTCCCCTCGGGCGGCATCCGCTCCACCTTCGAGGCTCGCGGCTACTCCGCCTGGGACCCCACCTCTCCCGTCTTCATCATCGACGACACGCTGATCATTCCCACAGTGTTTATCTCCTACTCCGGCGAGGCTCTGGACTACAAGGCTCCGCTGTTGCGTGCGCTTCATGCCGTCAACGTGGCTGCTACGGAAGTTTGCCATTATTTCGACCCTGCCGTGAAGAAGGTGTGCAGCAACCTGGGTTGGGAGCAGGAGTATTTCCTCGTGGACGAAGGACTCTATGCCGTTCGCCCCGACCTGCTGCTCACCGGTCGCACCCTCATGGGTCACGACTCCGCCAAAAACCAGCAGATGGACGACCACTATTTCGGCGCCATCCCCGAGCGTGTGGCCGCCTTCATGCGCGAACTGGAAATTCAGGCTCTGGAGCTGGGTATTCCCGTGAAGACACGCCACAACGAGGTGGCCCCCAACCAGTTTGAGTTGGCGCCCATTTTCGAGGAAACCAATCTGGCCGTGGACCACAACATGCTCCTTATGTCGGTGATGCGCCGCGTGGCACGTAAGCACGGCTTCCGCGTGCTGCTCCATGAAAAGCCCTTCGCCGGCATCAACGGCAGCGGCAAGCACAACAACTGGAGTCTGTCCACTGACACCGGCGTGCTGCTCCATGCACCCGGCAAGACGCCCGAACAAAACCTACGCTTTGCCGTCTTCATCGTGGAAACCCTGATGGGTGTCTATCGCCACAACGGACTGCTCAAGGCCAGCATCATGTCGGCCACCAACGCCCACCGTCTCGGCGCCAATGAGGCGCCTCCAGCCATCATCAGCAGCTTCCTCGGCAAGCAGCTCTCCGAACTGCTCGACCACATTGAGAAGGCCGACCGCGACAACCTCTTCACCATGGACGGCAAGCAGGGCATGAAGCTTGACATCCCCGAGATTCCCGAACTGCTGATTGACAACACCGACCGCAACCGCACCTCACCCTTTGCCTTCACGGGTAACCGCTTCGAGTTCCGCGCCGTGGGCTCTGAGGCAAACTGCGCCTCGGCTATGACTGCACTCAACAGCGCCGTGGCCGAAGCTTTGGCCGACTTCAAGCAGCGTGTGGACGCCCGCATTCCCGACCTCGAAAAGCAGTTGTCGGGCACCGGTCACAACGCCACTTACCATGCCATCATCGACGTGCTGCGCGAGGACATCAAGACCTGCAAGCCCATCCGCTTCGACGGCAACGGCTACAGCGACGAGTGGAAGGCAGAGGCCGCCCGCCGCGGGCTCGACACCGAAACCTCGTGTCCCGTCATCTTCGACCGCTATCTGGACGAAGACAGCGTCCGCATGTTTGAGCGCCTCGGCGTGATGAGCCACAAGGAGTTGGAGGCCCGCAACGAGGTGAAGTGGGAGACCTACACCAAAAAGATCCAGATTGAGGCCCGTGTACTCGGCGACCTCTCCATGAACCACATCATCCCCGTGGCTACCCACTATCAGAGTCAGCTGCTCAACAACGTGGAGAACATGCGCGACGTCTTCCCCAAGGACAAAGCCGAAAAGCTCAGTGCCCGCAACCTCAAGCTCATCGAGGAGATTGCCCTGCGCACCGCCGAAATTGAGACGCAGGTGGAGGCCCTGGTCAATGCACGCAAAGTAGCTAACAAGATAGAGGGCGAACGCGCCAAGGCTGTGGCCTACCACGACACCGTGGCTCCGATGCTGGACAGCATCCGCCGTCAGATCGACAAGCTCGAGCTGATTGTGGACGACCGCCTGTGGCCCCTGCCCAAGTATCGCGAGCTACTCTTCATCCGCTAAACATAAAGACAGAAAAGATAACATGGGTAGATAAAAGGCAAACATTGATAACAAAAAAACGGCATCCAAAGGGTGCCGTTTTTAGTTAAGAGCTTTTTTCTTGTCGATGTTGAGCGGAGATGATGCCCTTGCCCAGTGAGGAAACCACGCCGCCGGTGACGAAGATATATTTTGTATCCATCTGCCTAAAGTGTAAAAGCGGCGCCGCACAGGATATAGGCCTTCTCGGCCTGCGGGTTGACCGTGACCCCCACGAATACGGGCACATGATACTTCTTGCGAATCAGGAAGTCCTTGGTGGCCGTCAGACTCACGTTGGTGACGGCAAAGCCGCCCGTGTTGTAGAACGAGGTGGCATAGGGCACGAAACCCACATCGGCCTTCCAGTCCAAAGAAAGCATGCGCCAGGGCGCCGACAGCTCAAAGTAGCTGGAATAGGCTCTGTGGCCGCTGCCGTTCCTGCCGTCGTCGCCGGCAAAGTTGGTGTACCACTGCAAGGAAACGTAGCCGAAGAAGTCGTAGCCCACGTTGGCCTCGAACACGTGCGTCGTCTCGTCATTGGTATAGAGGAAATAACGCCCCTTGCCGAACCAGTAGTCGGTGAGCCCTATATTGAAGCCGTGCGTGGTGTAGGACAGCAGCAGGTCCAGTTCTTTGGTGTCGTCACGTTGGAAGCCCACACTGCCCCAGGCGGAAAAACTCAGGCCTTTGTAGCTCACACCCACCGTAGGCTGAACGCAGACATTGCCTTCGTCCAATCCACGCCAGATGTATTGGTTGACCAGCGTGATGCCGAAGATGGGCTCGGCTTTCGCCTTGACGGAATCGTTCTCACCTGCACTTGCCGCAGCCAAAGAGGCCGCAGCAAGCAGAGTTAATATCACACGTTTCATCGTTAATTTATGTTGTTGGTTTGCGTCCTGATGTAACACATGGCAATGTTTTCAGTGCAAATGTACAACATTTTGTTGTTTTATCGCAATTTCGAACGCTTTCGTTTCGGCTTAAACTGCATTGAAAACAAAGAAGACTGTCGTCAGACTGTTTCCAGAGGCTTAGAAAAACGGTTTTCTAACTGGCGGGGAAATGAAGTTTTGAGTGAAATAAACAATTTGCGTGAAAAATGCTCACGCAAACATGCAAGCAAGCATTTTCGAGTAAGTGAGTATTTCTGTCCCCCGATAACGGGGGAAGTGAAGGGGGTAAGTGGAGCTTGTTCCGACACTGCCGAGCGTGAGAAATGTCTATGGAGCGAAGCTTCATGAACATTTTTCACGCAAACAACAACCCACTTCCCCCTCAGGCACGACAAGGCCTACAGCATCGCCTTCCCCGGTGGCTTTTTTCAGTTTTTTTCAGTTATTCCTGCACTACAGGCCCGTGTCACTCTGAATCGTGTAGGAAATCATGCCCTCGGGCTCACTGCTGCTGAAGCTGACACAGTCTTTGAATTTCGAGTCCGAGTTGCGGGAGACCTCAATACGGCCACTGTACATTCCGCCCTCAGGATTGATGATGTGCAGTCTGGCCTCAAAGCCGACATGAACGGGCCCGACCGTGACCTCCTTATCTCCAATCTGGTATCTTTCCTCCCTGCCTTCTTTGTTGGTGATGATCATGGTCGCCTGCCTGGTGACGCTAAAAGCAGAACAGTGCCCCGTATACTTCACATAAAAGTAGAGCCCGTTTATTTTCTCGGTAGCGAGATCGTCCTTCTTACACCCGACAACAGCCAGCAATGCAACGCACAGCACGGCAAACAATCTAAATTTCTTCATTTTCTTATTTTTCGGACTTTTTTGGTGTCCTTTTAAAGGTTATTTTACCTCTTACTTTAACGTGGCCTTGAAGGCACGGAATTTGGCGAGGAGCTCGCTGTGGGCTTTCGGATTGAAGAAGAAGATGCGGGTATCGTCGTCCTTGTACTCCAAAAAGCGTGGATTATTCAGTTTGTGGATGAAGTTGAAGGACATCATGCGCTCATCTCTTTCTTCTTTTGTCAGGATCGAAAAGTTATCCTGTTCGTCGCAGATGATGACCTCGTCTTTCAATTGGGCCTTTTCCTCCTCGGTAGCCAGTTCTCTCGCCGCTTGCCAGCCTACCAGCGGACGCTCCATGTTCCAGTATGGGGTCTGCACGACGAAGTACTTCTTGCCATCCTTGACAAACTGCGGCAAGGCATAGCGGAAGTGTTGGGTTTGCTCGGCAAGGTTTCTCTCCAGAGCCATCTCCAGCGCGATGTTGGCCAATTCGATGTTCTTAATGCGTTTGTCCTTCGGAGCGAGCGCATTGTCCATGAAGGCCTCTGAAACCCTCATGTAGGCACGCCTGGGGTACACCCCCATCATAGAAAAGCCGTATATCAGTTTGGTGCCGATGGTCACGGGGTCGTAACGTCCCAGTTCCTCCTGAAAGCCGTCCATGGCCATGTCCATATAGTCAAAGGCATTCTCGTAGCTCTGCTTCTGATAATACATCATTCCGATGGCGTAGCAGCTGAGCCCCTTCAGCGTGTCCTGGGGGGCGGGGTGCTCCTGCGCAACTTTAAGCGCACGCGCTGCATAGCTCAACGCACGATCCAAATCCATTTGCTCGCCCAATTCACTGTTAAAGTACGCCCATGCGGCCCGGAGATTCATCTTACCGTTCTCCGGGTGCTTGTCGGCCAGCCTGGCCTTTTCTTCTGCCTCTTTCAAGGCCTGTTCCTGGGTCATCTGTGCCATAGTGGCTGTTGCGCAGCAAAGGACGGCTGCAAGAATCATCAAGGTCTTTTTCATAGCAGTTTATAATTTATGATTTATAGCGGAAAAATTTAAGAAGCAACATGTTTTAATGTGATGCACATCAGCGTCAGGTCGTCGCTGGGTTCTGCTCCGGAGCGGTGATGCTCCACAGCCTTCGTGAGCATGTCGATGACCTCGTGCGAGTCCAGACGCACGGCATCAGCCATCAGTTCGATGAGGCGGTCGTCGCCGAGAAGGGCCTTCTGCGGGTTCTCGGCTTCAGTCAGTCCGTCGGTATAGACGAGCAGCTGATGACCGCGTATGTCTGGCAACGATTCGCCCCGGAACGGGAGGCCCTCCATGATGCCGATGGGCTGGTTGACGTGCGTCATCTGAAGGAACTCGCCGTCGATGAGGGGCGCGTTGTGGCCGCAGTTGCAGAAATCGAGCCGGCCGCTGTCGAGGTGGATGAGGCCCATGAACATCGTGACGAACATGTTGTTGTCGTTGCCCTCAGAGAGTTCGTCGTTCATGCGCACGGCAATGTCGGCAGGAGCCATACCCTCGGAGGCAAAGGTGCGGAAGAGACGGGCACTCTGCGCCATGAAGAGCGAGGCGGGCACGCCCTTGCCCGAGACGTCGCCCACGCAGAAGTAGAGGCTGTCACCCTGGAGGAAGTAGCCGTAGAGGTCGCCGCCCACCTCCTTGGCGGGCACCATGGAGGCAAACATGTCGAGCCCCTCGCGCTCGGGAAAGACGTTGGGCACCATCGACATCTGGATGCCGCGGGCGATGCGCAGCTCCGATTCGATGCGCTCCTTGGCCGTCGTGGTCTCCTCCAGCTGGTCGTAGGCCTGCTGCAACTTCACGTGAGCGGCTTCAAGGCGTTTTCCGGCCCGACGCCGGTACCAGATATAGATGATGAAAAAGACGGTGATGAGCCCCATGGCCGCCAGCGTGCCGATCCAACGTTCATGCGAGAGTTCGGCCTTCTGGCGGGCAATCTCCATTTCCTTGCCCTGCGTGTCGTAGACGGTGGCCAGTTCGGCCATCTGACTGCGTTTCTGGGCGGCGAAGGAGGAGTCGTAGAGCTCGGCTATCTGCATGGCCGCATGGAGGGCGGAATCCTTGCGTCCGGCATAGTAGTTGGCGCGCAGTTTCGGTATGTAGTATGCTCCTATTTCCTCCAGCGTCGGTCTCACGCCTCTCCACTTGAGATACCAGTCGAGCGCCTCATAGTTTGTCGCGGCCTCCTCCCACCGCTCGGCATTCATCAGGTAGTCGTTGGACTGGATTAAACCGTTGAGAGTGTAAAAATACACGGAATTTCTAAACTCTTCAAATTCCGTGGCGGCTGTATCCTTCTGTCCCAGGCTCCACAGTTTAATGGCATGATCCAGATGAAGGTAGCTGCCATATATACCCAGCACAGGGGCATCGGGATGGTGCCGCCGGAGGGATTGCTGCACAGAGTCGACGAATATCAGCCAGTATCTTGCCTCCTCCCAATTCTTTTCTCTCACATACGCATCCTTTATGCGGGCGTAACAGTTGATGAACACCTGGTGATTATATACGGAGGGGGCTTCGGCAAGCACATCCCAGCAGTATTTGCCGGCCTTTTCTCCCACTTTTTTGGCTTTCTCGGGTTCCCCCAGTTTCACGTAGCAGCTGGCCAACAGTGAATAAGATTGGTTTTCTCGTCGTAGAGTCCGTTGTCCAGTGAGTCCATCGAGGCCAGCAGGGGCACAGCCACGCGCAGGAAGCCGTCGTAGTTGTGCTGCATGTACAGATAAAGGGACAACTGGTTGCCCGCAAAGTTATAGTACCACTTGCGCCGGTTTTCCGGGCTGTCGTAGCTCATCGCAATCCTGTAAAGCCTCACCATCTCGTCGTCGGCTTCGGTTTCCTGCCGTATCACCTCATAACTGTGAGCACGGAACACAGCAGCGTTCATTGCGTTTATCTCGCCCCTTTCCTCCAAACTGTCTATAAACGAATACAAGCGGTTGACCGCAGCCTGTGCCATCTCCCTGTTTCCTGTCGCCAAGATGGAGTACTGACTGAGGGAATGGATGGCATTGAATATGAGTGAGTCCGTTCTGCTATATTCGGGATTGGTAAAATCTTTCAGTTTGCTGTCTTCCTTTTCCTCGCATGCCACTACAGAGAAGAGCAAGGTCGCCGCGGCTGCAAGTATCATCAAGGTCTTTTTCATAGCATTTTTCAGTAATTCCGTGACGCAAAGTTACACATTTTAAAGTTTTCGCGTCAAATTCACGACAAAAAAATGCACAAATAACAAAAAAACGTGCCGTTTTGTTTATAATATGCTAAAAATGCCATAATTTTGTGGTCGGATTGTTAAAGTTGAACAAAAAACACATTTTTAACCTACCTTTAAGAATATCAATGGCTATGAAGAAGTCCTTTTTGACGCTCGTCGTCCTCCTTTGCTTTGCGACGGCGGCGATGGCGGAGGTCGTTTCTCCCGCTGCGGCCCGTGAGGCTGCGGCCAGGTTCCTTCAGGCGCAGGGCGCCACACTGACCGACAAGGCCCAGACGCCCCAGCGCGGCGGACGCGTGGCTCCCTCCGCCGACGCTCCGGCCTACTACGTGTTCAACGCCGACGCCTCACGGGGCTTCGTCGTGGTGAGCGGCGACGACTGCGTGGGCGACAACCTCGTGCTGGGCTATGCCGCCGAGGGCAGCTACAGCGAGACCGACGCTCCCGACGGCCTGCAGTGGTGGCTCGAGACGACGGCTGAGAGCATTGCCCGCCTCAGCAGCCTCGATGCACGTCCCGCACGCGTGGCGGTCCACGACAGAATTGACCCCATGCTGACGAGCAAGTGGGAACAGAACTTCCCCTACAACATCTACTGCCCCGTAGTCTCAGGACAGGTGAGTATCACCGGCTGCATGGCTACGGCGCTGGCGCAGGTGATGCGCTACCACCGTTGGCCGCAGGATCCCACCAGCGGCACGCTGCCGGCCTACACGATGGCCAACGGCACCCAGATTCCGGCTCTCCCCGTGACGCAATTCGATTGGGACAACATGGTGGACAACTACACTTCGACCGTCACCACTGATGCACAGAAGAGCGCCGTAGCCGAACTGATGCGCTACTGCGGACAGTCGCTGCAGATGAGCTATTCGCCCCAGGCCTCCGATGGCTATTTCTATGACATTGACATCCTGGTCAACCGCTTCGGCTACGATCCCGAGCTTTATGCCGCCAGAGCAACCGGCTACACCGTCAGCGGATGGGACGAGCTCATCTACGGCGAGTTGCAAAGCGGCCGCCCCCTGGCCTATACGGCACATTCCACCGGCGGCGGCCACGCTTTCGTCATCGACGGCTACGAGGTGGAGAGCGGCGAAGGCTACTACCACGTGAACTGGGGCTGGGGCGGCAACAGCGACGGCTTCTACAAGATAAGCCTGCTCAATGCCAACGGCTCGGGTTCGGGCGCCAGCTCCACCACCGACGGCTACAACAGAGACCAGATGGCCCTCATCGGATTCCAGCCGCGCCGGAATCCTTCACAGCCGTTCTACCGCCACCTCTTCGCACGGACGTGGGATACAACGGACGGCGCCACCTGGCACCGTTTCACGATGATCAACCAGTCCTACAAGTCCGGCACCTTCTCCTTCGGCATCGCGGAGCGTAAGGAGGACGGTACGCCCGACCCCACCAAACTCGTATGGCGGGATGATATCGAAATACCGGGATTCTCCACCGCATCGTTCGTGTCGGGCGGCTCGGAAGGCACTTTAAACTTTACGATCACCAATGAGAACGCTCCCTACTTCTTCAGCGGTCTCACTCCCGGACGGCACCAATATGTGTTCGTCAGCAGGCTGAATGTCATCGGTGCTCCGTGGGAACCCGTTTTCGGTCCCAACAACTACATCGAGGTGGACATCAGCGCGACGGGGGGGCTGACGCAACTGACCGTTCACCCGCTGCCGCTGCTCTCTGCCGGCGATGAGGACATCAAGGTGGAGGGACCGCATCAGCGCGCCCTCACCGACAGGCTCACCGCCACGGTCAGCAATGCCGGCAGCGATGACTATATCGGCCAAGTTGAGTGCGTCGCTTATCCTCTGAAGGACGGCATACTGCAAGCCCACACATCCGTCTCCGCTACAGGCCTCATGATTGAGGCCGGCGGCACGGCGGACGTTGACTTCAATGTCTTCGTGCCTCAGGCCGGCGACTACGTGGTCCTGCTGACAAAGGGCGGCGACGACGAGGCGGGTCTTTCACTGGACGACATCCTTCAGGCACAGGGTTATATCGGCCACAAGTGTCTCAGCTTCGGCGAGCTGGAGATCTTATGCACCGGAGCAGAGTATCAGGAGGTGAAAGACGAGTATGACCAACCCGTATATCTCCTCCGCGTCGGTGTGGACAACGGCACGCCTATGAACTACAACGCCTTCCTGGTGACCAACCTCTTCCACAAGAACACCTCGGGCAATTGGGAGCCCGTGACGATTACCGGCCTGTCCAGGATATACTGCCCCTTTGAGGTGGCCGCCGGAGAGAAGTCCGACGCCTTCCTGTTCCTGCCCGAGCCGCTGACGGCGGGCGAGTATATGTCAGAAGTGCAGATTGCCAGAGACTTCCGGAGCAACGACCCGCGAAACTACTTTGTTTTCGGCACCGTGCCCTTCACCGTCGCCCCCGAAGGCATAGAAGAAGTTCAGGGTTCAATGGTTAATGGTCAACGGTCAATGGATGATGTTTGGTACGACCTCTCTGGCAGGAAGTACACCAGCAAGCCGACGAAACCCGGCATCTATGTTCACAAAGGCGAAAAAGTGAGTCTTTAACGAAAAACGAAAGACGAAAAACGATAAGCGAAAGAAAAGGCCGCTGGCGCGAAAGCGCTGGCGGTCTTTTTTGTTTGCTTGCTTGCATGTTTGCACGAGCATTTTTCTGTTTTCAGGGGGCCGTTTTTACAAAATTCTCCAACAGGCTTGTCTCTGCCGTCAGCGCCTTAACCAGCGCGTCAAGCTGCTGCTGCGTCATACCGTGCGAAAGGAAATAGTTGGCGAAGGCCTTGGTATAATCAACGGCAGGCAGTTGGGCCTCGTCGCTGACACCGGCGTAGAACATCAGGCTGGGGTTAAGATACATTGATACCAGTGTGTTACACTGCACCGGATTCTTGTCCGGATTTATCTTGTAAAAGTTGTTGTACGTTATCAGATAGTCCGCCACAATTTCCTCGTAAGTTGCACCGCACAGACCCTCAAGCAGTGCACACACATAGCCGGTGCGGTCTTTACCCTCCATGCAGTGTACCACGTAAGGAGCCAGATGCCGCGGCAGTTCCTTCAGTGCTTCAATGAGTTGCCTGTTGTAGCTGTCGGCAGTAGGGCCAGAATTCAGCGGGCACAGCATCACATTGCCGCCTTCCCACAGTGATTTGCTGTAGTCGGGCAGGTCATAGCTCTGCATCATTTCTTCGGTATCAGCAAGGTTTAACACCGTTTTTACCTGCTCGCGCTCCAGGTATTCCGAAACATACCTGGCGCGGTTTATGCTGTTACTGAATGGCGATGAAGCGCGGTGCAGCACCCCTTCGGCAAATTGCCGGCACTCACGGCACGGGCATTGGCAAACTCCGCATCAGTGAAAGCGGAATATTCATCGCGGTTGTTGGAGTATTTCATGCTCAATAACTGCTGCACATCAATCTTACCGCCCTTTTCATACATCCTGATGACTACGTGATGACCCTCTAACCCAGTAAGTTCTGCCGGAAGACCGACATTGTTTACCGTAAAGCAGATGCCGGGATAGCCGGGATATGCCACGCAAAGGTATTCTGCATCTCGGGCGTAGAAGCCGTCGTAGTACGGCATAATGATTTCCTTACCCGCAACAGCAAGGCTGACAACATCGCCGAAGGTGAATCCCGCCCTCGACATGTCTGCTTCCTTCACATCCAATATGGCATCGCCGAATTCGTCATACTCTGTGATGACGGCGTTCAGTGTTGGCGTCCGGTCGTGCACGTCATCGCTGTCTGAACAAGAATACATGAGAGACGAAAGAATGACTGCCGTAGCCACGCGGATAGCAAACTTCAGAGCGGTTTGTGACATTTTCTTGGTTTTAGCTTTAAAATCAGTGATAAACGGGTTCTTTTTATATCAGATGCCGTGGGTGAGGATTTCGCGGAGCCCGGTGTGCCGGGTGCCTTCATGGTCACGACGAACCGGAATCGGATACAAAAATAGCAATTGTTTTCGTTTTGTTGGCCATATCATGAAGAAAAGTTTCTGAAAAAGATAAGTTCGTTTTTGGATTTTATAATTAAAAGTGAAATACTTAACCAAAAACTTTCACCTTTCACCTTTCACTTTTCACCTAAATTTTGTATTTTTGCAGACGGAAAACATAATATCTATCACCATGAAACACTGCTTTCTCTCCGCAATTCTCGGCATCATAAGCCTCTCGGCATCGGCACAGACCGCCTACAATCTGGAGAAAATGCAACGCGAGAAGCTGGGGCGCGGCGTGGTGGCCGTGCGCAGCGACGTGGGCCACGTGCTCGTCTCGTGGCGCTACCTCGAGAGCGACCCTGACGACGTGCAGTTTGAAATACTCCGCAACGGCAAAGTCATCGCCAGTCGCGGCCCGCGGGAGTCCACCACCTTCGTGGACGAAAACCCCGTGAATGAAGCCGCCACCTACAGCGTGCGCCCCGCAGGAGGCAAGGCGCAGGGCAGCTGGACAGTGGCCCCCGGAGCGCCCATAGGCTATCTCTCCATCCCTCTCGACCAACCCGAGACGGAAGAGGGCTACGACGGCAAACCCGTGCAGTATAACGCCAACGACGCCACAATGGCCGACCTCGACGGCGACGGCGAGATGGAGCTCATTCTGAAATGGGACCCCTCCAACTCGCGCGACAACTCGCAGAGCGGCGTGACCAATCAAACCTATATCGACGCCTACCGTCTGGACGGCAAGAAGGGTAAGAACGGGCAGAACCGCCTGTGGCGCATCGCCCTCGGCCGCAACATACGCAGCGGCGCCCACTATACCCAGATGATGGCCTACGACCTCGACGGCGACGGACGAGCCGAACTGGTGGTGAAGACCGGCGACGGCACCGTGGACGGCACGGGCAAGGTGATCGGCGACGCCAAGGCAGACCACCGCGTGGGGATGGGCGACAACAGCGAGACACACTACAACGCCAACCGCTACCCCTCCGAGCGCTTCCGCAAAGACCAGAAGGGACGGCGCGGCGGCTTCATCAAGGGCGGCCCGGAATACCTCACCGTGTTTGAAGGCCTCACGGGCAAAGCGCTCTGCACTGTGGACTACGTGCCCGCTCAAGGCGAGCTCAGAGGCTGGGGCGACAACTACGCCAACCGCTCGGAGCGCTATCTGGCCTGCGTGGCCTATCTGGACGGCGTGCACCCCTCGGTGGTGATGTGTCGCGGATACTACACACGCAGCGTGCTGGCCGCATGGGACTGGGACGGCAAGAAGCTGAAGCAGCGCTGGGTGTTTGACACCGCACAGCCCGAGTGGGCCGAATACGCCGGACAGGGCAACCACAACCTGCGCGTGGCCGACATCGACGGCGACGGACGCGACGAAATCACCTACGGCTCGATGTGCGTGGACGACGACGGCACAGGCTACTACAACACCCGCCTGGGTCACGGCGACGCCATGCATCTCTGTCCCATGCTGCCCCTCTCGGAGCACCTCTACGTGTGGGACGTGCATGAAGACAAATACTACAGCGAGTTCCGCGACGCCCAGACCGGACAGATTCTCTGGATGCTGCCCCACCACGACGACGTGGGGCGCGGACTGGCCGCCGATATCGACCCCGACAATCCGGGCTGGGAGATGTGGGCCTCAAACACCAAAGGCATACGCGACTACAAGGGAAATTTGCTCGACTCCATCACCAGAGTCAGCATCAACTTCGCCCTCTGGTGGGACGGCGACCTCTGCCGCGAACTGCTCGACCACGAGACGGTGAGCAAATACCACCGGCCGGGGAAGGCACAGGCCACCGAAGGCGAAGCCGACCCCGACGCCAAGCTGGAGCTGACCCTCAACCCCAACTCCGGCGTGCGCTGCGAGACGCTGCTCAAGATGGAGGGTTGTCAGTTCAACAACGGCACGAAGTCGAACCCCGCACTTTGCTGCGACATCCTGGGCGACTGGCGCGAAGAAGTGGTGACGCGCACGGCGGACAACAAATTCCTGCGCATCTACATCACGCCGATGCCGACGCCCTACCGCTTCCACACCTTCCTGCACGACCCCGTCTATCGCGCCTCGGTGACGGCACAGAACGTGGCCTACAACCAGCCCACCGGCGTGGGATTCTACATCGGCGCAGAGCTTGAAGGCAGCGGACGGAAGTTCAGGGGATGGCAATTTTAAGGGTTAAAGGTTAAGGGTTAATGGTTAAAGACTAATGTTCAATGGTCAATGGTCAATGAATAATCAAGTATACACTTTGATCGCGAGCCGACTGGGGCTCCGCAGCCTGCTCTTCATCGCCGGCAACATCGCTCTGCCCCACCTGTTTCATCTCGTCCCGGGCGGCGGCATCGCCTTCCTGCCCATCTACTGGTTCACCCTCATCGGCGCGATGGCCTGCGGGCTGACGGTCGGACTGACGGCCGCGTTGCTCTCTCCCCTGCTGGGCTGGCTCATCTTCGGTGCGCCCGCTGCCGACATGTTGCCCGACATGCTGCTCAAGGGCACGCTGCTCTCGCTGTGCGCCAGCTTCATCAGCCGCCGGCTGGGACGCAACATCCCCGCCGCTGCGCTGTCCGTCGCCGCAACTTGGCTTCTGGCCGCCCTCGCAGAGTGGCCTCTGACGGGAGCGGCGTATGCCTTTCAGGACTTTGTCACGGGACTGCCGGGCCTCCTGCTCATGAGCATCGTGGCCCCTTGGGCCGCCCGCAAAGCGTAAGCCTCTCTTTTTACTTGATTTTCAGCACGGGAAGCAGCGCGTTGGTGTTTTCCGCAGGAAGCACCACACGGAGTCCGCGTGAGGTCTGAGTGAACTTCAGACGGCCGAAGCCCAGGAGCTCCACACTCTTGACGGGACGCGTACGCCACACACTGCCTTTGGCCAAAGAGCGGATGCACACCTCGCGACTGCCTTCGGGCCATGCCAAAAAAGCGGCATAGAGGATGTCGCCCTTGGTGGTGAAGCGCACCTCCTCGCTGCCGGCCTTGATGTAGTTGCCGTCGTTGAAGCCTTGGTCGTTGATCTTGATGTCCTGCCCGGCGATGGGGCCTTCGCCGAATTTGCACCAGGGACGGGTGCCCACGATGGCCTCTTTGTGCACCTTCATCCAGGCGCCGAACTCACGCAGGATGGCCAGCTCCTTCTCGTCGGGCGTACCGTCGGCGCGCAGAGGCACCGAGAGGAGCATGTTGCCGTTTTTGGAGACGATGTCCATCAGCAGTTTGGCCACGGTGTGGGCGCTCTTATACCAGCCCTTCTCGTAGAACTCGGTGTTGTAGTGCCAGTTGCCCAGACAGTTGCAGCACTGCCAGGGACGCTCAATGATGGCGTTGGGAGCGCCGCGCTCCACGTCCCACACGAGGGCCTCTTTCTGCTCCTCGCTGAGAATCTTGCCGAAGACCACCTTTTCGCCCTCGTTGTAGAACTCGGAGGTGATCTCCAGACCCACGTTGCTGATGGGATAAAACGGCAACACGGTGGCGTCGAAATAAAGCAGGTCGGGCTTGTAGCGGCGTATGGCGTCCATCGTGCGCAGCTTGAACTCGCGGACGAACTCCTCCGAGGGCTGCGAACAGTTTTCCCAGCCCCAGATGCGCCCCGTGTTGTTGCGCCAGGTGCGGTCGCTGAAATCGTGCTGCTGACGGTAGAGGCGCTGCGGATCGAGCCCGCGCCACCACTTGTCCGTGCCGTCAGCGTTCTTCTTGTATCCGTCCTCCTTCGTGAGCCATCCGTCGTATTTCACGCCGATTTTGTCGCCCTTCATGTCGAAGCCGCGCGAGGGTTCATACCAGGTCCAGGCATGATCGGCGTGGAAGGAGATGCCGAAGGGCAGTCCGTATTTCTTGGCCGCTTTCGACCAGCCTTCCAGGATGTCCTTCTTGGGGCCGATGTTGACGGAGTTCCACTCCTGATACTGCGAGTCCCAGAGGTCGAAGTTGTCGTGGTGGTTGCCCAAAGCGAAGAAATACTGCGCCCCCACCTCTTCTTTATAGAACTTCACCAGAGCGTCCGGGTCCCAGTTTTCGGCCTTCCACAGGGGCAAGATGTCCTTGAAGCCCACCTCCGAAGGATGGCCGTAGTGGCTGCGGTGGAAATCCGACTGACGCGAGCCCTCCTCGTAGAGGCCGCGCGCCATCCAGTCGCCCGAACCTTCCACACACTGAGGGCCCCAGTGGGCCCAGATGCCGAACTTGACGTCGCGGAACCACTCCGGCACTTCATACGTGCGCAGACTCTCCCAGTTGGGCTCAAACGCCCCGAGGGGCAGACACAGGCAGCACACGAGGGCTGCGAAGATCGTTTTCCTAATCATAACATTATAGATTTTAATATGTTTCCTGTAGCTTTGTCCTTCCCAAAAGCGGCCCCTTTGTGCTCCGCACGATACTGTCCGGGCGTCATCCCCGTGGCGCGCTTGAAGAACTTGGCGAGCGATGCCGGACAGGGGAAACGGAGCCGCTCGGCAATCTGTGCGGCAGTTTCGTCGCTGTAGGCCAGCCACACCTTCACGGCCTTCACGGCGGTCTCGTTAATCCAGTCCATCACGGTGCGTCCGCTCATCTGCTTGACCAGCGTGCTGAGATAGTGGGGCGCGATGCAGAGCTTGTCGGCGTAGAAGGGGATGTTGCGCTCGCTCACGGCGTAGCGGCTCACCAGCGCGACGAAGCGCTGCAGCGTCTCCTGCTGGCGGGTAAGGGGCTGCGGGGCCGGCGCCTGTCCGTAGCGTTGCGCCGCACAGAGCAGCAGCGAGCGCACCAGCAGCGCGGCATTTTCGCGGGGGAAGGGCTCTTGCCGCACCAAGTCCCAGAGCAGCGCAAAGTGCTGCGCCACGAGCGCCGTGCAGGCCGCGTCCATCGCCAAACGGATGAAGCTGGGAGGCTCGCTGCCTTCGCCCCCGGAGGCTTCCGTCGGAGGCACGGGGGGATCGTCCACGAGGCTGTCGTAGCGGAAAGCATCAAACTCAAAGTCGTCGGAGTTGCCCTTTTTCTCCACCAGCGTGTCGCCGTAGAACACCACCAGATTGCCCGCCTCGAAACAGTGCTCCACCAGATTGAAGGCATAAGTGGCCCATCCCTTCTTCACCCACACCACGCGCCGCTCCTGCAGAAGATAGGGCTGCGTGGAAAAAAGGAACTCGCGCCCGCGGATGTTGAAGCCGCGTATCATCCAAAAGGGGTCCGAGAGGAAGATCTCTCCGTGGCCTTTCCAGATCTCCGTGTTGCGGAAGAGTTCATAGGTGATGGTATCATTCAGCATCGATTTCAGGCTTTTTTCACCGCAAAACTACGAAATTCTTACAATATGGCAATAAAAAAGACTTTTCGGATAACGCTTATCTTTCACTTTCGCCGTACTTTTGCAGCGGAATTCGGTAAAACGTTTGTTTATTTGTATTTTTTTGAACATTCATCATTTATGAAAAAGATGAAATTTTTTGGCCGCTTGGTGGCTTTGGGCTGCATGATGCTCTCCGCATCTGCAGTCGAAGCCGGCGGTTTGATGACCAACACCAACTACCACATCGCCTTCGACCGCATGATGGCGCGCGGCGCTTCCACCGAGATTGACGCCGCCTACAGCAACCCCGCCGGACTGGCCTGGGGCCACGAGGGCTGGCAGCTGTCGTTCAACGTGCAGAAGCCCTTCCAGTGGCGCAACATTGACGCCACAGTGTATCAACCCTACGCCACCGCCATCGGCCTTGAGGACAAACTCTACAAGGGCGAGGCCGATGCCAATCCCTTCGTGCCCGCCCTCTTTGCGGCCTACAAGCACAAGCGCTGGGCCGTCTCTCTGATGGCCGGCATCGTGGGCAGCGGCGGCCATGTGACCTACGACGAAGGCATCCCCATGTTCGAGGTCCCCGTGCGCGGCATGATGTACCAAAACGGTCTCCCGCCCGCTGCCTATTCGGTGAACGCCTTTATGACGGGCAAGCAGTATATCTACGGCGTTCAGGCCTGCTTCACCTACAAATTCAGCGAACATTGGTCCGCCGCCGCCGGCCTGCGCGTCAACATCTACACGGGCTACAACCGCGGCCACGTCGTCAGCCGTCTCAATGCCACGGGCTCCGAACTGGTCAACCTGCAGATTGACGCCGACCAGAACGATGTCGGCGTGGCGCCCATCCTCGGCCTCAACTACCGCTACAAGCGCCTGCTCGTGACCGCCCGCTACGAGTTTCGCAGCAAGCTCAACACGCCCAACGACACCAAGGTGCTCAGCGTGGGTCTGATGGGTCAGACCACCGACGTCAACGCTCTGAGCCACGTCATCGGTAACGATGCCACCGTGGCCGCTTTGGCCCAGAGGGTCGGTCCGGAGATGGCCGAAAAGGTGCGCCCCTACCTCGACGGCGAGACGACGCGCTACGACATGCCCGGCCTGCTCACCTTCGCCGTGGGCTATGAGTTCATCCCCAAGAAGTTCCGGGGCACGCTGGAGTATCACTGGTTCAACGACAAGAACGCCAAGATGCAGGGCAACCGCCAGGATGAACTGACCCACGACACGCACGAGATTCTCGTCGGCCTGGAGTGGGACATCAACAAGAATTTCACCGTCTCGGCCGGTGCACAGCGCACGGACTACGGTCTCTCCGACGGCTATCAGGCCAACACCTCGTTTGCCTGCGACAGCTACTCCGTCGGCACTGGCGCCGCCTTCAACGTGACGCCCCATCTGCGCATCAACGCCGGATACTTCTGCTCCATCTACAGCGACTACACCCGCGAGCAGCCCATCCGCTACTCCGGCATCCCCGTGATGGAGACCTACTCCCGCACCAATCACGTCATCGGCCTCGGCGTGGATTACAAATTCTGATATTTCAGACGGGTTAATACCGAAATCCGTAGCGGTCGCAACGCCGTTACGGATTTTTTTTGTATATTTGCAGCGAAAGCTATAAAAACAAGCAAAAATGGAAGTCATACAGAGTTTCACCATCGACCACACGCAGCTCAAGCCCGGCATCTACGTCTCGCGACGGGACAAGGGTTTCACCACCTTCGACCTGCGCATCACAGAGCCCAACCGCGAGCCCGCTGTCGCTCCCGCCGCCATGCACAGCATGGAGCACCTGATGGCCACATGGTTTCGCAACAGCCGCGTCAAGGACGACGTGGTCTATGTCGGCCCGATGGGCTGTCTCACCGGCATGTACATCATCATGACGGGCGACTACACGGTGGAGCAGATGAGGCAGTTCACGATGGAGTGCCTCGGGTGGATCCTCACGCAGGACAAAGTGCCCGCCACAGAGCCCCAGACCTGCGGCAACTATCTGTTGCACGACCTGCCCATGTGCCACTGGGAGAGCCGCCGCTATCTGGACCGACTCCGCAACGACTTCCATAGCGAATACAAGACGCTGAAGATCACGCTCGACGACGGCCGCACTTTCGCCGACGCATAGCGCAGCCTATGAGAAACGCCCTCTCTCTGTGCTGCTTCCTGCTGAGCATCCTGACCGCCAACGCTGGGCCGGACGGCTTCGGCATGACGAAGACGGAGGTGGCATGTAGCCTGCGCGACGCGGAGGGTTTTCTGTGGTACGGCGGCAGGGGGACGGGGCTCTGCCGCTACGATGGCTATGAGACGGAAAGCTTTCGCAGCGACCGCCTGCATCCCGACCTGCTGCGCAGCAACGACGTGTTGTGCATCGCGGAGCAGAAGAGCCGGGCCGACATCTGGTTCGGCACCAAGGAGGGAGCATACATCCTGAGCAAGAAGGACTATGGGGTGAGACCCGTTGTGGTGAAGACCCCTCAGGACAGCAGCGAACTGGCCGACAAGCGCATTGCCTGTATGCTGGCTGCGCCCGACGGCACGATGTGGCTGACTTACCGCAACCAATTGTTGCACATGTCCGCCGATGCGAAACTGTTGGAGCGCTTCGAGACCAGGTGGGAAGGAAAGAACAGGAGCATCCTCTCCGTCAGTCTTGATGCGGACGGCATCCTGTGGGCTGGACTGTGGAACGGCGGTGTTGTCTGCCTGAAACAGGCGGATGGCAAACGGCAGACAGTGAACGGAGATTGGAGCCAATACCCGGGAAGCAGTCGCGAAAAGACGGAAGAGGAGACGAAGGAGATGCTGGACTCCGTCATGAGCCGGCAAACCTTCGGAAGAGACTCCACAGTGCTGTCGTGGGTGAGGACGGCGCCCGACGCCTATTACGTCGGCACGTATCATTCCCTGTATTTCTGCGACGGACAGAAGGTGAGGCTGTTGCAGGGCGATCTGGACAAGGTGCGCAGCATGGCCTATTCGGAGCCCTCGCAAAGTCTGTATCTCCTGAGCCGCTCGCGCGGCGTATGCCGCTGGCGTGAAGGGCGGCTGACGGTGCTGTTGGACAGTACGCAGTTTCGCACCCTGAGGCTGCAGGGCGACAGCGCGTTGCTGTTGTCCGAAGGTGTCGCCGGCGTGCGCATGTTCAATCTGAAGACCGGGAAAATAGCGGCAGACACGACCACTGCGGAGGTCTATCCCGTGGCGACGGCATATGACGTGGACGGACACCGACAACTCATTGCCTTCGGGCAGGAGCGTCTGACGCTGCCCAAAGGGGCCGATTTCGTGGAAATTTGTTTGTCAACGCTTGACTTCGAGCATGCGTCTCAGGTACAGTTTGCCTATCGCTTGAACGACGGCGGGGCGTGGACGCCGTTGCCCGAAGGCGAGCATGTGGTGAAAATCACGCGTCTGCCCGCCGGCATCACCCGACTGCAGGTGCGGGCCACAGACGAACTCGGGCGATGGAGCACTCCCGCGGAGGTGCTGACTGTCGTGCGTCCGGCCCTGTGGTATGAGCACGTCTGGCTGTGGGTCGTCTTCGCATTTGCGGCGCTCGGCGCGGGCTATACGCTCGTGAGAAAGGCAAAAAAGCCCCAAACACCCGAATTGAGCGACGAGTCTGCCCATCAAACTCTGCCTGTTGCCGATCGGGAATTCCTCGACAAGGCGGTGGCGGCTGTGTCCGGCCACATGACGGATTCTGACTATTCCGTGGATGCTCTGGCCGGCGACCTCTGCATGAGTCGCGCCAATCTGCACCGCAAGATGCGCGCCATCACCGGGCAGACCCCTACGGACTTCATCCGCAACCAGCGTTTGGAGCGCGCTGCCAAACTGCTGCGCACCACCTCCTGCAGCGTGAACGAAATCGCCGATTTGGTCGGTTTTTCCTACGCCAGCTATTTCACCAAATGTTTCAAGGAAAAATACGGCGTCATGCCGAAGGATTACAGAACTTAGCGTCCTATGCCGTCAGTTTTCAACGATTTTTTTATTATCTGCGACGACGTTTTTAGGGCCGTAAGCAAAAAACAACGACCTTTGCCACCGGAAAACTAACCCCAAAAACACTCGTATGAAAACAAAAGCATTTCTCCTCGCGGCAGTGATGACGCTCCTGCCCCTGACCGTGAGCCCGCAACGCATCCAGCAGCCCTTGGGGCGCGGCGTAGTGGCTGTCAACAACAACGGCGAAATGACCGTCACGTGGCGGCGTCTGGCCCAGGAGCCCGAACAGGCCACCTACAACGTGTATGTCAACGGCACGAAGGTGGCCGCGACGGCGCACACCTGTTGGAAGACGACGTCGGCTCAGGTGCCTGCGGGCGCAAAGGTGGCCGTGACGATGGTGGCGCCCGACGGCACGGAGTCGGCCATGAGCGTGCCCTACGAGGTGAAGAGCTACGACATGCGCAACATCTTCGTTGACATCATTTTCGAACAGGGAGGTTCCCCACTGGCTTCCGCCGCTTTCAACACCGCCTATGTGTGGCCCGTGGACCTCGACGGCGACGGCGAGATGGACTATGTGGTCAACCGCAAGTCGAACACCGACGCCCTGGACTGCTACGTGGAGGGATATCTGCGTACGGGCCGGCATCTGTGGACCGTGAAGCTGGGTCCCAACGAGTTGAGCTGTGCCGGACAGGACGACATGATCACCGTCGCCGATATGGACTGCGACGGCATGGGCGACGTCGTCATCCAGTCGTCGGACGGTACGCAGTTTTGGGATGCCGATGCGAAGACGTTCGGCCTCTATGTGAAGGGCAAGACCACGGGCGACACCGACGGCGACGGCATCATCAACTACGAGACGCAGTCGGCGCGCAACGCCCCCCGCTACATCTCCGTCATCGACGGTATGACCGGAAGCGAGAAGGCCTCGATAGAGCAGAGCTACAACCAGCACTACAACCGCACCAACCGCGCCTCACTGATGGGCGACGAATACAACAAACACGTGGGCCACATGGGCGTCTGCTATCTGGACGGCATCCACCCGGCGGTGGTGATGGAGTGGCACACGCGCACCACCGACGAGCATCACCACTACTACAATCTGGGTGTGGCCTATGACTTCGGCAGCGGCACGGCCGGCAGTCTCAGGGAGCTCTTCAACGAGCCCACCGGCGGTCCGGCCTTCCACCAGATCCGTGTGGGCGACGTGGACGGTGACGGCTGCGACGAGATGATCGTGGGCGGCTATACCATGAACAACGACGGCAAGACGCTCTTCAACACGGGGATCGCCCACGGCGACCGCTTCCGCACGAGCGACATCGACCCCGAGCGTCCGGGGCAGGAGACCTTTGCCATACAGCAATATGCTCCCGATATGCTGGGACAGGTGCTCTATGACGCCCGCACGGGCGAGTTCATCAAGAAATGGTATCTCTCGGCCGTCGGCGACGTGGGTCGCGGTGAGTGCATCGACATCGACAGGAGCCGTCTGGGCTGGGAAATGTGGTCCACCATGGACGACAAGGTGTACGACGCCAAGGGCAACCTCATCACCGGATACTCGAACCAATACCCCTGCGAGGGCATCTGGTGGGACAACGAGCCCGACCGCGAAGTCGTGCAGACGAGCGACAGCCACTACAACGTCTATGTGCAGGATTTCTTCAAGGGGCGCGAGGTGGAGTTTGCCAAAATCAGCGGCTATCGCTACACCACCGTTTACGCCAAGCGCGCCGCCTTCTGGGGCGACATCATCGGCGACTGGCGCGAGGAGATGATCCTGCTGCACAAGGAGAACGGCGTCATCGTGGGCATTACGGGCGTTTCCACCGACTATGCCTCCGACACCGACTTTATCTACTGTCTCCAGCAGGATCCGCACTATCGCGGCGACTGCTCCACGAAGGGCTACTACCAGAGTCCGAATCCGGGGTTCTATCTGGGCTTCGACATGCCGCGTCCGCAGTTGCCGCCCTGTATGGTGACGGACCTCGTGGCCACGGGTGACGGGCAGTATGTGCGCTTCGACCGTTCTGCTCCGGCTGCCTATGCCGACGGCAAGAGCGTGCTCTTCGACCACACCTATCAGGGCGGCTCGTTTACCCTCGGCGGCAACTTCTCGCCGTCCGTCCTCTACGCCATGCCCGTGCGCGGACAGAGCATCACGCTCGCCGGTTCGGGTTCGCTCTCGGGTCCGACGGAGCTCTGGAAGAGTCAGCAGGGACGCCTCGTGGTCAATGCGCCGCTGAAGCATACCGGCGGCACCTTCATCTCGGAGGGCACGCTGGAGGTGAACGGCACCGTCCCGAGTGATGTGGAACTGCGCGCCAGGGGTACGCTGGCGGGCAATGCCGTCGTGGCTGGCAAGCTGATTCTTGAAGGTGCGCTCAACTACGAAGGAGGCCGACTGATGCCCGGCGGCAAAGCCGGAGATATAGGCGTCATCACCCTGAAGCAGGGGCTCACCCTGAACCAACGCCTGTTTATCGAGTCGGACATCAGGGACGCCGACGCCGCTGCAGACCTCGTGAAGGTGGAGGGCGACCTGACGCTGACGGAGGACGGACAGCTGGTGTTCACGGTGGTTCCCGACGTCTCCGCTCCGCAGCCGGCCCGATACAAGCTGGTGGAATACACGGGTGCCTTCACGGGCGACGTATCGAAGATTGCGGTTCGGGGTCTGCTGGGACTCTCCTACATCATCGTCCGTGAAGAGCAGGCCCTGTGGCTCGTCATCAACGCACAGCGCGAAGCCGCTCAGGGCGTTCGCTGGTCGGGTGCCGTGAACAGCCTCTGGGACTATCAGACGGAGAACTTCGTGCTGGAGGGTGTGAGCACGGAGTTCGTTGCCGGCGACGGCATCGTGATCGGCGACGACGCTCAGACAACGGTGGTGCAGCTTGACGAACTTATGCCGGTGAGCGCTATGACCTTCGAAAACGATACCAAGACCGTGACCGTGAGCGGCACGGGCGGCATCAGCGGCAGCGGTGATGTGGTGATGAACGGAAAAGGACGTGTGACGCTCAATGCGGCCAACAGCGACTATACCGGCAAGACGGTCATCAACAGCGGCACCGTCAGCGTCAGCGAACTGGCCGATGGAGGCCTGCCCAGCAGCATCGGCGCCGCCTCCGCCTCCGCCTCGAACTGGCAGATGGGCAAGGCGACCCTCATCGTCAGCAACGCCAACACCGCCACCAATCGCGGCCTGACCCTCAACGACACGGCCACGATACAGATAAGCTCCGGCGTCACCGCCCTCAAGGGCATCGTGCAGGGCAACGGCCGTCTCGTCAAAAAAGGCAGCGGACAGCTCAACATCACCTATGCCGGCAACAACACATGGAAGTCGACGGAGCTCAATGCCGGCACGCTGGCGATGGGCGTGTGGAACACGACCTTCGGCACCCCGACTTCGACCATCGACGTGACCGGCAACTCGGCCATCACTATATTCAACAACAACAGCACCAGCGCCGTGCCCACGATTAAAAACACGATCAACGTCTTGAAAGACAAGACCCTTACCGTCAACGGCGGACAACGTTGCAACGTGCAGGGCAAATGGACGGGAGAGGGCACCGTTAAAATCAGCTTCCCCTACGTGCGTGGCGACTTCTCCACCAATATGGCGGACTTTGAGGGTACGCTCAATCCCACCTCCGGACAATTCCGGCTGACGGCTGCGATGAATCTGAAGAAAGGCACCTTCAAGCCCGGAGCCGGCGTGTCTGCCGTCGGGGTCAAGGCCGGCAGCGGCACGGAAGCCTCCTATACCCACAGCATCGGCGCTCTGTCGTCCGCCGATGCCGATGCCCAGTTGGGCACCAGCGTGTGGAATGTGGGCTACCTCGGCACCAACACCACTTTTGCCGGCATCGTCGGAGCGAACGCCACGCTCAACAAATACGGCGAAGGGGCGCTCACACTCACGGGTACGAGCGCGGGCAAGATTAATGTATATGAAGGCACCGTCAGTCTGGAGAATGCCACCCAGACCGCCACGGCAACCGTCACGGCCCAGAGCGGCGGCACGGTGGTCGGCACGGGCACGGCGACCGGCGTCACGGTGAACGCGGGCGGAACGATAGGCGCCGGTAAGGCCACAGGCACGTCGGCCGGCACGCTGACCCTCACGGGCAATCTCACCGTGCAGAGCGGCGGCATCATCCGTGTGCGCGTCATCGGGCGCAACAAGACCACGGACGCCCTGAAGGTGAACGGAAGCGTCCGTCTCGACAGTCCCGTCTTCCGGATGTATCGCAGCACCGGCATCTGGCAGGCCGGCGACGAGTGTCGCGTCTTCACGGGCACGGGCGGCATCACCCTCAACGGCACGCCGACGTTCGAGCCGGAGATTCCGCTGGAAGGCTATGTGTGGGACTACACGACGCTGACCGTTGACGGCATCATCCGTGTGGCCGCCGATCCAATGGGCGTCCGCACTGTAGAGGCCGTAGGGCAGGAAGACGAAGGCGACGCCTACAACCTTTCCGGCCAAAAGCTGTCCGGACGGCCCAAGGGATTCTATATCAGGAACGGAAAGAAGTATTTCGCCCAATAACACGACAACATGAGAGACCTGAAAAACATCATCCCGCTCATGCTGGCCGTCGTCTTCACGACAGCGGCGGCACGGCAGCAGCTCAACTTCAATGGCGGATGGGATCTGCATATCGGTGACATCGAAGCCGCCCCTTTGGGGGGAGCTTGGGAGGAGGCCCTCTGGCAGCCGGTGACGCTGCCTTATGCGTTCAACGGCAATGAGGCCTTCAGGAAGGACATCACGGACCTGACCGACACCGTCTGCTGGTACCGGAAAAAGTTCAGAGTGGAGAGCGGAGAGCTGAGAGACAAAAAAATCTTTATCGAGTTCGAGGGGGTGCGTCAGGGCGCCGACTTTTATCTCAACGGCCATCATCTGGGTTTCAGCGAGAACGGCGTGATGGCCTGCGGTTTCGACCTAACGCCCTACGTCGAAGAAGGGGACAACCTCCTGGCCGTGCGCTGCGACAATAGCTGGACCTACCGCTCGCGCCGTCACAACAGCCGCTATCAGTGGAACGACCGCAACTTCAACGCCAACTACGGCGGCATCCCCAAGAATGTCCGTCTGCATGTCACCGGCAAGCTCTACCAGACGCTGCCGCTCTACTCCGATCTCGGCACGACGGGCACTTACGTCTATGCCACGGATTTCGACATCCCCGGCCGCAAAGCCGTCGTGCATGTGGAGTCGCAGGTCCGCAACGACGACGCCCGCCTCCGGACCTTCTTCCTGACCGTCGTGCTGAAGGACAGAGACGGCAACAAAGTGGCCGGATTTAACGGTGACAGACGTTTCACCCTGCAGCCCGGAGAGACCGTCGTCGCCAAAGCCGAGCAGGAGGTGCGAGGCCTCCACTTCTGGTCGTGGGGCTACGGCTATCTCTACACGGTGGAGACCTGTCTGCGCGAAACGCTCGACGAGGCCGGAAGCGACCGGGTCGTCATCCGCACGGGTTTCCGCAAGACCCGCTTCGGCGAGGGCAAAATCTGGCTCAACGACCGCGTGCTGATGATGCACGGTTATGCCCAGCGCAGCTCCAACGAATGGCCGGGTACGGGGCTCAGCGTGCCGGCCTGGCTCAGCGACTACTCCAACGGGCTGATGGTGGCCTCGGGCGGCAACCTCGTACGCTGGATGCACGTGACGCCCTGGAAGCAGGACGTCGAGTCGTGCGATCGCGTGGGCCTCATCCAGGCGATGCCGGCCGGCGATTCGGAGAAAGACGTGGAAGGGCCCCGCTGGACCCAGCGCACGGAGCTGATGCGCGATGCCGTCATCTACAACCGCAACAATCCCTCCATTCTCTTCTACGAGTGCGGCAACGAAAGCATTTCGCGCGAGCACATGCTCGAAATGAAGGCCATCCGCGACGAGTACGACCCCTACGGCGGACGGGCCATCGGCAGTCGTGAGATGCTCGACATTGACGAGGCGGAGTACGGCGGCGAGATGCTCTACATCAACAAGTCGCACAAGCACCCGATGTGGGCGATGGAATACTGTCGCGACGAGGGCCTGCGCCAATATTGGGACGAATGGAGCTATCCCTGCCACAAGGAGGGCGAGGGCCCGCTCTATCGCGGCAATCCCGCAAAGGAATACAACCACAACATGGATCAGTTTGCCGTCGAGATGGTGCGCCGCTGGTATGACTACTGGCGCGAGCGTCCCGGCACCGCCACACGCGTCTCCTCCGGCGGCGTGAAGATCGTCTTCAGCGACACCAACACCCATCACCGCGGCGAGTCGAACTACCGCACCAGCGGCGTCACCGACGCCATGCGCATCCCCAAGGATGCCTTCTTCGTACATCAGGTGATGTGGAACGGATGGGTGGAGCCGGAGACGCCCCGGACCTACATCATCGGCCACTGGAACTATCCGGCCGGAACCGTGAAACCCGTCTATGTCGTTTCCACGGGCGATTGGGTGGAGCTGCTGCTCAACGGCCGTCCGTTGGGCCGGGGCCGGCAGGAACACCGTTATCTCTTTACTTATGAGGACGTTCCCTTTGAACCGGGCACGCTGGAGGCGGTCGCTTCCGACGGCAGCCGCTTCAGCCTGACGACTGCCGGCGCCCCATCTCAGCTCAGGCTCACGGCGACACAGAATCCTGAGGGCACGAAGGCCGACGGCGCCGACATGGTGCTCTTCCAGGCGGAGGTGCTGGACGGAGAGGGGCGACGCTGTCCGCTGGACAACCGCATGGTTCACTTTGAACTCTCGGGAGAAGCCCGCTGGATTGGCGGCATTGCCTCGCGCAACAATCCGTCGTTACAGCGGCCCGATGACAATCGCCCCGAAGGCCTGCTCGACGCTGCCGCCACGAAGAATGTCTCCGACAATTACGTCGGCGCCACGTCTCTGCCGGTGGAGTGCGGCGTCAACCGCGTGCTCGTCCGCACGACGACCCGGGCCGGTGAAATCCGGCTCAAAGCACGCGCCGAAGGGTTGCCGGAGGCGGAGATCACGGTGAGGAGCGAAGGCGTGAACCCGGAGGAATATCTGCCGCAGCTCAGTCTTCAGGGCTCTCTGTCCCGGGGCGAGACGCCCTCTTCGCCGTCCTTCAGGGAGCTGGCGCGCAGCCTGCGGATTGCTTCGGCCACAGCAGGATGTGACGCCGGACACGCGGCCTGCAGCTTCGACGACAACGAGCTCTCGGAATGGAAAAACGACGGGCGCCTCTCTACGGCCTGGATTCGTTACAAGCTGGAGCGCAAGGCCTTCATCGACGACATCTGCCTCAAGCTGACGGGCTGGCGCCTGCGCAGCTATCCCCTCGAGATCTATGCCGGCAAGCGGCTGATATGGAGCGGCGAGACGGAGCGCAGTCTGGGCTACATCCACCTGACGCCCCAAAGACGGGTCAAGACCGACGAGATCACCATCCGCCTCAAGAGTGCCGGCAAGGACGAGGACGCCTTCGGCGGCATTGTGGAGGTGGCGGAGCCTGCTGCCGGCGAGCTCGACCTGTTCAAAGCCAAAAACGGCGGCGAGACCAAAAATGAGTTGCGCATCGTCGAAATAGAGTTTCTTGAATCATTAACCCAAAGCAAATACCCTTGAATATCATGGACCGCAGTCGTGAAATCATCCGCACCAGTTGGATCGGCATCGGCGCCAACGTGCTGCTCGCGGGCTTCAAGGCTGCCGTGGGCGCCCTGTCCGGTTCCGTGGCCATCGTGATGGACGCCGTCAACAATCTGAGCGACGCCCTCTCGAGCGTCATCACCATCGTCGGCACGAAGCTCTCGCAGCGTCCGCCCGACCGTCAGCATCCCTTCGGCTTCGGGCGCATCGAGTATTTCAGCGCCATCGTCATCGCCGTCATCGTGCTCTCGGCGGGCATCACCTCGCTCATCGAGTCGGTGAAGAAAATCTTCGACCCGACGGAGCCGGCCTACTCGACGACGACGCTCGTCGTCGTTGCCGTCGCCGTTGTGGTGAAGCTCATCCTCGGACAATACGTGAAGCGCAGGGGTGAAGCGCTCAGGAGCGACGCCCTGATCGCCTCCGGTTCCGACGCCCTGTTCGATGCCGTCATCACGCTCTCGACGCTCCTCTCGGCCGCCGTCATGCTCCTGTGGGGCGTGTCGCTCGACGGCATTCTGGGCGCGCTGATTTCTCTGGTCATCGTCAAGGCGGGCCTCGAGATGCTCTCTTCGCCCGTCAACGAGCTCCTGGGCAGCAGCATTCCCGCCGAGTTTGCGAGCGATATCAAGCGGGAAGTGTCTGCCTTCGAGGGTGTGCACGGCGTCTACGACCTCATCCTCCACAACTACGGCCCCGAGCTGAAGATCGGTTCGCTCCACATCAACGTCCTCGACACGATGTCGGCCCACGACATTCACCGCCTCACGCGCATGATCACCATGCGCATGCTGGAGCGTCACGGCATCGTGATGACCGTCGGCGTCTATGCCATTGCCACCGGCGAAAACCGTCGCGCGGAGCTGCAGACGAAGGTGATGCAGGCGCTGGCGGCCCACAAGGAGATTGTGCAGGTCCACGGCTTCCTCTATTCGGAGCCGGAGCGTATGCTCTCCGTCGATGTCGTGCCCGACCTCTGTGTGCACGACGATGAGGCTCTCGTCCGCAGCCTCACGCAGGAGATTCATCCTCTGGCGCCCGGGCTGCGGGTCGAGATTGTGGTGGACCACAACTATTGCGAATGACGGGTGGTTGTCCTAAAATCCTAATACAGTAAGATAAACATGAAAAAGATTATCATCATTGACGGAGGACCGAGAAAGACTTTCAACACGGCCTCCATGCTGCAGAAGTTTGCCGAGGGCGCACGCTCCGTCGGCGACGATATCGAAGTGAAAACAGTGCGTCTCTACGACTTCGACTACAAGGGCTGCGTCTCGTGCATGGCCTGCAAGCTCAAAGGCGCCGTCTCCAACATCTGCAAGTTCCGTGACGCGCTGACGCCCCTCCTGGAGGAGATTGCCGGGGCCGACGGCCTCGTGATGGGTTCGCCCATCTATTTCAGCGAGGTGACGGCCCGTCTGCGTGCGCTGCTGGAGCGCCTCATCTTCCCCTGGCTCTCCTACAACGACTACAGCCTCACGGCGCCCAGGAAGATGCCCGTCGTGCTCACCTACACCATGAATGCCAACAGCGAGCAGGCCAAAATGGTCTATCAGGCGATGGCCGTCATCGAAGGCTGCCTCGAGCGCGCCATGGGCGACGTGGAGCACGTCGATGCCTACTACACCTATCAGGTGAAAAACTACGACCGCTACGAGTTGGCCTCCTTCCCCGAACCCGTGAAGCGGCAGTATCGCGAGGAGCATTGGGAGGACGACCTGCAGAAGGCCTTCGACGCCGGCCGTCGTATGGCAGAGAAGATCAGGGGCTGAGGCGTTTGCTCGTCCGGCACAGATGAATCATTAACCCTATAAAACTAACCATTATGAAAGAGAAAGTATTACAGGCCATGCGTGAGTTCGGCGCTCCCGTTAACGCAGGCAAGATTGCAGAGATCACAGGTATTGACCGCAAGGAGGTGGACAAGGCTTTTGCCGAGCTGAAGAAGGAGGGCGCCATCGTCTCTCCTGTCCGCTGCAAGTGGGCTCCGGCCGAATGACGGGCGTGGAGAGATCGACGGGAATATGTATAGTTTGAAGTATAAAGTAACCACGAGCACCTGCGACAGCGAGGGACGGCTGAAACTCTGTTCGGCCCTTCAGATGATGCAGGACTGTTCCGAGATGTGGATTGACAGCGAGCCTGGCGTGAAGCGCTATTTCGCGGAGCAGCACATGGCCCAGCTGCTGGCTACCCGACAGGTGGAGATTGTCCGGGTTCCCGAATACAAAGAGGAGTTGACGGTGACGACCTCCGTCTATGGCATGAAGCCCATGTTCGGATTCCGCAACACCTTTATTTACGATGCTGAGGGCAAGCCCTGTTACAAGACCTGGAGCATGGGGGCTTTCGTGGACAAGTCCGCGGGCAAGCTGAAACGTGTGGATGACGCCACGATGGCCTCGATGTCCCTGGAGCCTCAGCTGGAGATGGACTACAAGGACCGCCGCATCATCCTTCCGAAGGAGGACGGGGAGGTGCTTGAACCCGTCAAGGTGCTTCGTGCCGACATCGACTACAACAGGCATGTGAACAATGCCAACTATGTCCGCATGGCGATGGAGCTGCTGCCGGAGGGCTTTGACGTGAAAGGCTTGAGGGTTGAATACCGCGTGGCGGCGAAGCTGGGCGACACGCTGGTTCCGACACTGTATCACACCGGCCCCGCCCTCATCGTGTCGCTCTCTATAGGTGATGATGTCAGCGCCATTGTGGAGTTCACATAAATCACTAAATGAGAAAAGCAGGCATAGGAACGGACGGACGATAATGAATTAAGGCGATTTCGGTTGCAGGCTTTGGCGGTATTCGCTGGGCGACTGGCCGAGGTGCTTGGTGCAGTAGCGGCTGAAATAGCTTAATGAAGCGAAATTCATGCGATAGGCTATCTGGGTGAGGGACAGACGTTCGTCACCCAGATATTCTTTTAGTATGGGGATGGTGTGGCGGTCGATATAGGAGGTGACGCTGTGACCCGTCATGCGGCGCACGGTTTCTGAGAGGTACTTGGGCGATACGTTGAGCCGTTCGGCATAGTAGCGCACGCTGCGCTCCGTCTGACTGATGCCGGTGGCGAGCAGGGCCGTCATCTGTTTCACGATATAGCCCGCACGGTCGGTATGATTCACCGTAGCTTCACGCCTGGCGTGGGCCTCGAAGATGTCGTACATCATCGTCAGGCAGAGGCTACCCATCAGTTCGCGATAGAACTGCAAATGGCGGTCGTCCTTGCGGTCACGAAGACGATGGAAGTCATCAAGCAGATGTCGTGCTTGTTCATCTGTCAGTTTGATGACGGGGTCTTGGTTTAGCGAGATACTGCCACCGATGCTGTAGTTGTTTGACGGCAACAGGTTCTGCAGGAACTTGTAGTCGGCAGCAAACCATTCCACCTGCAGATCATCATGGGCTGCAGGATTCTTCATTTTTGCCGGGTCGGGAATGACCACTAGGTCATTCTTCACGATACGGTAGCACCGCCCGTTGAACACGAAACGGCCTTCGCCTGCCGTACAAATGAGGTGCATGCAGGTGTGGCGCAACTCCTGGGCGTTCATCCCGCTGAAGTCTGTGGAATATACGAAATCGGTGTTCATATCACATTGTTTTGTCGCAAAATTACGCATTAATCCCGACATGGACAAACGATTTGTGCAAAAAGTGAAAAATGTGGCGCAATTCGTGAAAGCAGAGTATAACAAAAACGCCGTAACTTTGCACCGTCAGAATATAACAGCATAAAGGAAAGAATTATGAGAGATTTTCAGAATGTGTTTGTAAACAGGATTTTTTGACGATTATGGAAGAGATAAGGATTGATATGCGCAAGCAGATCCCGGAAGAAGTTGCGCAAGGAATAAAAGAAGCACAACTTTGCTTTAAGTTGAACCACACGATGCCTTATACCAATGAGTATAACGACTTGGTGAAGGAACTGTTCGGCGAGATAGGAGAAGGTAGCAGAGTGATGTCTCCGACGACTGTTGTGAGAGGCCGGAATGTGAAGATTGGCAAGAATGTGGTGGTGATGAACAATTCTCTCTTTATGAGTGCAGGGGGCATCACCATTGAGGACGATGTGCTGATAGCAGCCAACTCCCAGATAATATCCAACAACCATGATCCCGAAGATCATCCGGTGCTGACCTGCAAGCCCGTCGTGCTGAAACGCAACTGCTGGATAGGCGCCGGTGCAACCATTCTTCCCGGAGTCACCGTTGGCGAAAATGCCATTGTCGGAGCAGGAGCAGTCGTGACCAAAGACGTTGAAGCCAACACCCTCGTAGGGGGAATACCTGCTAAACTTATCAAGAAATTGGGTCCTGCACCTTGCTCAAAGAATTAGAAATCAAAGACAACATAGGAATCATGAACATCAGGAGTATCATCACAGCCGCACTGGCACTGTCGGTATCGGCAGTATGTCTTGGCGGCGTAAAGCAGAAGAAGGTTATGAACAAGAACAGCAAAGCATTGGTTGTGTTTTTCTCGCATGCAGGGGACAACTACTCTGTAGGGAACATCAAAGTGGGCAACACGAAGATTGTGGCCGACTACATCACGGAACTGACCGGAGCGGATCAGTTTGAAATCGTCACGCACAAGTATGACGGCATGGCTTATCAGCCGCTCTGCGACCTGGCTAAAGAAGAGCAGAGAAAGGGAGAGTTGCCTCCGTATGAAGGCAGCGTTGATGTGTCGAAATACGACACCGTCTTCATCGGCGGCCCCGTGTGGTGGGGCACCTATCCGCAGGTGATGTTCACCTTTTTCTCCAAGGTGGATCTCAACGGCAAGACCGTCATTCCCTTCACCACCCACGAGGGCTCCGGCCTGGGGCAGTGCGTCAGAGACGTCAGGAAAGCCTATCCCAAAGCCAACGTCACCGGACAGTTCTCCATCTACGGCCACGATGTGAGAGACGGCAAGGCGAGGGTCGAGAAGTGGCTGAAGACCTTGGGCTATTGACAATTGACTTAGTCCGTCACCACATCCCTGAAATGCTCCTGTCCCCATTGGACGAGGGCCTCGATGGCCGGCATCAGTGACTTGCCCGTATCCGTCAGCGAATACTCCACCCGTGGAGGCACCTCCGGATAAACCTCGCGATGTACGAGGTGGCTCTGCTCCAGATTCTTCAGCGTCTGCGAGAGCATCTTCTGCGAACAGTCCGTCATCAGCCGACGGATCCCGTTAAAGCGCAACACACCCGTATCGCAGGTGTGAAGCATATAGAGCACCAGCATGGACCACTTGTCGCCGAAACGACTCACCACCTGCCTGATGGGACAGGCCGAATACTCTGCCTTGATATCTGCCATAACCATTAGATTTTTCAGCAAAGGTAGCAAAAAGTTACCAGGTAACGGAAAGGCACTGTGTTAATCTATGTTAAAGCCTTTTTTGCCGAAGCCCGAAGTTTTCACAATTCCTACTTTTTGGTAACTATCTCACCGAAAAGTGCCTTCTTGCGGGAATGTTTTTTTTGCCGTACCTTTGCAGCGTCAAAACGAAAACAGTAACAAGCGAAACAAGAAGAATCATGAAACAGATTGAGACGATTAAGGAAGGCAAGAACTTCAAGGCCGTGAGTGTTGGTAAGATGTGCGAAATCATGGAGCACGAGTTGCCCTTGGGCCCCGACGTCATCATCAGGGGTAAGGTGTTCGCCGGTCAGGCTGTAGGTGCCACCGGCAGCGAACTGAGTTTCCAGACACTCGTTCCCGGTCAGGACAGCGGTTTCCTCCACACGCACAAGACACACGAGGAGCTCTACATCATCCTGAAGGGTGAAGGTCAGTATCAGGTGGACGGCGAGATTTTCCCCGTCAGCGAAGGCGCCGTCATCCGTGTTGCTCCCGACGGCAAGCGTGCGCTGAAGAACACGGGCAGCGACAACCTCACCATGCTCTGCATCCAGTACAAGGCCAACGCTTTCACCGAGGCCGACAGCCCCATGACCGACGGCGTCATCCTACAGGAAGAACTGAAATGGTAGGCGCACGCAGCGCAGCAGGGCCTCGATATAGTAGTAGTCGGCATACACGATGCTGGCGTCAATCTCGCTCCCGGCGGGATGGTGGCCGGTGGAGTGGAGCAGGAAAGCCGCGTTGCGGCTGCCGCTCCGGTAGCGCTCCGTGCTGAGATTGGCGAGCATTCTTTCGGCCGCTTCGCCGTAGCCGCGCGAAGGAGCATAGCCGTCCAGCTCGAGCAGGGCGGAGGCCATGATACAGGCAGCGGAGGCGTCTTTCGGCGCAGCCGTTCCGCGCGGGTCGTCCATATCCCACAGAGGCACCCAGTCGTCGCTTGTCTCCTTCAGGCGGCGAAGATAGACGTCGGCTGCCTTGCAGGCAAAGTCGAGGAAGCGCTTCTCGCGGGTGAAACGATAGACCATTGTGTAGCCGTAGACGGCCCACGACTGTCCGCGGCTCCACATCGAGTCGTCGTTGTAGCCCTGATGCGTGACACCCCGGATGAAGCGTCCGGTGACGGTGTCGTACACGGCCACGTGATACGATGAGCCGTCGGGACGGAAATGGTGGCGCATGGTGGTGGTGGCGTGGTTCACGGCGATGTCGCGCAGACGCTTGTCCCCTCCGTTGTCGGCTGCCCAAAGGAGCAGCTCCAGATTCATCATGTTGTCCATGATGGTGTTGTGACCTCCGTAATCCTTCACGTGGCGGGGCCACGAGAGCAGCGTGCCGACGCGCGGATTGTAGAGCCCCGAGAGCGAGTCGGCGGCCTCAAGGGCCAGCGCTTTGTAGTCCTGACGTCCGGTGGCTTCGTAGCCCTTGAGCAGCGAGTTGATGACGATGAAGCCCAGGTCGTGGTCGAAGACGGGACGACGCACGACGGACGTGACGGCCGCCGTGTATTGTTCCGCTGCCTTTCTGACCTCTTCTTCGTGGGTGTAGCTGTAGTCCATCCAGAGGATGCCCGGCCAGAAACCGCTGCACCACTCTTCGGCCTTCACCGGGCGCAGGTTCCAGCGTGTTTCTCCGGAGAGTATGTTGCGCGGAGCGCGTGTGGCGTCAACGGGCGAGAGTTCCCTGAGCGCCCGGCGAGTCTGTGCGGCGCAGTAGTCGAGAGCCTCTGCGGCGGAGAAGCCGTCGGCGGCCCCTTCTGCCGGTGTCACCCGATACCAGTCGGCATCCAGCCATCCCCTGTTGCCTTTGCACCCCAAACATTGGGCGAAGAGTCCCGTCTTGGCGCCAATCCATTTGCCTTCCCTCAGGGTGAAGGGTTCGCCGGCAGCGAGAAACTGGCGGCCGTCGGTGCTGTAGGAGAAGCGGCAGACGCCGTCCCTCACCTCCACGCGTAGCCAGAGGTCAATATAGAGTGCGGGCGAATAGGGGATGGTGTCGCGCGATATAGCCGGCAGATCGGCTATCCTCCGCAGCTTCTCCCTGCGGCCCTCGTCGGCCTTCAGGCAGGTGCGGCGCACGAGACGGAATCCGTCCCCGACGCGGCGCACGCTCAGCGACGAGCAGTCGCGCCCCATCACCGCAAGGCCGCCTTCCTGCCCCTCTTCTTTCGCCGCCAGACGCACTTTGGCCGTTGCCGTGAAGCGCTCGGCGGGCATCTTCTGCAGCAGCAGGTTGGGGGCGTCCCAGAGGCTGTGCCAGTCCTCGGCGTCCATCGTGTAGAGGCGCATCGTGCCTTCGGCGGTCGGCATGCCCCAGAGAGGATTCCTGTTGGCCTGCCATTGCCATTGCGGCCCGAGGGTGCCGTTGAATTCGTCGCTTTCCTGCGGGTTGCAGACCGGGAGTGAGGCTCGGGCTTTGGGCTTGCGGAAGGAGACTACGGGTGCTCCGTTGTCTCCCATCACGGGCCATCCCGTCTGCCAGTTAACAGGCTCGAGATACACCACGCGCCCCCGGGCGCCCCGGTCGTTGAAGTGGAGAAACCAGTCCTCGCCGTAGGGCGTGTGCACCCACGCGCCCTGATGGGGGCCGTTGATGTCCGTCCGCCCCTGCTCCAGCGTGCGGCGCCATTCGTAGGGCCCGTAGGGCGAGCGGCTGCGCATGGCCAGCTGCCAGCCTTGGGCCACGCCGCCGGCGGGGCACATGATCCAATACCAGCCCTCACGCTTGTAGAATTTGGGGCCTTCGGCGGTGTGGTTTTCCTGTCCGCCGTCGAACACGATGCGGGGCTCCCCTATGGCGCGCAGGCCGTCGGCGGAGAGTTCGCGCACGGTGAGCACGGAGTTGAATCCGGCCCTTGAGGCCGCCCAGGCGTTCACCAGATAGCAGCGTCCGTCGTCATCCCAAAGCGGACAGGGGTCTATCATCCCGCGACCCTCCACCACGCAGACGGGCGTGCTCCAGGGGCCTTCTGCCTTCTCGCTGCTGACCGTCATGATGCCCCGGTCGGGGTCGCCCCAGTAGATGCGGAAGCGTCCGTTGTGGTGGCGTATGGCGGGTGCCCACACGCCCTTGCCGTGCTGCACGGAAGCGAACACTTCGCGGGGCAGCTGCTCCTGCAGCGCGTGGCCGACGATGCGCCAGTTGACCAGGTCGTTGGAGTGGAGCACGGGCAGCCCCGGGATGCAGTTGAAGGAGGAGGCGGTGAGATAGTAGTCGTCGCCCACGGCGCAGGCATCGGGGTCGCTGTAGTCGGCATTGATGACGGGGTTCACGTAGGTGCCGTCGCCCCGGTCGGGGCTCCACGCGAGGGAGCGCTCCTGCGCTCCTGCTGCAGTTGCCGCGAGGACGAAAACGAGGATGATGCCGGTGTGTTTCATGGATTTTCTCAGCACAAAGTGTGATTTGTTCTAAAATTACGGGGCAAATTTATGAAATTTTGAGCAAAAATGCCTACCTTTGGCTGACATTTTCGCCCCACACGGCAAAGAAAAAAAACTATATGGTAAGAAAAGCAGAGAAAAAGGACATTGCAGGGCTGACGGCCCTGCTCTACCAGGTGGACGCCGTGCACCACGCCATCCGGCCGGACCTCTTCAAGGGCAACACGCCGAAATACAGCGAGAAGGAGCTCGAAGCCATCCTCGATGACGGGAACTGCCCCGTCTTCGTCTATGACGACGGAAAGGTGTCGGGCCACGCCTTCTGCCAGATCATCAGCGTGCGCCACCACCGCCTCATGCAGGACATCAAGACGCTCTACATCGACGACATCTGCGTGGATGAAGCGGCACGCGGCCGACACATCGGACGTGCACTCTACGAATACGTGCGCGACTACGCCCGCTCTATCGGCTGTCACAACATCACCCTCAACGTGTGGGAGGGCAACGACGCCGCCCGCGCTTTCTACACGAGCATGGGGATGAAGGTGCAGAAGACGGGGATGGAGACCGTCCTCGACTGAGCCACACACGGGGCTCCTTTTTCTCAAATGTAACAGGATTGTAACATCAGCGTAACAGGAGTGTCATAAAAGCCCGCTACATTTGCACTGAATTGAAATCAGATGCAAATGGAAACGATACTGAACATTTTCTCGCTCGTCGGCTCTCTGGCCCTGTTCCTGTATGGTATGAAGACGATGTCGGAAGGCCTTGAAAAGGTAGCCGGCGACCGTCTGCGCAGCATTTTGGCGGCGATGACCAAAAACCGTGTGATGGGTGTGCTGACCGGCATTCTCATCACCGCCCTCATTCAGTCGTCGAGCGCCACGACGGTGATGGTGGTGAGTTTCGTGAACGCCGGACTGATGACACTCGCCCAGTCCATCGGCGTCATCATGGGTGCCAACATCGGCACGACGGTGACGGCCTGGATTATCTCCGCCGTGGGCTTCAAGGTGAACATAGCAGCCTTTGCCATCCCCCTGCTGGCTGTCGGCATGCCCCTCATCTTCAGCGGGAAGAGCAACCGCAAGAGCATCGGCGAGTTTGTCTTCGGATTCTCGTTTCTGTTCATGGGCCTGGCCTTTCTTCAGGAGGCGGCCACTGCCATGAACATCGGCGACATCGTGGCCGGCATGCTGGCTCATGTGCCGCAGGACTCCTTCCTCACCATCATCCTGTTTGTCTTTGTGGGCGCCCTGGTGACGATGATTGTCCAGGCCTCCGCCGCCACGATGGCCATCACGCTGATGCTCTTCGGCATGAACATTCCCGGCTTCGGCTTCGAGCAGGCCGCCGCGCTGGCTATGGGACAGAACATCGGCACCACCATCACCGCCGTCATGGCCTCGCTCACCGCCAACACGCAGGCACGCCGCGCCGCCCTGGCCCATATGTTCTTTAATGTCTTCGGCGTGGTGCTGTTTCTCATCATATTCTATCCGGCCTGCAACGCCGTCAGCTGGTTTGTGGACAACGTCATGGGCGGCGGCAACAACCTCTTTAAACTCTCCGCCTTCCACACCGCCTTCAACGTGATTAACACGCTGCTGCTCATCGGCTTCGTCCGGCAGATAGAAATGCTGGTGTGCACCGTGCTGCCGATGCAGACCCAGGATGAAGAATACCGTCTCAGATTCATTAGCGGCGGCCTGCTCTCGACGGCGGAGCTGAGCATCGTGGAAGCCCAGAAGGAGATTCGCCATTTTGCCGAGCGCTGCCAGCGAATGTTCGGATTCGTGCCCCAATTGATGAAGACGCAGGACGAAGTGGAGTTTAACAAGATATTCTCCCGCATCGGCAAGTATGAAAACATCACCGACTCTATGGAGGTGGAGATTGCCCGCTACCTGAACAAGGTGAGCGAAGGGCGCCTGTCCGACGCCTCGAAGAGTCAGATACAGAAGATGCTGCGCCAAATCACGGAGTTGGAGTCCATCGGCGACTCTGTCTATAACCTCGGACGCACACTCAACCGCCACCGCATGCATTGCCAGGAGGCATTCACCCCCGAACAGACACAGCACATGGAGACCATGCTGCAACTCGTGGAAGGCGCCCTCAACGAAATGATGCACCACATCGAGCTGACGGCGACAGACACCAAAATCACGGCATCCGTCAACATTGAGCACGAAATCAACAACTACCGCAATCAGCTGCGCAACCAGAACCTGCAGGACGTGAATGCCGGCCGCTACAGTTACCAGCTCGGCGTCTTCTACACGGACTTCATCTCCGAGTGCGAACGTTTGGGCGACTACGTGATGAACGTGGTGCAGGCCCGCTAAAACCTCGCGAGGGTGAACCTCACGGTGAGCCCTCCACTGGGAGTGAGGTGTGCCGCCACCTGTCCGCCATGGACGGTGACGGCATTTTTCACAATGGCCAGACCGAGCCCCGTGCCGCCGTGCTTGCGGCTGCGGCCCTCATCGATGCGGTAGAAGCGCTCGAAGAGGTGCGGCAGATGCTGCGGCGCCACACCGCAGCCGTTGTCGCTGACGGTGAACTCATAAAAATGACGCCCCTCGACCTCAAGTTCCCTGCAGGAGATGTCGAGCCGCGTGGCTCCTTTGGCGCTGGCAATGACGTTGTCGATAAGGTTGCGGAAAATGCTGTAGAGAAGACTCTGATCGCCCCACACCTCCACACGCTCCGCCACGTCAAGGGACGATACAATGCCCCGCTCCCGAAGCTGCAGGGCGGTGTCGTCCAGAGCGCTTTTTATGACCCTCCGGACGTTGACCTGACAGAAGTCCTGCCGACGCTGCGAACGAATCTCGTCCATCCCGTCCAGCCTGGTCAGCGCACTCATGTTGAGCAGCAGTTTGTTCATGCGCTCGCTTTGGGCGTAGCAGCGCTCCAGGAAGTGTCTCTTCTGCTGCTCCGGCATGTCGGGATGGTCGAGTATGCTCTCCAGAAAGCCGTGAATGCTGGCCGCCGGCGTCTTCAGCTCATGAGCGGCATTCTGCGTGAGCTGACGCTTGATGCGCACCTTGTCTTCCTCCGAATGGCGGAGCTTCCAATAGAGCGTGATGATGGTGTGGCTGATGTCGCCCAACTCGTCGTCGGGCAGACGCCGCTCCAAATCTCCGTCGAGCTCCTCGCCTCTCTCGGCCCTGACGGCAAATTCGCGCAGATAACCGATGTGGCGGCTGATGCGGCGGGTGCTCAGGAAGAGCACAATGCCGAGCAGCAACGTCAGCGCTGCGGCAAACCAGATGTAGCTGTTGTCGGCCTGCAACGAACGCGTCAGCTCTGCCGAATAGGGAACGGCGACACGCACGATGATGTCGCCGAAACGGGTGGCGGAATAGAAATAGGTCTCGCGGGTGGACTGCGAGAGTCGCTTGATGTCGTAGCCGCTGCCCTCGCGCAGAGCCTGCTGAATCTCCCTGCGCAGGAGGTGGTTGCCCAGCGAATCGACATCGGCGTTGCGGCTGTCGAGGATTACCCGCCCCGTGCGGTCAATCACCGACACACGCAGCCCCTCCACGCTGTGGCGCGCTACATAGTCGCGGAAGAGCTGCGGACTGCACAGACTGTCTTCTCCCAGCGTCTGCACCATCTCGTAGCTGTACATCTGCAGCCTGGAGTGCAGGATGTCCGTCTTGTACTCCTTCTCGCGCCGGTACTGGTATGTGCTGAAGCAGACGGCAAAGAGCAGAAACACACCGCCGATGCTGAGCAGCAGGTTGCGCTGGAACGACTTATGCCTCAAAGCAGTAACCATAGCCCACACGCGTCTTTATCCTGCCTCCGTAGCGCCCTATCTTCTTGCGCAGACGGGTGATGTTGACGTCCACCGTGCGGTCGAGCACGCGGACGTCCTGGGGCCAGCAGCGCTTCAGGAGCTCTTCGCGGGAATACACCCTGCCGGGATGCTGCAGGAAGAACGACAGCAACTCAAACTCCAGCTTGGTGCACATCAGCTCCCGCCCGTCCACCGTGACGCTCTTGGCGTTCTCATCGACCACGATGCCTTCATAGCTGAGGCGCCCGCCGTCGGAAGCGGCTGCCGCCGGTGCGCCCTGAGCCTGCGCCGCGCGTCTGATCACCGCCTTCACCCTGGCCTTCACCTCCTTCATGCCCAACGGCTTGGCAATATAGTCGTCGGCACCGATGTTGAGCCCCTTCACCAGATTGTCTTCGCCCTCGAGCGCCGTGATGAAGATGATGGGAATCCCCGCCGTTTGGGGATTGGCCTTCATGCTCCGGGCCATCTGGAAGCCCGACGTCTCGCCCATCATCACATCCAGCAGCACGAGCGAATACTCCTGCAGCGGCAACGCCATCGCCTCTTCGGCAGAATTGGCGGTCGTCACCTCATAGCCCTCCGTCTCGAGATTGTATTGCAGTATCTCGCAAAGGTCCTGCTCGTCGTCAACAACCAGTATCTTCATGCTTCATTCGGATTTTCCGGCGGACAGATTGCCGCCCCTCCTATTCCTCCATCAGTTTGCGGTAGCGGGCACGCTTGGGTTCTTCCAGGCCGAGGCGCTTGGCCTTGTTGATCTCGTAGTCGCTGTAGTTGCCCTCGAAATAGAACACACGGCCCTCGCCCTCGAAGGCCAGTATGTGCGTGCAGATGCGGTCGAGGAACCAGCGGTCGTGGCTGATGACGACGGCGCAGCCGGCAAAGGCCTCCAGGCCCTCCTCCAGAGCGCGCAGCGTGTTCACGTCGATGTCGTTGGTGGGCTCGTCCAGAAGCAAGACGTTGCCCTCCTGCTTCAGCGCGATGGCCAGATGCAGGCGGTTGCGCTCGCCGCCGGAGAGCACGCCGCACTTCTTCTCCTGATCCGCGCCGCTGAAGTTGAAGCGCGAGAGGTAGGCTCTGACGTTGACGTCCTTGCCGCCCAGACGGAGGGTCTCGTTGCCCTGAGAGACAACCTCATAGACCGACTTGGCCGGGTCGATGTCCTTGTGCTGCTGGTCCACATAGCTCAGGCGCACCGTCTCGCCCACGGAGAAGCTGCCGGCGTCGGGCTGTTCCTGACCCATGATGAGGCGGAAGAGCGTCGTCTTGCCGGCGCCGTTGGGGCCGATGACGCCCACGATGCCGTTGGGCGGCAGCATGAAGTTGAGGTCGGTGAAGAGTGTCTTCTCGGGAAAGGATTTGGCCACATGCTCCGCCTCGATGACCTTGTTGCCCAAACGCGGGCCGTTGGGGATGAAGATCTCCAGCTTCTCCTCTTTCTGCTTCTGCTCCTCGTTGAGCATCATCTCGTAGGAGTTCAGACGCGCCTTGCCCTTGGCCTGACGGGCCTTCGGAGCCATGCGCACCCATTCGAGCTCGCGCTCCAGCGTCTTGCGGCGCTTCGAGGCGGACTTCTCCTCCTGCGCCAAACGCTGGCTCTTCTGCTCCAGCCAGCTGGAGTAGTTGCCCTTCCAGGGGATGCCCTCGCCGCGGTCCAACTCGAGGATCCATTCGGCCACATCGTCGAGGAAGTAGCGGTCGTGGGTGACGGCGATGACGGTGCCCTCGTATTGCTGCAGATGCTGCTCCAGCCAGTCGATGGACTCGGCGTCGAGATGGTTGGTGGGCTCGTCCAGAAGCAGCACGTCGGGCTTCTGCAGCAGCAGTTTGCACAGGGCCACACGGCGGCGTTCGCCGCCCGAGAGCGTCGTCACGCTCCAGTCGCCCGGAGGGCAGCCCAGCGCCGCCATGGCGCGCTCCAGCTTGGAGTCCATGTTCCAAGCGTCGGTGGCGTCGATGATGTCCTGCAGCTCGGCCTGGCGCTGCATGAGCTGGTCCATCTTGTCCGGGTCCTCATAGTATTCGGGCAGGCCGAACTTGGCGTTGATCTCGTCGTATTCGGCCAGGGCGTCGTAGACGTGCTGCACGCCCTCCATCACGTTTTCCTTCACCGTCTTCTCCTCGTTGAGCGGGGGATCCTGCGGCAGATAGCCCACGGAATAGCCCGGGCTCCAGACGACGTTGCCCTGATACTGCTGGTCGAGGCCGGCGATGATCTTCATCAGCGTGGATTTGCCGGCGCCGTTGAGACCGATGATGCCGATCTTCGCGCCGTAGAAGAAGCTGAGATAGATGTTCTTGAGCACCTGTTTCTGGTTCTGTTGGATGGTCTTGCTCACACCCACCATCGAGAAGATAATCTTCTTGTCGTCCACTGTAGCCATAAGGATGTCTGTTTTTTGTTTTCGCCGCAAAGATACAAAAAATAATTGAAAGTGTCTTATACTATAATTGGTTGACACGTTTAAAAACCTATTCTAGCATAAGACAGGGTCGTCAGAGGCTTCTCAGACTGTCGTCAGACTGTTCCCAGAGGGTTCAAAAACCGGTTTTCTAACTGGAGCGCAAAAATTCTCTAACTGGGGAGTAAAAACCTGAATCCTGAAACTTGAATCCTGAAACTTTTTCGTATCTTTGTGCCCGGAAACAACACACAACAACATACTACCCGCAACAATGAGCACAAAAATGCTGAAAGGTCACGCTCAATGGTGCGCTGGCTCACCGACAAAGTCTCCGACATGTCTCCGTCATAGTCTCCGACATTCGGGGTGTCGGAAGAGGCAAAAATGATGGTCTGGAATTGGGTCGGGGTTGATTTGAACTTGGGCTTTAACTTGGGCTTTAACTCGTCCTTATACCCATCCAATGCTTTGGTCTCATTGCAGATGCGTGTAAGTCCGCTACCTCGTTTCTCCATATAGTCAAGTTGAGCCATCACGTTTGCAAGTATGGGATTGCGTCTTTCAGAAGAAACGTCTGCGATGTCCAAATCCTGTATCAACATACCATTATACATTCCGCCTGGAGATGTGACTGTAAGGCGATCGTTGTAAATGTCCAGATGAACTTCACAACCCATTACGGTGTAGTCACGATGGATGAAATGATTAACCATTGCCTCCAGAACGGCACATTCCGCATACTCTGGTTTATTCTTTCGTCCATTGGGTAGTTTCTCCCAGCCTTTCTTTGTGTTGGATTTCACAAAGTTCATGGCTTCACGGAGTAGCATGAGGACATTGCCTGTAAATTCTGCATCGTTGATGGCATCGCCCTTTTCCGCTCCATCCCATCGTGTGCAGTATAGACGAGACTGCCACAATGGACAATCATCGGCAAACAAAGCACCCGCATTGGTAAGGTTCCCTGCACCTATTACAAGTCCAAACGATAAGAGATACTTCTTGTCCCATTCTTGTTTGGTGCGGTCTTTGAAGGTGTTCGCCAATATCGTAAAGGAATAGTCCTCTGCTTTACTTCTTTTCTTCAAGCATCACCTTGAAGTCGTATGCAGTACATTCAGCTATCAGAGTCTTTAATTCCATTTTATATGAAATCTCTTTTTACCTTGTAAAGGTACTCATTTTTATCGAAAGTCGGGCATTTATTTAGCGTTTCGCGCGTGATTTAAGCAAATTTAGTCTAAAACAAGGCTGTTATATAACAAAAAAAAACGATTTGTGCTGAAAAATGACTACCTTTTTATCCACGAACCAGGAAAATGGCGAATATGGCAACGAACAAGCACTTCAATCTAAAGGAAGGGCTGGATATGAACTTCTTCGACTTGTGAAACGGCTTTATCGAATATCTGCGGGAGTGCTGAATGGAGCACAGAATGGGACATGGAACATTGTCATAACAATTTAATACACTTTCTTCTGGTGTCTCAGAAAAAAGCGGTAACTTTACGCCCAAAATAATTATCTGTATCATTCACAACTTTTTGAGCATTTATGAAAATACTTGTTGTCGATGACGAATTAGATATCTGTGAGATACTCCAATATAATCTTGAGACAGAAGGATACGAGGTGGATACCGTTAATTCTGCAGAGGAGGCACTGGCGCTGAATTTGACGGAATACGCACTGATTCTTCTGGATGTGATGATGGAGAACATGTCGGGATTCCAAATGGCGCATAAGATGAAAGAGAATCCTGCCACTGCGCAGATTCCCATCATCTTCATTACGGCACTCGATGGCGAGAACCACATGGTCAAGGGCCTCAATATCGGTGCTGATGATTATATTGTCAAACCCCTGAGCATGAAGACCGTGAAGGCAAGGGTCAATGCGGTGCTCCGGCGGGTATATCCGCATGGAATACGAGACGGAATATCGGCAAAGACGATTTGCTATGAGGGTATTATGCTTGATTTAAAGGCAAAGACTGTCAGCCTTGACCATCAGGAACTGCCTTGTACGAAATTGGAGTTTGAGTTACTTTCTTTCCTGCTTCAGCATCCAGGCGTGGTGTATTCACGCAAGGATTTGCTGAAATACTGCTGGCCGATGGATACGTGCGTGCTTGACCGCACGGTGGATGTCAACATTACCAGGCTACGCAAGAAACTGGAGCCCTACGGAAAACAGATTAAAACACGTGTAGGCTATGGTTACTGTTTCGAGAAGTAGCGTTTTTCAGCGAAACCTGTTGCTGAGCATCGGTGGTATATTCCTGCTTTTCGCTATTTGCTTCTGCATC
>Ga0256404_1000338_pt1 | contig 122327 bp, 116 predicted proteins | sample RumenRJG_01DNA_FD_185990 | JGI IMG/M metagenome (GOLD analysis project Ga0256404, IMG submission 185990) | Bovine rumen microbial communities from Lethbridge, Alberta, Canada - RJG_01 | ecosystem: Host-associated > Mammals > Digestive system > Stomach > Rumen | place: Canada: Alberta... | reverse complement strand
AGGCCATTTTGATACCAAAAAAGTGGTAAACTCACGTCTACCACTTTTATTAGGTTGTACACCCGCAGGGGCTCGAACCCTGGACACCCTGATTAAGAGTCAGGTGCTCTACCAACTGAGCTACGGGTGCATCATTTCTGAATTGCGGGTGCAAAGGTACGGAGTATTTTTGAAACCACCAAACATTTTGAGGACTTTTTTTGAAAAAAGATAGAAAAAGGCTCAATTTCCGAAGAAATGAGCCTTTTTGTGGTAGGATAGGAGAGCGTCAGATGAACAGAATGGTGAGTCCTGCCATCACGATGCTGACCATTGACATGAGCTTGATGAGGATGTTGAGCGAGGGACCAGAGGTATCCTTGAACGGGTCACCAACTGTATCACCAACGATGGTGGCTTTGTGGGCAAACGAACCCTTACCGCCAAAGTTGCCTTCCTCGACCATCTTCTTGGCATTGTCCCAAGCGCCACCGGCATTAGCCATAAAGACAGCGAGGGTGAAGCCACAGGTGAGTCCGCCAACAAGCAGACCAAGGACACCAGCAACGCCCAGGACGCAACCAACGACGATGGGGATGGCGATGGCGAGGAGCGATGGGAAAATCATCTCGTGCTGAGCAGCACGTGTAGAGATCTCTACGCAAGAGCCGTAGTCGGGAGTGCCTGTACCCTCGAGGATGCCAGCAATCTCGCGGAACTGACGACGAACCTCTTCAACCATCTTCTGAGCAGCACGACCTACAGCCTCCATGGTGAGACCACAGAACAGGAAGGACGCCATACCTCCGATGAAGGCACCCACGAGCACCTTGGGATTCATGAGGTTGACCTGGAAGTAGTTCATGAAGTCGGGAATAGTGGCGTCGGCAGCAGAGATGACCTCGCCCTTGACGTTCTCCATCATCATGCCTGCACGATCCATGGCAATCTTGATTTCTTCGATATAAGAGGCCAAGAGGGCGAGGGCGGTTAGGGCTGCAGAACCGATAGCAAAGCCCTTACCGGTAGCAGCGGTGGTGTTGCCCAGCGCATCGAGGGCATCGGTACGATGGCGCACCTCTTCGCCCAGTTCAGACATCTCGGCATTACCGCCGGCATTGTCGGCAATAGGTCCGTAGGCGTCGGTAGCCAGCGTGATGCCCAGCGTAGACAGCATACCCACAGCAGCAATACCAATGCCATAAAGGCCGTGAGCCAGACTCTCACTGGACATGGAGAGGTCGAAGCCGTTGGCAAAGCCGAAGCTGAGAATGATGGCCACACCGATGGTGATAACGGGAATGCAGGTAGAAATCATACCTGTGCCTATACCTTTAATAATAACAGTGGCAGAACCCGTCAGACCAGCCTCAGAGATTTTCTGGGTGGGTTTGTAAGAGTGAGAGGTGTAGTACTCGGTAGCCTGTCCGATGATGACACCAGCAGCCAGACCGCTGATGACGGAGAAGGAGAGGCCCAACCAGTTTTCAATACCCAGGAAGTAGAGGATGGCGAAGGTGGCAATGGCAATGAGGATAGCGCTGACATTAGTGCCGAGTGCCAAAGAGCGCAACAGATCCTTCATCGTGGCGCCCTCCTTGGTGCGTACCAAGAAGATGCCAAACAGCGACAGGAACACACCCACGGCAGCAATCACCATAGGCGCAATGACAGCACGCAGCTGAACCTCCAGGCCTGCCACAGAGAAAGCGGCAGCACCCAGGGCGGCGGTAGAAAGTACCGAACCGCAATACGACTCGTAGAGGTCGGCACCCATGCCAGCCACGTCGCCTACGTTATCGCCTACGTTGTCGGCAATAGTTGCTGGGTTGCGCGGGTCGTCCTCAGGAATATCGGCCTCGACCTTACCCACGATGTCGGCACCCACGTCGGCAGCCTTGGTGTAGATACCACCACCCACACGGGCGAAAAGGGCCTGCGTAGAAGCACCCATACCGAAGGTCAGCATGGTGGTGGTGATGGTGATGAGCGAGTCGTCAGTGAATCCGTTGAGGGCAATGAACCAGATGGCGATGTCGAGCAAGCCGAGACCTACCACCGTAAGACCCATGACGGCGCCAGAACGGAAAGCCACCTTCAGACCAGCATTCAAGCTGTTACGGGCAGCATTGGCAGTGCGGGCAGAGGCGTAGGTGGCTGTCTTCATGCCGAAGAAACCAGCCAGACCCGAGAAGAAACCGCCTGTCAGGAAGGCAAACGGCACCCAGGGGTTCTGTACGTTCAGTCCGTATGCCATGAAGGCAAACAGCGCGCAAAGCACGACAAACACAATGCCTACGACCTTGTACTGTTGTTTCAAGTAGGCCATAGCACCTTTTCTCACGTAGAGGGCAATCTCCTTCATGCGGGGCGTTCCCTCGTCTTCCTTCATCATTTGGGTGAAGAAAAACCAAGCCATGCCCAAAGCTACAACAGAAGCAATGGGCACGAGCCAGAATACACTAGGAATGTTCATATAAAATTAGGTTAGATAAAGGTTTCGGTAGTAGTGTGAACGACTGGGCCGTTACTCGTCAGCGATAAAGTCGGAAAGGCTTTCCGCGTCGTCGTCAGAATCGTTTTCTATGGCGAACGTCGTACGGTAGTTGTCTTCGTTGATATCGTCGTCGTTGGGCTCGTCAATTTCCACATCGTCGTCCTCGTCAGGACGGTTGTAGTCGTCAACGGGCAGGTCGTCGTCATCATCGTCGTCATCATCGCCCAGTCCCTTGGGCTCGTCGAACTTCATCTTGGGCTTCAGCGTTTCAGGCTTCAGTTTGGCAAAGATAGCCTCGACCCAAGTACCCTTGGCGACTTCCAGCACGTCGAAACCGTCGGCAACCTTCTTTTCGTACATGCCGCCTTTCTTGTGCAGACGATCTTTGGGAAGCGTGGTGGTAGAAATGTCGAAACCACTCTCGATGATGTCTTGAATGGACTGTGACAGCGAGTCCCAACCGCCTCCGAAATTGCGGTCAATAACCTCGAGGAGCTTGGCAGCCGTGATGTGGCGAATATTCTCGTAGGTCAGGTCAGTCACTCGAGAAATGGGACGCTTCTTGATGGCCCATGTCACTTTCTTGTCGTCTTCGAGGCGTATAGTGCCAACCTGATAGCCCAGTTTCGTATAGTGCTCGGCTATGCGTTTATCATCGTTCTTGATTTCCTCGATCATAAAGGCACTACGAATGATATCGGCATAATGGCGCAAATTGTCTTTCAGTTCGGCATCTTTCTCGCCGGCTGACAACATACGGAAAATGTCGTTCTCCTGGACGTCCCAGACTGTGCTTTTCGTCAGGTTTTTCAGGTTCAGCGCTTTGTTGTTTGTCTCTTCTTTCATGTTTGTGATTTGTGTTTTTAATGTTTTTCTGTGCAAATGTACATACTTTATTTTCTATTTACAAGTTTTTTACGATATTTTTTTGTAATTTTGTCGCCGAATATGTCAGAACCGTTAGCTGAAAGACTACGACCCCGTACGCTTGACGACTATATTGGCCAGCGTCATCTGGTAGGCGAGGGGGCTGTCCTGCGTAAGATGATTGACGCAGGGCGTATCTCTTCGTTCATTCTCTGGGGCCCGCCAGGGGTAGGGAAGACCACGCTGGCGCAAATCATTGCCCATCGGCTGGAAACACCTTTTTATACGTTGTCGGCGGTCAGTAGTGGCGTGAAGGATGTACGAGACGTCATTGAACGTGCCCAGAAAGGGCGCTTCTTCAACGAGGCATCACCCATTTTGTTTATTGACGAGATTCATCGATTCTCTAAGTCGCAACAGGATTCGCTGTTGGGTGCCGTCGAGAAAGGCATCGTGACGCTGATAGGTGCCACTACTGAGAACCCCTCATTTGAAGTCATCCGTCCCTTACTGTCGCGTTGTCAGCTATATGTGCTGAAGTCGCTGGAGCGCGAAGACCTGGAAGAACTTCTTCATCGGGCTATCACTAAAGACGTGATTCTGAAGGAGCGTAACATTCGTTTGGAAGAGACTTCCGCGCTTTTACGCTTTAGTGGAGGCGATGCGCGTAAGCTACTGAATATATTAGAGTTAGTTGTTGAGTCATCATCGGCAGAAGAACTCATAATTACAGACGAAATGGTGGTCAATTGTCTGCAGCAAAACCCCTTGGCTTACGACAAAGACGGCGAGATGCACTACGACATCATTTCGGCCTTTATCAAGTCGATACGTGGCAGCGATCCTGATGCTGCGCTGTACTGGATGGCCCGTATGATAGAGGGTGGGGAAGACCCGCAGTTCATTGCCCGCCGACTGGTGATTTCTGCAGCTGAAGACATCGGGCTGGCCAATCCCAATGCCTTATTGCTGGCTAATGCCGCATTTGATGCCGTGATGAAAATCGGCTGGCCTGAAGGACGTATCCCCCTGGCGGAGTGTGTCGTTTACCTAGCTACGTCGCCCAAGAGCAATTCTGCTTATTTAGGTATCAACCATGCGTTAGAACTGGTTCGTCAGACAGGCAATCAGCCTGTTCCGTTACACCTGCGTAATGCACCCACAGAACTGATGAAAAACCTCGGCTATAGCGATGGTTATCAATATCCGCACGACTTTGCCGGACACTTTACACCGCAACAGTATATGCCTGATATGCTGAAAGATGAGCGTATTTGGCATGGACAGCATTCGCCAGCAGAAGAAAAACTTTACGAACGGATGGTGAGCTATTGGGGAAAGCGGTTCGAAAAGTAGTCCTACTATATTATGATAAATAGACTGTATGGAATACGATGAATTATTACGTCAGGTGATAGAGTTTCTGGGAACCTTTGCCTTTGCCATATCCGGTATCCGCCACGCTGCTGCCAAGCATTTCGACTGGTTTGGCGGCTATGTCTGTGGTATAGCGGTGGCAATAGGGGGCGGTACCATTCGTGATGTAATGCTGGGCGTGACGCCATTCTGGATGACAAATCCTATTTACATAATCTGTACCGCGCTGGCGTTGATTTTCGTCATAATTTTCGCCAAACACATGGAAGGCTTGCGAAATACGTGGTTTGTTTTCGACACTTTAGGCTTGGCGTTGTTTACGATTGCAGGAATTCAAAAATCCTTGATTCTCGAACAACCATATTGGGTCGCTATCATTATGGGCTGTATTACGGGTTCTGCAGGAGGAATCATCCGTGATGTATTGCTGAACAATGAGCCCGTCATTTTCCAACGTGAAATCTATGCAATGGCAGCTGTACTTGGCGGCATTGTTTATTGGGCATTAGACATTTTTGGCTGTCCAGTTGAAGTAACGGTGATAGCGTCGTTCACAACAACATGTCTGATGCGTTTCCTGGCTGTTCGCTATCATTTATCGCTCCCAATACTCAAACAAGAGTAGGTCGATCAAATATCCGATATATGATTCTAATAAATTCTCTATTTATCATAATCGGTATTATAATTAAATTATACTTTTAAAAAAGAATGGCTATTATTTGGTCATATCAAATTATTGTTGTACTTTTGCAGTTCATTATAATAAGGTATAAAAGAAAACCGCTATTTAGGACATTAACGTAACGCAGTTAGAAAATGAAACCAACCGCAATTCTGCTTCTGCATTGCCCAGATCAACAAGGCATCATATCAGAGGTTACTAGATTTATCACCGATAATCAAGGAAACATTGTCTATCTTGACCAATATGTTGACAAGCAAGACGGCATGTTTTTTATGCGCATCGAATGGGAATTGGAGAAATTTCTCATTCCACGTGAAAAAATCCAGGAATATATCAACACGCTATATGCACAACGTTATCAGATGACGTGCAAGCTGTATTTCAGCGATAAGCGTCCACGCATGGCTATTTTTGTGAGTAAGATGAGCCATTGTCTGTACGACCTGCTGGCCCGTTGGAAGGCTGGCGAATGGGACATCGACATTCCGTGTATCGTCAGCAACCACGAGGATTTGCGCTATGTGGCCGACCAGTTTGGTATTCCGTATTACGTATGGAGCATCAAGAAAGACCATTCTAACAAGGCCGAGGTCGAGGCTGCCGAGATGGAACTGCTGAAGAAAGAGAAAATCACGTTCATCGTGCTGGCTCGCTACATGCAGATTATCTCTGACGAGATGATTGCCGCTTATCCGAACCACATCATCAATATCCACCATTCATTCCTGCCCGCTTTTGTAGGTGCCAAGCCCTACCATCAGGCCTGGGAACGCGGTGTGAAGATTATCGGAGCCACCAGCCACTACGTAACAGCTGAACTCGACGCCGGTCCTATTATCGAGCAAGATGTGACGCGCATCACGCACAAGGATACGCCAGAGAGTTTGGTACTGAAAGGCAAAGACCTGGAGAAGATTGTGCTGTCGCATGCCGTCAGCAAGCACATCCAGCGTAAGATATTGACTTTCAAGAACAAAACAATCATTTTCAGCTGATTACACAGCGGAACCGACCCTATTGTGTAAATATGAACGTAGCAATCGTAAAATATAATGCTGGAAACATCTATTCGGTGGTGAATGCCCTTCGCAGAATGGGTATTGAGCCACTGCTGACGGATGATGCCGAGCAACTGCAGAAGGCTGACCGCGTATTGTTTCCTGGTCAGGGCGAAGCACGTGGTGCGATGGAATATCTAAAAGCCCGTCGCTTGGACGAAGTCATTCGTGACCTGAAGCAGCCCGTTTTTGGCATCTGCGTTGGTCAGCAGCTGTTGTGCAAGCACTCTGAGGAAGGCGATGTCGACTGCATAGGCATTTTCGACGCAGAAGTTAAGCGTTTCCAGCCTGAAAAACACGAAGACAAGGTGCCGTGTATGGGATGGAACAGTCTGGATGTAAGATGTAAGATGGATGATGGCAGATGTGATGAACTGATGGAAGGACTTGGCGAGAATCCTTATGTATATTTCGTACACAGTTTCTATGTGCCTGTCTGTGAGGACACTATCGCCATTGCTGACTATATTCTCCCCTACTCTGCATCGATGCATAAGAATAATTTTTACACTTGTCAATTCCATCCTGAAAAAAGTGGAAAGGTGGGTGAACGTATCCTTAAAAACTTTTTAGAGCTATGATTGAACTGATACCAGCCATAGACATCATCAATGGGCAATGTGTACGTCTGACCAAGGGTGATTATGACCAGAAGACGGTCTATGGCAGCCCGCTGGATATGGCTTTGGAGTTTGAGCGTATTGGTTATCAGCGTCTTCACGTTGTCGATCTTGATGGTGCAAAGTCGAAGCATATCGTCAACGGTGCAGTACTCAGCCAAATTACGACAGAGACAAAGCTGACGGTTGATTTTGGCGGAGGCATCAAGACCGACGAAGATATAGAAGAAGCTTTCCGCTGTGGCGCCTCGATGGTGACCATTGGCTCTATTGCTGTCACAGAACCTGACCGATTCTTGGGATGGCTGGAGAAATACGGTGCTGAGCGCATTATCTTAGGTGCTGACGTCAGAAACGGTCGCATCAGCATTAATGGTTGGAAAGAGGACTCTACGGAAGACCTTCTGCCCTTCCTGAAGAAATATATCGACGCTGGTGTTAAGAACGTGCTCTGCACAGAGATATCGAAAGACGGTACGTTAGCAGGTCCTGCCATCGACCTCTATAAAAAGGTAATGGAGACATATCCGCAGCTGCATCTGATAGCCAGTGGCGGTGTCTCGTCTATCGATGATATTAAGGCCTTAGATGCTGCAGGTATTCCTGCTGTTGTCTTTGGTAAGGCCATTTATGAAGGTAAAATCAATCTGCAAGAACTATGGGACTGGCAAAACGCATAATACCCTGTCTGGACGTTAAAGACGGTGAGACCGTCAAAGGCATCAACTTCGTGAATCTACGAAGTGCCGGTGACCCTGTGGAGTTGGGCAAGGCTTACTCTGACCAGGGTGCTGACGAGCTCTGCTTTCTTGACATTACCGCTTCGTTTGAAGGTCGCAAGACGTTTACCGAGATGGTGACGAAAGTCGCCCAGACGCTGAACATACCGTTTACCGTTGGTGGTGGCATCAACGAGCTAAAGGACGTTGAACGCCTGCTCTATGCCGGTGCCGATAAGGTGAGTATCAATAGTGCCGCAATCCGTCGTCCTGAGCTTATCGACGAGATTACTAACCGTTTTGGCAGTCAGGTCTGTGTGGTAGCTATCGATGCCCGTTTGGATGAAGATGGTTGGCATTGCTATCTGAAAGGCGGACGTGAACGTACCGAGCGCGGACTCTTCGAGTGGGCCCGTGAGGCTCAGGAACGTGGCGCTGGCGAGATACTGTTTACGTCGATGAACCACGACGGCACGAAGAACGGTTATGCCAACGAAGCTCTGCGTGAACTGGCCGATACCCTGTCGATACCCATCATCGCCAGCGGTGGTGCCGGCAAGAAAGAGCATTTCCGCGATGTGTTTACCGAGGGCCATGCCGATGCTGCCTTGGCCGCTTCTGTGTTCCACTTCGGTGAGATACCCGTTCCAGAGCTCAAGCAGTATTTAAGACAAGAAGGAATAAACGTTAGAATATGAAAATAGATTTCGATAAGATGGGCGGCCTGGTGCCTGCCATCATTCAAGACGCCACCACAAAGAACGTGCTGATGCTAGGTTTCATGAACGAAGAAGCCTATAACAAGACCATCGACACCAAGCATGTCACCTTCTGGAGCCGTACGCGTAACACCTTATGGACCAAGGGCGAGACTAGCGGCCACTTCCTCAATCTGGTGGACATAAAGATTGACTGCGACAACGACACCCTGTTGGTTCGTGTCCATCCCGTAGGTCCAACCTGCCATACTGGTACAGACACCTGCTGGGGTGAGAACAATGAGGGTAATCCCCTACTCTTCCTGTCGGAGCTACAGGCATTTATCAACAAGCGCAAGCAAGAGATGCCTGAGGGTTCCTATACCACCAGCCTCTTCAACAAAGGCGTCAACAAGATAGCCCAAAAGGTAGGCGAAGAAGCCTTGGAGACTGTGATTGAAGCCACCAATGGTACTGCTGAGCACCTTGTCTATGAGGCCAGCGACCTGCTCTACCACCTCATCGTGCTGTTGGCCGAGAAGGGACTGAACATCGAGGATGTCGCCGAGGAGCTGCATCGCCGCCACGACCCCGATTGGGACCGCCAGCGTCGCGAGGCAAAGGCTGCAGGCAAAATGAAATAGTCAATTGTAAATCGTCAAATAGTAAATAGTAAGATGCTGATAGATTATAAGAAGGTAGATATCTACCACAAAGACGGAGCCCCCGTATTGCATGATGTCGACTTCCACGTCGATGAGGGCGAGTTCATTTATGTCATAGGCCGTGTCGGTTCTGGCAAGAGTTCGCTGCTGAAGACTATCTACTTCGAGATGGACGTTGAGTCAGCTGAGAATGCTTTTGTGCTCAACCACGACCTGCGTGGACTGAAGACGAAGTATATCCCCGCCCTGCGCCGTCAGATGGGTATCATCTTCCAGGACTTCCAACTATTAGGCGACCGTACCGTCTACGAAAACCTGAAGTTTGTCTTGCAGGCTACCGGATGGAAGAAGAAAGACGAGATCGACGAGCGCATCCACGATGTGTTGGAAGATGTCGAGATGCAGGATTTCGCAGACCGCTATCCCCACGAGTTATCGGGTGGTGAACAGCAGCGCATCGCCATTGCCCGCGCCATTCTGAACAAGCCCAAAGTAATCATTGCCGACGAGCCTACGGGCAATCTCGATCTGGAGACTGCCGCCAACATCATCCAGTTGTTGCGTCAGGTCACACAGACAGGTACTGCCGTAGTGATGACGACCCACAACATCTCGTTGCTCAGCGAGTATCCCGGCATTGTCTATCGTTGTATCGACGGTCGATTGGAAGATATCACGCAGACCTACAACAGCATCTCACTTTACGAGGACAGCGAGACTGCCGGGCAGTCGGGTGTTGACTACAGCACGCGCGAAGACCTGTCGATTTAAAATTGAAATGAGAAAAAGTAAAAATGTAAAAAATAGACACAAAAGCGTATGAAAGTAATGAAATTTGGCGGAACGTCGGTAGGTACGCCGAGCCGCATGAAGGAAGTAACCACATTAGTCACCAAGTCAGGAGAACCCGTCTTCGTCGTTCTCTCTGCTATGTCGGGCACCACCAATTCGCTTGTCGAGATTTCCGACTATCTCTACAAGAAGAACCCTGAGGGTGCCAACGAGGTCATCAACCAGTTAGAGCGCAAGTACATGAAGCACATCGATGAGCTCTACTCTACTGATGCCATGAAGGAACAGACACGCGACTTCATCGTCAGCGAAATGAACTACCTGCGCTCGTTCACCAAGGAACTGTTCACCTCGTTTGAAGAGAAGAGCATCGTGGCCCAGGGCGAGATGATGTCGACTAATATGGTGGTCAACTACATGAAGGAGAACGGCATCAAGGCCGTACTGCTCAACGCGCTCGATTTCATGCGTACCGACAAGAACTCCGAGCCCGATCCCGTCTATATCAAGGAGAAGCTCAGCGCTATCATGCAGGAGAACGAAGGCCAACAGGTGTATATCACGCAGGGCTTCATCTGCCGTAATGCCTATGGCGAAATCGACAACCTGCAGCGTGGTGGCAGCGACTATACCGCATCGCTCATTGGTGCTGCTCTGAACGCCGAAGAGATTCAGATTTGGACAGACATTGACGGCATGCATAACAACGACCCGCGCGTGGTAGATAAGACCGAGCCCGTCCATCAGCTGCACTTTGAGGAGGCTGCTGAGCTGGCCTATTTCGGTGCCAAGATTCTGCACCCAACCTGCGTCCAGCCCGCCAAGTATGCCGGCATTCCTGTCCGTCTGCTCAATACGATGGACCCCGACGCCGAGGGTACCACCATCAGCAATGCTACTGAGTATGGAAAAATCAAGGCTGTCGCTGCTAAAGACAACATCATCGCCATCAAGATTAAGTCGTCGCGCATGTTGCTGGCCACCGGTTTCCTGCGTAAAGTCTTCGAGATTTTCGAGTCTTACCAGACACCTATTGACATGGTCTGCACCTCTGAGGTCGGCGTCTCAATGTCTATCGACAACAGCGCACACCTCGGTGAAATCGTCGACGAATTGAAGAAGTACGGTACCGTAACTGTCGATACAGGCATGTGTGTTGTCTGCGTCGTGGGTGATCTCGATTGGTCGAACATCGGCTTTGAGACTAAGGTGCTCGACGCCATGAATAATATTCCCGTGCGCATGATTTCGTATGGTGGCTCCAATTACAACATCTCATTCCTTATCAAAGAGGAAGACAAGAAGCGTGCCCTGCAGTCACTCAGCAACACCTTATTTCACCAGAAATGAGTAATGAGTAAAATAAAACACAAAAACTAAGATGAAAGGTATTTTTCCTTTAGACAAATTCGAACAGCTGCAGACGCCGTTCTACTATTATGATACCGACCTGTTGCGCCAGACGTTGCGTGCCATCGGTGAAGAGGCCCACAAACACGAAGGCTTTGTGGTTCACTATGCCGTCAAGGCCAACGCCAACCCCAAGTTGCTACGCATCATCCGCGAGGCAGGCTTGGGTGCCGACTGTGTCAGCGGTGGCGAGATAGAGGCCAGCATCCGTGCCGGCTTCCCCAGTCAGAAAATCGTCTATGCCGGCGTAGGTAAGAGCGACTGGGAAATCAACCTCGGACTCGACAACGACATCTTCTGCTTCAACGTCGAGAGCATTCCCGAACTCGAGGTCATCAACCAACTGGCTGCCGCCAAGGGCAAGGTGGCCCGCGTGGCCTTCCGACTGAATCCCAACGTCGGTGCCCATACCCATGCCAACATCACCACCGGTTTGGCCGAGAATAAGTTTGGTATCGACATGCGCGACATGCTGCGCGTCATCGACGAGGCCTCGCACATGCCCTACATCCGCGTCGTCGGCCTTCACTTCCACATTGGTAGCCAGATACTCGACATGGGCGACTTCGAGGCTCTCTGCAACCGTGTCAACGACCTGCAGCTCGAACTCGAGCGCCACCGCATCACCCTCGAGCACATCAACGTCGGTGGCGGACTGGGTGTCGACTATCAGCACCCCAACCGCGTGCCCATCCCCGACTTCAAGGCCTATTTCGACACCTATGCCAAGAAGCTGCGCCTGCGCCCCGGCCAGACGCTCCACTTCGAGTTGGGACGTGCCGTCGTGGCCCAATGCGGATCGCTTATTACGCGTACCTTATATATAAAGGAGGGACAGCAGAAACGTTTCTGCATCGTCGATGCCGGATTCACTGACCTCATCCGCCCGGCACTCTATCAGGCTTACCACAAGATTGAAAACATCTCCAGCGACGAACCGCTCCTGGCCTACGACGTCGTCGGCCCCATCTGCGAGTCTACCGATGTCTTTGCCAAGCAGATTGACCTCAACGCCGCCCACCGTGGCGACCTTCTGGCCATCCGTTCGGCAGGAGCCTATGGCGAGATTATGGCTTCTCAGTACAATTGTCGACGCCTACCTCAAGGGTATATGAGTGACGAAATTTAAGTATAATATCCAAAAGAATTCTTTTTTCTTTTGGATATTTACTTTATTTCTATTACCTTTGCAGCGCCATTGGAGTAGTCCCCGCTTGTTTTGGGGTACCGGTGGTAAGATAAATTGCATAGAAATATGAAAGTAATGAAATTCGGCGGAACGTCCGTAGGTTCCGTAAAAAGCATTCTTAGCTTGAAAAAAATTGTGGAGACAGAGGCTCGGACGCAACCTGTCGTAGTAGTAGTAAGTGCACTGAACGGCATCACTGACCAACTGATCGCCACATCAAAGATGGCCAAGCAGGGCGATGAGCACTATCGTGAGGAATTCGACACGATGGTAACACGCCACCACCAGATGATTGAGGCTATCATTACGGATGACAAAAAGCGCATAGACTTATTTAATAATGTAGACCAGCTCTTCGACCAGTTGAAGAGTATCTTCTACGGTGTGTACCTCATTCACGACCTGAGCGAGAAGACGGCCGACACCATCGTCAGTTATGGTGAGCGTCTGAGTTCTCATATCGTGGCAGCTATGATTAAGAATGGTGTTCGTATGAACAGCCGTGACTTCATTCGCACCTGGGACAAGGAAGGCAAGCACGTCATTGATGCCGACCTGACGACGCAACTGGTAAAGGAGGCTTTCAAGGACATCAACGAGAAAAATGTGTATGTAGTTCCTGGCTTTATTGCTCGTGACCGCGACTCACATGAAACGACTAATTTGGGACGTGGCGGTTCTGACTACACGGCATCTATCATTGCTGCTGTTCTGAATGCTGAAATCCTTGAGATATGGACTGACGTTGACGGCTTTATGACAGCCGACCCAAAGGTCATCAAGACGGCTTATACCATTAACGAACTATCGTACGTCGAGGCTATGGAACTCTGTAACTTCGGCGCTAAGGTCATCTATCCCCCGACGATTTATCCCGTTTGTGTCAAGAATATTCCTGTCAAGGTAAAGAATACTTTCAATCCCGAACATCCAGGAACCCTGATTAAGGCCAAGATTGAGAACGACCAGAAGCCTATCAAGGGTATCTCAAGCATCAAGGGCACTTCGCTAATTACCGTTACAGGTCTGTCGATGGTGGGTGTCATTGGTGTGAACCGTCGTATCTTTACCACGCTGGCCAACAAGGGTATTTCTGTATTTATGGTGTCACAGGCTTCTTCCGAGAACTCTACCTCTATCGGTGTGCGCGACGAAGATGCTGCAGCTGCCGCAGAAGTGCTGAACGCTGAGTTTGCTAAAGAGATCGAGACAGGTGCTATGTTCCCCATGCAGGTAGAGAGTGGTCTTGCCACCATTGCCATCGTGGGTGAGAACATGAAGCAGACGCCAGGTATTGCCGGTAAGTTGTTTGGCACACTGGGACGCTCAGGTATCTCGGTGATTGCCTGTGCACAAGGTGCTTCTGAGACGAACATTTCATTTGTCGTTGACGGCAAATTCCTGCGTAAATCCCTGAACGTGCTCCACGACTCGTTCTTCCTGTCGGAATACAAGGTGCTGAACCTCTTCATCTGCGGTATCGGTACCGTAGGTGGCATGCTGCTCGAACAGATTCGCACCCAGCAGCAGTTCCTCATGCAATCGCGCCGCCTGAAGCTGAACGTGGTGGGCATTTCCGATGTCGACAACTTTGTATTGGATCGCGACGGTATCGACCTCGACAACTACGAGAAGACGTTGCGTGCTGGCTTCCCTGCCAATACCGACCACATGCGTGACGAGATTGTAAAGATGAATATCTTCAACAGCGTCTTCGTTGACTGTACCGCCAGCAAGCAGATTGCAACTCTCTACCAGACATTCCTGGAGCATAACATATCCGTCGTAGCTGCCAACAAGATTGCCGCTTCCAGCGACTACGACAGCTATCTCAAACTGCGTCAGACAGCCCGCGACCGTGGCGTATGGTTCCGCTATGAGACCAACGTAGGTGCTGGTCTTCCCATCATTGGCACTATCAATGACCTGTGCAACTCAGGAGACAAGATCCTGAAGATTGAGGCGATCCTCTCAGGTACGCTGAATTTCATTTTCAATGAGATTGCTGCCGATGTGCCCTTCTCTGAGACAGTTCGTCGCGCTAAAGAACAGCGTTACTCTGAACCCGACCCACGTATCGACCTCAGCGGTACGGATGTAATCCGAAAGCTAGTTATTTTGACGCGTGAGGCTGGCTACAAGGTTGAACAGGACGATGTTGAAAAGCACCTTTTCGTGCCCGACAGCTACTTCGAGGGCTCGATTGAAGACTTCTGGAAGCGTCTGCCTGAACTCGATGCAGACTTCGAATGTCGCCGCAAGGTGCTCGAGGCCGAGAACAAGCGCTGGCGCTTTGTCGCCACGATGGAAGCTGACGAGAACAATCCTTCGTCGTTCAAGACCAGCGTAGCCCTGAAGGAAGTACCCTACGGACATCCATTCTATGGTCTGGAAGGCTCCAATAACATCGTGCTGCTGACGACTGAGCGCTATAAGGAATACCCAATGCTCATCCAGGGCTATGGTGCCGGTGCTGCCGTAACTGCCGCAGGCGTCTTCGCAAATATCATGAGCATAGCGAACATATAAGCCCTATTAGACTTATAAGACCTATATGCCCTATGAAAAGAATAATTATTCTTGGTGATGGCATGGCAGATCTTCCCGTCGAGCGACTCGGTGGGAAGACCTTGCTGCAATATGCCCATAAGCCCATGATGGACCAGTTGGCGCGTGAAGGACGCTGTGGACGTCTCGTCACTGTGCCTGAAGGCTTTCCTCCAGGCAGCGAGGTGGCCAATACGGCTATCCTCGGCTACGATTTGAACAAAGTATATGAAGGCCGAGGCCCCTTGGAGGCAGCAAGTATCGGCTATGAGATGGCTGATGATGACTTTGCCATCCGCTGCAATATCATCACGTTGGAAGACGGAAAGATTATCACGCATAACGGTGGGAATTTGGAAACGGAAGATGCCCGCGTGCTGATTGACTATCTGAACGAGCATCTTGCTTCAGATCGTGTCAAGTTCATTTGCGGCATCCAGTATCGTCATTTGTTGGTCATCAAAGGTGGTAACAAGCACATTACATGTGCCCCACCCCACGATCATCCCAATGAGGAATGGCGCTCACTGCTGGTAAAAGCAAATATTCCTGAAGCAGAGGAAACAGCAGATTTGATCAATGATCTTATTCTGAAGTCGCAGGAGCTGCTGGCCAAGCACCCTTATAATCTGGCAAAGGCTGCCAAGGGTGAGCGGCAAGCCAACAGCATCTGGCCTTGGAGCGGTGGCTATCGTCCCTCGATGCAGACGCTGATGGAACAGTATCCGCAGGTAAAATGCGGTGCTGTCATCTCGGCTGTCGACTTGATTCAAGGCATCGGTAAATATGCTGGTCTGCGCATCATCAAGGTGCCGGGAGCAACAGGTTTGGCCAACACCAACTACGAAGGTAAGGCACAGGCAGCTATCGACGCCCTGCGAACTGACGACTTTGTATTCGTACATGTCGAAGCCAGCGATGAAGCCGGACATGATGGCGACCTGGAGTTGAAACTCAAAACCATTGAGTATCTGGATCAGCGACTCATCACCCCCATATATAAAGAGGTACGCGAGTGGGACGAGCCAGTATGTATTGCCGTACTGCCCGACCACCTGACGCCTGTTGAACAGCGTATCCATGTGGGCCAGCCTGTGCCTTTCCTGATATGGCACCGCGACATTGAGGCTGACGACGTACAGCAATACGATGAAGTCAGTTGTGTGTCAGGCGTTTACGGACTTCTGAAACTCGACGAATTTATGAAAACATTTATGAGCTTATGAAATATTACAGCACTAACGGTAAAGCACCACAGGCCAATCTGGAGAAGGCCGTAGTAAAAGGACTGGCAGAAGACCGCGGTCTCTACATGCCAGAAGAGATATACAAGTTGCCGAAAGAGTTTTTCGACGACATGAAGGACCTATCGTTTCAGGACATTGCCTACAACGTAGCTTCCAACTTCTTTGGCGAGGACGTCGACGAAGATGCCCTGCAAGACCTCGTCTTCGACACGCTATCGTTCGACTGTCCGGTAGTCAAGGTGGAGGACAACATCTATGCCTTGGAGCTCTTCCATGGTCCCACCCTCGCCTTCAAGGATGTCGGCGCACGCTTTATGGCGCGTTTGCTGCAGTACTTTATCAGAGGAGAGAGGAAAGAGGAAAAAGGAGAGAGAACGGTAAACGTCCTCGTGGCTACCAGTGGCGACACGGGTTCTGCCGTTGCCAACGGCTTCCTCGGCGTTGACGGCATCCACGTCTATGTGCTCTATCCTAAGGGCAAGGTAAGCCCTATTCAGGAGTGCCAGTTCACGACGCTGGGCAAGAACATCACCGCCATCGAGGTGGACGGCGTGTTCGACGACTGTCAGGCGCTGGTGAAGTCGGCCTTTATGGACGAAGAGTTGAATCGCCACATGAAGCTTACTTCGGCCAACAGCATCAACGTGGCCCGTTTCCTGCCACAAGCATTCTACTACTTCAATGCTGTAGCGCGCCTTGCTGCCCTCGGCCATCAGACATCAGACATCGTCATGTGCGTGCCCAGCGGTAACTTCGGCAACATCTGCTCGGCTCTCTTCGGCCACGAGATGGGTCTGCCTATCAAGCGTTTCATCGCTGCCAACAACGCTAATGACGTGTTCTACAAATATTTGCAGACAGGACAGTACGAGCCAAAGGCCAGCATTCAGACTTTAGCCAACGCGATGGATGTCGGCGACCCCTCAAACTTTGCCCGCATCCTGAACCTTTATTCGAAGAACAACACGCTGTCGCCCGAAGAGACCCATCAGGCCATCACCTCGCTCATCAGTGGCGCCACCTACAGCGACGAACAGATTGCCGAGACCATGCGCCAATGCTATGCCGATACCGGTTACGTGCTCGATCCTCACGGTGCCTGCGGATACCGCGCCCTGAAGGAAGGTCTGAAGCCCGGCGAGGTCGGTGTCTTCTGCGAGACAGCCCACCCGGCTAAGTTCAAGGAGAAAGTCGACGCCATCCTGGGCACCGACATCGAGATTCCTGAGCGCCTGCAGGCCTTTATGAAGGGGCAGAAGCAAAGCGTTGCCATGAGCAAGGATTTCAGCGATTTCAAGGCCTATCTGATGCAGCAGTAATTTCGCAAACGTTAACGTGATAAAAACGTTAAAAGAAGAATTCTATTCGTAAAATATTCACTATCTTTGCAGCATAAAAAAACGAAACTATTAAAACATACTTTTTATGAAACCGTTAAACAAACACTTTGCTCCGAAGAGCGTGATGCCTGAAAAGGTGATTCAGTTTGGTGAGGGAAACTTCCTTCGTGCATTCGTTGATTGGATTATCTGGAACATGGACCAGAAGACCAACTTCAACGGTTCTGTTGTTGTCGTACAGCCCATCGACCGCGGCATGGTCGACTGGTTGAACGGTCAGGACTGTCTGTATCACGTCAACCTGCAGGGTCGTGAGAACGGCAAGCCCGTCAACACCCTCGAGCGTATCGACGTCATCAGCCGCGCATTGAACCCCTACTCTCAGAACGACGCCTTCATGGCACTGGCCGACCAGCCCGAGATTCGTTTTGTCATCTCGAACACCACCGAGGCCGGTATTGCCTTCGACCCCGCTTGCAAGCTGGACGACAAACCCGCCAGCAGCTATCCTGGTAAGCTGGTTCAGTTGCTGTATCGCCGCTGGCAGACCTTCAACGGTGATCCCACAAAGGGTCTTATCATCTTCCCCTGCGAACTCATCTTCCTCAACGGCCACGTGCTGAAGGATTGCATCAACAAGTATATCGAACTGTGGCAGCTGCCTGCTGACTTCAAGAAGTGGTTCGACGAGTCGTGCGGCGTTTACGCTACCCTTGTAGACCGTATCGTTCCGGGCTTCCCCCGCAAGGAGATTGCCGAGATTCAGGAGAAAGTCGGCTATCGCGACAACCTCGTCGTACAGGCCGAGAACTTCCACCTCTGGGTTATCGAGGCTCCGAAGGAAGTCGCTCAGGAGTTCCCCGCCGACAAGGCCGGACTGCACGTGCTGTTCGTACCCTCTGAGGAGCCCTACCACAAGCGTAAGGTTACTCTGCTCAACGGCCCGCACACCGTGCTTTCGCCCGTTGCCTTCCTCAGCGGTGTCAACATTGTTCGTGACGCCTGCAACCACGAAGTCATCTCGAAGTACATCCACAAGGTACAGTTCGACGAGCTCATGCAGACTCTCGACCTGCCGATGGACGAACTCGAGAAGTTTGCCGGTGACGTGCTGGAGCGCTTCGACAACCCCTTCGTCGACCATCAGGTGACGAGCATCATGCTCAACTCGTTCCCCAAGTTCCAGGCTCGCGACCTGCCCGGCGTGAAGACCTACCTCGAGCGCAAGGGCGAACTGCCCAAGGGTCTCGTCTTCGGTCTTGCTGCCATCATCACCTACTACAAGGGTGGCAAGCGTGCTGACGGTGTGGAAATCATCCCCAACGACGACGAGAAGATCATGGGTCTGCTCAAGGAGCTGTGGGCTACTGGCGACACGCAGAAGGTGGCAGACGGTGTACTCGGCGCCGAGTTTATCTGGGCCGAAGACCTCAATAAGATTCAGGGCTTAAACGCTATGATCAAGCAGTTCCTCGACCTCATCCAAGAGAAGGGCATGCTTGAAGCTGTTAAGACTATCTTGTAAGACAATACTCCCTTTTACCATAAATATCGGCACATCCTAAGTGGGTGCGCCGATATTTTTTTTATGATAAATTGTATGTTATTAGTATTTAGGCATACGTGTTAGAATGCTATCAGATTTAAGCGGCCATAGACACTGTAACCAGAGCTGATAGTCATTGAGCAGGTTATTACGTGCTACGGGATGTTGTTTTACTCGTGGGTCGTGAACACCACGAACAATAAAGTTGTAGCGTGCCTCGTTTCCCTGATAATCGGTCAGTATGTAGGTCAGGCGGTAGGGTCGTTCCTCATTAAAACAAACAATGCCACGATTGAAATCGGTATGTAGAACTGGCAGTCGCATACCAGGTTCACGATACGACTTCATATACCAGATACGGGTGCGCCGCCAATGCTCATAGTCGCCCCAGAGGTTTACTTCCAGCTGACAGCTGACGGGAATGCTATCGACATCGGCTCGGAACACTTCGTGGCCATCGACCAGCAGGCGCGTTAGTCGGATGCCGTAGTGGTTGTAGGTATGCTGGCTATAGTCGTCTGCCCACAGGGCAAAGCCTACCCTGCCCCATGCGGTAAACTCACGAGACAGTGTCCACTCGGTGCGCTGTTTTTTTGTATCTGGCTGTCCAAAACCAAAGGTCTGCTTGCTACTGCCGCCATTAAACACGCCCTCACCCGCGACGGGAATAGCCATGAATGAGTGGGCTTGCGGCGCTACAGTGTCGACAATGAAGCGTGCCAGTTTCTGCATCGGGTCGCGCAACACCCACGTGCGAGTATCATGCAGTTCAAGGTGCAGATGAGGTCCTGTTGAGTGTCCTGTATTACCGCTCCAGGCAATGCGTCGTCCAGCCTTAACGGGAAATCGGTCGGGTGGAAAGCGCAGGTCAATAGTGTCTCGATGGTTCAGCTGAAGGGCATCCTCATACTCGTCGTCAAAAGCTTTCAGATGGCAGTAGACGCTAGTCTTACCATCGGGATGGTCAACATAGATGGCATTACCAAAACCATATTTATTAACAGTAACACGGCTGACGAAACCATCTGCAATAGAAAATATCTCCTTTCCTTCCTGATTGTCAGTCTTGATGTCGATACCACCGTGGAAATGAAACGGACGCGGTTCACCAAAATTGCCAGCCAATACAATGTCGTAGTTGACGGGACTCTGATATGGTGTTGGGTGATAGATGTTAGATGTTGGTTCTTCGCCACACGACATCAACACCCAACAGCCAACACCTATCACCCAACACCTAACCCCCATCAGCATGCCTTAAACGACATATCAAGCCCCTTCACCGAGTGCGTCAGCGCACCTACTGAGATGAAGTCGACACCCTGCTCGGCATAGTCACGAATGGTGTCGAACGTAATGCCTCCTGAGGACTCCGTCTCGTAGCGTCCGGCAATGATATCAACGGCCTTCTTGGTGTCGACCACCGAGAAGTTGTCGAGCATGATGCGGTCGATGCCACCATGATTAAGTACCTGCTGCAACTCGTCGAATGAGCGCACCTCAATCTCAATCTTCAGATCGAGGCCTTTCTCCTTCAGATACTGATGACAGCGGTCAATGGCATTAACAATACCGCCAGCAAAGTCGACGTGGTTGTCTTTCAGCAGAATCATGTCGAACAGTCCAATGCGGTGGTTACAGCCTCCGCCAATCTTTACGGCCTGCTTCTCCAGCATACGCATACCCGGAGTGGTCTTGCGGGTGTCCAGCACACGCGTCTTGGTACCCTTCAAGTGCTGTACATACTTATCGGTCATCGTGGCTATACCACTCATGCGCTGCATGATGTTCAGCATCAGACGCTCGGTCTGCAACAGCGAACGTGTCTTACCTGTCACAATCATGGCAATGTCGCCTTTCTTCACACGCGCACCATCCTGCATCAGTACCTCAACCTGCATCTCGGGGTCGAAGCGGTGAAACACCTCTTTGGCGACTTCTATACCTGCTAAGATACCATCCTCCTTGATGAGCAGATGCGACTTACCCATGGCTTCCGCGGGTATGCAACACAGCGTGGTGTGATCACCATCGCCGATATCCTCAGCAAACGACAGGTCGATTAGTCTGTCGACGAGTTCTTTAACGTCCATGTCGTAGTTTGGCCTATAGAAATCAATACTTAACATAAGCAATTATTTTGTTTTGATTATTATTCCTGAACTTTCTTATCACGGTTCTTCCATGTAAAGAACCACGCCACGGCAATGATGAATGCAGCACCGCCTACACCATAGCCGACCATCATGTCGAAGCCAAAAGCATTTTTCGACACCATTAGGAATGACGAACAGACCACCGTCATAAACAGCGACGGCAGAAAGGTTACCCAGTAGGGTTTATGCTGGCGAACCAAATAGACCGTGATGGCCCAAAGCGTAAAGACGGCCAGCGTCTGGTTAGCCCATCCAAAGTAGCTCCAAATGACGTTGAAGCCATCGGGATTCGAGATGTTATAGAACAGCAGCAGCATGGTGGCACCAAACAGCGGGATACAGATCCAGATGCGCTTGATGATGGTCTTCTGCTCCAAATGGATGAATTCTGCGATAATCAGTCGGGCAGAACGCAGGGCCGTGTCACCACTGGTAATCGGTGCAGCCACAACACCCAGCAAGGCCAGAAGTCCGCCAAACGTGCCCAGCCAACCCTCGCTGACTGCCGTCACCACCTCGGGAGCCTGTAGCGTAAGCGGCTGACCTAACTCCTGGGCGGCACCGCCATAGAAGAAATACATCGACACCGTAGCCCAGATGAGTGCCACAAGACCTTCGGTAATCATAGCGCCATAGAACATGGGGCGTCCCATCTTCTCGTCCTTCACGCAACGGGCCATCAGAGGGGTCTGCGTAGCGTGGAAGCCGCTGATAGCGCCACAGGCGATGGTAATGAACAGAGCGGGGAAGATAGGCGTAGTGAATCCTTCGCCACTAATACCTTCATACAATTCGGGCAGCTCAGGCCACTTGATGAAGAGCACAGCCATCAGCGCCACAGCCATAAACAGCATGGAGATGGCAAACAGCGGATAGACTTTACCGATAATCTTGTCGATAGGCAACATCGTGGCAATGATGTAGTAGACGAAGATGATGCCGCACCAGATATAGACCCACAACAGGTCGTCGCTGCACATCTTGCCTAGAATGAGCGCAGGACTATAGACAAACACGGCACCCACCATCATCAGCAGGAATACCGAGAAAACGAGCATTATCTTCTTGGTAGGCTGACCCAGATAGCGGCCAATGAGTTCGGGTTGTCCTGCACCACCATTGCGCATAGACAGCATGCCTGACAAGTAGTCGTGTACAGCACCGGCAAAGATGCAACCTAAGACAATCCACAGATAAGCAGCAGGCCCAAACTTAGCACCCATGATAGCACCAAAGATAGGACCTGTACCAGCAATGTTCAGAAACTGAATCATGAAAATCTTCCAATTGGGAAGTACGATGAAGTCGACACCGTCGGCTTTCTCTACGGCAGGAGTAACACGGTTATCGGGGCCAAATACTTTCTCCACGAAACGACCATAAAGCAGATAACCCGCCACAAGAGCCACCAGACTCACAAGAAAAGTAATCATTTTATTCGATGTATGTTATTATTCTTTGTGCAAAGGTACAAATAATTATGAATTATGAATTATGAATTATGAATTATTTTGTACCTTTGCATGCAAAAATTGACGCATAACGTGAAACGACATATACTTTCCCTCCTTATTCTTTGCTCGTTGACCACACTCGCACAACCCAAATACGAGGTAAGAGCAGTGTGGCTGACCACTATCGGTGGTATCGATTGGCCCTCGAGATATGCCCACGACGGCATGGGCATAGAACGGCAGAAGCAAGAGCTGACCAACATGCTCGACCGCCTGCAGGCCATCAACATCAACACGGTACTGTTGCAGACGCGCGTGCGTGCTACGACCATCTATCCGTCTGACTTGGAACCGTGGGACGGATGTCTGTCTGGGCGCCCTGGACTGTCGCCGGGATACGATGCCTTGCAGTTTGCCATCGACGAGTGTCACCGCCGCGGAATGGAGCTACACGCGTGGATTGTCACCATCCCCATCGGCAAGTGGAACAGCTATGGCTGTCAGCAGTTGCGACGTCGCTATCCATCGTTGGTGAAACGCATAGGCGAAGAGGGCTATATGAATCCCGAAAGCTATCAGACGGCCGACTATCTGGCACGCATTTGCGCAGAGGTGACAAGTCGCTACGACGTGGATGGCATTCATCTGGACTATATCCGCTATCCAGAGACGTGGCGCGGTAGCAAACGTTCCGACAACATTACGCATATCGTTGAAACAGTAAGCCACGAGGTTAAACGACTCAAACCGTGGATAAAGATGAGTTGTTCACCGATAGGCAAGTACGACGACCTGAGCCGCTACAGTTCGCGGGGATGGAACGCACGTCGCCAAGTGGCGCAAGATGCACAAGGCTGGCTACGCGAGGGGTTGATGGATCAGCTGTATCCGATGATGTATTTTCAAGGCAACAACTTCTATCCGTTTGCCATCGACTGGCAGGAGCAGAGCAGCGGGCGCATGGTCATATCGGGCTTGGGCACATATATGCTGCATCCGCGTGAGCGCAACTGGCCGTTGGCAGAGGTACAGCGACAACTGAACGTCACGCGTCAGATAGGAGTGGGACATTGTCACTTCCGCGCCAAATTTCTGTTAGACAATGTGAAGGGGATCTATGACTATATGACGCTGTTTGACCGCCATCCGTCGCTGATCCCGCCAATGACGTGGGCACAGAGCATAACACCTGACGCACCTACTACGCTATCGGTAGAACGGACAGCCGAGGGTGACCAACTCGCGTGGAGCGGAGCCAACGACCGCAGCGACGGTCCCTATCTGCTGTATAACGTCTACGCCTCGACAGAAACGCCTGTCGATATCAGCAATGCCGAGAATCTAATAGCTACGAGATGCGCGTTCAACCATCTGTCCATCCATCGGCAGGCTGGTCGTCCCCCACTCTATTATGCTGTTACGGCGATGGACCGCTATGGTAACGAGAGTATGCCCGTCAGAGAAGTATCCGACAAACCTGTAATGGCTGTCGTTCCGATGTTGCTGATACAGAACAACGGTGAGACGTTGAACGTACCAGACAGCCACCAGTTGGACGCGCGTCTGCTGACCATCAGCGACATGCAGGGTCGCGTGGTGCATACGCTAGTCAACCAACCCATCATTCACATCAGCAGTCTGCCGGAAGGTATGTACCAGCTACGGGCAATGTATAAGAAAGGAAAGACGCATCGGCTGGGCTGTTTCATCATCAAGAGGAAACAGTAGCAATTATTCGTATTTTTATTGGCGTGCGCGCTTGATGATGCTGTAAGCCTGATACAAGCCGAGTTCACCAGCCTTGGAGAGGTCTCGGATGGCCTCTTCCTGTCGCTTGTTGGCTAAGTAAGCCAAGCCGCGGTTGTAATACGCCTCGGCCAGATTGGCATCCAGTTCAATGGCGCGTGTATAGTCTCGGATGGCATGTTCAAAGTCTAGGCATTGCACATAGGCATTACCAAGATTATAGTGGAAATAGGCATTCTGAGGTGCCAACGTGACAGCTTCTGTCAGACGGTCGATGAGATTGGCCGTTCGCAGGGGAATGTCGGTACTGTCGTTCTGCCACTCGCTGACGGCTCGCAGCCAACAGGCAACAACGGGGGCGTCGTGTCCTTCGAGGAAGGCATCGACATCGCTGATGGTGGAGCGGCCTTTCACGATAAACAGCTGATGGTCAGCTGGCAGCACACGATTCAACGAATCAACCTGACGGTCGTAAGGCACGTAGTTGCTGACGCTTTGCTGCTGACGTTCGGTAGAAAGGACATACATCGGCAGATAGTCCATACCGACCTTGCGATTCTGTACGCGTCCACGATACTCACTCTGGTATTCGTGCTCCATCTCCTGTTCGTCAGCAACGGCCAGCTGGTTGTATTTCTCGATATCTTCGTCGCTACGCTTACGCATCTGCTTCTTCGAGAGACGCGGCTGGTGGCCGAAACGCTTGTTGATCTGTGCCTTCAGAATGCGGAACTCATCGGTTTCAGCCTGCTTGGTCATACCCAGGCTACGATAGCATTGGGCACGCTGGTGCAGACCCGTCCAGAAGTTCGGATACTGGTCAATCACCTGCGAATAGTCTCGGATGGCTGCTCGCGGGTTACCAGTCTTCTCCAACAACAGCGCACGATTGTACAATGCCATCAGGTTGTCGGGTTCCAGCTTCAGCACAAAGTCGAAGTCGGTAATGGCGCGGTTGTCGTCACCCACCTGAGCACGCAGCAGTCCGCGATTGTAGTGACCAAGGAAATTGTTAGGCTCATAGTCGAGGGCGAGGTCGTAGTCAGCCATTGCTCCACGCAGGTTGTTCTGGTTGAAACGCGCCAAGGCCCTATTGATGTAGAGTCCGCCTTGCTTGGGCTGCAGATGAATGGCCTTGTTGAGATAGTTTTCGGCATCTTTCCATTCTTCACGCGACAAGGCTATGCCGCCACGCATCGACCAGGCACCAGCGTCGTAGGCGTCCAGCGCAAGACTTTTGTCCAACTCCGAAATGGCCTGTGTGGTGTCTTTCTGCAACAAATAGACTTCCGAACGCATCAAGTAGACACGGGCATTCTTGCTCCAGCGGGTAGCCATCGTGTCGAGTTCGGCCATCGCCTGGTCGTACGATTTCTCCTGTATGCGACACAGCGTACGGTTGTGCCATACGTTCATATTCTCGGGCTCATAGCGCAACACGGTATTGTAGTCGGCAACGGCAGCAGCATAGTCTTTCTGCTGGATGTGACACAAGCCGCGCAGCTCGTAGATACCCGTCACAAAGGGATTGCGGCTGATGGCTTCCGAACAGTCGTTCTCAGCACCAGAGAAATCGTCGAGATAGTATTTGGCCACAGCACGATAGTACCAAGGATCGTAGAGATAGGGCTTGGCGGCAATGGCCTGATTGAAGTACTGGATAGAAAGCACATAGTCCTCGTAATATAGTGCCGAACGACCCGTCGTCAACAGGCGGTCGGTATTGAACTGAGCCATACCGACCATCGGAACAAATAACAAAAGGAGGACAATCTTTCTACCCATAAAAATGCTTACTTCCTGACTGCTTTTGTCTTGTACCCGCAGCGGTAACGTCCTTGAATCAGTGCTTTCAATTTACTCTTAATCAGCTGCTTACGGAGCGGAGAAACGCGATCAACAAACACTTTTCCTTCCAAGTGGTCAAACTCGTGCTGCATGACGCGTGCCAAGTAGCCGCTGACCCATTCGTCGTGGGCCTCGCCCTTCTCGTCCAGCCATTGCACATGGATACGCGTGGGGCGCACCACCTTCTCGTGAATGGCGGGCAACGACAGACAACCCTCTTCCGACGTATCGGTCTCGCTATCGTCGTATTCGACGATATGCGGATTGATATACACGCGTCTGAAGTCTTTATACTCAGGCATGTCGTCGCTCAGCACGTCGAGGTCAATGACAACAACACGAATGGCACGTCCTACCTGGGGAGCGGCCAGTCCGATACCCTCACTCTCGGCCAGCGTGTCCCACATGTCCTTGATAAAGCCCTCCAAGTCGGGATAGTCCATCGTGATGTCTTCGGCAACCTTGCGAAGAACGGGCTGGCCATATATATAAATAGGTAATATCATTTTAAATGAAAGATGAAAAATGAAAGATGAAAAATTACTTCTTCGAGCGCATGTAGTCTTGCAGAATGATGGTGGCGCTAATCTCGTCGACTAAGGCCTTGTCCTGACGGGCTTTCTTCTTCAGTCCTCCGTCAATCATGGCCTGATGGGCCAATACCGACGTGAAACGCTCGTCGTAGTAGTGGATGGGAATCTGGGGCATTGCCTTACGCCAGCGGTTCACAAACTGCTGCACTCGCTTCAGGTTCTCGCTGGGTTGGCCGTTGGGCTGGCGAGGCTCGCCAATGATGATACACTCCACCTCCTCGCGTTCCACATACGCCTTCAGATAGTCAAACAATGTATGCGTCTCAACTGTAGCCAACCCGCCGGCAATCAGTTGCAGCGGGTCGGTAACAGCGAGACCTGTACGTTTCTTTCCGTAATCTACAGATAATATCCGAGCCACAGATTATTTGGCATAGAGAAGCCAGGCACCTGGATATTGCTCCTGCAGGGCATTGCGGCTTGAAGCAGCCTCTGCCTTAGTGTCGAACGTCGTAGCTACCACACGATACATGGCGGGCGATACGTTGTTGTTGACCACCACCTGAGCATCGTAGCCCTTACTCTTCAGCGTCTGCTGCAAACCTTCAGCATTGGCACGCAGAGAGAACGAACCGACGACGACGCTGAAATTCTTCAGACCTGCACCGCTAACCACCGAAACGCTCTCCTGGCGTACGGCAACATTGTCAGCATTGTCAACAACCTGCGTATTGTTAGCTGCTTTTTCCTGCATAGGCACAACCACGTTCTGAGCGTTAGTCGTCTCCTGAGCAGTTGCCTGCTGTTGCTGCTGAGCCTCTTCCTGCTGCTTAGCTTTCAGATAAGCCTGCTTATAGGCACTCTCACTTGATTTACAACCTGTAAAAAGCATAGCCGCTGCGAGGGCTGTGCAAAGTAATGTGTACTTCTTCATTCTTGAATTCTTGTTATATAAAAATTGATTTTCCAAATATTTTTTGCGAAATTACAAATAATTGGGCAAAAGTCAAGAAATTTGCCCGATAAAGTTTGTTAATTTCGAAAACTTTACGTATATTTGCCCTCGAAAACATGTTTTACCTATTAAAATTGATACTATTATGAAAAGTTTAGGTTATTTAGGCGCATTCTTCGGTGGCGCTCTCGCCGGAGCAGTAATTGGTCTTCTTTTGGCCCCCGAGAAAGGTGCAGACACCCGCGAAAAGATTACGGATGCCGTTGACGAGTTCATGAAGAAGCACAACATCAAGTTGAGCCGCAAGCAGGTCAGCGACCTCGTTGATGATATTGCCGAGGCAGCTCCCGAAGTTGAGGCATAAGCGAACATATCGTTTACAATGATGTTGTCGAGCGACAAAAACGTAGAAACTATAGCGCAGCTCATCGAGGCGCTGAAAAATTACATGGGGCTTCAGAAAGAATATCTGAAGCTCAATGTCATCGAGAAGGTGGTGCGACTGCTCACGGCCCTGACCGTAGCCATCGTCTTCATCATCCTCGGTGTCGCTGTGCTGTTTTATCTTTCTTTCGCCCTCGCCTATTGGATGGCACCCCTTGTCGGACTGGGCACGGCGTTCTTCATCATCGGCCTGCTGTTCCTGTTTCTACTCATCTTGGTATACTCTTTCCGCAAGTCCTGGATTGAGCGTCCTCTGGTTAAGTTCCTTGCCTCTACACTCCTAAATTGATACTATGATACAAGACACTCAGCCAACCACTTATCAGACGCTCGAAGAGATTGAACAGCGTAAAGACGAACTGCGTACAGCACTACAGGCCAACAGCAAGCAGATTGGCGGTTTTTGGCATGATTTGACGGCTCCTCAGCAAGCCAACAGCAAAGGCGAGCTCATTTCCAACCTCATCAGCAACAGCATTACCGCTATCGACGCCTTCCTCTTGGCCCGCAAGCTGATGAAGACGTACGGCAAGTTCTTCAACAAGCGAAAGAAACGGTAGAAAAAAAGAGGAAACGACAGGCCCAAAAACCTGTCGTTTCCTTTCCCAGTCCTCAAAAAAGTGATCCGGTCGGGATTCGAACCCGAGACCCACAGCTTAGAAGGCTGTTGCTCTATCCAGCTGAGCTACCAGACCATTTTTGCGGCTGCAAAGTTACAAAATAAAATTGGAATACGCCCTATTTTTTTCTATTTATTTTGTGTTTTGCACTGAAAATAGAACAAAAAACACAGATTAACAGTACAGGAAACATTCTAAACACCTTATCAACGATGACCCCAACAGAAGCAAGAAACGAGCATTTGGCACAGACCATCATCAAAAACCTGCAGCGCCGCCACATCAAGGCATACTATTGCCCCACAGCAGCAGACGCTGTCCGTAAAGTCTCTGAACTCATTGCCGACGGAAGCAGCGTGACATGGGGAGGCACCATGACCGTCCGCGACCTTGGCATCCCCCAAGCACTGAAAGACAGAGGCACCCTAGACGTCATTGACCGCGACTTGGCGACGACACCAGAAGAGAAGCAAGCCATGTACGTCCGGGCCTTTACCACTGACGTCTATCTCACCAGTGCCAATGCTATCTCCGAGAATGGTGTCATCGTGAATATCGACGGCAACGGCAATCGCGTGGCAGCCATTACCTGGGGACCGAAACACGTCATCTTCGTCATTGGTCTGAACAAGGTTGCCCAGACCGTAGAAGCCGCGTTGGCAAGGGCCAGAAGCACCGCGTCGCCCATCAATGCAGCACGATTCGACATCAAGACACCCTGCCAACAAGACGGCATTTGCCATAATTGCAACTCCGCCGACAGCATCTGCAACTACGTCCACTTCCTGAGGAACTCGCCCAGGGGCCGCCATACCGTCGTGCTCGTTGGTGAGACCCTCGGCTATTAGAAACCAATAAGATCTTACGCTATAGACAGATAACTTTCAAATATACCCTGATTTGCAACAGCAAAAGAAAATATTGTTCCTGCACGGATTCTATGCAAGCGGCAGTTGTGTACCAGCCCAAGCATTAAGGGGGTCTTTCGATGGAAAGGCCACCGTACTGACTCCCGACCTTCCACTCCACCCTACCGATGCCATCCGGCTCATCCGCGACATCTGTGACCAAGAGAAACCGGATATCCTTGTGGGCAATAGCTGTGGTTCGTTCTATGCACAGATAATCTCTTCGACATTAGGAGTCCCGGCCTTACTCGGCAATCCGCACTTCAAGATGTCAGAATTCCTACGCGAGCGTATCGGCAACCATCAGTACAAGTCACCAAGAGCCGACGGTAAGCAAGACTTCACCATCGACGAACAGCTTATTAGCGAGTTCGAGAAAATGGAGGCACATCAATTCAGCTGCTATAATAATAAGGAACGTGTATGGGGTGTCTTCGGCGAGGAGGACACGCTAGCACATTTCGAGCCACTGTTCTTAGAGCACTATACGCATGCGTTTCATTTCCCCGGAGGCCATACCCCAACGGCAGAACAATTCAAGACCTGGTATGTGCCACTTATCGAGAAGATGCTTGGAGTGCCATCATCATCGGAGTGACGAGAATCAACTTTTGATAAAATGATATTATGGAAAATTTTGAAGAAATACTGAGAAAAGACCTGCACCAGTTCCTGCTGTCGATGCAGGAGGTAGACGAGCGGTTGCCGGAATGTCCCGATGTCGAAGACAAATGGGAAGAGATAGCTAAGACATATATCCCCGATGGCATCAGGGAGTTCCAGGATTTCCCGTCGGCATCCCTCGGTTGGATGATGTATATCGGCATGGCCGTTGCCAAGATGTGGGACACAGAATGGGAGATATACTCAAAGATTGAAGACCTCTATGCCTACATGCGCGACAAGCGGGGCTATGACTGCATGGATGAGTATATCCGTGAAGAAGTGCTTTCGCTGCAAGGCATAGACTACACGGTTCTAGAGAAAGTTACTGGCGAGTGTGCCTCCCGTGTCTATAATGCCCTGATGCACCAGCATCTGGAACCAGGAACAAAGGAGGCTTTCAATGGCTACGTAACCTGTCTGCACCAGCTCTACCTTATGGGAGCTGCCATGCAGCTGAAGCGTATGGGCTACCACATGACGAAAATATAAAATACCGACACCTCAGTATTATACGTATATAATATAAAGCATGTCTTGGAAACGAAAATATCGCTGTAAAGCCTGTGGCTATGAGGCTGAGGTGTATGAGGGACGCGGCCTGTTCCGCCAACAGATTACACCCATGCTCTGCCCTGACTGCCATACCATCCAGAACATCGTGGTGGGTGGTATCATTGCAGACGTAGCCCCCTCCTACAGAAGCGAGGTCGGCCGTCTGTGTCTGCAATGTGGCAGCGACAACATCCGTATATGGGACATGAAGACCTGCCCTAAATGTCAGGGCGAGATAGAAGACACAGGCGAAAAGGAGTTTTGGACATAAGAAAAGTATCGCTCCGCAATTCTTTGCGTGCCCAAGCAATGTCAGGAAAAAGTACCAAAAATTGTGCTTGGATTTTTGATAGATATAGGAAGATGGGAAGCAAGATTGCGGTTGTTAAATCACAAAGTTACGTCTCGAGGGTCACCAAGTTACGCCTCGGCGGTCACAAAGTGCCACCTTTACGACCTCAAAGTTACGTCTTCGTGATGTAAAAACGGTATCTTTGTGGTGCGAAAACTGTGGTTTTTAAGGGTGTATCGGCGATGTTTGTGGGCGAAAAGGACAATATTTTGGGGCAGACAAAAGAGTAAAAATCCGTAATTGGTTACATATCAGTTGATTGCGAATAACGCCTCATAATTTGCGAATTTCGACCTTGGTAAGTGTTTGGTGGATTTCGTGCGATTCTCAGCACGCCTTTTGTCAATTATTTTACATTTTCACGTCATTATAGTAAGGACTCAAAACAATAGGCAACAGTAACATCTACGACAAACTGCCATCACCGTTCACGTTTGATGACCTGTGTATATCCGAATGTGCGTGTATTCGATAAACCCACAAAGAAGGCCGTCTATGCTCAGCAGACGGCATCCATCAAGGAGAAAGGAGAGTCCAACTGTCCACTTTACGCCATTGGTCACGATGCTCTTTGGCCAACTGATTGAAGGCTGACTGAATCTTCTATCGACATACCAAGGGCATTCGCCTGCAGCGCGTAGCCCGCTATGAGCAATCTGAAGAGGGAGGCGGAAAAGGATGAGGAGTGAGGAATGAAAAAGTCCGCTGACTCTTTGTGAATCAGCGGATTTTATGGTGGAAGTCGAGGTGACAGGACTCGAACCTGCGACAGCCTGGTCCCAAACCAGGAACGCTACCAACTGCGCTACACCTCGATTTTGCGGGTGCAAAGGTACGCATTTTCAGCGACCCCTGCAAATAATTCCGCAATTTTTTTACTTAATAATGCCCTGTTCGACGAAAATCTTCTTCAGCGCCTTCACAGAACGCTCTACCTGCTCTTCGGTATGGGTAGCCATGAGGGCATAGCGTACCAAGGTGTCCTGAGGAGCACAAGCGGGCGGAATGACGGGATTGATGAAGACACCAGCCTTGAACGCGAGGGCGGTGACGAGGAATGTCTTGTCGACGTCGCGCACATAGAGGGGAATGATAGGGCTCTCGGTATCGCCAATCTCGAAGCCTTCCTCGGAGAAACGCTTCAGGGCGTACTTGGTAACCTTCCACAGGGCCTCGATACGCTCAGGCTCCTTCTGCAGGATGTGCAGGGCCTCGAGTGCTGCAGCCGTAGCGGCAGGGGTGTTAGAAGCCGAGAAGATATAGGTGCGGCAGGTGTGACGCAGGAAGTTGATGGTGTCCCAGTCAGAGGCGATGAAACCGCCGATGCTGGCCAACGACTTCGAGAAGGTTCCCATGATGAGGTCTACCTCGTCGGTGAGTCCGAAATAGTCGCAGACGCCACGTCCGTGGTCACCGAAGACACCAATGCCGTGGGCCTCGTCAACCATGATGGAGCAGTTGTACTTGTGCTTCAGCTCGACAATCTCGGGCAGCTTGGCCAAATCACCTTCCATCGAGAACACACCGTCGACAACGATAAGCTTGATAGCGTCGTGGGGCAGCTTCTGCAGCACACGCTCCAGGTCTTCCATGTCGTTGTGCTTGTAGTGCAGCTGACGGGCAAACGACAGACGGCGTCCGTCAACGATACTAGCGTGGTCGCGGTCGTCACAGATGATATAGTCGTCCTTGCCGACAACCATAGCGAGAACGCCCTGATTGACGGAGAAACCTGTAGAGAAGCAGAGGCAGTCGTCCTTGTGGATGAACTCTGAAATTTCCTTCTCTAACTGTACATGCAAGTCAAGCGTACCGTTGAGGAAACGGCTACCGGCACAGCCTGAGCCATACTTATCGAGGGCAGCCTTGGCAGCATCAATGATGCGCTGGTCGCCCGTGAGACCGGTATAGGCGTTTGAGCCGAACATCAACACTTTGTGTCCGCCCATTTCTACTTCGGTTCCCTGTTTGCCCTCAATGGCACGAAAATAAGGATAAACGTCAGCCTCCATAAACTTCTGAGGCTCACGATAGTGTTTGTACTTTTCTTGTAGTTGTCCCATAAATTATATAGGTGTAGCAGAGCTACGAAATTGATTTCAGACTGCAAAGTTACACATTTTTATGGAAACCGTGCATAAAAAGTCAGATATTTCTTTCTTTTTTAGAAATTTATTTGCTTTCAAGCCCGTTTTTCGAGTATAATTCGTACATTTGCAGACGAAATGGATACGAAAAAGAGCATTACTTTCATCATAAATCCCATCTCTGGCACTCAAAACAAAGACCATATACCCAGTCTTATCGACGAGTTGCTGGACAAGACCCGCTTTGACTACGACGTACGCCTGACGGAATATCGGGGACACGCAGCAGAGCTGACCCGCCAATGTGCTGCCGAGGGGCGCGACATAGTGGTGGCCGTGGGTGGCGACGGTACCGTCAATGAAGTGGCACGCTCGCTGACCCACACGCAAACGGCGCTGGGCGTCATTCCCTGCGGTTCGGGCAACGGACTGGCGCGCCATCTGTGTCTGCCGATGGACACGGCCAAGGCGCTGCAGATCATCAACCACTGCCAGATAGAACCGTTCGACTACGGCGTCATCAACGACCTGCCGTTCTTCTGCACCTGCGGCATTGGCTTCGACGCGTTTATCTCGCTGAAGTTTGCCGAGGCTGGCAAGCGTGGGCCGGTGACCTACGTGGAAAACGTGCTGAAGGAAGGACTGAAGTATCGCCCGGAGACCTACGAGATTGTCGACGACAGCGGCATTCACCATCATAAGGCGTTCCTCATAGCCTGTGCCAACGCGTCGCAGTACGGCAACAACGCCTACATCGCGCCAGGAGCCACCATGCGCGACGGCATGATGGACGTCATCATCATGGAGCCCTTCGACGCCCTGGAAGCACCACAGATAGCCGCCGACCTGTTTATGAAGACGCTGGGCAACAACTCAAAGATCAAGACCTTCCGTACGAAGAGCCTGCACATACACCGCCACCACCCCGGGGCCATCCACTATGACGGCGACCCCATCATGACGGGAACGGATATCGACGTGCACATCGAGCATCTGGGCATCAACATCGTCACCAATCCCGATGCTACCGAAGATAGCGGACAACCCAACCAGGTGCTGAATGCCTTCAGCGACTTCTTTAATAATATCAATAATGTACGTGAGGACATCAGCAAGAGCGGACGACGCATTCAGGCCATCAACAAGGTGCTGTTGCGCAAGCTGAGGAATTAACAGAGGGAGCAGCAAGCGGTATGCAAATCTACGTAGTCATCGTGATATTAGCGGCAGCCATCGCCTATGCAGCATGGGCTTTAGCACGCGCTATACGCAGAAAAGACCCCTGTTGCGGCTGTGAGATGAAAAAAAACTGCCAAAAATTTTGTGAATCCAAAAAATAGTGTTACCTTTGCAACCGCTTAAGAGAACGGTGGCTTAACCTACGGTTGAAACTACGGTGCCTTGGATGAGTGGCTTAGTCAACGGTCTGCAAAACCGTCTACGGCGGTTCGAATCCGCCAGGCACCTCAATCTTAACTCCCAAAACCTCGATAAACAAAGGGTTTTGGGAGATTTCTTTTTGCCACATTTTTTAATTTGTAGCGCACTTGTAGCGCAAACAATAAAAAAGCAGGGCAAACACCCTGCTCCAAAAACTTTTGCTAACCCCCTGCCTCACGGCAGGAATAAACTTCATTCATTCTTGTATATGTTTAACGCTGCAAAGGTATAACATTCCCTTTTATATTCGTGTTAAAAAACGCTAATATTGTGACGGTCGTCATCGGACGGCTGGCCTGTAGGAAATTTTATGAACAACCGTGTTTGCAATTCCAGTATCTTTGCATCAAAAGAACTAAAGAGAAAGAAGATGAACAATCTCACGGAATTAAAAACGCTCGTCATTACAATATTCGGGCTGTTGGCAAGCATGTTCTCGCCCATCCTTGACTTCATGTTTGCTATGGTAATACTCCTGACAGTTAACCTTGTGTTTGGTATCGCCTCAGCTGTGGCCAATAAAGAGCCGTGGTCATGGAAGAAAGCTGGCATGTTCTTTGTTTTCTGTGGCGGTCTGTTCTTCTGCTTTGCCAGTATGTTTGCTGTAGGCCATTTCCTACACCAAACGGAAGAAGCTGCCGTATGTGTCAAGTATGCTTGTTTTATTGCTGTATGGGTGTTCGGCTGTAATATTCTAAAGAACTGGCGAAGCATACTGGTTCCAGGAACACCGATGTACAAGTTTGTTGACGTGCTGTTGTACCTGCTTACGGTACAATTCGTGGAAAAGCTTCCTTGGGTAAAGAAGTATCAAGAAGAGAAGGGAAAGAGTAACGGGCGTACCATCCTCGACAAAGATGACAACTGACTATGAAGAAAATTATTTGATAGATTTCGTGCTGACAGTTGTGGGCTTTAGTATAGGATTTTAAATAAGATGTTTGGTATGGAAATAGATTTGCACAGAAAATGGCGAAAGAATGGCTACACCATCAGTGTGTTGTCTATTAATGGTCAACGTATCTGTGAGGCGTTGGAAGATGAAGACAGGGGCCTTGCGTCTTCAATGAGCAAGGAAGAGATAGCCAAACGTAAGATATATGCTGAGACAGCCATCCCTACCGGAAGGTATCAAGTGACACTCACTTATTCACCACGTTTCAAGAAGAAGCTGCCATTGGTAATGAACGTACCTGGCTACGACGGTATACGCATCCATTCCGGTAACAAAGCGAAGGACACTGAGGGCTGCATCCTCTGTGGCCGTAATACAGCCGTTGGAACTGTTACCAACAGCCGGTACTGGACCAATAAGGTGATAGACATGATTGAGGGTGCTATAGCTAAGAAGGAACAAGTAACCATTAATATACATTATTAATATATGGAGTGCAAAGACGACCACTACAGGTTTATATGTATCTACACGGTTGTGATGTTTATACTGATAGCATGCCTTGCTTTCTGTAGCTGCACTACTACTAAGTATGTACCCATCGAGACGGTGCACACAGAAATTGTCCACCAAACGGACAGTTTCATACAGCATGACAGTGTAGAGACAGTCAAGGAGATTACACTACGTGAGGCTCGTCCGGAAGACTCGCTAACGATTGCAAAGCTTGGTCTTAAGCTGCAGGAAAACGAGCGACTGTTGATACTCACACAGCATGAGTTACAAAAAGCTATCAGCACTACCTACGAAAGCCACGACAAAGACAGTGTGCGCGTAGACAGCATACAAGTTCCATACCCTGTTGAGCGCCAGCTAAACAAATGGGAACAGTTCAAGATGGACTATGGTGCTGTAGCTTTTGGTGGTACTGTCGTTGCCATTATCCTGTTGGTGCTGCAGCTGGTACGCTGGCTTAGAAGAAGAGACAAGTAGTTTTCATAAATATTGTATTATGTTTTAGGTTGGATCCGTTCTTCAGCGGAAGAACATTCCTAAATAGTTGTTTTAGGTTAGTAGTAATATTTATAGTTTTATTAGGTTTTTAACTCTCCTTTGCCTATCCGTGATGGACGGCAAAGGTTTTTATGTGGTGCTGCCTTTGGGTTTGTGCCTGTCAGCGTTATAGAACGTCGTGCCGGACTCTTCGAAATGCACATCCATACCTATTGCCGTCGCTACGTCAAACTCCAGCTTACAACCAGCAGAGTGCAGCCAGTTACGCATCATGTATATAATATCAAAGGGGTGCTCTTCGTTGGATAGTGTGGCAATGTCCCTGTGCATGTGCTGATGGGTGGTAGACTCCGGTGGCAAACCATTCTCCAGCGGATTAAACACTTCCAGTCCTAACTTCTCCAGTCTTTCTTGGATTTCTTTAAACGCACGACGGCGCTCTTCCAAATCATGGCCACTGATGGGACCACTAAGGTAAACTCGTTCCTTTTTCATTGTTCATTCTTTTTGATGATTCCTTCTTTTATCAGTCTTTTTACAAAGCTTTTCTTGTTAAGGGTCTGCCGGTATACACAGTCTGGGTCTACTACCAGCATCTTGTTCTGTACTGGTGCCACACTTATCTCTCCGGTCTTCTTGTTGTACATGTACATTGTCAGCCCTGGACGTTTCTTCTGACGACCAATATGCTTTAAGTCTACCTTTTTGGGCTGATGATAACGAAAGAGCTTTTGAAAGAGCGATATAACCTTTTCCCATGCTTTCTGCCACTTGTTGCGGCCGTCGTACAGTTCCCATTCGTTCTGCGCTGCAATCTCCAAGGCCGGCTTAATGTTGCCGTCGGTCTCAAAGATGTACAGATCTTGTGTAATCTTTACGATTTTCATAATAGGGCGCTCATAGTTATACTGCGCCAGTGGTCTGCGACGTATCACGTCACCAACCTTGAATTTAATTTTTCTCTGTATCATAAATCAAATATTGATGTTTGTATAGTGTCCTTGTATTGTATGCGTCCTGTGGAACGCTTTTCTTTTGATGTAGGCTCTTTAAACAGTTCTTTAAGCTCTCCTTTCAGTTGTTCCATCTTCTCGTCACTGACAATACGTTTAGGAGAGGTGGCGGCCTCAGCTGGTGTTGTCGGATATTCCATCTGCACTGTATTTGTTACCGGCTTTGTAGCTTTCATACCCATACGCAAAGTACACACTTCTCTCCAAAGCTCGCAGAACTCGTCAAGGTATTCTGTCTGCAGGTGGTTATGCTCTGCGTCCCAGTGCTCTTGTTTGAAGCGTATCAGACGCTCGCTGGCGCTGCACATCTGCGGTTTGGCCTCATCTATAGTGCGCCTATTTCCACATACCAGGTAACAGTCGTCGTGTGGTACGTGTCCGGAGTCTACGGAAAGCTTCTCTACGGGGAAGTGATGGCAGATTGCTGCAGGCAGTGATGGCGGCCGAAATCGTACCAACACTTGGTCTTTGTACTTGCTGTCTGCCCACAGGCTGTTATCAACGACCTCTCCCTTGCAAACGTATTCCGTCTTTTTGTTGAAGTCGTACCAGTTAAGATATACTGTTTTGCCTACGTTCATAGTTAATCTTCTATCTTTGGGATTAAAGTATTTATATTTCCGTGCTTGTCAATCATTTTTGCTACCATGCCATAAACCAAGAAATCTGAGAAATCGCGCTCTAATTCCCGTCTTATGTGCCTTTGCAACTTTTTGCGTAGTCGTGCTCTTTTTGTCATATCTATAAGGTGCTTTGATATACTCCAGTCCTTCTATCCACTCTCCATTAACCAGAAATTCGTAGTCGTCTACAACAGCATTGTACATGATGCATGGTGCAACCTCTATTGGTTCGTCTGATGCCTGGCACATTCTGCCTATGTCGCACATCTGCCAATATACTTCGCAGAGTTCGCCCGTTTGTTTATTTCTTGCTTCCATTCGTCAGCCCTGCTTAATACAAGTCGTTGATGTCGTTGTGTAAATCTCCACGTACTTCTTGTCCTCGCAGTTGCACGTCTCGCAGTTGCACGGGAAATGGCCGTTCATGCACCACTTCGAGAAACCGTTAGAAGCGAACCAAGGACATTGTAATACTTTTGCCATAATCAGCCCTCCTTCATTTTCTTAAATCGTTTTAATACTTCTTGATAAAATTCTTTCTCGTCAAACATTTCCACATCGCACTCAGCATAAACATTGTCAGATATATCATCAAGCATTTTTAAGTCTTCCCAACCCAGTTCCAAGTCTTCCTCTGCTTGGTGGTAGCCTTCGATATATAAGTCACGCATATATTGCGGATACCCAAAATCAATGACAATTCCGCCAATATCCCTTGTTTCTTTAGGATATTTCTCTATCGCCCTACCTTCTGCCTTACTCATAATAGTTTTATATTAAACGTTTGACTAAAATCCTCTTTTGCTTGCTTGCTGAAAATGAAAGTATCATTTATCCACGCAGCAACCTCAAGTAACGTTTCTTCCCTTGCAATCTCCACAGCCTTTCTTGCATCATCTGGAGTTAGCCAATGTTGTTTTTCCCAGTGGCTGATTTTGCCAACGGTAATACGCTTCTCATTACTATAATTCTTTGTGGAATCAATAATAAATTTTTCTGCCTTGCTCATAGTTCTACTAATTAAAATGGCATATCCTCCTCTTGGGAAAAGAATATGTTTACAAATAGATTGAAACCAAGAATTGAGGCTCGTATACCTAATTCTTTTTGGCGATAACTAATCTCTAAGTCTGGTAACGACATTTGAATTGGAACATGACTTATACCCACACTCACATATCTACTTGACCACCAATGCGACATAGTGGTCTTGTCAAGCCACAAACTTGCGCACAACCACGATATGACAATATAGTCGTGTCTTGTTCTAACACCAATCGTAGGTATCAGCGACCATCTTTTTAAATCTAACCTAAACTTTGCTCTCATAACTATTCTTATTTGATAATTTTATTTTCTTCGTATGGTAATTTTGTGTCAAGCCAATAGAGAACATGTGGCTGATTCCAACCTCCCTTGTCATAGATTACTGGCTCAAAATGCTCCTTTTCTCCTGTATCTATATTTGTACCGTTCCACCCATCAGGATTAGGTCTATGTGCATAAACCACCTTATAATGCCCAAAGTCGTAGTCAAGAATGGCTATAACCTCTCTGTCTATTTCTGGCAAGTCATCTCCATCGGCAGGCCTCCAAAGATGATTCTTCTGCCACTTAGCACCAGCCTTGAACTTGTGATAATCATTCCAAAAGAACTTTTCTACACCGCCAATAGTTTGAGTGGCTGCTTTCTTTGCGGCTTCTTCCAACTCCTCGCTCACAGGTTCTTGATGATTTCTACCCATATTATAAAACCACTTGGCAATCTTCAAACAAAGCGTAAAGTCCTTTACTTGACCAAAGGCTTTGTATAGTTCTTGCTCAAAGTCTATGTCACTAACAGGCTCTTTTCTATCACATATATCTTTATGCGCTTTCACATAACTGTCTGCTTGTGTGATACTTTTATTTTCGTCTGTATACTCATAATGTGCCCATTCTGAGCCATCTATACATGTGATACAACCTTTGACATTATTACAGCCTTTGCACTTATCTTTAGGCTCTTCTTGCATGGAGTCGACGAAGGAAAGAAGTTCGTGACACAACTTGCATTTATAGTATCCTTCCACCGTAGAGCTTAACATCCATTTGTTAAGCTGCCTTTCAATCTCGGCTCTTATTTTCTCTTTGTCTGTCATACTATTTTCCTTTCTTACAATATCTGTTATTCTTGTTTCCTTTCTTACCTTCATGGGGTTTTCTAAAATCCTCTGCACACTGCCACCAATGTTCGGCATAACATACCCCATTGTAGCAGAAAAAACAATTAAATGGTGGTTTAGGACATCTCATACCCTTTCTCCTTTCTGTGCTTTAAAAGGGCATTCTTTGCAGGTAGAATAACATTCTATCGGTCTTGGGAAAATTCTACACTCAGGTTCATCGTCCACCTCTTTCACTTCAAGGGTGTTGATAAGAGAAAGAACATCAGTTAATGCTCCTTTTTGCCCATGAGCAAAGTCATTGTTAACGCCAAACCATTTAGCTCTAATTTTCTCTATCTCCGCTACTAAAGCGTCTTTGTTAATTAGTTTCATAATTACTCTTTCTCCATGTATTTTCTAAAATCTTCCATATAAATACTTCCGCCAACAATTCCTTGCAAGTTATTTTCTAACCAAGAACAAGCTTTCTCAATAAAGGCATCAGTGCGGGTGTATTCAACGCTTTCATTGTCAATAGCTTCAAGTTGCCACTTTCTATCAATATTTGGTGTTATATAAATCTTCTCCGGTGCTTCGTTTGCTTTCATAGCTCAACTTCCTTCTGTCTTAGTCTTTTCTTTCAGATAGTCACGTACAGCTGACATTAAGCCTTTAAAGCAAGCCTCCTGGTCTGCCTCTAACGCATACGCCAAGTTCTTAATGAAGTCGCCAATGACATATACCATTGTAGTGGTGATACCTTCCGGTCCGATGTTTACTGACTGTTGCATTATTCCTGCCATCTTTATACTTGTGGAAATCATGTCAGCGTTCCTTACAATCAGCTCTATCTTCTTTTTCTCCGTATCGTCACACTCTTTGTATGACTTCTTACTAAAGTCTAACGTTTTCTTCTTTGCCATAATCAATCGTTTTTATTGTCAATAATCTCTTGTAGTTTCTCTTTCAGCCGGTAGTACTTGTCTTTCCAGTAGCCACCACCCTTTTCAAAGTTTAGCTCCAGGGGTATAAGTCTCATCTCAACTGTCGCTGTATACCTATATGGGTCTTTAGCATCCTTAAGCTCTGCAAAGTCCACAGACGGATAGTCATAGTCCGGAACACAGTTGAAGCAGATGTCCCACACGCTACACTTCTGCTTCTCTGCAAGCTCATACACCATCTTGTTTAGGTCAGAGATAGCCTTTTCGTTGGTCTCTCGGATTCCTCTGTAAACTATATCGTTGATGCGTCTGTGTACATCAGCGCTACGATCCATCAGCCGCTTGGAGTTTTCATAGGAAAACACTACCTTTTTCTTAATTCCCTTCTTCATAGTCGTTCCTTCCGTCAACAAACGCATAGACAATGATAGCAAACACCATTGCTATACAGATAATGCTAAATACAAACAACATACTCTATCACCACCAAACTTTTTGTCCGATGTTTACAAAGTCTATCAGCAACACGTCACGGTCGGTGCCCTTGGCAATATTCTTCTTGTTATGGAAGCGAGCATACCACCAAGGCCACCAGTCATCAATGATACGTGGTTTGCGTACGCTGGCATACAGCTCTTCACAGGTAACGGTATTGCCAAAATCATAGTCTACCGATGGCTCCGGTAGCAGGTTCATGCCACAGAAGAATACCAGTGTTGGGAAGCATTCTTCTATTTCCTTGCAGAACGCTGCAAACCTTTCCACCTCGTCAGCATTGTACTTTCTATATGAACGTATCTCGTTGATGACACGGATATAGATTGGTTCATCCTTGGTAGACAATACGCTAAACCAGCGCAAATCGTCGAGAATATCGTCCTTGGTTATCTCATACTCAATAATGCCATGAGCTACGACAAACCGGTCGCCGTCAAAGCGTACCCTCAGATCAAAGCAGCGAGAGTGGAATATCAGATGTTGTTCGTAGATGTTATAGTGCTGGCATCGTGCAGTGAAAGCCAACAGTCGCATCCACCATTTTCTCGGACGTAGGAACGTCCATGCGTTATGTGAGCCTATTACCATAGTTGTGAGTTTTTATTTGTCTGACTTCTTCGCTATATATTCGAACACGTCCATGATAGGGGTCTCGTTGACACCCAGTATAACATAGTCTATCATGGTGCCGCCCATCACTTCGTCGATGTTCTTACGGGCTTGTTCAAGGTTCATGCCCTGCACCAAGTAGTTAACTTTGGTCTTCTTCTCTTTCTCGGTCTTCTCGTCGATGGTGATAAAGGCCAGCTTTGCTTTGTACCACTTGTCGGCCAGCTCGTCATCAGAAAAGAAAATCTCGCCAAACGGACAGCGGTCAATCTCAACGATTTCAAACTCACCGCTGATATAGCTTGACATCTGCTCAATGATACGTGCCTCAGCTTCGGTAAAGCTTAAAGCATCTACGACGTACTTTTCTGTCACCTTCTTCTGCAGACCGTCCTCCATAGTCTTCTCATAGCGGATGGTGCAAAGAAACCAGTTTGCTGTTCTACTTCTCATAGTTGTTGTTTTTATAGGGTTAATACTTGATTGTTGTCTATCATCCATTTGCGCAAGCGCTTGATATATGGTGTTATCACATAGCCACGGCCAAGGTAACGGCCGCCATACTCGCCTTCCATTGTTGCCGACTTCAGCTCTATCAGCTCACAGCGCTTGGCTACCTTTCGCCAGTAGTACTGCGTTCCACCAAAGCAATACCGGCATCGTTTAGAGGTAAGGAACACATTCCTGCAATCGGCATCCAGCAACAGTGCCAGGAATTTGTCATCGTCCGGCAGGTCTGCAAGGCGCTTATCGTCCTGATAAATTGTCACGGCAAAGTGGCTGGTACGCTGGTCGTCATTCAAAGCATACTGCAGCTGTATGAGCCTCAGCGTCTGCAAAACTTCTTCTTGACGCAGGTGTGCCACCGGATGCTGTAGTATGATGCTGTTGACAAGTACCAGCACATCTTTGTCAAAAGGGTCAAATGTCTTAATCTTGTTCATAGCTGTATATTATATCTTCATCTTCAACATCCTTATAGTGCATCCAAAAAGGTTCGCCTGATTCTTCTGTCTCTATGTCGCAATATTCCAGCTCGTCTATCAGTCGCTCCTTCTCGTCAATATCATTCTGTATCTCGTCTTTGTAATCATCGTCACACTCCAAAAGCTGCTCGTTGAGGTCTTCAAGTTCTTCCTTCAGGTCGGTGAGACTGGTACTGACGGCATCATTGGCATCGTCTTCTGTATCATACGTTTCGTCTTGGTATTCGTACACGTCGATAAGAAATACTATATGCTGCAACTTTACCTGTCCCATGCGCTGGTTGGTGTCCTCTACACGGTAGGCTTTGCCGTCCATGTATATTTCGCAGTCTTGTTCCAGCTTTTTAAAATTTGCTCCTGTCATAGTCCTATTGCTTCTCTTATGTAACTGTCTATCTCTTTCTCCATGCCAAAGCACGCCTTCTTGATTTCGTTCTTTACCTGTACCATCTCGCCCTCGGGATTCTTGATGGCAAAGAATTTGTGCCATTCTGTGCGCCATTTCTCTACCAGCAGGAAGAAAGCGAAGCTACGTCGCTTGTCGCTGTCGGCATGCAGACTCATCAGCTTCTTTTCAAAGTCTGGGTGAGCATTGATATAGTTGCGGGTCTGCTGGTTCCATGTATCAAGCTCTGACTCCAAATCATCTGACTGTTGCTTGTCTTCCGGTTTCCGTCCTTCATCAAAGAACTTCCTAATAGCCTTACGCACCCTGTATACAAGGTGTACGTATTCTTCATCCTTGGTGGGCTTTACCAGCTTAACCTCACGTATCATGCGTGACAGTACTGTTTCTCGCTTGCGCTTCATTGCATTGATCTCAGCGTATGCAAGGTCACGGTCTGTTGTCGTGAAGCACGGAGCAATTTTGTTTGGCTCATAGAGCTTAAAGATTACTTTAAACGGCATATCACATCTTTATTTTGGGGTTATACACTGCAAGCCTTGGGAAAAGATACGGAGAGTCTTCGTGTCTCTGCTCTATAAACTTCTTGATGGCTTCCTTTCCTTTGTCGTATGAACATTGCGGACTGATGATGTCACGCTCACCAGTGAGCTTATTTATGGCAGTTATTACGTATGAGTTTGCCATATCTTACTTCTTTCCTATTACCTTGTAGAAATGTTCTCTTTCCTTATCCTCTGCTTCCTTCTGCAACTTCTTGTATGTTTCGGTGATGTCTTTCTTATAGCCTTCGTATGCCATGTTGATATACCATATCACCAACAGACGGAACTCTTCAAAACTCTTGACGATATGATAGCTATAACCTGCAGCCTCAAACATCTTCTGAAATTTCTTCTGCTCTGGTGACTGTTTGCCGGTGCTGGTCTTCATCTCTATGCCAAGGCCGTGTATCTCCGTCCATATCGGTCTGTCCATCGTGTCCTTTGTTTGCATGTAGCTGGGCAGGAAAAACAACAGGTCGGGCACACCGGCTACTGTTCCCTCGCCCTTGTGGATGGCTCCTGACGCTCTTGTGTTCTTACCACCCTCATTGATGGGGTGTGTCATCAGCATAGCAAACTGGGGGTACTGTGCCCTAAACCATGCTACGCACTGTTTCTGCAAGTTGCTTTCTTCGTGATTCTTCATAATTGTTCTAAGTTTAGGCCGGCTCAGAAGGTCGGTATTTGTTATACGTTTCATTGTCTTTTCTCTGGGCGCCAGTTTGGATCGTTGGCATATTCATCCAGCCAACTGCCTGTAGGCGCTTTTTCTTCTGTCTGCCTCTGCTGAGGCTTCTGCTCCTGTGCTTTCTTCTTTAGCTTTAGCCTCAGCTGGGCACGCTCTAAGTATTTCTGAAACTCCGACGGCTCAAAGATGAATTGAAAGGTAGCTATAAAACCGGTATTGTTCTTCCCAAGGCTAAACGGCTCGTTGTCTACCTGTTCCAGTACCAGGTCTACTGATGCTCTTCCAAAGCGCCTTATGCACTCTTCCACTTTCAACTGTGTGGCAAGGTAGAGCTTCGTATATGGTGGCAGGCGGCCCTCAAACATCTTATTATATTTCGTCTGTATCTCTTTAACCGTCTTTCTTCTCTCTCTCTCATCATAAGGACTGTAAGTACTTATATATTCTTCCTTCTTATTTCTTTTATATATATACGTTGGTTCCTGGGTGGTGTCCTTGCTGGTGTCTTCGTTGGTGTCTTCGTTGGATGATGCAAGACTGAAAATGTCTTCCATTTCGTTGCAACTATCATAGTCGCAGACGGTTATAATATTGCCCTTGTTGGATGGTTTAACAACTATCTCACCGAATGTTACCAGTTTGCTCATTCTCGACTTCACTTCCTGCTCGGTCAGCCCTGTGGCTTCCATGATGGCGGCACGGCTCGTCATACAGCTACCACGGCGTATCAGATGCCCATGCAGCTTGCCAGTCTGTACGTAGGCACAACAATGTAGGTAGGCATACACAGACACCATCTTGGCATCTTTGGCCCACGGCCTATCGAAGAGGTCACGCTGCTGCTTATACCACCCGCTACTCATGCTACCTTGATACGCTGCTCTACAACCTTCTCTTCGTGGCTCTCTTTCCAGTCGGGGCATACACGCATGAAGCGAGCTATCTGTACCTCATACGGGAAGCGGTCGTCGTTCTGCGGCTTGCATTTGCATCCTGCCAGTATAGGGTTGTTACCATACCTGTGCAACAAGGAGTGCAGACAGTTCATGCAGCACACCGGCTTGGTGTTCTTCTTCTCTTCTTTCTTGTCCTGCTTGTTAGCAGCCTTCTTGTTTGTTGCCATGTTTCTTGAATGAATGTAGTTTAATCTCGACTTGGTGCAGCTTCCTGCACAGTACTTCCATTGACCTTACAGCCATGCCTCCACACATCTGGTACAGATCTGCCCGTAGGCTCCTGCAGCGTAGTTCCAGCTCTCTGCGTGTCTTATCAGTTCGTGTGCCCATGATGTCAGTCGTTATTGTGTTCTGCCCACCAGCGTGCTATCTCCCGTTCTGACGGCTCGCTACCGGTGTCTTTTGCAAGGCGCTGGCGCACGATGTCGTACTCTTCCTGTGACATACGCAGTATTATCTGGTCGGTGTAGTCAATATCACCTGCCCATCCTATCAGCATCAGGAAAGCAATAATACTTCCGACGGTAACTGTTAACTGTATCTTCCATTGTCTCATAGTCCTATGCTTATTAGTTACGTTTCAAATTCTTGATGGCCTCACGCACCTTTGCCTTGTCATAGAGCACCTTGCCGCCGATGGTTTCCGGCTCTGGTATGATACCCTTCGAACGATACTTGTTCAATGTCGGGTCTGTACAGTGCAGAAGCTCCAGCATTTCCTCTCGGGTGTAATACGTCGGCTCGTCACGCTCCAGTATCGTCTTGGTGGCAAACGCTATCAGGTTGTCGGCAAAGTCGCGCAAATCCTTTGCGTTCACTACCACTTGTATGTTGGCAGCATTGTCGGAGTATATCAGGCTGTTCAGGTCCATAGTCAAAATCCGTAAAGTTCCATCCTCATTTTTAGTCTCGCACTGTTCAGCTCCTTCTTTTCGTCGTTCGTAAAGTCAGCAGCTAACAGAACATCCTTTTCTATTAACTCATCCATCTTAGCCACAGCCCTGTAGACGGTCTCTTTTTCAAACTTTGTCAGTCTTGCCATAGTCTTAGTGTGCTCTTAGATGTTTATAATACTCTATCGTGCAAAGTCCAAGTGACAGATTAGGATAAGCTGCCTTATAAAAAGCGTAGGTCTTGATGGCCTCTTGTCTTCCCTTAACCGGTACTTCAATGTGGCTCTTACAGCCCATGTGGAACTGGTCATAGACACAGTAAGTGTCGCTGGGTGATACAGGATTGTAGATACTTGTTGCCATAATGAATGAATGTTAGGTTTTTCGGGTAGTCTTAGTAAATTCGAATAACTTCTATTTGCTTCCCGTCAAAGCTCTTTCGTGACTTGTATTTTCTGTTGAGCGTTGCGCCCAAATCAGAGCAATACACACGGACGGAGCTTAAACGCTCAATGGGAAAAGCCTTGATTTCGTTCGGCTTCATTTCCTCAATCGTAGGTTTGATTCGAAGATTTTCTTCCATTTTCTTGCTTTTTAATTAATAATTTATTAACTTTACACTGCAAAGATAGAAGAAATTCTACAAACAACCAAATATTGATAGAATTAATTCTAATTATTAATAATTATTAACTATGGGTATTAAAGAAAGGATTGAAGAGTTTATCAACCTCAAAGGTCTTACTGTAAAGGCATTTGAGCAGGAAATTGGCATCTCTAACGGCTTATGGGCAAAAACCAAAACGGTGTCAGAAGAAGTTCTATTAAAGGTCATTTCTCGTTATAACGAAATCAATTCTGAGTGGCTTTTAAAAGGTACTGGTGAAATGTTCTCTTCAGAAGGTGGCGATATAGAAAGTATTGATCGACTGCGAGAAGAAAATGAGCGACTACGCTTAGAGCTTCGCCACAAAAATGTCCCTGGCTATATCAACAGAGAGTCAGAGCTGTTTTCCTTGTGGATGGAACACATGCGTATTACAGAAAAGATGATGGAGTTGTACCAAAGAGAAAAGATGTCGCTGGCATGAAGCTGTCTACATTTCTTGGTATTGCTGCTCTCTTCTTTTATATCGTGTCTTGGTTTTCCTATCAAGACACTGGCTGCCTGTGGGGTTTTGGCATAGCTCTACCATGGCTATCTCTTATTGCAAGCATACCAATCAATCTTTTGCAAAAGACAGAAGAAGACTGTTCCGGTCTGCACTGGGCATATACATACGTGATAATGACTGTTGTGTTTGCTGCTGTTGCAGCTATTGTTACCGGTTCGCTCAACAGCCAAATTCCACACATTGCAGCCTGCGTATGTTTTATAGCAGAAGTATCGACAAAACACAGGGAGTAGCCTTGCGACCACTCCCCTACCAACACGGCAATGCTGGCTTACAGTTTCCTCAACAGTCGTGACAACAGAAATACTGCACCGTCCCATACGGCATTACCCGCTACGTTGCTCGAGAAGTCTCGCCACCACGACTGCCTGCGTCTGATGTCTTCCAACTTCTCGTTCTGCTCCTGCAAGGCTTGCAGCATCATCCAGTCACGCCTGTTCATACATTAAAGTACTTGCGCACATTAAAGCGCCCGTCAGAGTCCTTTAGCTTATCCACGGCAAGCTGATACACCGCCACAAACAGGTCACCGCCACCAACAATCTTTTTCAGCGTCTCTGACGAGTCTGACATAATCATGTTCATGGTGGCATACAGGGCGCACCTGTTATAACATGGCCACTCTTCCAACTCCAGCTCATGGCTTATCATGGCGCTTTTCCATTGCTCACGGCTCCAGGGTGCTGCCGGCACCATAGCGCTGACTATCTTGTCAGCCTCAGCGGGTGTCAGATAGTTACACCACTTGATGGCTTCCAGCTTGTTGATATACTCTTCTGCCTTGCTCGGGCTGCTGGCTATCAGGTCGTTCATCATTGTGGTCATCACCCTGCCAAAAGCCTTCATGTTTTCCGGCTTCTTACTGTTGGCCATATACTCATACAGGGCCAAGTATTTCTCTTTCAGTTCCTGTGCGCTCATTTCCGTCTACGTTTATTGGTTATCACTCCCTTTGTGTTTCCAGCGGGATTGTTACAGTTTGGGCACGGCATCTGCGGTATCGCTCTCGTCTCGATCTGCGGAAGGCGTGTCGTCACTGTCTGTTGTGTAAATCGTCTCATAAAGCTTCAAATATAGTTGGTCTACTATTCCCATTGCAAGCTCCAGCCATACGGCCATCCAGCTGCAAAGGAAAGCTATTGCCAGCACCACTGCCACTGTTCCGTATGCTGCAATGTCATTGCAGCCATAAGCCAGCGTCACCCAAAACGTGCTGCACTTCACACAGTTGACGATGGGCAGTTTACGCCCTACCGTCTTCTCCATGGCGGCAACCAGTCCAAGGTGGTTAGCTGCTACACAGACAAACAGGATGCTGACAATATCTATCCACATACTATGCTCCCGTCGTTACGTTGATGGTAGTCGTGATAGCTATCGCATTGGTCACGTTACAGCACGGCTGCACGTTCGTGGGTGATGCTACACTGGTTCCAATAGTCAGCGTAGGTGTTACGGCTGACGAGCAAGGCACACAGATGGTGCAGTAGATGTTCTCTGTCTGCGGACATACACCACACTGGCATCCGCACTTGTACGGCATGTACGTACACGTACCAGAGATAAGCACTTCCTGACAGAAGCTTCCGTTACCAACGTCCACTGGTGCGCCCAGTGGTGTCGCCTTCAGGTCGGCTGTTACGGGAAATACCTCCTGCGTGCAAAGCTTCTTGTTGCCACAGGTGAAATGGTCAAGTGCCAACAGGTACGTGGCATCGGCGGCTGTACCGCCTGGCACTGGGGTAAGATACTCCACCAGTGTCTTTCCGTTCTGATTACAATTCATAATACTTTAGTTTTTGTGTTGATTATCTTGGGAGCCTATTGTCTACGCCGCTACCCTTACTGCGTTATTCCTGTCGGTGTATGAGGTACAGTTGCCTGCCAGTCTTCGCAATGCTCTGACAACTGTGGCTGTGCTGATACCATAGTCTTCTGCAAGCATCCGCACACATTCCCTGTACTTCAAACCGTTGGTTCTCATAGCTTGAAATTCCTCGTACATCTTTACGAAACGCCAGTCATCACGCATGACATCATTCTCTGACATCACTTTTAACAATTCGGTGCCTATTTTTAGTAATTCTACGACTTTCATAATATAAAATTTTGTCGGTTCAATAATAATTATTACCTTTGCACCTGCTTCACTTAACTTATAAGATACAAATATCCCACGTCATGGTAGCAGGGCACATACTCCCCCGACACCACGATGTGGGATACTATATAAGAAAGTGAAGCGTCTTATTTAGGCAAAAAAGTCGGGGGATTTTTCCTTTCCCCCCAACTCTTTATGTTGGTCTTATATCATACTCAGTCCTAATGTCCTGATACCATATCCTGCCATCACTCCTGCAAAGGTCAGTGTGGCATCTATCCAGTCGGGCTTGCCACCCCATTGTCCATCCTTGAACTCCAAGGCGAGAGACACACCGATACCACCATATACAGCACAGTATGCATCATCGGCAGCAAGGCCATAGGCGGCACCCAGCAGGAAGTGCTTGTAGCGGTTGCTCGCCTTGAACCATTCGAAAATCTTCTTCATACACATATATTATATTATTACAGGCCTCATGCTCTTGTGATGTTATTACAGTAATGTGACACAATTAAATTATTCATTCTGTTTTTCATTCTTTTTGTTGTATTTTTAAAATTTTCTTCTTATCTTTGCACCAAGCGAGCGGATAAGCAGGATTAGCTACCCTGTGAAGCGGGCATCCAACAACCCCTCCTGCTCGCTATTTTCGTTGGTAATTAAACATAATGTTGGTATGTTTAACTTAATTTCCTACCGTGCGACGTTCTGTCGTAACGGACGATTGGCTCCAGACGGCAGCGGGCTTCTACAGATAGAATGCTCGCAACAGCGACGGAAAGCCTATTTCTCCACCCGTGTAAAGGTAACGCCCGACCAATTCTGTCATGGGCAAGTTGTTAACCATCCTATCGCTGAGCAGTTGAATTACCGCCTGCGTCAGATTATCTACGACCTGCAGTCAGTAGAAATAGATTGCATGAAGCGTGGTGTTCCTCCTACGTTAGAGCTGTTGCGTCAGGCATGGCGTGAGAACTCCCGTCCTACAGCTCGTCTCATCGACTTCGGACAAGAAATGCTCAACTCTTCGTCTACACGACGTGAGATGACACGCAGGTCTTACCGCACACTCTTCAACTCCATCGAGAAGTTCCGCCCTGGCACTCTCCTGCAAGATGTTGACTACACATTTGTCTGTAAGTATGACACATGGCTGAAAGCACATGGTAACGGTCACAACACCCGTGTATGCCGACTGCGTATCCTGCGAACCATCATCCTTGAAGCAAAGAAGCGTAAGCTTATCCATGAGTCGCCATTTGAGCGTTTCAAGATTCCTGCCATGACTTCCAAGCGTGGTTTCCTATCTTCTGCACAGTTGAGAAAGGTCGAAGACCTGCAACTGGTAGGAAAGGTTGCTATGGTACGTGACGCTTTCCTGTTCTCCTGCTATACTGGTCTGCGTTTCTCTGACGTGCATACGCTACGCAACGAGCACCTACAGAAAGGTGTCATCATCAAGCGTATGGTGAAGACACAATTGGATGTTCATATTCCTGTAAAAGAACTCTTTGACGGCAAGGCGCTGTCTATCATTGAAAGGTACGGCTCTATAGAAGGGCTTACAACGCACATTGGTTCCAATGCTACTGTCAACAAGCATCTGAAAGACATCTTGAAGATGGCAGATTGTGGCGATAAGGGATTTACGTTCCATACTGCTCGTCACACCTTCGCCTCTCTGCTTCTACAGCAGGGTGTACAGCTATCAACTATTCAGCGACTTCTCGGTCATTCTAACATTCAGACTACTGGCATATATGCAGAGATAACCGATGATGTCATTGCTGGCGATTTGCGTAAGGCAAGAAAACGGAAGGGTTGTTAATTTCGGCAGAAATTATTCTATAGGAAACTATTTACACCCTATTCGAAATGCCTATACACAGGAGGTTTCAGATGTTTTAGCGTAAAAGTGGTGCATCAATAGTGCGCTCTGTATGCACCAATGGTGCACCACCACTAAAATATAGGCTTGAAAACTGAGCACAAAAATCGGGATTTTCACCTACTTTTTAGCACGCTTTCTACCCTTCTTTCCTGTCTCTTCCATGACGGGCTTCTCTTCTTTTTGCTTAATTCCTAAAGACTCATAGAAGGCTTTGTAAGACTCTTCTGTATACGGCTGTTCCTCGTAATTGGCAATGGAGTCATCCGTGCCAAGGTCAATAGTCTCGCCCATAATATAGCCATCAGACTTCCTTACTATGAAGTTCCCGTCTTCTGCTGTAAACCTGTTTTCTGTCTGTTTCATAATACATTGATATTTAGATTGTTATCAAACGTCCGTTGTCGTACTATTGGCATTCTGATATATTGTTTTGAACGTATCGTTTGTCGTATTGTGGCTGATGGTTTTTGTTGAGTTACTGTTGTTAACTCCCTGAGCCACAGTAAAGTTACGAAGCACCTGCGAAGACGATGTGGTCTTTGTGGACGTGATGTTGATATACTGGTTGCCATTCTCAATAACAATAAAGTACACATAGTCCTTTTGTATCTTGATGTTGTTGCAACCGTTTCCTATAGAGTTATTGTTGAACTCGTTTCCTATAGTATTACTGCCGAAACTGTTTCCTATAGTATTATACTGAAAGTAATTTCCTATAGAGTTATCTTGGAAACTGTTTCCTATAGAATTGCTGTCAAAACCGTTTCCTATAGAGTTGTTGTTGAAATAATTTCCTATAGAATTTTGATAGAATGATTCTCCTATAGAATTGTCGTAGCAGTCGTTTCCTATAGTATTTTGATAGAACCATTCTCCTATAGTATTGTATCGGAAATAATTTCCTATAGAATTTTGATAACAATTGTTTCCTATAGAGTTATTGTTGAACTCGTTTCCTATAGTATTGTTGTACACATTGTTTCCTATAGAATTTTGATAGAATGATTCTCCTATAGTATTACGTTGGAAATAATTTCCTATAGAATTGCTGTAGCAGTTGTTTCCTATAGTATTGTTGCGGCATTTGTTTCCTATAGAATTGTTGTAGCAATAGTCTCCAAAAGTGTTGCTATAGATACTTGTTCCGTAGAAAACATTGTTAGGCAGCGAGTCATTATTACTTCCAATGACGTTATTGGTTATGCCACCACTAAGGGAAGTGTCAGTTTGCGTACCACCCTCTCTGTCGCTGCTGAAAGTATAAGCCCAAATGAAATCATCAGTATCATCAGCACTCAGGTCTTTTGCAGGATTGTTTGGGTCAGCAACCATGTAGCAACTGTCAATACCTTCACGACCTTTTGCGTCTGTTGTATAGAAGCGCTTGAACTGAATATTCTTGAAATCATACGAAAGCTCGTTACCGAACTCGTCCTTCATCCAAGTAATAGTACCCTTGCCACTACCGGTAATGGTGCTCTTGCTCTCAATTTCTCCTACACTTTCGTCACTAAACTCTCCATCGTCATAGTAAACATACATGGTTGTTCCCTCTTCGCTATCTTCGCTGATGGCGTGTCTGTCCCAGTCGTCACAGAAGTTGTTATTACCAGTCCATAGGATATATGTCGTTCCGTCAATCTCGATAGTTCCTGTTTCGATAAACGAGTAATGATCATCATTTGCTGTGACAACTGTGACAGGTCTCTGTGACCACTTCACATTATCAAGCGTATATTTCAACTTCCATGCAGCAAGGTTACTGTTATCGAAGTATGTATCTCCGCTATGATGAATGGCATAAGCATCCTCATTGAGCTGTGTGGTGCTGTCTGCACGAACGAGAATATCAAAAGCGTGCCCTGCACTACGAGCGTTAGGCTCTAACACAGACAGCACCGTTGCTTCATAGTCCGTAATCCTATACCACTGTCCTGCTGTCAGCAATCCACCATCACGTAACGTTTTCAGTTCGCTCCACGTCACCTCTCTTGTCTCCATGACTGAGGTAGCGCCCAACAGCTCATGGTACTTTGCAAGCTGTCCGAACCGCACGATTTTCTTTGCTTGTTGTTGTGTCATAATTCCGAATATTTTATTTTGTTGTTATTGGTAGACAGAGAGGGAGTCGAACCCTCTCTGCCTTGTTGCGTTACGTCTCGGTTTAAGAGAAGAGGTCTTCAATATCAGAGTCGGTAGCGTACTCGATGGCATCGAGCTTGCTGTAGTGAGCTGCTGACATCAAACCAGCCTGTGAAGCGCTGGCGCTCTGAACGGTCTTCTTCGTTACAGTAGCCTCACCATTAGCGTTCTGTGCAAAGCTTGCAATAAAGGCAACAGCCGTACCGTCAGCAGAAGGGTCAGAGACAGCAGTCTGCTTGTCCTTCTTACCGCTGATGTCCTGATGGGAAGTCAGCGGAGTGATAGAGTTCCCACCCAAGGTGATAACACCATTGTTGATGTTGGCATCGGTGATACCATAGCCAGCCAGCGTGGTAGCCTTGTCAGCCTTGTTGGCAATGTCGGCAGCCTGTAGGGCGGTGTCAGCCTTACCCAGTGAGGTCTGTACGGCATCGGCCAAGTCAGTAGCAGGAATACCGCCAGAGGGCTTGGTGTACTTAGCAGCAATCGAGGTGTTGAGACCTGCGATAATACCGCTGAGGGTCTGCTGGTCTGTAATGCTCTCCAAGAAAGCTACAATCTCATTGAACTTGTTGATAGCACCATCGGTGTCCTCACCAATCAGAGCCTCCAAAGCAGCAACCTTACCATTCAGAGTAGTCAGGTCGGCAGGCTGAAGGGCAGTACCAGCGGCAGTCAAAGCAGCCTGTACGGCATCAGCAAGGTCTGTCGAGGGAATACCAGTAGCAGGAAGCTGATAAGCTGTAGCACCAGCAGCAGCACCACTACGGATGGTAGACAAATCGCTAATAGTTGCCTGATAAGCGGCATCAGCGATGGTTTTAAACTTGGCAAGCTGGCCTAATTTCACCAACTTAGCCTTCTGTGCATCTGTTAAAGCCATAATTGTAATAAATTAAATGTGGTTAAAAAATAAGGGTTATATATAAACTCGTCTATGTCGTAAATAATGTTGCTATGTCTGCATCCGTGGCATAGTCAAGGGTAGTCTCTACCTCTTTCCATCGGTACACAGTGCCCGTCGTGATTCCTGCCAGTTCCAGCTCTATCGCTGTGTCCTCTACCCATCCTGCCCATGTCAGTATGTAGTGAGTATTACCAAGGGCATAGCGTGCACCAATGACTTCATCTTGGCTTTCACCCCATTCTGCATCCTGCCAGTCTCCGTGCTCGTCATCACCAGAGCTTTGGGTACATACTTCCAATGCATCTGTTCCCATGCCGCCAGAATAACTATTTGGGTTGTTCAGGCATAGGTCGCCTTCCATAGCTCCCCTTTGCCGACTGGATGGATTGACCGAATCGTATATTGCAACGGCCTCTCCCTTGTCATCAATAGGATATTTGTCATTGCCATTGATGATTCCGCGAACAGCCTCCGTGACATACTCCCCTGTGATGCTACCGTCCTGCGCATACACGATATACTTCTTCTTCATCGTAGAAGCAGAAGCAGTGGGAAGCACACTGACATACTCTACGCCATTTGACATCTCGGACAGCTTGTCACTAAGCGTCTTCTTGCTGCCACCTTCCTCAACAATGACAGTATCGGTGTGGGCGAGGAAATAGCTCTCCCCACTCGCACCTTTCTTTCTACCTCTTATTGCTTTCATTGCTGACGGAATTAAAATTACAGAATGTCATCTTCTACGTCTACTTCGTCAAACACATAGCCGCCAAGATCTGCAAGGTCAGCTTTTCCGCTGATGTCTTGGTGCTGGGTCAGTACAGTTGCGCTGGTGCCACTCTTCAACTGGATGGTGGTCTTGTCAGCATTAGAGCCTGTGCCAGGTGTTACTGACATCTCTGACTTCTCGGCCTTGCCTGCAACACTGTTGATGATAGACGAGGTAGCACCGCTGTTGATAGCGGCCCACTGTGCTGTGGTAAACGACGAGCTGTTAACGTCCAGCTCAAACCTCCAGTGACCTGTGGTATTGTCATTGTAGCTGGCATCATAGCGGTAGCGGCTGTAGATGACATTGTTGTTAGCATCATTGTGCTTGTATACCGCCCAGTCGTTCTTGTCACCAGTCAACGCTTTCAAAGCTGCTGTGGTTTCTACAGTACCCTTGAAGTCTGCAAGGTACTCTTCCAAGAAGTCCAACACCTCCTGTGCAAGCTTAGCCTTGGTGACGTTGCCATCCAAAATCTTTGCGGTAGTCACGCTACCATCAGCCATCTTGACAGTAGTAACGGCGCCATCGGCAATCATGGCTTCCACAATCTGATAAGGAAGTACGATCTCTACGCCAGGGTTGTCACCAGTAATCTCGTTGAACTCAAAGACCTTGCTCAGAGCATAACCGCTAATGGTACTTGCCACAATCTGAACAAGCTTGCCAAGTTCAGAAGTTGTAGTAACCCCATGCTGGGTCATCTTTACGACAACTTTTGCACGTTTCTTCTCAGTGGTAAGTTTGTTGGTTTCTGGATTTACGTCTGAAGGCAATAGCTGCTCTGTGGTAGAAGCTTTACCAAGTGCACTATTAGCTGTAGTTGCAACGGCACTGACATCACTGGCTGTAGCCAGCTTGTTAGAAGAAGAAGCTGTAGCAGGAATAACCTCTTCAACCGTAGCCAGTCGGGAAAGGGCTTCCTCAGCCTTTACCAAGCCTTCATCAATGGCTTTCTTGAAATTGTCAGTCAGCTCGCTCCATTGAAGAATAGATTGGAACGCCCACGTTTCAGGATAATCATTGGTGCGAGTATAACCAATATATTCAAATCTGCTATTGGAGGCATTCCATACACGGAAGACAATAGCCGACCCTTTGATGACAAAATAATTTACAGGCTCTCCTTTAAATAGATAGCCATTTGTGACTGGCATTTTTGCACCAGTTTCCAGATAGTTGTAAACATCTACCCATTCTACTTTATGGCCAAGTGCGGTATCAAGCTCACTTAGTTTGGTAGTCAGCGTCTTCTTACTGTTGCCACTACCCAAAATCACAGTGTCACCATGCGACAGGAAATAAGCAATATCCTGCGAACCTTTCTTGTGACCTTTAATAGCTTTTACTCCCATAATCGAATATTTTTTTAGTTATTACTTAATTCGCTCTCCACATCTACTATCTCCATATCTATGTTACCCGTTGCCAGTTCCATCTGTGCCACGCTGTCGCTCCAGCCATCTACTGACAACACCATAGTATGCAATGTTCCCCTTTCATCTACCTGTGTGAAGACAAACTCCCCATCATCGAAGCGTACCATATTGAAGTACAAATCTCCCGACTTACCGATGATTGTCTTCTCATTCTCATAGTAGTACAGGGCCGTCTCATAAGTGGTAACACCAAACACAGCCACTAACAATTCGTCAGAAGCCATGCGGCATATTTCCTTCCACAAATCATCCGAAAGCTTCTCCTTGGTAACAGCTTTGTTATTGATGTCACTGGTCTGCACCAATACACGCCAACGGCCTATATGCTGGTTAAATTCAAACAGTTTTCTCATAGCTTATAATATGTAACAGTTCATTACCGGCACTGGTGTGGCAAGCATCAGCGTTACCTCTTCGTTGCTGGTCAGGTTTATTTCGTAGCAGTCACAGTCCTTGGGTGTCTGTCCATAGTTCGACCATTGTCCGTCGTCTTCCTGTTTCATTGTGACCACCGGTGCCTGGCTTTGCAGGTAGACACGTACTGTTGCTTGTTTCTTAAGCTGAAACGGCTCGCTGAGATAGCCGTTGGCCTCTTCATCGTATGTAAACTGCAGCTGCTTCATAGTTTCTACTCTTCAACAATACCCATATAGTCTTTGGCAATGGCAAACAGGCTGGCGGCAATGTCCTCTCTGTAAGCGGTCATTGTCAGTCCGGCAACCTGATAGATCAGTGCGGCTTCCAACTTTGACGGTATATCCACTGTCTGTGACAGGTTGCTGGCACTATACTGGGCAGTAGACGGCTTGGCGACGTAGGTAAACGTCACGGTGTCCGTCAGCTCCTTGGCACTGTACATATACAGGTAGCGGTCTTTGCCGTTATACGTGAAAATATTCACTGGCCTGTCATAGCTGCCACGGGCGTACTTGTCGCTCTGCATCAGTGCCACTTGTGAGTTGTCAAGCTCAGGAGTGGGGAAATACGGCCAAGAAGATAGGCGTGCATCGACGATGCGTAACACATTCTCTGGAAGTTTCAGCTTACCTACCTCATTGTCGATGCTGAAGAGGGTTCCTATCTCTTCCTGCGAAAGTGCAGAGAAGGTGGCGGCATCCATCTTGTCAAGAGGTGCATGCTCCAGGATATGCACGACACCATAGCCAATCTTGTCGGCAATGATACGTGTCATGTTCTCTTCATCGTCTGTCAGTCCATTAAGAGCGCTACCGTTTTCCGGCAGCTCATCAATGGCTGAGCGCACGCGCGTTACTATCTCTTGTACCGTCATCATTTATGGCTTTTCAAACAGCTGTTCGATGTCGTTGTCGGTGGCAAACTCTTCGTGGTTGATGTCTTCCACTCGGATGCTGTCATCCTTGATCTCTTCCGTGCCTACGCTATCGGGAGAAGGGATAACGGTGTCACCGCTATGGCCGCCACCGCCACCGGAAGGTGTAGACTGTCCGGCTTCCGGTCGCACTATTACTTCAATCACTTTGTCCATAGTCTTATTTTTATTATAATTATCCGTTATGGATGACAGCTTTAATGCCGTTGTCTTTAAGCACCTGACGAGCCTGTGCTGCACTCTCTACCTGCTGGCCGTAGTTGGCGGCAACATACAGGATAGCTTCTGCAAGGTTGGCAAACTCCATCGGTGCTGACTTACCTGCGTCGCCATCATCGTCACCGGCAGGCTCCTGGGTGTCGTCACCGGCTGACGCTGGTGTCTGCACGTTTGCAGGCTCCTGTGGCGTCCCTGCGTTGGCAGGGCTCTGACGTGTGACTGCTTGCTGTGCTGCACGCTGTTCAGCTGCTTCGTCTTCCGGCTCCTTGACGGTATCTACAAGCTTCCATACACGACCGTTCAGCTCGCAATGCTCAATGGCCATCTGCTTGAACTTGTCATTAGTAAACAGGCGTGCATGAATACCTTTGGCGATATTTCCGTCCTTGAACTCACAGCGTACCGTCACACCCTTAAAGGGGATAGATACGATGTAGTTGTTCTGCAGCGCTCTTAGTTCATAAACCTTAATCATAGTCTTCTTTTGTCTTGCTTTTGTTTTTATATAGGATGGCTACGAGAGCAAGATGCTCCCGCACCATCCTCGGAGGAAAATAGCCTAACGTTTATACCTCACCGGTAAACTCTTCCCAACCATTAGCGGTCTTCCAGTATACCTTGTCGGCAGAGTATGTCACGGCGCTTGCGCCCTCACCTACGGTATAGTCTTCCTTGAAGAGAATCTTAGTACCTACAGGGGCATTGGCAACGTCTGACAGGTCGCTGATAATCAGCACGCTCTTAGCACCTTTTGACAGGTTCTTGCTGATAATCTCGCTCGACGGACCAACCAACAGGCTGTTATATCCACGGAGTGCCAGTGCACCGGCCTCGATGTAGATATAGCGGCTTGCCTCACGGCTCTCGTTACCGGCCTTCTTCTGGTCGATGTTATACTCGCGCTTCTTGATGTTGGTGTAGTAACGTGCGGCCTTCATATCCAGCACAACACCAAACTTCGACATACCGAAGTGATCAAGGGCGGGTGCATACATCAGCTGCAGCTCACCGAAGTTAGTAACCAAGGCGTTGACGATGATACCGTAGTCGGTCTTGCGCTGCTGGTAGCTAATATCCTTGTGACGTGTGTAGTCCATATTGATGATGTCGCTCAACAGGTCCTTACCGCAAAGGAATACAGCTTCCTTATGCTCTGCGAACTCGGTAAACATAATCTTGCCGATGTCGGTGATGTTCTTGAACTGGAAGTCGCCATCAAGTCCGAGAGTGTTGGTAATCTGACGGAGAATACCTTCTGAAGAATAGGCAAACTCTTCCTTACCGTTCTCGTCCATCTTCATCTTCCACTTCATCTGCTTACCCTTCCAAAGCGTATACTCAGCACCCTGCGAGAAGATGTCAAGGGCGTTCTCTTTCAGCTCTTGCAGTGCCCACGGAGTCCACTTAAGGATTTCAGCCTCATGGTCTGTAATCTCGACGTTGAAAATCTGCTTCTGCAGGAATACCTCTTTGTCACGGGGCTGGCTGTTGTCGGGCGTTACAATCATCTGCGACTCGCAACCGGCAACCGTACCGATAACCATCGTAGTATTGGCGGGGATAGAAGGTGCCTGCTTGTCATACAGATATGCGGACTTTACACCGTCGTTGACGGCTGCACCATTCAATGCCTGGCAGACAACAGACGTACCGTTGTTGCTCTGCACAAACAGTACCAAGTCGCCATCGGTCTCGCTGGATGAGCCTTCCTTATAGCCACTGACACCATCCACGAAAATCACCTTACTTTTATAGGCAAGCTTGATGTTTCCACTGGTGTTGCTACGGTTCAGCGTGATAGTACCATCCTCATTAGGCGTGATAGCTGTCTTGGTAGACAGGATAAGAGACTCACGACCAATCTGGAAGTGACGTACCTCATAGCCTTTCTGTGTGCGCTGGGTAGCCATTGTACGGGCAAGGTTCAGCAGGACGTACTCGTCAGCCTTAAACTTTACAATCTCCGGATCATATTCCGGCATAGCAAGGCCACCCTCACGAATCTGCGTAGCACTGGCCTGTGTGCCTGGCAGACTCTGACCGGCACCCTGGCCGTCAGGACTCTCTAAATCGTTAGTCTCAGGGTTTGCAGGGTCGGGCGTAGCCTCACCGGCATTAGCTGGAGACGTAGGCTGTGCCTCAGCCATTGCAAAGCCGGCACCACCTGTCAACACTGCCATCATTGTCAGCACCAAACCGACAATGAACTGGTAGCTTTTCAAAGCGTTAATAAACTTTTTCATTTTTCACTATTTTTATGTGGTTAATAAATTGTTGGCTGATTATGTTCCCCAGTCAGCAAAGCTGGAAGTCTTCTTTTCCTTCTTCTTACCTGTGCTGCTGGTGGTCATGCTCTGTGGCAAGCCTGTACCAAAGTCACGCAAGCCGTTCTGCACCTTCTCATTAAGGGCAGTGGCGCGTGCCTTCTCGGTGGCTGATGCAATGTCGCTGTCATAGTTCTGCGCTTTCAGCACGGCTTCCCAAATCTCCTTGGGTACAATGCCCATCGACGCATTGCCAATGATACCGCCATCGGTCTGCTCACCGTTCTCGTCAGCTTCTCCAAAAAGTCGCTTGACAAGGGCTATACAGTCCTCGTCGCTCATGCCACGTTCCTGTTGCAGCTCCTTTAAGGCGTTAAAGCTTTGCTCCATGTTGTCGCCAATCTCCTTTGCACGCTTGGTGTCTGCGGCCTGCTTCTCTTGGAACTTGGCCAAGGCGTCGCCCATCTTTGTGCCAAACTCGGGGTTGTTGGCAAGCTCCCTGATGTCCATATCGGGGCCGATATTCTCAGCAAGATAGGTAAAGGGATTCTCTCCCTCCTTGGCGGCAAGTACCACACCAGCCAACAGGGGTGCTTTGTCGAAAGCCTCACCCAGTTGGCGGTTGCTCTCACGGAAGTCTTCCAGCTCGTCCAAGTTGGCATTAGCCTGTGTGTAGAACGCTTCTTCATCGTCCAGGTTCATGTCGGGATGGGCGGCACTGTAGCGACTTCTGTAACGGTCACGGGCTGACTGTGGGGCGGCTGGTGCCTGCTCCTGGGCCTGCTCCTGCTGTTGTGCCTGAGCTTGCTCTTGGGCCTGTGCCTCGTCTGTCTTCTTGTCTTTTGCCATATCCTTATATATTTATGTGGTTGATAATCGCTCTTTTCGTTGCGGTTATTGAAATTTCGCTGTAAAATTAAATGGTTTGCGCATGCTTTCTTTCATAAAATTTCCTTCACAGTTTGTGCTTTGGCACTTTTGGCCGTCATAAGGAAATTTTATGAATGATTAAGGCGCTTTCCCTCCTATCTTTGCAACAAAAAGTTAGCTTATATGTCAAAACCGCTACTTACACTCAACGATGTGCAGCCGCTACAAAAAGGCAACCGCCTTGATACTGCACAGGCTCGTCGAAGTAAGGGTGTACACCCCGAAAAGTACGACCTTGAACTGCTTGCGGAGTGTGTACGCTCATGGATAAACAAGGAGCCTGTCCGTGAAGAGCGTGCCATCAATCTGCGCTACCTGTTCGGCAACCAGTGGGGTGATTACGTCAACGTCCACGGCATTGGCAACATCACGGAAGAAGAATGGATCAAGATGCAGGGTAGCGTGCCCTTGAAGAATAACGTGATGGTGTCATTATGGATGACTGTCTTTGGACTCCATGCCAAACAGGAAACAGAACCGGTATGCTATGCACGCACAGAAGACAGCAAGGCATTGTCGGATATGATGTCGTCGGCTTTGCAGACCAACTGGCAAAACACCTATATGTCAGAGGTGCTGGACACCGCTTTTGCAGAATATCTTATCTCCGGTATGGTGTTTACCCGTGAGTGCTACGAAGAGCGAGAAGAGTTGCACGACAGCTATACCGACTATATCAACCCATACTATATGTTTTGGGAAGCCGGTAACGACCCTGCCCATCGTGACATTCGCATGATTGGCTGCTTGCATGACATCAGCCGTGAAGACTTGTATTTCCGTTTTGCCAAAGAGGAATACGGTCTTACCATTGAAGAGCTTGACCGTATCTATTCAATCTCACAGAACGGTGGTCCGGCTACCAGGGCAACCTACACAACACATAACGAGACGCACAGCAGGGAAAACATCTCGTTCTACCAGCCGTCTGATGCCTCTCTGTGCAGAGTCATTGAGGTATGGCGTGAGGAAGTCAAGCCACGCTACCAGTGCTACGACCCTATCGCTGTCAATCAGATAGAGAAGTACTACCGTATCGAGAAGAAGGATATTCCGGCCATATTACATATAAATATGGAACGCAAGGCCATGTATGAAGAGCAGGGTGTACCCGTCGAAGCTCGCGCATACATCACCACCAAGGAGATTGTCGATAAATACTGGCAATACACTTTTATGGCCCCTGACGGCCGCATCCTTTGTACCGGTGAGACACCTTACGACTACAAGTCTCATCCGTTCTCCAGCTCTCTGTTTCCATACGTCAACGGTGAGATACATGCCTTTATGGGTTTCTTCCGTGACCAGCAGAGATATATCAACCGTATGGTGACCGTCGGTGACAGCGCTATCAACTCTGCCGTAAAGGGTATGACATTCCTGCCACTAAGCTTGAAGCCGGACAGCATGACGGAAGAGCAATATGCCAATCAGAAGTCACGCTTCAATGCCGTATACGTCTATGACGACCGTAAGGCTATGCGTACAGGTGCTAAGCCGGAGTTCTTCACACACTCTGCCTTTAATCTCGGACAGACGGAGATGTTACAGCTACAGCTGAACATGATCCATGAGGTGTCGGGAGTATCGGGCGCTTTGCAGGGCAAACAGCCGGACAGTGGCACCAGCTATGCACGCTACGCCACGGAAGCGCAAAACGCCACAACCACGCTCTATCCCCTTATCAAGAAGTTTACCAGCTTCAAGGAACGCTGCGCTATGAAGAAGTGCATTACCATGCAGCAGTTCTATGAAGATGGCCGTGACATCACGCCGGAGAAGTCAGAGCATCAGGTATTCTACAAGGCCAATGCCGCCCGTGACGTGAAGTTCCGTGTGTCTATTAAGGACTCTGCTGCCAGCGCTGCTTACCTGCAGCTCGGTAACGAAATGCTTGACAAGCTGCTGGAGAGAGGTCTTGACATACGTACCTATCTTAAGAACTATGACAGCCCCATGTCTGAAAAGCTCCTACAGGACTTTGACAGCTATATGGCACAGGTACAGCAAGGTCAACAGCCTGGTGCACCGGTACAGGTTCCTGGCGCTAACCAGCAACAGGCCGCTATGGCTACACAGGCAATGATGGGTGGTGGCAACCTGTATACTCGTCAGTCACCGGACCAACCGCTTATGCGTGTACAGCAACAGCAACAATATGCAACAGCAGTATAAGATATGAATATAACACTTGACTATACAGCCCTGTACGACCTCGTTGAGCGTTCGTTGTCCGTCATCGGTAAGAGAGCTACCGACGAAGACGGCAACAGGATTTTTAATGACATCACCCTGGGCACTAAGGAACAAGATATAGTAAAAGACTTCTTGCGCCTTGCCGTGGTGAATATCACCACCGAGACAGCTTTGTTCGTTACTGGTGGCAACAATGACAGTGTTGTGCTTACCATTGATAGCCGGTGGAACGAACATCTTGACTTTTTCTTGAACCAAGCTTGTCAAAACTATTGTATAGCGTATACACTCTATTCGTGGTTTATCGTTACCTCACCACGCCTCAGCGAGAAGTACGAAAAGGATATGAATAGCCAGCTGACTGCCATTGTACGCATGTCTACAGAAAAGAAGGCTCCGGAAAGCACGGCAACAAGTCCTTTGGATATTACATCAGAAGTTAATTAAAATTATTACCATTATGTCGAAAACAATCACCCTTAATCTAAAGAAAGACTTGATAATAGAAGCTGTCAAGACTGACACCTATCAGCGTGCGCAAGCTGACAAGTCCGATAACCCAGTAGCCAAGGCCGCCCTTGCGTATGTAGAAGCTGCCGGTGACGAGACCAACCATGAGCGTAAGCTGTTGCGACACCTCCGTTCCGGACTGGCCCGCTTTGCCACCATGCTCAACGAGTTTGTAGACAACGAAAATGGCAGTATCACCTATACGCTGTCTGACTCTTCTAACGATGTTACGATGACTATTGTTGTCACAGACCGTTACGCCAGCGGACTGGCACAACCCTTAGCATCACTGGCAGAAGACTTTATCGTGTACAATATGGATGGTGCCTGGTGGCAACAGTTCAAGTCCGACCTTGCCAAAGACTACTTCGCACTGGCTGCAGACACGCTGAACTATATCCGTCTGTGCTTGGCAAAGACAGCTCCTGCTGCAGCTTCCGGTTCTTATGCAAGCGTGATAGGACAGGTAACTAACAACTAACAGCCATGAGCAAGACTATCAAGATTCAGATTCTTCACCAGCTGGCACTGAACGCCATCAAGAATGAGACGTATCAGAAGGCCGTCGTCGACAAGGCTGTCGACCAGAAGCTTATCACCGCTGCCTACCATGAGGCGGCCGGTAATGAAGCGTACCATGAGGCCATGCTGGGCCGTCTGATGTTCTCGCAGATCGAGAAGCTGAAGACGTGGTTTGTCGATTACCTCACCGGTAATGGCGGGAATATCGCAGAGGATGCCACCGTAGACTCTACAGAGACTGATGGTGCTACCGATATTCTCCTGCAAGTCAGCGACCGTTTCAACAACGGATATGTGAAGACACTGGCACGACTGGCACAAAAGTACGTCGAAGACAGATGTATACACATGTGGTGGGCACCTGTAAGCAAGGATTTCTCAGCATTGTATCTCTCATTGGCCGATGATGACCTTGCCGGTATTCTTGCATGCTTTACAAAGACAGCACCGGAAGCTCCTACGTACCGTTTCCCAACACGTATTGACATTCACTATCCCATCCTGCCCGACCGTGGGAACATTCCTGGCTTTATCACACCGGAAAATACAAACATCATCACACCGGAAATGCTGTACGGCAACCCTTGGATGATTAGTGAGGGTGACATGTCGGAAATATCATATACGCTGACGGGCGAGAATGGTGTGGCACCTATTGACGATATTGTGGTACGTGCCGACCATCCGTGTTGTATGCCGTGCTTCGACAATGACGGACAGTGGTGTATCAAGGGTGTGCGTACCGGCTATTCTATTATCACACTGTTCTCTCGGCATAACGACCAAGTCTTTGCCAAGTTCTCTGTACGTGTAACACCAAACGAATAAGATATGTACCCACATCACCTGCATAACAGTGACCGTCCGTGTCCGGTGACCGGTGTCAAGGCCGGCTTTCCTCAACGTGTGGAGGTGATACTCCTGCATGAAGAGCTGCGCCATGACATTGAAGCCGACCTGACGGCCATCGAGCGCCAAAGAAAGCTGGAAACGCCTATCCTTGCCAGTGACGGAAAGGATGACTACCGGCTGGCACGAAATATCGACACAGCTGTCAACAAGGTTGTGAAGCGCTGCACGGCCTATCTGATGCTGCCGTCGCCCTTTGTGCATCGTATCAGCACCAACCACGTATACAAGTGGGAAGAAAAGAGCCTTTACCTGCACTTCCCCGAAAACTGGCCGCCACATCTTGCAGATAACCTGCGTGATGCTGTTCACCTGTATATCGTGAAATTTGTTGAACTGGCTTTTCTCACTGTTGCCCTGCCGGACGATAAGTACCTGCTCATCCTACAGGAACAGGTCAACGATGCCTATGATGACATCAATGCAGCACTCAACGACCGGCTGGGTTCTTCCATTACTCATGTAACATTCCTCGGATAACATCTCACGACTATGGCAAAAAAAGCTGGCCGTCCACTTGGTTCACAGAATAAGATTGGCAAAGACCAAAAGGAGTTTATCAAAGGACTTCTTGGCGAGACTCAGGAAGAGTTTCGGGATGCTTTTATATTCTATGCCAAAGAGTCTGCCAGCAACCAGGAACATCGGTCCAAATTTGTCAACCTCTCTATAGAGCTGTCAAAGATGATTGTCCCCAAACCTATCGAAGCTGACCTGACGGTAAACGAGACCAACTTCAAGAAACTAATAGGCATCGCCAGCCAATGGGATGACGACCTGTAGTTGCCGTTATCATACGTCTGCTTTTGTCGCCCGACGGGTTCGCCTGTCGGGTTTTTTATACGTCTGCCTCTGTGCCGGCACGCATCGTATAGGCGGCTTGTCCGCTTTTCCTTATCCATGCCGGTGCTTCCATCTGCGTCTGTGAGATATACAGGCCGATACCTGTTGACATTACTATATCGTCGTGGGCGTCATTGCCTGCGGCATCCTTTCCTTCTACATTACCGATGCTGCCGTCTTCGTGACGCTCATAGATGGTCATTTCATCGTAGCATTGTTCGTCAGGCTCTTCATACAGCTGATCGTCCACGTATGCGATATAGTTGTCGATAACATACTGCTTGGTAAGCCTGTTCGTCTGGAAGCCGAATTTGTTGACCCATTTCTGCTGCACGTCATCATAGCTGGATTCACGGATATACAGGTTGGGATAGTAGTCGGCTATCTCGTCGAGGATGGTTCCCAGGTGGTCACCCTCGGTGTCTATCTTCCCTTTCTCTGTCTCTGCGGTATTGCTCTCAAAGACCAACAAAGCATCGTTATAGTAGTGTGCGAGCTGTGCGGCCTTCCATGCCAGCAGGTCGTGACGGATATGGCCACGCCAGCGTGCTACCACCTTGGGTTTGCCGTTCACTCCTGGCATCATGCCAAAACGGTCTATCACCGTCATCACGGTAAAGTCAGCTTTCTTGCTACGGCCGCCAATATCCACGCTGACAACATAGCGGTTAGACACCTTCAAACAGTCGGGATGCTTCCATATCTTCAATATCTCCCCATCACCGACAAGGTTCACCAGCTTGGCACTATTGATGGCTTCATAGCCTTTGGCCACATTGCCGGTGATGTTCCCGATAAAGATGGGCTGCTTCTGCCCAAGGTCTTTGTGACGCCTCAGCGCCTCAACAGCATACATATCAAAGATAAGGTTGCCGGATGCTCTGAACGCTTCCACATCGTCGCTGGGCGCCTCAGTGGCAATATACGTATGACTGCGGAACGTGTTACGACGGTGGCGATACCAGTTGATAGCCTCAAAGGTTGCGCCCTTGTCCCATAGCTGCCAAAAGAACTTACCGCTTTCCTGCCATCCTTCCGGACACTGGTCATTGTTCTTATTGTCATACAGCCACTGTGCAAACTCTGCCGCCAGCGCCATATATCCGTCGTCTTCCTCAACCTTACGCCAAGGAATACCTTTACCATAGATATTCGGCCACTTGTCATTAAGCTCTTTTCGGTCGTTCTCAATCTGAAAGAACGCAATAAAGATGGCCCGCCATGCTGATGGCAGTGCAGGGTCTTTCGCTCTGCGGTACATATCGGGGAAGAATCCTGCAGAGCTGCGTCCGGAAGACTCCATAATCTCCACTGTGTCCGGCTCCATCGGTATACCACCGTCGATTGACGACAGCACCTCTTCCGGCTCTTTCTCCGTGGTCTTCTTCCAGTAAGCCACCTCCGAATAGTGTGCCATCTTCGTATCTGCGGAACGCAGGGAGTCGTATTTTTCGTATGAACCTACGGAGATCAGACGGAAACCAAGTTCTTCATCGTGCTGGTTCTTAACAATAAAGTCTGACTTTGAGTCCTGATAGCTGCCAAGTTTCAGTCGGTCGGTTTTCTCGCCTATGCTCCAGCCAGGCTGGTTCTGTACCATCTTGGTAAACATAGCCTTGATACGCTTGGTAGCATCCTTCACATGGGCAAGGATAACCATACCCCAACCGTTAGGATGACGAAAGTCCTGCATCCATTTCTCATAGCCTTCTGACAGCGTACTACCTCCCCACTGGCGTGCTTTTAGGATGATAAGTCGGATAGGCTGTCCCTTGAAACGCATATCTTCCAGCTCTGCGAGCACAAGGCGCTGTGGATAGTTCAGCGAGAAAGGTTTCATCTCACCGGTTATCTTGTTCTGTATCTCATAGAACATGATAAAGGCAAAAGCTGGGTCTTCCACAGAGCGTATACGGAATATCATGTATACCACGTCTTGGTACATCTCGTCCGTAAACTCTGCGTGCAGGTCTTGCTCAATATATGCCCTGATGCTCCGGCGCTTGATAATCTTTCTCAGCTCAACGTTATGCTCTGCACAGCGTACAGGCATCAGCATCTTACGTACCGGACAGTCGTCAATGACTATCTTTTTACGCTCTCCTGGGCATCCCTTACCGGTGATGGGATTGTAGCCTTCGAAAATCTCTCTGTTCCTACGTAGGTTCTCTCGCACAAGGGCAAGAACAAACGCTGCAGTAGTCTTGGCGTTAAGACTACTGTTGACGGCCTCAGCCGTATCGGTGGTTTTATCGTTTTGTGATATAGCCATAGGCACAACCAGCTACGACACAATACAGATGGATGGACCAGTTTAACCCAGGGAGTATAGCACCGATGGCGATTACCGGCAACAGTTTCACACATGCCTTGCTCCATATCTGCCAGTGCTTGCGGCCGTTGCGCTGTTCTTCCCTGCCCCATCTTCCCCACAGTATGCCGACAATAGCCATAAGCACACCGGAAAAACCTACCGTCATGGTGGTAGGGTCTGCCGGTCTTCCGCACAGCTCCCACAAGCCATGAAGTACCGGTGCCCATGAGCATAGTACAGCAATAGCCACCGACGGCACTATCCACAGCTTACGCCCAGGTATCAGCCACAGCACAAAGAGGTTGCCAGCCAAGTGCCAAAAGTTTGCATGGCACAACAGGTATAGCAGATGGTTCTCTACCGGTGCGGTGGCATTATATCCTATTACCGGCATCAACAGCCAACAGGTCGTCAATACCAGCGTGACAATGGTTTTTTCTATCTTTATTCGCGACATACTCTCTTCTTTTTGTGTCTTCGGCACTCAAACCATATCTGTTCCATGCGCTTTGCGCTGATATAGAACCGTGGTGCTGGCTGCTGCACGGCCTGTTGTACGATATAGTACAGGCGACGGCCCCAAAACTTTTCTTCCTGTGACATGCGTAACACGATGTCAAACAGCGCTTCATACTGCGCTCGGGCTAACGGTGACATCTTTTCCAGCTCGCTACGGTCTCCACGCATCATTGGTGATATACGCTGGTGTGCCCATCGTGCATCAACATAGAACCGTGGCGCTCTGTGCTCTACCGTCATCCGGTAAGCATCCTTCTGTGTCTTACAGTCACAGGTAGATACGACTTCCCGATACACTCGCATCAGGTCGTCTTTCATCGTTTGCTTGAAATAGGTGCACTGCTTCATGGGCTTAACGTAACCGGTTTGTCCTACGTTCCTGTACCTCCAGCACCATGCCGCTATAACGGTCGGTGGCTTTCATATTCGTAAAGTTCAGCGTAAACTGGTAGTAGCGCCAGGGCGTGCCCTTCAGTGACGTTATCTGCCGCCAGTTCTGCAGATCGTTAGAGCCTTTAATGGTCATACTCAACAGTCCGGCCATCTGCTTGACATGCCTCAGCTGCATTATGCTCTTTAGTGCCAACCCATTCTCAAACTTGATAGGTCGTGTGACAAGCTTACCAGAGTAATCTTTTGTGTCATTGTTAATGTTCTCACGCTGTAGCAAGGAGTAGATAGTTGGACCAATCTGCACTAAATAGTCCGGATAGCTGTTTACAAAGCTAACACCATTGATGGTGTCACTTATCGCTTGTGACCGATGACCTGTATCGCTTTCTTCATCGTCAAAAATGATTACTCGGCTGGCTGACCGTGCTTCGCTGTCTTCTGCGCTAAGCTCATAATGATGGAACGTTCCTGCCTTAATGGCGTATATCCATAAAGTATCGCTGTCATCACGACCTATCCATAGCAAGGAGTCACGATAATCGTAGGCTATCTTAGCTTCTTTCAAAAAGTCATACAAGCTCAGCTGACTGGCTAACGTCTTTCCGTTAAGCTGCTCAGAGACACATCTTACGTTTGGTCCGTCAATGACCATCAAGCCCTTTTCGCTGGAGAAGAATATTGGGCCATCTGTTTGTGTAATACTCTTGACATTGTTGCATACCTCACGGCTCATGGGTGTCAACGATGTAAACAGTCCTGTGGCACCTGTGTTTGCGGCCCATATACCATCTGTTGCAAAGATAACAAGCGGGTATTGTCCAAACTGGCCTTGCGAGAGTGCTTGCGTCATGCTTGACACGGCCATAATATCACCATTGCCAACTGTAACATTACCTTCTGCTTTAAAGACAAGTGGGTTGTTTACCTCTGAGACATAGATTTGGTTGGGAAGAGACTCATATTCCATCACTGTTGCCGGTTGTGGCTTTTGCGGGTCTGCAGGCGTTGGCACTTCGGGAGTAGTAGGATAAGCACTGACAAGATAATAAGCACCGTTAAGTTTTTCGTGTTTATGCAGTTCAACTTCCTTGTAAAAAAGCCAACTGTCACCGTGCTTGTAAAAGAACATGGCTTTTTTAGCACGGTGGTCAGGGTAGAAGAAATATGTTCCTATCACCTCTCTGGTCTTGAACTCACGATAAACGACAGACATTCCGGACGAAGTTTCTACATATACATATACTCTCCAAGTATATCGAGTAGAAGTATAGTTGTAGTCCATAAACTTGTCAAAGCCCTCAAAGACACCTCTTTGCACATTGCCGAGAATAATACGTGAATTATATACAAAAGAAGTCTTTGCACTTATCGGGCAATGGCCAAAATAATCATCGGGAAGCGTTTCCTGTTCCAACAGGTTTTCCACAACATGTTCTTCGATAACAAGATTTGAACCGTTGATCTCGCTGCGAGTCTTGCCAAGACTACACAGCTTATAGAAGACTCCTGTTCCTGCTCGGCGTATATCGTCCATTACAGCTGTTTGGGTACGCTCTGCAAAAACGTATGCCCCATAACTTGCACCGGATTCTGTAAACGTATCTTTATTGTAGTTGCCAAGGTTCATTCCTTCAAATTCTGTATATGTTTTATAACCGACGTCTCCATCTTCAACATTAAGGACTTGGTCGACGGTCATATCATAAATGTTTATTCCGTCCGAAACAAAGACAACAACTTCGTCTACAATATCTTCAAGTTCTGAATAGTCAAAATGACTTCCGCCAATCAAACCAAGATAAAAGCCGCGCATGCCTATACTAAGGTAATCTCCGTCACCAGCAGATATTACTGTATGTTGGTTTTTCCATGCAGTCATAAACAAAATTGGCTGAGAGATACATGTATAGGTGCCGTCATACAATTTGACTGCGTATCGAAGGAAAAACGGACGGTAGAAATTGTTATCCTTCTTTATCCTTGACGTAATATTTCCATAGCACCCTTTAACTGCGTCATTCCATTCACCTATTTTTTGTATATAGTGTACATTGTCGTAGAATTTTATTATTTCATCAACAAGTACAGTAGTATGATACGAGCCACCCCTCATGCAATAGAAATCCAAAACCGGAGGCGTAATGTTTGAAAGAGCAAAATAGTCGTTGTCGTCTGATCTCCATATATACTTGCTCAATCCGTTTGTGGCGTTAACTACCAGCGTTTTTCCTATGGACGATATTTGCAGCACTTCGTTTCCGGATTCCACTTCTATGATAGTTTTACGCTCGGAATTATCTTCTGTGCGCCAATAAAGTTTTCCGTTTCCTCCAAGAACGGCATGATAGAATATATAAAGGTCTTTATATACCAAATGGTGGATATACATAAGAGTGTCGCCTAAATCTTCATCTGAAAGCTCTATGATTTTCTTAGGCTGTTGTATCGGCTTGTGTTCTCCTTCCGAATACACCATACCAAGGCTTTCTTCCAGGGCATTATCGTCACAAATAGTGTCTGATGGTACATTAGTAATACCCAAGTTAAAGGTAAGTTGCTGTTCTTTGTTCATGTTTTACTTCGTTTTGCGGCAAAAATACGGAGAAAAACAAGCGTTATCTGTTAAATAAACATAAAATTGGCGACTACCCATCACAGGCGGCCGCCAACCTAATCTAACTAAACAAAATACTAAAACATTTATTATAGACCTTCTATTGTCTTCAGCATGGCGTTCCTGCTGTTGCCTATTATCTTCATAATAGCTGCGTCACTACCCTTGCCTAACAGCTTCTTGTTGGTGCTGACGGCACGACTCAGACGGTCGAGCGTGCTATAGGCAAGTATCTGTTTGGAGTTAGCCTTGTAGTATTCGGCTGCTTCCTCATTCTTGCCCTGCTTCATCAGCTCCTTATAGTGGTTGCTGTATACGGCAAGCTGTGACTTTACTTTCTTAATGCGTGCATCATTCTTGATGTCTTCTGCTGTAGCCAGTTCAAGGTAGCGGCCACTGCCTGCGCTCTCTCCCTGGTTGTCAACATACTGCATAGCTTTCTGCACGTCCTTGTCACGGGTGTTTACCTTGCCACCGCCCTTGTTCGTCAGGCGCTCGATACGTCTCTGCAACTTCTTACGCTCTGCTATATTCATTGACTTGTCCCACTGCTGCATAGCTGCTTCCAGCGGGTCTACACCGGCATCAATAGCGTTAACCTCTTCCAGCATCTGTGTCTTCCACTCGGTAATACTGAGCTTAATCTGCTTCTTGGTCTCTTTGTCGGTGGCAGACTTCTCGCCCTTGCGCAAGGCATCAATGATACCTTTGTAGTGATGTACGACCTCTGCACGCTTGGCATCGGTGCTCTCCATCAGCTCGTCAAGGGCTTCTTTGGCATCCTCGTCGCCTTCTGCTGCACGCTGGCGCTTCTTGCGGATATTGTGCATGGTCTCTTCCGTCTCGTCTACCAACTTCCAGTAATCTTCGCCCAACACACCGGCATCCTCACGTTCTATAGGTCTGTTCACAAAGCGGTTGACAACAGGTGTCTGATAAACTTTTGGTATCTCACCCTGTGCGGCTGTGGTTACCACGTCAAAGCTCTTTGATATGGTGTTGTACATACCGCCAAAGTAGCCTTGCAGCAGATGGTTCCATACGGCAGGATTGTTGATATATGCACCGGCCTTGCTACGCTCCAGCCATCCACGGCTGTCTTGATCGCCACCGGTGGCATAATTGATACCCTCACTAATCTTCGTCATCCACTTAGGCGTGCTGATATATGCCTTGGTATACATCGGCTCATATTTGTTGCCCTGGTTCTCACGCCAAATGGGCTTTCCTGTAAAGTCGGTATTGAAAGACAGCTGTGCCAGCGGTTGTGCGCCTGTCGGTGTAAAGTCTATCAGTAGGTTGCCACCGTTGCCGGTCGGATTGATGGGAACAAGGTCGGCAAAGCTCTCTACAATCTCCATACCCATATTGCTGTTAGGATGGTCGTAGCATACAGAGCTTACCATCTCACCGACACCGTAGAACACACGGAACTCCTGCGCCAGCGGTATGGTAATGTAGTTCTTTGTGCCAGGCACCCAGAAGACAAGGTTGTTCTTGCGAACCCAAGGTGGCAGGTTCCAGTAGCTATCCTTGTCGTCATCGTCGCCCCACATATTCTGCATCCATGCGTTAAGGACCGGTATCAGTGCACCAACGGTGACAAAGCCTAACGTTACGGCACCAAGTTTCAACGGGTGCTGCTTGCCCATCTGGTACATGTTGGCAAGCGCCTGTATTGCCGGATTGACAAAGATAAACAGGTCACGTATTTCTGCGTTGCCCTTGTCACCTGTACCCTTACGGTTGAAGTTCAGCGTTACGTCTTTGGCATCGGCAATAGCCTGCTCTAAGGTCTTACCCATCTGTCTACTGGTCATATACACGGCGAAACGTGTGGCATCCTCAGCACAGCGGTTATAGAACTCAAAGGTGTCACCAATCAGGCGTAAAGCCTTGCTGATAGATGCTTCCTTTACTTTGGCCTTGCTACCAAACAGGGTGCTGCCGTTCATCTGACTGATCTCGTCCAGCATCTTCTCTTTGAAGCTGTCGATACTGAGCATGTTGACAAAACCTGTCTCACCGCCTTCGTTCATAAACTCTTTGAACAGACGTTCGGTCTCGTTACGGTCGTCGAGCTTGCCATCCTGCCACTTCTTCATCAGCTTAGGCATGAGTCCGGTAATACCACGTCCCTTGCCTACCAGTCCTTTCAGTCCCATGCTGGCCACATCACCGGTGGCCACTCTCGGAGTAAGCACTTTGGCAACATTAGCCATAAAGCGTGCGTTGTATTCCGGTCCTTCGTTGACAGCAACACTGGCACCGGCCATATTCATATCTCGGCTAAGGTTACTGATGACAAAGGCGGGGTTCTTGGACGTAAAGAACATTGCCATGTTACGGTTGAGCTTTGTCAGCTGACGGCCTATAAAAGTGTCCGATATGCGGCTGACTGCTCTTGCCGTGCTTCCGTTAAGGGCTTGGGCTGCCTTGGGGTTGCCATTGATATACAGCTCATAGGTGTGGCCACCACGCTGCACCTCTATGACATGCTCTGCCTTTTGTCCCTTGGTAGCATGTACGTCGAGACGCAAGCGGCCGGTTACCGGCATTGCCAGTCCCTCACGCTGCTTCTGTTGCATCTCTTCGTTGAAGTCGTTGACAATCTGTGCTATCTCGTCGGCATCTTTTCCTGCCGTGTCTGCTGTGCGCAATATCCACATCGGACTGTCTTCCGTTCCTATGTTCTCATACCACGACTGACTGATGCTTACCAAGTTGGTAGGATTGTTCATTACGTAGTTCAAGAAATGTTGCTTAAGCTGGTTACGGTGTCCGGAAAGGATGGTACTTACGGCGATATTACCGATATATGCCAGTGGATTCTCGGCCTTGCTGGTACGTCCCCAGGCTTTCTTGACAGCTGGTGAGAAAACATTGTCCTTACCCATGTATTCGTACACGTCACTGGCCTTGTCTTCATCCCATCCACGCAAGGGAATATAATAATCGAACATCGTGCGTACACGGTCATATACGCTACGACTCATCAGTCCGCTTTCATAGCTGAACTTCAACGTCTCTTTAGTAGACTCGTTGACGGCATCCCACAAGCCATTGACGGACTCCTTATTGTCCTGCTCGGCAGAGAAAACAGCGTCCTCAGCATACTGGCGTGCCATTTCATAAGCCTTATTCATCAGGTCGTTGTATTCGTGATAGCGTGCTGCCCTTTCTTTGGGGTCAACGGCTGCCTGTGCCTCTCTCTTCACGTCCTGTGCCATATCGTACCAGTCCTTTGCAAAGGTCTCAGTGAGTCCGGAATAGTCATGGGCGTATTTATTATATGTATTAAGACGGCTGCGGATAAGCGCTTCCATACGTCGCAGACACTCGGTATAGTCTATAGTACCGTTGGCATAGTCTTCCTTGGCACGGCTCCATGCCAAGGTATTACGCACCTCGTCCATCACGTCATCAATACCTTCACGCTCTTTCTTTGCCAGCGCTTCCATCTGCTTCTTATATTCCTTCTCGTCGATGCGGTTGTGAGCATAGTCCTGTTTGATTTGCTTACGCTCTGCCTCAACAATGGCCTCTAACTTGTCTTTGGCGGCTGTACGGAAAGCAAAGTATACGTTACGCTCCAGTCCGGACTTGGCCACAAGGTAGTCAAGGCCCTGTTCCATCGTGTACGCCTTACCCTTGCAGAAGTCATGGAAAGCCTTTAGCATTGGCCGGTAGAAATTCCAGATGTATTTCTCTGCCATGTTCTTTGCACGGCCGTGCATGCGATTCTCAAAGTGGTAAGCATCTTCGGCTCCTGTGGCCACTTTGCCGGTCTGCTTGGCAATGGCATCCTGTATGGCTTTAAGGCTTACCATAGAGTCCTGCCAGGCTTCCTGATATTTCAGCGACTCCTTGGCTACGGCACGCTCATAGACACCTTTAGCAATATCTATCCAGTCTTCATCAGCGCTGTACAACAGACCCATGTCGTCTGCTTCTTTCATGGCCTGTATCTCTTCGTTGAGCTGCTTTACCACGTCATCCGTCACAATGTCACCATCCTGTATCTGCTGTGGCTCACGGCCTGCCTTGCGGACAAGCTCGTCGACTTCTGCCCTTGTAAGGATGCGTTTCACGCGCATGGCTCCCGTAATGATCCATTCGTCGGTGTTGGGATTGGGATTGGTGCGATACTTATAGCTGCCATCCTCGGGAACATGCTTCAAGCCAGCCAGTGCGTGCTGGTACTTGCCATTGGCATTGATGCCTGCATCATGTGCTTCCTGCTGGTAGTCTACATCGTCTGCATACTCTACCTCTGCCCATACAAAGTTGTTGGGGAATAAGGTCTTGTTGCCGTTGGCATCCTTGCGGCCAAACTGTAAGGCGTAAGGAATAGTGCCAAGATGCCAGCCTGGACGGTATGCCAGCTGTCCACTGCCGCCTTGTGTGCCTTTGCCGCCAGCCTTAACCTGCGGACGCCCTGTCTTGCTCTCACCGATGACAGGTGCTGCATCAGCATCCAGCCATACACCTACAGGCGTACCTTCACCTCCTGGGTTGGCTACCATCGGGGGATATAGCTCACCGTCTTTCAGCACAAACACCTTATAACCTGTGCCGGTCTTCTTGGGTGCTTCCTTGGTGCGGATGGAAAATAGCTCTTTCTCGTTATCCTCAATAACAAACGAGCCTGTTCTCTCCTTCTTGTCATCGTCAGCCAGTGATACGTAACAGTCAATGACGTGTCGATGGAAATCCTTGTCGACAACAATGTTTGCACCGTGGAAGTCTTTGTAGATGACGCCATCCTTCATGTGGAAGAGGTTGCCGTCTGGGTCAATATGACGCACAAGACCAAGCTCTTCTTCCATGAAGACGTCAATATAGTTATTTATTTTGATGAGGGGTTCGTCATCAAACATGTCGTCGACAGTGATACCGTCTACATAGTCTTGCTCCAGTACAATTCTTAGCTTACCGTTTTTGTCGGTCGAATAGCCTATGACTGTCATAGGAACAAAGCCTGCAGCATTGTGAAGGGCAATACTGTCCAAATTCTTTAGCAACGGGTTCTGCCAATAAACCCATGATTCCATGAACTTGACAACTTTCTTGCCGTCTGGAGTTCTATAGACACGGCTCTGTGCGCCGGAGTGCCAAACGTCTTTATCGGGTGATGATTCTCTTACCTCTTCTTCGGAGATGTAGTGCCCTGTGGCTTTTGCCCATTCGATGATGGCATGTTGGTAATCGGTCGGAGTATTCTGCCCTGCAGGTGTGGGTCTTCCTTCCAACGGGGGTATACCCGACACCACGCTTCCCAGTGTTTCATCTGACTGTGAAGATAGTCCAAGTTGCCATCCGCCAATGATTCGACCAGCAAGTGATGCATCGTTTTCTCGTTCACTCCCCAGGTCTTTCCCCATTCGTACAATTCTTGCAGCTCCTGTTCTGATACGTCTGACAAGCTCATTGATTGCTTCGTTTCTTCCATAATCATCTTTTTGTGACAAAGATAACAATATTTCCTGAGACGTCATGCTATCAAAGTCTTTATTTAACATTTCTTCGTTGTTTGGCTCTGCCTCAGCGGCTATGCGGCTGGCATCAACTTTACCAGTCCACTGTATTCTCTCTCGTTCTCTGTATGGACCAACACGCAGGCGACTTTGCATCTGTACTTCACGGGCTTTGTCAAAGATATTCCTGCGCTTGTTGGGATGCAACAGATTATCATAACTGCGCCACAGAATATAGCGTAGCTCGTTGTCCGACAGCTCTTGCATGCGTACGCCTACCTTGGTAAGCATGTCAAGGAAGAACTGCTTAATCTTATTCCACCATCCTTGGCTGTAGGCATTATCGAAGTCGGTACGTTCTGCAAGCTTGGCAAGGTATTCCTCGGTAGCCTCATGGCGTCCCCACTTGTTACGCTTCATGGCTGCATCAATGCGTGCCTTGATGACTGGCGATACATTGTTGTATACATTGTCCAGGAATGTGTCGAAGTGTACACCAAACATCTTACGCAGTCCGGCATGCGCTACACCCTCATGCAACAGTGTGTTGATAAGGTCTTCCTGGTTGCGGTGGTTGGGAAGTACCAGCACAATCTTTCCGGTCTTTGGGTCAAACCATCCACGGCTACGAGCTTTCTTACCCTGTAGGCCGTCGGTACTTGTCAGCACCTCAACATTGAGGTGCAGCATATCTGCAAGGCTGTTGACGGCATCAATACTCCTCTTGGTCTTTCTGTCGATATAGCTCTTGGCACCAGCATCTTTCATATTGCTTGCTGTGCGCTCACTCTGTAGCACGTTTGACCACTTCTCCAGTCGTACGTTACCATCCTCAATGGTAGCATAGTATGCTGGGTACTGGCGACGGATGGCATCTAACAGCTCGGGAAGGCTGCCGTACTCGTCGGGCATCAGGTCGGTGCTGTAGCTGCTGGTACGTCTTACCACGTCGGTATCAGAATAGCTGTGCGACACATGGATGGGGAACGTGTCACCATCGGCAAACTGCTCCATGTCTCTGAACAGTGGCTGACCGTGCATCACACTCTCCTTCATTTCCGGTGTGATGTCTACAGACCACATGGCAGGTGCCTCAACGTTTGGAAGCTCTATCTTACTGACCTTTGCACCCCATTTTCTGCCGTACTTCTCCATAAAGCGCGGTAACATTTGGTCGTAGAAGCCTTTCATGCCCTCGCCACCAAAACGAAGATTGTCACCTGAATATTCAACAGCACCTTCTTTTCCTCGCTTTGTCTGTGAAAGAATTTTTATAGCTAATTCTTTACCAACGACATCAGACAAATTCTTAGCATCGTCTACAAATCCCCTATCTCCAGCGATTCTTGTTATGTTGCCATTTTCGTCATGATATAATGAGATGTATTTTCCACTATTTAGATTGATAATAGTATTTCTTGTTCCATCTGGATATATACCAGACTGTATCCTTTTAACAACCTGACCGATGTTGTACCGCTCTGCCTGCTGTGCGCCTGTAGTCCATGCTATCTTATCATAGCCGTTTTCGGCTGCATATCTTAGCATGCGCTTCATTGCCAGCTCATGCCAGTTCTTTTCAAACGGTGCTTCTGGAACACCTTTAGGGGAGAGATGGTCCATAGCTGTCAAAGCCTCTTGTTCAGTAGGCCTTGCACTGGTCATGTGAGTGCCATTGTTATTCATGGCAGAATAACTAACAGGCTCATCTTCGTATTCATAGCGGATCATAGTACCTATCTTATTTCCGTTAGGTGCTATAATATCTGCTTCAAACTCTGTTTCTTCATCTGTTGGCTTATACTCGCCAATGGTAGCTTTAGTAAATACAGGAACACCGTAGCCCATTTCTCTACCGTCCTGATGACGCTTAGACTGTATCTCGTCAATAACCAATACACGCTGTTCGCCTTCATCCTCAATAAAGGCGTAACGCATCAGCTTATCTTCAATCAGCTTTTCTTCGTCGGTCATCTTTTCACGCAGAGCATAGCCCATAGCGCCATTGTACTTCTTTTGCATGGCCAGTACAAAACTGTCGTGAGTCTTGTAGCCTGTCGTGCCATCTGGTTTGATGGTAGTTTCACCAAAGCGTACCCATGCAACAGCACGACCATTACCGGCATCACCAAAATGTATCTCGTCGTTTTGGTTGTACGGCTCAATGGTAGGAACTATCAAAGCTATCTCCTGCTTGTTCTCCAGTCCTGTTGTCGTGTACTGTAGACGAGTGTCTTCTATCACCTTGACATTGCTGGCAAAGTATTCCTCCAGCTGCTTGACTGCTTTCGGCTCGTCGTAGTCATAGTCAACATACACTGTGCCATCGTCGAAGTGTTGCAGATAAGTACCTTTTCCAAAGCCTGGGTATCTATCGTCAAGGTCGTTCATGGCCTTGCGCTCTGCAAGGTATGTGCCGTCGCCAGCATCCATATACTTCTTACGCAGGGAATAGAACTCTTCATTTAGCAAGTCCAGCGGTGAACGACCATAGTGGACGTCCAGCACCTCTATCTCATGTAAGAGTATGTAGTTGATGACCTCCTGCTTAGTCAGCGACTTCTTGTCCTGTGACTTCAACCAGTCAGACAGTCCTAACCACTTGTCTTCGCCGGCTTTCAGTCCACCATTCTTGTCAATCATAGCAAGCCACTGCTGCGGTGTGGCCTTTTCCTGTCGGATATTCTCAACAGCTCGCATAGCGTTACTGTAGAAGATGGCATCGTCCCAGTCTTCATCAGCGCTGTAACGTACCTCATCATCCTCTGTGTCAGCGGCTTTCTTAAGATCGAATCCATCCTTGGTATCCTGCTGTTGTGCCTTGTACTTGGCTTCTTTCTCTTCCAGCTCCTTCTTCATCAGCGCTGTGTATTCCTCTACACGCTCCTTGGCTTCTGCCATCTCCTTAATGTACTGGAACGGCTGGCCCTCACGTTGCTTAAGCTGTTCTGTAGACTCGTTGGCACGCTGGATGGAAAGCTTAGCGTTACTGATGACGTCCTCATAGCCCTTTCCGGAAATGACAGTCTGCATGATGTCGTCAAGGATTTCACGAACACTCCTGGTTGTACCTATTCCACCAGTACCATCGTCCAGTCTTAAATCACCACTGCTAAAGTGCAAACGTTTATGGATGGTGGTACGCATCTGACCACGATCCCAGTCAGAAGTACGGAAAATGTCTGCCTCTAACTTGACAGGATGACCGTCAAGCTCTATAGTATACGGTATGGTCTCGTCGTTGTATATCTCATTCTCTCTGAGATTCTTGACGGTGGCGTTTACAGGGTCGTTAATCTTCTCCTTGATAACCTCGTCAAGCTTTTTGCCGGCATCTTCCTTGGTCATATCGACCTTGGTGTTACCGACGGTGATAACCTTTACCTTACCATCAGGAAACATGCCACGTATGAAGTCCAGCTGCTCTTGGGTTTCAGCAATCTTCTTCTCACGGTCACGTACCCAACCCTCGTTGGCACGAAGCTGTGCAGATACATATATCTGGTCGGCTTCCCATGCGTTATACTTGCCCTGCAGCTTTCTCAGCTCTCGCTCTGCCTGGTTTTTCTTCATGGCAAACTGCGAACCGGAAAGAACGGCCACGGGATTGTCAAACAGTCCTTCCTCTTCTTCCTCAATGGTACGGTCTGTTTGGTTGTTGGCCAAAGCTTCCTTACCTTTCATAATAGAGTCAATGAAGCCGGACTTTGTCTTTAGGCGCTGGTAGGCTGTCACATCGAGAGAGTCCTCTACGCCAAAGCGGAGTATGCGGATAGGCAGACCCCAGTCTTTGTGCAGGTTGCCCTGTCTCTCGATACGTCCGTTACGCTGTGTGTAGTCCATAGGGCGGTCGGGCGCATCCATGTGTATCAGACAGTGCAGGCGCTCTTGAATGTTCACACCGGTTCCCAAGGTCTGCGTGCTACCCATAATAACACGTACCTCTCCCTTGTTGACGGCATCGAATATCTTCTGCTTGGCACTGATACTCATGCTGCTCTTGATGATGGCTATCTGCTTTTCGGGAACGCCCTCCGCAACCAGCTTAGCCTTCATGTCGTCAAAGATGTTGAACTCAACGACACCACCATTGCCTAAACGGTTCTGATTGTCACAGAATACGGCAACAGTACCGTTGTACTTCTTGGTGCTCTTTAGGTCTGCCAGTATCTCCTTGACTGCGGCATTGGTCTTGCTCAGCGGCTCGTCAGCTGCATCGGGGTTCACCAGTCGTGGGTCAATGGCTGCACGCTTGGCAATACCGTACATAGTCAAAGGTATGCTGCTGTTCTCTCTCTTCTCCTTGCCGGTCATGTTCTCAAAGCGTTCAAGCTCTGCACGCACGGCGGTCATAATGTTCACAAGACTGGGCGACTGCGGCAAGAATACGTCCTGGTCTTTGCCTTTCTCCTTCTCGGGCACCTTGGCCTTGACCTCTCCGACCTCTTCTGTACGTACAATGTCTGCAACCTGCATCCATATACGCATCAGCTCCGGACGGTTGACGTATGCGGCAAAACGTGTCACCTCATTAAACTTACCGTTGGTCTTGAACTCCAGCATTTGGTTGATGCTACCAAAGTTATGCACAAAGTCGTCGAAGTAATAGATGTCGTTCTCCTTCATCACGTCTGCTGGCATCAGATACTTCATAAACGTCCAGATCTCTGCGGCTGTATTGCTGATGGGCGTACCGGTAGCAAAGACAACATTCTTCCAGCCAGCCTTTTCAAAGACGGCACGGGTCTTGTTGTACAGTCCTGCGCACTTCTTGGAGAAGCTGGGGTCTACACCTTTCACGCTACGGCCTAACGAGGTTTCAAAGCCAAGGTGCTTATATCCGTGTGCCTCATCAACCAACAGGGCATCCACACCAAGGTCATCAAAGAACTGCACATCGTCGGTTGCTCTGTCGAGCTTTTCCTGTGCCTTGGTCTCTGCCTTGTCTATCTGTGCGGCCTCACGTTTGGCATCCTTCTTGCGCTTTCCACCGTTTGACGGGTCGCTGTCAAGGTACTTGTCGCCATACTCCTGCTGTTTCTTCATCAGGTCACGCTCCAGCCTTTCCAGCTCCTTACGGTCTACCTTGGCCTGCTTAGCCATTTCGATAAGGTGCTTCTTCTCGTCTATCTGTTCCTGTATGAACTGCAGTTCACGCTCGGGAGAGTCCGGAATACGGTCAAGGGTAGACTGTGGGATAATAATCATATCCCAGTCGTTGAACTTTATCTTTGCATAGAAAGCACGGCGGCCCTCTGCGTCACGGTCTTGCTCAGAGAGTGACAGTACCCTGGCATTGGGGTACAACAGCTTGGCATCAGCGGTCATCTGTGCTACGGTAGCGTTCTGTACCACAATCATCGGCTTCTTGGCTGTTCCCAGTCTGCGCATCTCCATAGCGGTGGTAATAAGGGTAAAGCTCTTACCGGTTCCTACCTCATGGGCCAGCATTGTCGGTGATGTTACACCACGCATCACGCCACGCTTCTGATGGTCGTACAGGCTGATGATGGTATTGGCACCGTCGAACTTCTCCGGCAGCATCTCGTCATCAACACGCATGGGCACCAAAGCGTTGAACTTGTCATTGTATATCTTCTCAATACGACGTGCCAGCTCTGTGTCGTCCTGTACACGCTTACGTATATACTGCTTAAACTCGTCCTTAATCTCGTCGATACGAACGTTACAAGCTGATGTGGCTTCCTGGTCTACGACGGTATGTGTGGTCTTGTTGCTTCCATATCCTTCTGTTTCTTGTCTTGCAACCTTGTACGGACGGTTGTTAAGAGCTGACAGAAGAAGGTCGCTACCAAGAATATGTGTATGGAACTTTTCGCTGTACACGCCTTTGGCCTTGTTAGACTCACTGCGCTTGGCGGTCCATTCGTTGACCACCATTGACCAGCGGCCTTGCAGGTGGTTAAGAGTCACATTGTCAAGTCCGAGTGATTCCTTGATAAAGTCGATATACAGCTCGTTAGGTATCCATGAGCTACCAAGGGAGAAGTCGATAAGGTGTGCAGGAATATCCATAGGCACTACCTTACGCAACTCTTCCACGTTGGTATTGTATCTGCCATCGGTGTTATAACTCTCTGCGATTGCCAGCTTTTCACGGACGTTTCCACTAAGATACTGGTGGCGTACCTCCAGCTGTCCTGTGCTGGGGTTCTCAAAGCCAAGACGGCTGACAAGAACACCCTTGCGCACATCATCTGCCGTCCAGTGGTCACCGTTGGGCGGTGCAGCCACCTCACTGAGCTTGGCGGCTATCCATTCCAAATCAATGCCGTTAGTACGGAAGATGCTTGCGATAACGGCATCCTTTACGGTTTGTGGTTTCGGCTCTGTCTTGAAACCAAGTACACGACGGCTGAATAGCGGTGACTTCTTGCTGGTAACGGTAACCTTGCCCTTCATATCCTTGGTCTCGCTGTAGTTAGCCAGTGCCATGAACGACGGGAAATCAATATCGTTACGCAGGAAAGAGATTGCGGTATTCTTATAAGGTATACCGTAACGCTTTACAAACTGGTCATACGCCTTGTTGAGTGCGTCGAGCTTAGGCTGTAAGGCTGCGTCATCCGGATCGTTGAGCTGTTGCTGTAGCACCTCGTCTACTGCGGCTTGCACAGATTGATAGTCCTTGAAGCACTGTTGTTTTGTCTGTCCCTTGACCTTGTTGTCGTTGACACCAAGGGGAACGGCCTCACCATAGCGAGAAATACACAGACGGCCGTTGTCATCAACAAGCATACGTCCTTCCTTGACGGCTGTCAGCTGGTTAGGTACTGCCACGGCTTTTTCCACAGGTGCAGCAACAGTCTCTGCGGTCTTCTCCATGGACTTCACAAAGTCTGCCATCATCTTCTCCTGACTCTTTCCCTCTACAGGGTACAGGCCATAGCTTCCTGGACGGAAGGTGTCGCCTTTCTCATAACCAAAGAACATCTCACCGGCCATCATTTCCGGATGCTCCTTGAAGTAGTCGTTGACAACCATTGATACCTGATGCTCGTTGCGGTACTTGTCTTCGTAGTTGCCGATGCGTAATGGTGTGGCCTTGCTCACATCAATGGCTGATGAAGAGCGCTGGCCGTTCACACGCTTACGTACCACAATAATGTCTGATGTCACAGAAGTACCGCCAAAGGTCTCATTGTTCAGACGGAAAGCACCTACCACGTCGGCCTGTCCCTCGTCGGTTATCCACTCTCTGAGCTTGGTGCTCTTGTCCAGCGTGCCACTTGACGTGATGAACAAGCCTATACCACCCTCACGGAGTTTGCGGATGTTCTTAGCGATACAGAAGTCATGGATATTTGTAAACTTCCTGCTTAGGTCCTTGTCTACCTTGTCAAAGACGTGCAGGCCGGTAACGAATGGTACGTTAGTGACGGCAAGGTCTACGCTACCGTTACGGATGACGGTATCTTGAAAGCCTTGAATATGCACCTTGGCATCGGGATAGAGAAGCTTAAGGATATTACCGGAAATGGCATCAATCTCTACGGCCTCAATGTCACTGCGTCTGCTGATGTCTCTTGGCATCTGACCGATGATGTTACCGATACCGGCACTACCTTCAAGCACATTGCCACCCTTAAAACCCATAGCCTTGGCAATGTCCCACAAAGTATCAATGACGGTTGCTGGCGTATAGTACGCACTGTTGATACTCATAACGGCATCGTTGTACTCTTCATCATCCAACAGGTCTCGCAGTATCTTGTTCTCTGCCGTAGACTCGTCGTTGAAGTACGTACCCATGCCACCCCATCCGGAATACTGGCGTAACACTTCCATTTGGTCTTTGGTAGGTGCTTCTATACCATCATCCATCAGGGCACGCATCATCTTGATGGCTTCAACGTTGGCGTTGAAACGTGCCTTGACAGAGGTAGGTGCATAGTCCTTACCTCTTTCTCCCTGGTTGTTACGCTTGTTCTTGTGAAGCTCCTGCTTAGGCTTTGCAGGTGCCGGTGTTGTTACGGTACTTGCAGATCCAGGACGCTCAACCCTATTCGGTTCAGTGCCTCGTCCTTCTCCAGCTCTGTCAGCTGTTCCACTGGCTTGCCCAGTTCCTTCGCTAACTGGCGAAGACTTTGCTGATAGCGTTCGTTGGTTTTCATTGTTCTGCTTTTTTATTACGTCTGATAATGGCGTTCCGCTTTCAGAGTTCCAAATCTCCTTGGGCTTCTCGCCAAATGCTACATCGTTTGACTTCCATTCTGCATAGGAGAATATCCGTTCTCCTTCAGCCACTTCTTTTCCGGTTCCTCGAAGTCCTCCCAGGCTTCCCGAGTCGTGCACCACTGGAGAAACGCTTTGACTTGTTCTTTCTCCTGAAGATGTGTTTCCTCCTTGCTTGCTCCGTTCTCCACCCAATAGTACCATGTCCAGTACAGGGCTTTCGGAAGGTCTTTCAGCATTATCTCTTTCATCATAAAAATCACCTATTTTCTTCTCTGCAAAGTTACAAAAAGTTTTGTAATCTTTGTCATTTATTCGTGTTAAATAAACTAAAGAAAGGTATCTTCCTTCTTCAGCAAAACGAGATGCTGCTCGCATGATGCTGGTTGACTCTAAAACATCATTGAAATAGAGTTGAACCGTATAGCCTTTCTCTATCAAACGGGGTACTGCAAGCTTTTTGACAACACTTTCACCACCAATTCGTGGAATGATAATATTGTCACCGGCTTCTACTGCCATATCCAGTGCCATATCGGCAACCTTGGCACTTGCGTCGTGGACATAGCCTGCACCGTTGCCGCCGTCAAAACCTTCAAGCCATGGTTTTACGGTGTCACTGTCAATGATACGTGCGCCAAAGTCGTGTGACAGCTGTTCTGCAAACACGCTTGACTTACCACCTGCAGGTTTACCAATAATGATAAGGGCTGTGTGTTCCTGCTTGACAGGACCACTAAAATCTTTCTTAACCTTCTTACCGTCCTTATACACCTGACTGCCGTGCTCTGCGTCTAACAGATGCTGTGCATGCTGTCGCATCTCGTCCTCACTAATAGTAAGACTGCCTTTAGACTCTACATTGTTGATGTTTTCCTCTGCTTCGGCTATCTCTGGTATCTGCATCAGCTCTTCCTTTGGGATGACTGCACCGTCCCATGCGGCTGCTGTGATATAGGCAAGGTTCGGGTGTGCCCACTTGGTGAAGTCTGGGAATGGCTTCCCTTTCTCGTTATTTGGGCCAACAAAGCTTGCAAAGTATGTCTTAGCTTCATCAGTGGTATACGTCTTATAGTCACTGGGGTCAAGGTTGGCTGGTCTGTTTGGATCCTGCCACCATGCGGTCTTACGCTGTGGCTTACCAGCGTTCTTGTCCTCTACCATCAACTCGCTAAACGGTACGCTCTTGCCATTGGTAAGGACTACGCTCTCGATAGTCGGCTTGCTGAACTGGGTAGCACTGACCTGCTCGCCCTTACGTGTCAAGGCAATAATACTCCATGGGCGACCTTGGTAGTACACAACAGGATTGTCGTTGTCAAAGTCTTCCGGTACGGCCTTACGCAATACAGGCTGCTTGGGCTTTACGGTTTCAGCCGGTTTATTTCCGGTTTCAGCCGGTTTATTTCCACTTTCGACGGGTTTCTTTCCCGTCTCAGCTGGTGTCTCGTCAAACATACCGGCAAACAAGTCGCCCTGTTGCAGCTTTTGGTTGACCTCTTTCTCAATCTTCTTGACCTGTTGCTTTGCCTTGGTCTTCTTAACGACCTGCTCTGCCTTGGTGATGGCGTTAGGAGTCTTGACGGCCTTGTCGAAGTTATACTCGTCGAAAGCTGCCACGTATTCCGGTGTGTCCATCAGGTCACGGTACTCTGCGGCTTCCGGCATGTTACGGACAGCCTCATAGAAAGCTTTGAGGTACGGACGGATAGCATCACCTATCTCGTCAACCATCTGTGCGGCATAGTCAGCAAACTTGGTTACGCCACGTTCAATCTTACCGACGGCATACATGGCACCCAACAGCATACGCTCAACGTCGATGCCGGCATTGGTATTGTTGAACTTCTCCAAGAGCTTCTTGCGTAGTTCTTCCATCTGGTCGTCGCTGACGATACGCTTATGCTCCTTGGGCTGTGCTGTCTTCTTCTCTTTCTTTTCCTTGGCTTCTGCACTCTTGGCCAGTACGTAGTCACGGAAAGGCTTTGTCTTGCGATGTGAGGACTCTACCCACTTCTTGAACTCTTCACGGCTGATGCCGGAAATACTGCCAAGTCCCTTCCAGCCATCCTCATAGTTGGAAAGGTATGCTTGTGTGGCTTGCATGGCATCGACAAAGCCATACATCACTTTGTGCTCGTCAAATTCTCCGGTCTTGGGGTTCACCTGGTCGATGACCCACACCTTACCACTGGCGGGGTTGTCAGACAGGAATACGTCGATGTGGTCACCGTCAACACCTTCTGTGCCCTTGATATAGCCATAGGTGTTGTGCATTTCCTGTTGCCACTCCCTGCCGTCAGCATCAGTACCACGACGGATGCTACCCTTGGGATTCTCGATGGTGATGTCATAGCCATCAACATTGATGTGGCCCTTCTGATAGTTTCCGGCTTCCTTCTGTGCCTCTGTGGGGTTGGCGTCAACTCTTGCCTCTTCCTGGGCAATCTCTTCGGGTGATGAAGTCTTGCCAATAGGCTGCTGGTCTACTGTTCCTCTTTCGGACTCTTGCTCAGATACTTCCTTGGCGGCTTCGTCCACTGAGACGCTTTCACGTATTCCTCCAGGGGTACTTGGCGGTACTTCTTCGTTCTTTTGTCCTGTTCCATATTTATTGTTTGTAAGTAACGCTGCTACTTCATCCATCTTCCTGTTAAGGTCTTTATCTCCAAAGTCGAGGTCACCTTTCAGGAAAGCGATTTTGTCATCAACAAACTGTACAAAGTAGGAAACTATTTCCTCGTTGACAGCTTCGTCGGACAGATTGTCTTCTGCACCTTTCTCACGTGCCCATTTAACAAGGTCGGGTTGTACCCTGTCAATAAGCGTTGCAGCCTCTTCAAAGTCTGCTGGCGTAAAGCCTCTGTCAGCAAGAGAGTGAACGTTTTCGTGATAGCAGATGCCTTTTATCTGTTCCTTAGTAAGTCCTGCGGCTTTTATCTTCTCGGCAAACAGGAGTATAACACCCATCAAGTCGCTTTCGTATCTTCCCATGACGCTGGGATCATTCAAGTCTTCACGGATGGGATTCAGAATATTTTGGGCGACACCGGCATTAACGTATTCCTGCAGGTCTGCTTCAGAACTGATAGCCTTGACAGGTCGTGCGTCTATTTCATTGCCAACTTCGCTAATTGCTTGCTGCAAAGTTACATCTTTTTCTGCATCACTCGGTGTTTTGTTAACATCATTTGTGATTTCCGGTTTCTTTGCCTTTTTGCCTTTGTTGACAATGTTCTGCAGGGATGGGATATACTTCTTAACCTTGCTGTCTTTCTTGCCATCATGGGCAAAGTAGTCAATAATCTGCTGTGCCCAGTATGCCTGACACTCTTTCTCAGTCTCAAAGTATCTCTCGTTGATACCGGCACATACAGGATTACCCCATCCACCAGTAGAGTGGCCACATGATATGCCACCAACCCAACCCTTATCGGTCTCGGCTGTCTCGATGGTGAAACCAACATTGATGTTGTTCTTCTCCTTATGCTCTCCGATGGTATGCGGATTGATACACACGCCATTCTCGTTAGCCTCAAAGCCGTTGATAAACTTGTTGTCGTTGCGCATGCTGGCCAAGATACCACTGCGGATATACTCTTGGTCTTCGTCATCATCCAGGTATCTGTCGAAATACACACGACCTATATATTGGTCGGCAAGCTTTTCGGGGTCGTTGCCGTCATAGTCAAACGCCCAGTCAGCAAGGTTCTCGTCATCGTTAGTGTCAAGGTCTATATCCAGTCCTTCGTCTACATAGTCACGGATAGCCTTTGCAGCAGCCCATACGTCTGTAGCGTTGGTGTTGGTGTCAAGGAAGAGGCTAAGAGCATCAACAAGGTTCTGACGGATAGCCTTAAAGCGGGGATTGTCAATCTTCGGACGTGGTATTACGCCCTCTTCCTCTACATTGGCATACTTCGCTTTCAGCTCTTCAATGTACATTGCGACAGGCTCAAAAGCTTGGTTGGCGACGGCCTGTGCCTCGTCAATTTTCTTTTGGGCTGCATCACGGACTTTCTTGTCCTTGCTCTTCAGTGCGTCCTTCTGTTGCTCAATGACCATGCCATAGTCATCATTATGGGCATCCCAGTCTTCCAACATAGCGTTGAGCTGTTCCACCTCATAGTCGCTCATGGCGTTGGCAACGGAAACGTCCTCACCTATCTGGTGAAGCATCTCCTTGATATACTCACGCTCTAAGCTTTGTGTTCTGCCAGGAACATTGTCTGCAACAGAAGTCTGCTCACCTGTAGCTCTTTGACGGCCTTGGGTAGCTGCTTCTTCATTATCTCCAGTACTAACGGCCTGACTTGCTTGCCGTACTTCTTCTTGGCTTTCTGTAGCTCCTGGTACATTTGTTCCGCTGACAGACTGTTGATCCAGTTCTCTGCTTCTTCTATACGATTCATCTGCTAAAATGTTATTGATTATTTCCTGTTCGATTGCTGTTGGTGCCTGCTGCATGTAGTCCTCAAAGGTCTCACGCTCTTCAGGTGTAAGGTGATAGGCTTCTGCCCATGCTTCCAGCTCTGCCTCAGCATCCCTGCGCTCGTTCTCCTGCATCATGGCACGGGCTTCTTCTATGCGGTGCTCTTCTGTAAGGTGACGCATACGCATGGTGTTACCCTCATTGAAAAGGCCAATGAGTGTATTACGTACATCTTGGTCGTCATACATATTCTTCATACCGTCGGGAAGGTCTTCCCATATATCATGTACGACCTGTCCGAAAGGCTTTCCACCTTTCTTACGTGTTGCTACAAGACCACCGATACGCTCTACGTCTTTCTTCTGCAGGCCAAGTTCGCTCTGCAGGCCAATAATGGTGCGGCCGCTGGCTTCGTCGGTCTCGTCTTCCCACATCATTGACTGTGGACGGATAAGTGAAGATACCCATTCCTCCAGGCTGCGAGGCTCAACATTGTTGAGGATTTCAAGGGCATCAGCATCACCGGCCATTTCTCTCTTAGCCTTGGTAAGCGGTGCATACGGCTTGTTCCACTGTGCCACCTCTTCCTCAATCTGCTTACGACGGCGTTCTGCCTGCTCGGCATCCTGTCGTTCCTTGATGGCTTTGGCTTCCTCTGCCTCACGCTGGCGCTGTTCCTCACTCTTAGCGGCTTCACGCTCTGCAATAGCTTTTTGTTGAGCCTGCTGCATCTGCTGTTGGATAAGGTGGTTTACATCTTTCCACTGCTTGATGATAGCCTGCTGTTCCTGCTCTTGCCGTCTGATGGCCACACGGCTTTCTGCCATCTCTATAGGGTCTTCGCCCTTGGGCTTTTGCTTTCGTATCTTTTCCAAGGTGCTTTCGGCTTGACGAGCAAGATCACTTGCGGTGTCTCTTGCCATAAGCATGTCGCCACCGGTAGTTTCTACCAGTGCGGCTGCAGCATCTTCTACGCTGGCCTTATGCCAGTCAAGTACCGGCTTACCTTTACGGTTGGTGACTGGCTTGCCGTCATCACCCATGCGTACGGGTATCTTGGAAATGGCGCTGGCTGCCGGTTCGTTTCCACCGGTCTGAACGGAACCTGCCTCTCCGGCAGCCTGGGCACCTTGTGCGTTTTGAGTAGGATTTTGCGCGATTGGGGCACCTTCCTGTGCGATTTGGCCGCCATTTTGTTCTACGGGCGCTGCTTTTACCTCTACACCATTATGCACGACAATACGTCGTTGCAGCTCGTCGTCGGTCATCTGCAAAGCCTGTCCGTCATTGGTATATATTACGTATACACCATCAACAGCATTGGGCAACATGCCAATGACTCCTTCTACGACACCACCTTGTCCGTCATTGAGGGCAATGGTGTCTTCCTGCTGAAATACTTCCTGTGCAGGACCACCAAACGTGATGTCATCGTCTACCTGTTGCTCCAGCTGTGGCCTCAGCATTGTCTCGTTCTGCTGTATAAGGTCTTCGGCATTATCTATTTGATACGGAATGATGGATGCTACGGACTGTACGCTGACCTCTCCGGTCTCTACATTCTTCACGACTACTGCACCACCGGTGCCGGCAACAGATGTCAGTCCGTTTTCTGTGACGACCTCACCACCTAATACATAGTAGTCTTCGTCGCCAATAGTGGCACGGATGACCTGTCCTGTTTCCTGATGGGTGTTGGCACGTACCTCTGCGTTGGCTGCTTCCACCTCTTCGTCGATTCTGTTAGCTGCACCGTCCATCATGCCGTCAACGGCTGCTTTCTTAGAGAAATAGTCACCGGCTGCTGCAATCTGCTCGTCAGTATAGTAGCCTCTGTTTTCCATGAGATAGTCCATGGTCTCTACAGGACTCTGCGACTCCATGACCATCTTGGCAAATTCCTGTCCGTACTGTGGAAGTATCTGCTCTGCGGCCTGTGCCTCGTCGCTGAATTGCTTCATCACGTTTGGATCGGTTTCTGAATATCCATCATCGTATGAGTCGGCCACTTCCATAGTAACAGGGTCTATGCGTGCATCCGGATTGCTGGCAATAGCTTCTGCGCTGGCTTGTCCACCAAGGGCATACTGCAAGGCGTTGACAGATGCTTGGGTAGTACCGGACATATACATACCAGCCATAGCACCACCGATAAACGACTCGATATTCTCCTTTGCCTTGACAACAGCAAAGTCCCACAGGTCTGCATTGGGGTTTTCCTTCTTAATCTTTTCCCACTGGGCACGAAGGCCAAAGTCTTTATCACCATTGAGAAGGTCAAGAGCTTCGCCAAGTGCGTCGTTGCCAAAGTTGGTGATGACTTCTTCTGCACCTTCACCGGCTGCGTCCTTGGCAAGATGCCCAAGAGCATGATAGATACGCTGTGCAAGGGTCTGTGTAGCCCTCTGTGTCATTTCCTTGGTAAGCTCTTCTGCCTGTTTCTTAGCTGCTCTACCAAACAGCTTCCTACCACCAACATATTTGAAGATAGGGTCGGAGAACATTTCAACAGCTTGCTCGATAGCTGCAGAGCCTACGGACATAGCTGCACGCTTCCACGGTGCTACGTTTGGATTGTCAAGGGTTTGGTCTCTGTAGTTGTTGCCAGCCATTGAGATAGCGTTAAGCAACATAGTATATGGGCTGTAGATGGATAACGTCATCGGCAAAGACTCCATGGCTGTTCCTACACCTTTCTGCAAGAATGTGCCTATCTTTCCGTCCCACAGCAAATCAAGGAAACCTTCGCCTTGCTCCGGCTCACCCTCTCTACTCATGCGCTCTGCTGTGTGCTGTGCCAGCTCCATACTTCTTCGTATGTGGTTGTCTTTGTCGTTCAGGGTATCGTCATAGTCCTTCGTTTTGCTGTAGCCGGTAGGACTTGATGCGTCTTCCACAATAAGACCACTGGAAAGCTGCTGCATGGCTTCAAGCATGCCAAGCCCCAGTTTCATAAAGCCGGAGCCAAGCTTTTTGCCAATAGTCTCAAACAGTGTCGGCTCTTTGTATTCGTCACGTTCAAGCCTTAGCCGGTCTTGCTCTGCACGCTCTCTCTTCTCGTCATCAGAAAGAGCATCCCATTCTTCCTGTTCTTGTTCTATCTGATGATGGGCGCTGACAATATTCTTATCTGTAGTAAAACCGGTGACGGGTTCGCCATTTTCACCATAGACCATGTTGCCTTCCTCGTCCCTTGCAACAACAGGAGCTTCAAATTCGGGATTGAAACCTGGTTGACGCAAGCGCTTGCCGGTCGCCTGTTCATATTCTATCTCGTCTTTCCGCTGTTGTATGTTTTTTTGTGCGGCCTGCTGCTCTTCCGGAGTAGCCTCACCTCTGAGCATGCGTTGAGTCTTTTCTACAACAGACTCTTCTTTCTGCTCGTCTTTGGGCTGTTCCTCAGTCCATGCTTGACGGCCGTACTGGTTTGATTTAATATCTACCTGCGGAGCCTTTGGTGGTTGAGTCTGCGGCTGTGGTGCAGCTGCAAACAACGTATTACGGAAATCATCGTAATTATCCGGTACGTCATAGCCGGTGTCATACAGTGACTTCCATAATGTGTGACGGTTACGATAACCTTCTTCTCCCTTTGCTGTCAGCGTTTCCTCAAAAGAAGCGTAATCTTCGGGAACGTCGTAGTTGTTGTCAAGTAAGGCCTTGTGTAAGGTCTCTAATGGCTTTCCCATATACGATGTTTATTGTTTTTTACGCCAGTTGACACCTGTGGCAATCTTGCCTTTGCTGTTAGTCTTTGGCTTGTTTTCACTATTTTGTTTATTGGACTGTCCCGTTTTAGCCGGTTTTGTCCCATTTTGTCCCGTTTTGCCTGACTTCTTAACCGTCTCTGTTGGCTTCTCCTGTCCTTTGGGCTGTCCGTTAGTTGTCGGAGTACGAACTGTCTTGGTTACTTTATCACCGGTCTTTGGGTCTATATAAGTTCTTGTTTCTTTTTCGTAGCCATAGGTACCATTGTTCTTTCCTCTTCCGCTACTACCAGAGCCTGCACGGTTATTACGTCCAATTTGCGACTCTCTGTATTGCTGATACAAAGGGTCGGTCTCTGTAAGAGCTTCTGTCTCTCCTGTCGATGGGTCGTACTTATACAGTCTTCCTTCCATCTTAATAACCTTGACAGCCTTTAGCTTATCCAGCTCTGCCTTCTGATGTGCCATCTCGTCTTTGGTATCGTACCACTTGGCCTGTGCCTTTGCCAGTATATCCTTGCGACTGTCCTCATTGGCCTGTCTCTGCAAGGTGTAGAGTTGCTGGGCATACTTCTGACGGTATGTTGCAGCATCGTCTATATTCTGCTTGTCACGCTGGTAGTTCTCGTTAATCTGCTTATATGGGTCTGCAAACTGTTGAGGTCTTGCACCCTTGGCGGTATAATACAGGTTGCCAAGACTACGCAAGCCGTCAGCAAGGGCCGTCCATGCTGTCATTTTCTGACGCTGTTGTTCCAGCTGTTTCTGTTGTGCCTCACGCTCTGCCGGTGTAGGACCTAACATCTGTGCCAGGGAACCGATGGGGTTTGACCTGTCTACCTGTGGCATTTCGGCCTGTTGCGGCTGTGTCTGTACAGGCTGTGTCTGTACAGGTTGCCTTTTCTGTGATAGGAAGTTAGTAAATATACCCATGGCTTACCACATCTTTATATCGTTGTATCTTCCACCAAGTTTCTGACCTATCAATGTGTTGTAGTTGCGGTTGAAACCGGCAAGCTTCTTTGCATCTGCCATAGTAGACTTAGGTGTCTGATGCTCAAATACGGCTTTAGGAGTAATCTTGACTGGTTTCACTTCTCCACCGGCTGCACCTGGGCTTACGCCTTCAGGCTCTATGGTTGGTGTTGACTGCTTCAAAGTTGGTTCTGCTACTGCCAGCGCTCCTTGCATCAGTGCGCTGCTTGCTGCACCTGCAGCCTGTGCAGTAGCATCAGCTTGTGCCATCTTCGACTGTTGTATGCCTTGGTTGACTCTTGCAAGATCTGCACGATACGATGCGTCGATATTTTCTTTACGGTCTTCGAAAGCGGCATTGGCCTGTGCAATTATGTCTGCCTGCTTTTGGTTTTGCTGTTCTTTCTCAATGGCTACAGCAGCATCAGTGCCGCCACCGACAGCCTGGGCACCCTGGGCACGCTTGACAAACTTACGTGCAGACTCCTGCAAAACTCTGATAGTGTTCTGCCCTGATGCAGTATCAGTCCACGACTGGTTTTGCTTACGCCTGCGTTCTGCTTCTATCCTTGCTCGTTCTGCCTCCTGTTGTGCTCTTGCCTCGTCTGCAGCATCAGCGGATTTCTTAGCACCCCATAATGATGAGGCCAAAGATGCTGCACCCATAGCAAGCGGCAACCATGCTATTTCCTTTTTAGGAGTATAGCCGGTAGAAGGTAGCATGCCTAATGGCTCGTTTAGTATTTTCCAATTCATAATTACGTAACTTTGAATATTCGCCGTCAAAGTTACGCAATAATCAAGGGCGTTCTTTCATAAAATTTCCTTTCCGACAATTAATTTGAATTTTTAATTGCTTAAATGTTAATTTTGTTTTAACTTTGCTGCGTATTAAATGACAGTTATCCTATAAATATTTTTAAACTATGCAAATAAAAAGGCCCGTCGTGATGACGAGCCTTTTGTGTGAAGCATTGCTGCTTCGTCTTATTTGTGGAAAGTCGGGGTCTATTATTCTGCTATTCTTAATTTTACTTCCTTGGCTTTTGCAAACTCGGCTGCAGCCAGTATTGCACGCTCTTCATTATCCAGCTTCAGATATTTTCTTAGCTGCTTCTCAGAGCTGTGGCCAGTGATAACCATAATGGATGACAGCGAGATCTTGTGCTTATACGCATTGGTTGCAAACGTACGACGTGCTGTGTGCGTCTTGATGCACTCATAGAAAGCCTTGCTGGTCTTTACCTGCAGATTGCCGTGCAGCTCTGTTATGCCAGCGTTCTCACGCCATCCCATCAGCCTACCAATAACCTTGATACGCTCGTTAAGGTCTTGGTCATATATTTGTGGTAGCTTGCCATTGTACTTTGTTAGTATCGCTCTGACACGAATGTCAAGGGGTATATATATCCATTTACCTGTCTTAGTCTGCTGCAGGTAGATGTATTCTTCGCCATCACTCAGCGTGCGGTACATTTCGTCATTGATACGCTTATAGTCGCTGACACGCTGGCCGGTGAGACAGCCTACTACAAAAATGTCCTTGGCTTCGTTCAACAGCTGAGGCGTGCGCCTTGTCAACTGGTCTTTCATCACCTTGCGCTCGTCGTCATCAGGTGCCAGTGCCATCAGACGCCCAATAGTCTTCTCGTCCTCAAAGTCCACCTCATAAAGCTGCTGCACTCTTTCGTCTGTAAGGTATACGTTTTCCACGTCCTGGCTGTCAGCTGAGAAACGAGAACTTTGCCAGTCGTCACATGTGGTAAGTTTCATATCTTTTGCAGCATACAGGAATGTCTTCAAGTTTTTTACGTGCTTGCCGATGGTGTTGGGAGAGTACGGCCTACTGGTTCCTCTTGCGCTGGTCTTCTCCAAGAAAAACCTGCGCCAGTCATCGTAGAAGTCCAGCGTAACATCGTCGAAGTCGATAATCTTGTGGCGCTTCTCTTGGTAGTACTTTAACTGTTCCCGTGTGCCCTTATAGGTCCGGATGGTGCCGTCGGTAATCTTCCTTGTGCTCTTGCGTTTCAGTCGCTCGCCACGCTCACACTGTTCTATAAAGGTGTCTATCCACTCCATGAGTGTGACACGCTTCTCTTCCTGTACCGGCTGCTCTATTTGAGGTGCAGCATCCTTACGCAAGATACTGTTGACATATCTCTTTGCAGCATCCGGTGTGATGGTTCCGGCATCCATCATGGCTGTTAGTCCATTAATGATGTCAAAAAGGTTCTTAGCCAAAGGGTCTCTGAAAGATACAACAGCACCGGCCTTCTGTGCTTCCATAGCGTTGCGAAGCGACCTGTCTATAACAGTCCAATCGGCATCACTGATGGTAATGCCCAGAGCTGTGGCGTTGTTGATAACCCGTCTTTTAAGCATCCTCACGCAGAGATTTACTTTCCCTGTCTTGGTGCCACGGGCAATGATCTGTATCATACACGAATGAATTGGTTCTGTGTGCAAAGATACGAATTATTTTAATTTGTAGCGCACTTGTAGCGCACTTTTTATTATCGGCTTAAATATTTTTAACCTCAAATTTTGAGGGCATAACTGTAACCTATTGTTTTTCAGTATCTTTGCAGATTTAAAACCATTAAACTGTATTAAATACAAAAAGGTGCGCCAGGCACCTCTTAGCAAGCTCTCAGAATACCAACAGACAATGGGTTCTGAGAGTTTTTTTGTGGGTATTCGCCAACAGATGATCCATGATTCAGGGAGTGTTCAACGGGGGTAAAAAAAAGAATTGATTGTCTCACGACAATCAATCTTTAAATTAACCTTAATAATCTAATACCATGAAAAACACACGGCAAATGTACCACTTTTATTTCAATCTGCAAGTGAATCGCATGGCAAAACCTAAAACTTTAACTTTATTTAAATATATTTCCATCCCAATTAAGTGTTGTTTGCACATTTACTGGCTTTTCCTGTTCCTCGTTAGCAGGCTGGTTGAAATAGTTGACACGCGTCAGCGTGAGCGACTGCTGAACGGAATCAAGGGTTGCCACAAAGGGATAGGCAGGCAGCGCGACATAGCGTGCTGTGGGCAGAGGCTGCCACTGGTCGGAGTAGAACGAGAGCGTGCTCTCGCGAAGATCGGTGCCCCACGTCATCACCACACAAAGCACGCGCTCGCCACCAGCAGTGAGCAAAGCCATGTCTAAGTGCAAAGCTTCGCTAAGGCGTAGCGAGGCATAGTTGTCGGTAAGCTGAGTGAGCTCGCTCTTCCCCTCGAAGGCGTTGGTAACTATCGCAGCCATTCCTGCATCTTTGAAATCAACCATATCGAGACGGTTGTTCTCAGAAAGCGAAGGAGTCAGTGCGGCAGGCATGGTCTTCAACAGATCACGCATAGCAGTCTGTGCATAGGAAGCACCAGCCAACGACAGGAACAATGCTAACAGGAAGTACTTCATCCCCTACCCGGTCTAAGGTCTTTGACACGTATGGCTTTACCCTCGCTGACGGGAAGTGAGCCCTTCTTAACCAGCTTGACAGTAGGCGTCAGCAGGATTTCGTCCTTCAACGCACGCTGGATGTCGCGGGTCATCTTCTGCAACTCGGGATAGACATCGGTATTCAGGCCGTCGAGTTCGACTTCGACCGTCATAACGTCGTTGTCGTTGACGGTATCGAGGGTGATGAGGTAGTTGCTGCCCAAGCCCGGATACTGAACGAGAATCTTCTCGACCTGCATGGGGAAGACGTTGACACCCTTGATGATGAACATATCGTCGGTACGGCCCTTGATGCGGTCGATACGGCGATGGGTACGTCCGCACTTGCACTCGCCGGGAATGATGCGCGTCAGGTCGCGAGTACGGTAACGCAGAATAGGCATCATGGTGCGGTCGAGCGTGGTGAGCACCATCTCGCCGATCTCGCCGTCGGGAACAGGCTCCAGCGTGTCGGGGTCGACAATCTCGAGGATGTAGTTGTCCTCCCACAGGTGCATACCGCACTGCTCCTTACACTCGAAGGCAACGCCGGGACCGTTCATCTCGGTCATACCAAACGAGTTGTAGGCCTTGACGCCCAGCAGGCGCTCGATACGACGGCGCTGCTCCTCGGTATGAGGCTCGGCACCAATAAACAGCGTGCGCAACTTGGTGGCACGCGGGTCGACGCCTTCTTCCTGGAACACTTCGGCCAGACGGATGGCGTAGCTGGGGATTGCGTGAAGACAAGTTGTTCCGAAGTCACGGATAAACATGATCTGACGCTTGGAGTTACCTGCTGCGGCAGGCACCGTGGTAGCGCCTAGCTTCTCAGCACCATACTGGAAGCCCAGTCCGCCCGTGAACATTCCGTAACCGCTGGAGTTCTGGAACACGTCGGTATCGCGGCAACCCACCATATACATGTCGCGGGCAATCATGTTTGCCCACGAGTCGATATCGTGGCGCGAATAGGTAACGACGGTAGGATGGCCCGTTGTACCACTGGTAGAGTGAATACGGATGGCATCCTTCATATCGCCGCCAACCAGTCCGAAGGGATAGTTGTCACGCAGATCCTGCTTGGTGGTAAATGGTAACTTGCGCACATCGGCAACAGTCTGAATAGAGTCAGGCGTGATACCTGCCTCAGCCAGACGCTTGCCATAGAATGGCGACCTCAGCGCAATCTCAATAGACTTGCGCAACTTCTCAACTTGCAACCGCTCCAACGCCTCACGGGGCATAGTTTCCAGTTCCGGTTGCCAATACTCTTCTTTGTTTAACATTTGTATAAATTTAGTTTTTGCTTAAATGCATCATCATCACCGCGGAAAGACCTGCCGTCTCAGTACGCAGACGGCTGGAACCCAGATGGACAGACTGATAGCCGGCAGCTACGGCCTGGCGCACCTCGTCGATAGAGAAATCGCCCTCGGGACCTACGAGCACCAAGGCGTCCTGAATGTCAGAGGGCTGTCGGAGCTCATCAAACAAATAGGTACGCGCAACCTCCTCGTAGCAATGGGCAATATACTTGCGACAGGTGCGGGGCTGACGGATGAAATCGGTGAACGACGTCATCTCGTCGAGTTGTGGCATCCAAGCCTTGCGGCTCTGCTTGGTGGCGGCAACAGCTATCTTCTCGATACGCGGCAGCTTGACCTGTCGGCGCTCAGAGAACTGACAATCCAAGAAGGATATTTCGTCGACGCCCACCTCGACAGCTTTCTCTACAAGCCACTCCATGCGGTCCATCATCTTTGTCGGAGCAATGGCCAGATGAACCGTTCCGTTCCATTGGCGCGGTTGAGGCAGCGTCTCCCGGATGACGTACTGACAGTGGTGAGCATGAGCCAGCGTGACTTCAGCACGATAGAACACTCCCTTTCCATCCATAAGCATCATCTCGTCGCCAGCCTTGAGGCGAAGCACACGCAGGGCATGCGTCGCTTCGTCGGCAGGCAGTTCCTGAGCGGTAGCCGCATCAGGGGCGAAGAAGAATCTGACCTCTTTCATCAGTATTGTTGACTGTTAATGTTTAATCTCTGTGATAGGTTTCTTCTCAGGCTTGAAGACCAACGCGAAAGTGATGCCAACCACCAGGGCAAAGGCTGCGAAGACAAACCAGCAGATCTGCCAATCACCTACCAAGTAGTCTCCTTCGGTATGGCAGAAAGCATTGACGATTTTACCCGCAGCAAACACTCCTACCGACGCACCGATACCATTGGTCATCATCATAAATAGTCCTTGAGCCGATGCCTTGATATTGGGGTCGCACTCCTGGTCGACGAAAATACCTCCGGAAACATTGAAGAAATCGAAGGCAACGCCATAGACTATACAAGACAATATAAAGAAGATAGCACCAGGCATAGCGGGATTGCCAATGCCGAAGAAGCCGAAGCGGAACACCCATGCGAAGAGTGACATCAGCATTACAATCTTGATACCGAAACGCTTCAGGAAGAATGGAATCATCAGAATACACAATGCTTCACTAATTTGCGAAATAGAGCTCAGCATGGTAGGATTATTTGAAACGAAAGAATCGGAAATAAGCGGATCAGGACTCAGTTTAAAGCTTGACATAAAGGGGACTGCATAGCTGTTTGTAACCTGCAGGCACATACCCAGCAAAGCCGAGAAGATGAAGAACAGAGCCATCTGACGACGCTTAAAGAGTTTAAACGCATTAAGACCAAGAGCCTCGGAAATAGAGGTTTTGCCTTCCTTCTTCTGCAGAGGACACTGCGGTAAGGTATAGCAATATAGGAACAACATGAGGCTTAAGAAACCAGATACAAAGAACTGCATGTAAGTATTCTGAAACTTAAATGCATTTGCTTCCAGCGTAAGGCCAAAACCAGTATTGTCCAAATAGGCACTGTTAACAAACCACATGGAAGCAATAAAGCCAACAGTTCCCAATACTCGAATGGGAGGGAAATCCTTAACAGTGTCATAGCCATTTTTCTTTAATACGGTAAATGCCACCGTATTAGTCAATGCAATTGTAGGCATGTAGAATGCCACACTCAACGTATAAAGTACAATAAAGGTTGTCGGGTTTAACACTTCTGAGCTATAGGCCACCCAAAAGCATCCCAACATTCCTAAACCAGCAACCAGATGAGAGAGGCCAAGCATTCTCTGAGGTTGGATAAATTTGTCTGCCACAATACCAATAATGGCTGGCATAAAAATAGAGACAATACCTTGGATAATGTAAAACCACGGCAACAGTTCCTTACCAAGGTTTTCACCAAATGCAGGTACAATAAAGTTACCCATACAAACGAGGTAGGCACCCCATACGGCGAACTGTAAGAAGTTCATGACCGCCAATCGAAATTTAATGTTCATAGTCTATTTATTTTAAGTTAAAGGTTGTTCTTGATACCATGCACGTATACCTTTTTCGTCTTGTTTCAGCCGGATGGTGCCCTGCAACCACTCAGTGTTTGCCTCCTCCCCGTCTAAAGGGTGCTGACTGACTACGTAACCGTTCGTCAGCTCCACGACCTGTAGTGTCTTGCTGTTGCCTGTCGGAGATATCACCTCGTGACATGCTATGCGGCGCCTTGTAGGCTGAGTCTTGCTTTGCTTGTTCATATTTTTCCTGTATTTCCTTATTGTGGAAACGAATCAATTGTATCTGACTGACGAACATCAGCTTACGCGAGTCTGTCTCTTCACCGTCAGACGTCAGATAGATAAAACCACGCAACTCTCGGAGCTTCTGTGTGCGGTTGGCCGGAAGGCGCAGTTGCACGATGCCGGAAACCGACGAGTGGCTGACCACCTGCATGATGCTGTCGCCCTCATAGGCGGCGCACAGGCAGACGACAGCATCCTTAGAACCTGTCTGCCAGATATGCTCAGTCATAAACTGGAACATAAACGAGTCGCCAACACGGAAGGTGGAGTCAGCCTTAATGGTGAATTCAAAGCGGTTCTTCGTAGGCCGCGGAATCAACAGCACATGCGACGTAGCCGTCCAGATGTTGGCCGTATCACCCGACGCACTGTATTGCAAATAGCGGTTGATGTCGCCCACTTCGGTACCCAGCCTTTTGGCTTCGTCGGCAATACGCTCGCTGACGTGGCTATAGATTTCCTTGAGCTTGTCGACGTGCGAATAGTAGTAAACCAGCGAAGAGTCAAAGTCTGCCTCGGTGACATGGTGCTTCTTCAGCACCTCCTGGAAATACAGGTTGCGTTTGAAATCAATCTCGCCAGCACCATCGTTCTTGGCCATTGCCTCTGCTACATGATAGTCGTACAGCAAGTCTTCCAACTCGCTGGGCTGGATATATTCTGACGGCACAGTGGGCTTGCAGGCCAAGGCCATCAGCAGAAGCAATATGTACAGCGGACTACGCTTCATGCCTCGTCAACTGTTTGAACGACAGTTCTGATATTTCCTTACGGTAGAACAACAGCAACAGCACGACACCTACGGAAATGGAGGAGTCGGCAAAGTTGAATACCGGACTGAAAAAGACATACGGCTCACCTCCCACCATCGGAACCCAGCTGGGCCAGGTCGTCACAATAAGCGGGAAGTAGAACATGTCTACCACCTTACCCATCAGGAAAGGTGCATAACCCGTTCCGAAGGGTACGAAGTAGGACGTGTAGAACTCGGAGGAGGCATTGAAAATCAGACCGTAGAACATCGAGTCGAAGATGTTGCCGGCAGCACCGGCCAACACCATTGACAGACAGACGATATATCCCCAGCGGGCTTGACGGCGCACCTGGGCCACGATATAGTAGCCCAGAATGCCGATAGCCACCACGCGGAAGAGGCTCAGCAGCAGCTTGGAACCAAGTTCCATGCCGTAGGCCATACCATTGTTCTCGATAAACACAATCTTGAACCACGAAAGGATCTCTATCTGTTCGTGAAGGGTCATGTGGGTCTTTACCCAGATTTTTATCAACTGGTCGACCAACAGGACTGTGAACACGATAGTTACTGCCAGTATTCCACGTCTTGAGACAATGCCTTCCTTGCTCATTCTACTTCTTTTCAGCCATCTTCGACTCAACACTCAGCGTAGCGTGAGGTACGGCACGCAGGCGCTCCTTGGGAATCAGCTTACCCGTAATACGGTCAATACCATAGGTCTTGTTCTCGATACGCGTCAAGGCGGCTTTCAGACCCTGAATAAATTTCTGCTGACGGGCAGCCAGAGAGATGATCTCCTCTTTCGACTGCGTCGCACTACCCTCTTCGAGTGCTTTATACGTGGGTGACGTATCGTCAACATCATTGGAGTCTTGATTCATCAAGGCACTCATCATCTGGTCGTAGTCACGCTTGGCTAGCGCCAGCTTCTCATTGATAATTTCACGGAACTCTTCTAATTCTTCGTCCGTGTAACGTGTTTTTTCTGCCATAATTATTTAGATTTTTGTTACTTGAATATTCAGATTAAAGTCATCAAAGGCTACCGACTGCCCATCGTTGGCCTCTACCTTGAGGTCGTCTGCCAACACCTGACGGGCAATATAGTCGCCAAAGGCCTCAACAGCCTTATTGGAAGCCTCGTTGGGCTCAATGCTCACACGGATGTGGTCGGTGATCTCCAAACCGCTCTTCTTACGGATGTTCTGGATGCGGTTCACCAACTCGCGGGCCATACCTTCAGCACGCAGCTCGTCGGTCTGGGTAATGTCGAGAGCTACGGTCAGATTGCCCTCGTTGCCTACCAGCCAGCCTGGGATATCCTCGCTGATAATTTCAACGTCTTCAGCCAGAATCTCATAGCTATCCAGCTGCACCTTTCCGTTGGTCTCCAATTCAGCGATCTGCTCCTGTGACATAGCAGCAACGGCAGCGGCAACGGCTTTCATATCCTTACCGAACTTCTTACCCATGGTGCGGAAGTTACACTTCACCTTCTTCACCAGAATGCCAGCGCCCTCCACAAACTTCACCTCTTTGACGTTTACTTCCTGAAGGAATATCTGCTTGACGCTCTCAATGGCGTCGCGCTGGGCATTGTCGACGGGAGGAATCATCAGGGTCTGCAGGGGCTGCTTTACCTTGATGCTCTCCTTACGGCGCAGGGCAAGTACGATGGTGGTGATACGCTGGGCAATGGCCATACGCTCTTCGAGGTCCTTATTGACAAGGGCTGCGTTAAATTCGGGAAATTTGTCGAGATGGACGCTATCCAAAACGCCACCAAGGTCTTTATACATCTGGTCGGCAAAGAACGGTGCAAACGGAGCCAGCAGCTTCGAAACGGTCATCAGGCACTCGTACAGGGTCTGGTAGGCAGCCAACTTGTCGTTATCCATCTCCTTGCCCCAGAAGCGTTTCTTGTTTAAGCGAACATACCAGTTCGAGAGGTCTTCATCCACAAAGGCGTCAATGAGTCGGCCTGCACGAGTAGGATCATAGCCGTCCATTTCCTGCTGAACACCCTGAACCAGCGAATTCAGACAAGAGAGTATCCAACGGTCGAACTCAGGACGCTCGCTAACGGGAATCTGCGGTGTCTGCGGGTCGAAGTTGTCGACATTAGCATACATCGCAAAGAGCGAGTAACTATTATATAAGGTGCCGAAGAACTTACGACTGATTTCGGCCACACCTTCTGGGTCGAACTTCAGGTTGTCCCAAGGCTCGCTATTGGTCATCATATAGAGGCGCACGGCGTCAGAACCGTACTTGCCAATCATATCAAACGGATTGACCACGTTACCGACATGCTTCGACATCTTGTTACCCTTGGCATCGAGCACAAGACCAGAAGAAATCACGTTCTTGAAAGCAACGCTGTCGAAAATCATCGTAGCAATGGCGTGCAAGGTAAAGAACCAACCACGCGTCTGGTCGACACCCTCGTTGATGAAATCGCAGGGGAAAGCAATGCGTTTGTCGATGAGTTCGGCATTTTCGAACGGATAGTGTACCTGAGCATAAGGCATAGAACCCGAGTCAAACCACACGTCAATCAGGTCTGACTCACGCTTCATCGGTTTGCCTGATGCCGAGCAAAGTACGATATAATCGACGTAAGGACGGTGCAGGTCTATCTTGTCGTAGTTCTCCTTGCTCATATCGCCAGGCACGAAGCCTTGATCCTTCAACAGATTACTCTTCATGAAGCCTGCGGCAACGGCCTTCTCAATCTCGTTGTACAGCTCCTCAACGCTGCCGATGCAGATTTCCTCACCATCCTCTGAACGCCAGATAGGCAGCGGTGTGCCCCAGAAGCGTGAACGAGAGAGGTTCCAGTCGTTCAGGTTGTCGAGCCAGTTGCCAAAACGGCCTGTACCTGTTGACTCTGGCTGCCAGTTGATGGTTTTGTTGAGCTCGCTCATGCGCTCCTTCATCGACGAGCTCTTGATGAACCAAGAGTCAAGGGGATAATAGAGCACGGGCTTGTCGGTACGCCAGCAATGAGGATAGTTGTGGACGTGCTTCTCAATCTTGAACACCTTGTTCTGGGCCTTCAGGTCCATGCAGATCGATATGTCCAGCGTCTCGTCCTTATCGGTCAACGTGTCGTCGTAAGCATTCTTCACGTAACGGCCTGCAAACTTGTTCCACTCGTCAACGTTCACGTAGTTCTTGACGAAGTCAGCATCGAGGTCTTCAATGACAAAATACCTACCCTGCAAATCAACAACAGGACGCTCAGCACCCTTCTTGTCAATCAGTACGATAGGACAGATACCTGCTTTCTTGGCTACGAAGGCATCGTCGGCACCGAAGTTAGGAGCGATATGTACAATACCGGCACCGTCGTCGGTCGTTACATAGTCACCGGGAATCACCTTGAAGGCATCGCCCATAGGCTTGATAGCGGGCATCAGCTGTTCGTACTCCATACCAACCAAGTCAGTACCTTTGTAGCGGGCCACGACACGATAGGGAATCAGCTTGTCACCACGCTCATACTTGGGCAGTTCGCCGCCATCGGTAATGGCACCCTCAGCGGGCAGATAGGCATTCAGACGGGCCTCAGCCAAGACAATCGTGATAGGTTCAGCGGTATAGGGATTATAGGTCTGAACGGCTACGTAGTCAATCTTCGGACCTACGCAGAGGGCTGAGTTGGCAGCCAATGTCCACGGAGTTGTGGTCCAAGCCAGGAAATATGGTGTTCCCCACCCCGTCATTTCGGGCTTGGGGTTCTTCATCTTAAACTGGGCAGTACACGTGGTGTCCTTCACGTCACGATAGCAACCAGGCTGGTTCAGTTCGTGGCTCGAAAGACCCGTACCTGCGGCGGGTGAATAGGGTTGAATGGTATAGCCCTTATACAGCAGACCTTTGTTATAGAACTGCTTCAGCAACCACCACAGCGTCTCGATATACTTGTTGTCGTAGGTGATATACGGATTGTCAAGGTCAACGAAGTAACCCATCTTCTCTGTCAGGTCACGCCACTCCTGAGTGTACATCATCACGTTCTCGCGACACTTCTTGTTGTAGTCCTCTGTTGAGATATACTTGTCGCTCTCCTTATTGTCGATATCGGCCTTGGTAATGCCAAGTTCTTTCTCAACACCCAACTCTACGGGCAGTCCGTGGGTATCCCAACCTGCCTTACGCTTCACTTGGAAACCCTGCATAGTCTTATAGCGGTTGAAGGAATCCTTAATCGAACGAGCCAGCACATGGTGGATACCCGGATGTCCGTTGGCTGAGGGAGGTCCCTCGAAGAATACAAACTGCGGACAACCCTCCCGCTCCGTCACGGAGCGCCAGAAGATGTTTTTCTCCTTCCACATCTGCAAGACATCGTTGTTCGTCTGCGTCAGGTTTAAGCCGTTATGTTCGGCAAATCTCTTTCCCATACTTGTGTTTAATATTGTTTTTTCGTATATTTGCGTGATTTAAGGTGCAAAGATACAACATTTATCTGAAACAACCGCACGTTAATTAGGAAAATTAACGCAAATATTCACTTCTTTTCTATACGAAGCACACTTGATGTGGCATCAGTAACACGAAAACGCTCGTCAATACGGATGCCTACGAGCCATACAATATGGCCATTAGCGTCGACGACCACCAATTGGCGACGCTTCTCAAAGAGCGTCATCTTACGGTCTGTCATCAGGTCGCTCAACAACTTACTGCCTTTCACTCCGAAAGGAACCATCTTGTCACCTTCTGCCACACGGCGAACAGTCAGCGGAAACGTCACTTTCGACGCATCAACGGTCACACAATCAGCAGCCTTCGACGTCCAAACAGGTTCCTCCCGAACAACCACCCGCTGTTCGTCTTCCAAAATATAGGTTCCAGGTTCAGGGATGCACACCGGTTTCATCGGTTTCAACGAGGATTCTACGATAAGACGGCCACGATCTGCCAACACATCATAGCCCTTAGACGAATGAAACGCAGCACCCGTCTCGGCTTCCAAAATCTGCCGTACCTGAGTGCCGTTGAAACCGTAGTTTTTAAGCCATTCAAACGCTATATATTCACGAGAACTATTTAACCATAATTCACTGGTTTTTAGAATATTACAATTTTTGTATTGTTTCAGCACATCGTCCAACACTTGCTGTGCACCAGAGACATTGTCGGCCATTTGTGCTATTGCGCTACAAACAGACGGATTTAGGGTCTTGAGCAATGGAATCAGTTGCAAGCGAATCTTGTTTCTCATCACATCTGCTTCCAGATTCGTACTATCCGTCACGTAGCCCTGTCCCCTGTCAGTCAGATACTGTTCTATCTCAGCTCTTGAAACGCATAGCAGCGGACGCAACACATCACCATTGCGCGGCTGTATACCCGTCAACCCACGCAACCCAGTGCCCCTCACAAGATTCAACAAGACAGTTTCCACAGAGTCGTCACGGTGATGAGCCACACAGACCCCTGAGGCACCGATGTCTTCACGCAACTGCGAAAACCAGCGATAGCGCAACTCGCGCGCCGCCATCTCAATACTCACCTTATGCACTGCAGCATATTCGCGGGTGTCAAAATGGGCACGGTGCAATTCTACACCTTGCTGACGACAGAGCTCTACGCAGAATGCCTCGTCCCTATCCGATTCCGCACCTCGCAGACGGAAATTACAATGAGCCGCATGCACGTTGAAACCGCCCTCTTTTAGCAACAGCAACAACGCCACACTATCCGCACCACCACTTAAAGCAGCCAAATACAAATTACTGGTTTCAAGTAGCTTATGTTTGTTGATATATGCTTCAACCTTACTCCACATAGAGTACCAGGCCTTTCAGGTATTCACCCTCAGGATGATAAATGTTAATCGGATGATCAGCAGGCTGATGAAGTTGATGAAGAATACGCACCTTTCGCTTAGCCAGTGCAGCCGCTGTAAAGACAGCATTGCGGAAATGATCCTTGGTGACGACCTGCGAACAGGAGAAGGTAAATAGCAGTCCACCCTTTTCGATTTTCTCAAATGCCTTTTGGTTAAGGCGCGTATAACCCTTCAGCGCATTATGTAGTGCTCCACGGTGTTTGGCAAAGGCTGGAGGATCAAGAATAATGAGGTCATAATTGGGTGTTGAGTGTTGGGTGTTAGATGTTGACTTTCCAATACCCTCCAGATACTTAAAGGCATCTTCACAAAAGGCCTCATGACGAACATCACCAGGGAAGTTCAGTTCCACATTGCGCTTGGTCAGTTCTATCGCCTTAGCCGACGAGTCAACGCTATGCACGAGTTCGGCGCCACCACGCATGGCATAGAACGAGAATCCTCCCGTATAGCAGAACATATTCAGCACGCGTTTACCCTTAGCATAATGCTCCAGCAACGAACGGTTCTCGCGCTGGTCGACGAAAAATCCCGTCTTCTGACCTTTCAACCAGTCTACATAGAACTTCAAACCATTCTCCGTAGCGATATTATCTTCGCTACCGCCATATAGGAATCCGTTTCTATCTTCTTCGGTCATAAACGGTAATGTCGTCTCACTCTTATAATAAACATGGGCAATACGCTCTCCCATCACTGCTACCAAGGCCTTAGAAAGCTCTTTACGTATCTTGTGCATACCGATGGAATGAGCCTGCACGACTGCCGTATGGTCGTAGACGTCGATAATAAGCCCGGGTAAGAGGTCGCCCTCACCATGTACCAGTCGGTAGGTATTGTTCTCTGCATTGTCTGCAACGCCAATAGCCAAGCGCATTTGCAGCGCAGAACTCAGGCGCGATTGCCAAAACCGGTCGTCAATGACGGTATCCGAGAAGGTCAACACGCGCACGGCGATAGAACCCTGCTGATAATGTCCGATAGCGATGAAATCGCCTCTTTCATCCACAACCCGAACAAGTTCTCCTTCTTCTATGCCTTCATCCATCTGGCTAATGGCACCAGAGAACACCCACGGATGGAAGCGCTTCAGGCTTTCATCCTTACCTTTACGTAACTTTATCGTCTTATATATTGCCATAACAGTAGCAGTTATTCAATCTTTACCAACTCATAGTCGCCCGTCACCTCCAGACGCGTCAACTCTTCGTAGAGCATTACACAAGCCCACGCATCAGTAGCCGCATAGTCTTTCTGCTTGTCCTGTAGCACGTCCGCCTCCCAATTGGTCAGTTGCTGACGCTTCGAGATGCGCTGTCCGAAGAAATTGGCATATAGTTTCTGTAGACTCAAATCCTCTATACCCAGCAACGGCACACGGTCCTGCAGATCAACAAACCATCCTGGTTGAAAATCTCCCAGACGGTGCAACTGATTCAGGTCGTCTGACAACGACAGCCCGACCTTGGGAACCTTCTTGTCCTCCAACAGGCGCTTGACGGAGGGCGACATCCCCAACAGATTCAATCGAAAGAGGAAGCAGATATTATGTGAGCTGACTTGTAGCAGTGCCACGGGGTTCATCGGTCCCTTATTGAAGCGCGGGCGCGTTTCTGTATCCACACCCAAAAGGGGTTGTGTGAGTAGGAAGTCGACGGCTTTTTGCGCCTCCGACTCACTCAACACCACGACGATTCGTCCCTCAAACAGCACCCTCGGCAGCGTGCTGATGGCGTTTTTATCGAACTTCTGATAGAGTTTTTTTGTCATTTGCGCTGCAAAGGTATATAAAAAATATATAAAATCACGCTTTTTGTGATGAAATCTAAGAAATTCTTCGTACATTTGCACTTCGTAAATAATTAAAAAGTATGGCAAAGCGTAAAACCACAAAATCATCAGAGCGCACAGCATCCTCGTTCAAAGAGGCTTTGGGTATTGACAAGATATTTTTCAACGAACGCATCAACTTCGTTATCGGATTCTGCCTGCTCTTCATAGCGATTTATCTAATATGGGCTTTTATCTCGTATTTAGCGACGGGGTCGGCTGACCAGAGCTTGTTGGATTCGCCACGTCCTGGCGATATGGCCAACGAGAGCCGTGAATTCCAAAACGCCTGTGGTTCCATCGGTGCCCATCTGTCCCATTTCCTCATCAAACAATGCTTCGGACTGGCTGCCTTCGTCATTCCAGTCTTCCTATTGATGATGGGTGTCACACTGATGCGAGCATATAAGGTGCGCCTACTCAAATGGTTTATGTCGCTGGCCATCATGATGATATGGACCTCCATCACCTTTGCAAAATTCCTGGCACCGCTCTTCGACAGCGCCTGCTTCAATCCTGGAGGCGATCATGGAGTAGCCATCTGCCAACAGATTGAGGGTCTAATAGGTATGCCTGGTCTGACGGCACTTATCGTACTCTCGGCCATTGCTTTCCTTACCTACCTCAGCATGGAGACAGTCATCATCATCCGCAAGCTGTTCAACCCCTTGCGCTATCTGAAGAAGATACCTATGACCATCAATGTGGGCAATGGCGACAGTACCAACAGCGCAGACACCAAAGACGACATTACAGCGATGGACGACCCCGACACATTCGACAATCCCGAGGCCGAAGAAATAGACTTCCCGCTGGACAACGAAGAGCCAACAGCGTCTCCTACGCCACTGAAGTCTCTTGACGACACACCAAGCGTTGCTGACGACGACGAAGAAGAAGAGGTAGAGATGACCGTTGAAACGGGCGAAAATGAAGAAAAGGCCACAGGCAAGAGCGTTGCTGCCGACTATGGCGACTTGTCGACGCCCTACGACCCCAAGCGCGACTTGGAGGACTATCGCTATCCGAAGCTTGACCTACTGCAGAAATATGAGAGCGACGGCAAGCCATATATCGACATGCAGGAGCAGACCACCAATAAGAACCGCATTGTCGACGTGCTACGCAACTTCGGTGTAGAGATTAGCAGCATAAAGGCCACCGTAGGTCCGACCATCACACTCTACGAAATCACCCCTGCCCCAGGTGTACGCATTTCGCGCATCCGCAACCTTGAAGATGATATCGCCCTGTCACTGTCGGCCCTCGGCATTCGTATCATTGCGCCAATCCCCGGCAAGGGCACTATCGGTATTGAGGTTCCTAACGCCAAACCAGCCACCGTCTCTATGGAGTCAATCCTCAACTCGAAGAAGTTCCAGGAGACCACAATGGAACTGCCTTGTGCATTGGGTAAGACCATCACCAATGAGGTATTTATGTTCGACCTTGCCAAAGCACCCCACCTGCTTGTGGCCGGTGCCACCGGACAAGGTAAGTCTGTAGGTCTGAACGCCATTATCACCTCACTGCTCTATAAAAAACACCCTGCCGAGTTGAAGATTGTGCTCGTCGACCCGAAGAAGGTGGAGTTTAGCGTCTATAGCAGCATTGAGAAGCACTTCCTGGCGAAGGTTCCCGATGACGCTGCAGAACCCATCATTACCGACGTCACAAAGGTCATCCGCACGCTCAACTCGCTGTGTAAGGAGATGGACACGCGCTACGACCTACTGAAAATGGCACAGGCCCGTAACATCAAGGAATATAACAAGAAGTTCATTGACCGACAACTTAATCCCGAGCACGGGCACCACTTTATGCCATATATCGTTGTGGTCATTGACGAGTTTGGCGACCTGATTATGACTGCCGGCAAGGAAGTCGAGTTACCTATCGCACGTATTGCCCAGCTGGCACGTGCCGTGGGTATCCACATGATTATCGCCACGCAGCGTCCTACCACCAATATCATTACGGGTACCATCAAGGCCAACTTCCCCAGCCGTATCGCCTTTCGCGTGGGAGCAATGATTGACTCACGCACTATTCTTGACCGTCCGGGTGCCCAGCAGCTGGTGGGTCGTGGTGACCTGCTCTATCTGAACGGTGGCGAACCTGTCCGTGTACAGTGCGCCTTTGTCGACACCCCTGAGGTTGAACGTATCAATCAGTTTATTGCCCAACAGCAAGGTTATCCGTCGGCCTTCGAACTGCCTGAACCAGATACCGACGAAGGCGAGACTTCTGAAAGCCGCGACGTCGACATGCATCACCTTGACCCGATGTTCGAAGATGCTGCCCGTCTGATTGTCCGAGAACAAAGTGGCTCTACGAGCCTTATTCAGCGCAAATTCGCTATCGGCTACAATCGTGCCGGCCGCCTGATGGACCAGCTGGAGAAAGCCGGTATCGTAGGAGCCGCCCACGGCAGCAAGCCTCGTGAAGTACTGATCATGGATGAGATGAGTCTCGAAAATCTGTTAGCACAATGGAAATAACAACTAAATACAGATGGATGGTGCTATGGGCACTATTCGCTTTTCACTGTTCTCTATTCACTAGCCAAACAGTGGCGCAGACCGCAAAGGCGGTATTGGACAAAACAGCATCTGTGGTTTCCAACAAGTCGGGTGCAAAAGCCTCGTTTACGATTAAGGGCGACCAGATGAATGCCAGCGGCACCATTGCTATCAAAGGACGTAAGTTCCAGGCCGCTACTCCACAAGCCAGCATTTGGTTTGATGGCAAGACGCAGTGGACATACCTGAAGAAGAACGACGAAGTCAACATTGCCACACCCTCTGTTGAAGAGCAGCAGGCCATCAATCCCTACAACTTCATCAATATGTACAAGAATGGCTACAAATACACTATGGAGAAGAAAAACGGCCATTTCATCGTACACTTGACGGCCAGCGGCAAGAAGTCGATTTCTGAAATGTATATCACCATCAACCAGAAGTCCTACGTCCCTTCACAAGTCCGATACAAGACGGGCAAAGGGTGGATTATCATTGACATCCGCAATTTCAAAGCTGCCAGCCTCGCTGACGGTCTTTTCCGTTTCAATGCCAAGGACTTTCCTAATGCTGAAGTCATAGACCTTAGATAAATGAACAAGTTACAACTTTTCTTTCTGTTGCGCAAGAACACCAAACTTAGCGAGCGGCGCAACGTCATGTTTGAGAGCAACCGCTATGGCAAGCTCTTTGGATATATCATCCTCGCCATCTTCGGTATAGAATTTATTGCCCTGGGCACCTTCTTCGGATGGCTCGCCGCCAAGGAGTACATCCCCTACATGATTTTCTTCATCATGCCCTTCCTGCTCATCTTTGATTTTGGCGGACGATTCGCTACTCAGCAGACGCCTATGATGCTCGTCAAACCTTACCTGCTGACGCCCATCAGCAAGTATAGTGCCATCGACTGTTTCCTCGTCAACCAACTGCTCGACCTGGGTAACCTTGTCTGGATGACGCTATTTCTGCCCTACATGTTCATCGTCTGGTGTGGCGGACTGACTGGCTGGCAGGCACTGGCTATGCTCTTCATGCTTCATCTGATGGTGCTCGTCAATAGTCAGTGGTACCTGTTTGTGCGCACGCTCGTCAACCAAAGCATATTCTGGTGGGCACTGCCTATCGTATTCTACGGCTCGCTGGTGCTGCCCTTCTTCGTTTTGTCTGACAAACAGATCGACCAACTGTTAGACTTCGTGTTCGACGGACTGGACACCTACGCCTTCTCGTGGTGGTCGTTCCTGCTTTTTGCCGTGCTGTTTGTCATACTCTTCGCCATCAACCGCCGCCTGCAGATGCAACTCGTATATAGCGAGATATCAAAGAACGAAAAAACCACGCTACGCAGCGTCTCTGAGTTCCAGTCGCTCAACCGCTTCGGACAGATTGGCGAATACCTGAAGTTCGAAATCAAAAGCACTATGCGCAACAAGGCCATCCGCTCGCGCTTCATTCAGGGTGTATGTTTCATCACGTTCTTCTCACTGATGATTGCCTTCACAAGCGTCTACAACTCATCGTTCGAGCGCAACTTCTGGTGCCTTTATGCCTTTATCTTTTTCGGTTCTGTCAACCTCACCAAGGTGATGTGTCCCGAAGGCAATTACATTGACCTGCTGATGGTGCACGAAGAGAATATTCTCACGCTGCTGCGCGCCAAGTACTATTACTACTGCGCCGTCCTCGTGCTGCCCTTCATCTTCACACTCGTCCCCGTCTTTACAGGCAAGTTCTCGCTAATTATGGTGCTCGCCTACCTCTTCACTGTGACTGGTCCTGTCTATTGCATGCTATTCCAAATGGCAGTATATAACAAGCAGACCTTGCCGCTCAATGAGAAGATTACCGGTAAGAACCAGATGGAAAACAAGTGGCAGGCTATCGTCTCCATATCGTCCATGTTCGGACCCGTTGTCGTCGTGTTTCTCCTTCAGGCCATCTTCGACGAACAGACGGCCTACTGGCTGCTTTTCATCGTGGGCGTAGCCTTCACACTGACTGAACAATATTGGATGCGACATATCTACCGTCGCATGATGCGTCGCCGCTACGACAACCTTGAAGGATTCCGTGCATCAAGATGAAGACGGTATTGATTCAAGTGGGTAAGACGGTAAACAAGCACTTTGTGGCCGTTATCGACGACTATGTCGCACGTATTGGCCACTATATGCCGTTTGACGTCATTACCATCCCTGAATTGAAAAACGCCAAGAACCTCTCAGAAGACCAGCAGAAGCAGGCCGAAGGTGAATTGATTCTAAAACAGCTGCAGCCGTCAGACACTGTCGTACTACTTGACGAGCACGGACAGCAGTTCCGCAGCATTCAGTTTGCACGCTGGCTCGAACAGAAGCAGCAGACCGCCCGTCGTCTTGTCTTCGTCATCGGAGGGCCTTACGGTTTCTCTCCAGCCGTCTACGGCCGTGCGAACGAACAGTTCAGTCTCTCACCCATGACCTTCTCCCACCAGATGATTCGCCTCACCTTCACCGAACAAGTCTATCGCGCCTGTACGATTATTAAAGGCGAGCCCTACCATCACGAATAAAAAAAACGAAACCTATACTGGAAGATCGGAGAAATGTCTCCGTCCTTTCACATAATACTGCCATAGGAGCGAGAGAGGTAGGCGTTGTGGCACACGTTCCTCGACGCGCAAGGTTTGTATCTGTTGGCGGTCAGCATCAAATTCGTGGCGCCAGCGCTTAAACGCACGACGGGCACGGAAAATTGCTGCGAAGTCGCCCCAGTTGCGGTTGAGAATCAGCGTCTCGAAAGCCGCAAGGTAGTCGAGAAACCAGCGCCAGCGCATGACGTGCTGCAGTTCGCTGTCGGGCAGACATTTGTAGAGCATCGTGAGGTTGTTGCGGAAGTTGAGAAACGTCTTCATGGGGTTACCTTTGGGCAGTGTACCACCGCCGACATGATAGACGTAAGACTCGGGCAGGCAGTAGATCTTGCGACCACGGATGCGCAGTCGCCAGCAGAGGTCAATCTCTTCGTTATGGGCAAAGAATCGGCCGTCGAGTCCGCCCTCCTCCCAATAGTCCTTGGCACGAATCATGAGTGCAGCACCGGTAGCCCACAAAATCTCGGTGGCATAGTCGTATTGCCCGTTGTCCTCCTCGACAGTGTCAAAGATGCGCCCGCGACAGAACGGATAGCCGTAGCGGTCGATAAATCCCCCACTCGCCCCAGCATACTCGAACATATCCTTATTATATATAGAGAGTAGCTTGGGCTGGCAGGCTGCCACCTCGGGATGGACGTCCATAAACTCAATGAGCGGGGTCAGCCAATGGTGGGTCACCTCAATATCGCTGTTGAGCAGCAGGAAGTATTCAGCATCAATCTGGCGCAATGCCTTGTTATACCCATCGGCAAAGCCCCAGTTACGGTCGAGCACGACGGTGCGACACTCGGGAAACTCGCGCTGCAATAGGTCGAGCGAGTCGTCGGTCGAGGCATTGTCGGCGACATAGACGGTGGCCTCGTCGCGTGAGTAGTTCAACACGGTAGGCAGATACTGACGAAGCATCCTTGCTCCGTTCCAGTTTAGTATGACGATAGCGACTTTATCCATTGAGAATCAAGAATTATGAGTTAAGAGTTGAGCACGAAGCGCGGTCTTATTGTGATTGAAAGCGCCCAAGGTAACGGTCATCAGCTGATTGTCGTACTCCTCACGAGCTTCAGAGGCTGGCAGCTCTACACGGATATAATTCTGCGTAAAGCCGTGCATGGCCTTTCCACGGGGAGCTTTCTCAAAGAGCACCTCCATCTCGTAGCCCATAAAACGTTCGTAGAAAGCCTGTGTCTTACGGTCCGACAACTCCAGCAGGCGCTGGCTGCGCAGACGTTTGTCGGCGTCGGTCACCACATAGGGGATGTTCAGCGCCGAAGTGCCCGGACGCTCGCTGTAGGGGAACACATGCAGCTGGGTGACGTCGAGGCTGTCCAGGAGTTCGTAGGTTTCCTCAAAGCACTCGGGCGTCTCACCGCGACAGCCCACCATCACGTCGACACCAATAAAAGCATCGGGCATCACGCTCTTGATGTGCTGTATCTTGTCGGCAAACAGCTGACGGTCGTAGTGGCGGTGCATCAGCTTCAGCACCGTATCGCTGCCGCTCTGCAGCGGAATATGATAGTGGGGCATGAACGCACGGCTGTGGGCGCAGTAGTCTATCAGTTCGTCGCTCAGCAGGTCGGGTTCCAGCGAGCTGATGCGGTAGCGGCGGATACCTTCCACCTGATCTAGCGCTTTTACAAGATCAATGAACTGCTCGCCAGTAGTCTTGCCGAAATCACCGATATTGACACCTGTCAGTACAATCTCCTTGCCACCCTCGCGCGCTGCCTGCTCGGCTTGTGCCACCAAAGAGGCGATGGTCGGATTACGACTGAAGCCGCGAGCATAAGGTATCGTGCAATAGGTGCAGAAGTAGTCGCAGCCGTCTTGCACCTTCAAAAAGTAGCGCGTACGGTTGCCTCGCGAACACGATGGTGCAAACGACTTGATATCCTTCGTCTTCTGCGTCCTATATGTCGCAACGCTATCGCGACTGACAAAGCCCTCTGACAGAAACTGTACGAGATTGGCTTTCTCGTTAGACCCTAGCACCATGTCCACACCTTCTATCTTGCTGATGCGCTCAGGCTCCAGCTGTGCATAGCAACCCGTGACCACCACAAAGGCACCAGGATGCTCGCGTACCAGACGATGAATAGCCTGACGGCATTTATGGTCGGCAACCTCAGTCACCGAACAGGTATTGATTAGACAGATATCTGCCTTCTCACTCTTACGGGCTGTCTGAACCCCCATCTCGGCTAACATCATACCGAACGTAGAAGTCTCCGAGAAGTTCAACTTACAGCCCAGCGTATAGTAAGCGGCTTTCTTGCCCTGAAAAACAGACGTATCAATCATATATATAATAAGGTATCTGTATATTTGTTGCAAAGGTAGTTATTTTTATTGTAAAAAATGTGCTTTTTAGTAAATATTCAATAGAGTGTAATTTTTGCACGAATTTTAACACTTCGCAATATATTGATTTTCAGCGCTTTGCAAAAAAGTTACAAAAACACCCTAAAAAAAATCAAAAAAAATGATACGTCGTATTAAAAAAATGCGTAACTTTGCAGCGTTTTAATAAACAAATGATTGTTTTACAGATTTAAAAAGCTTAGAAAAATGAAAAAATTAGTATTTATGTTCGTAGCTGTTGCAGCTATCTCTTTCGCTTCTTGTGGTAACAAAACCGCTCAGGCTGAGGCTGTTGATTCAGACTCAATCGCTATGGTTGACAGCGCAGAGGTTGACACCGTTGCTGCTGACACTGTTGCTGCTGACAGCGCTGCTGCTGAGTAATTCAGTTACGAGCTCAAAGAAAATTGAGAGAAAACCGTCGGATGTGAATCCGGCGGTTCTTTTTTTGTCTCAGCCTATATCGTTGCAACAGCACTTAATCCATGCGGTCACGATAGTCTTCGTAGGTGAAGCGTCGTAGAAGTTCGATGCTTCCGTCGCTATGCTGCATAGCAATAGACGGATGCGTAATGCCGTTAAACGTATTAGTCTTCACGGTGGTGTAGTGTATCATATCTTCAAAGATGATCTGTTCGCCAACCTCGAGTTCGTGGTCAAACTGCCAATAGCCCATCCAGTCGCCCGAAAGGCAGCTGTTACCACCAAGACGATAAAGATTTGAGGTTTGAGATTTGAGGTTTGAGGTTTCCAAGACCTCCACATGTTTTGCGCCGCAGACATCGGGATAATATGGCATTTCCAGACAGTCGGGCATGTGACACGTGAAGCTGACATCAAGGATAGCGGTACGAATGCCCTTGTCCTCCACAATATCCACCACACTACTAACCAACGGTCCCGTCTGCCAAGCAAAGGCACTACCCGGTTCGAAGATCACCTTCAGATGCGGATAGCGCTGATGGAAACCTTGTATGAGGCGCACCAACCGTTCAATATCGTAATCTTTGCGAGTAATCAAATGTCCACCGCCAAAGTTAATCCAGTCAATCTGCGCAAACCACTTTGCAAATTTCTCTTCGATATGCTGCAGCGAACGCTCAAAGACGTCACTTCCACTCTCACAATGACAATGACAATGGAAACCGCGAATGTCCTTTGGCAACTGCTCAGGCAGTTTGTCTGCCGTAACGCCAAAGCGCGTTCCTGGGGCGCAAGGGTTGTAGAGCAACGTCTCTACCTCGCTGTATTCCGGATTGACGCGCAAGCCCAGTGAGCACTCCCCTGCCCGCTCGTGGAAACGCTCATACTGCGACAGCGAGTTGAACGTCAGGTGACTGGAGCAACGCACGATATCATCAAACTCTTCGTCCTTATAGGCTGGCGAATAGGTATGTGCCTTTGCACCAAACTCCTCGAAAGCCAAGCGGGCTTCGCTGAGTGAACTGGCAGTTGTAGACTTTATATACTCGCGGAAGATAGGAAACGTCTTCCACAGGGCAAAAGCCTTGAACGCCAATATCCATTCAGAATCGGTGCGGCAAGCAACCTCGCGAATCAGCGCGAGGTTGTGCCGCAACCGCTTTTCTTCAATAATATAGACGGGAGTCTTCAAATTGTCAAATGGTGAATTTGTCAAATTGTCAACTTTAGAAGTCCTTCGTCATTTCCTTGACCTCAGCGTTGATGTGGTCAATGAACTCCTGGATGGTCATCACCGTCTGCTCGCCACCGCCCTGTGGACGTACGGCTACGGTGCCATCCTGCTGTTCTTTCTCACCGACAATCACCATGTAAGGAATACGCTTCAGCTCGTTGTCGCGAATCTTACGCCCAAGCTTCTCGTTGCGCAGGTCGATGGTAGGACGCACGCCACCCATATCAAACTTCTTGGCAACCTCCTTAGCATAGTCGTTGTACTTCTCTGACAGCGGCAGAATAGCCACCTGGTCAGGAGTCAGCCACAAGGGGAAGTGACCACTGGTGTGCTCGATGAGTACGGCGCAGAAGCGCTCCATACTTCCGAACGGTGCGCGGTGAATCATCACAGGCGTCTTCTTCTGGTTGTCCTCGTCGGTATACTCCAACTGGAAGCGCTTGGGCAGGTTGTAGTCCACCTGAATGGTACCCAACTGCCAACGACGACCAATAGCGTCCTTGATCATGAAGTCGAGCTTAGGACCATAGAAGGCAGCCTCACCATATTCAACCTTGGCGGGCAGACCCTTCTCCTGACAAGCCTCAACAATAGCCTTCTCAGCCAGTGCCCAGTCTTCGTCAGTACCCACATACTTATCGTGGTCGTTAGGATCACGCAGTGAGATCTGTGCCTCGAAGTTGAAGCCGAAAGCCGTCAGTACAATGCCGATAATATCCATCACATTCAGGAACTCCTGCTTCACCTGGTCGGGACGACAGAACAGGTGCGCATCATCCTGCGTAAATGAACGAACACGAGTCAAGCCGTGCAGCTCACCACTCTGCTCGTAGCGGTATACCGTACCAAACTCAGCGATACGCAGAGGCAGGTCACGATATGAACGGGGCTTCCAAGCGAAGATTTCGCAGTGGTGAGGACAGTTCATGGGCTTCAGCATGTACTCTTCATCCTCCTCAGGGGTATGGATGGGCTGGAACGAGTCCTTTCCGTAGTGAGCATAGTGACCAGAGGTAACATAGAGGTTCTTAGAACCAATGTGCGGAGTGATTACTTCCTGATAACCAAAACGCTTCTGCACCTTGCGCAGGTGGTCCTGCAAACGCAGACGCAGTTCGGTACCCTTTGGCAACCAGATGGGCAGACCCTTACCAACCTTATCGCTGAACATGAACAGCTCCATCTCCTTACCGATCTTACGGTGGTCGCGCTTCTTAGCCTCCTCCAGCATGACGAGATACTCGTCGAGCATCTTCTTCTTGGGGAACGAGATACCATACAGGCGCTGCATCTGCTCACGGTTGGCATCGCCACGCCAGAAAGCACCAGCTACAGAGGTCAGCTTCACAGCCTTGATCTCGCCCGTATCCATCAAGTGTGGACCACGGCAGAGGTCAGTGAAGTTACCCTGCGTATAGGTTGTGATAGAACCGTCTTCCAAGTCCTGCTCGATGTGCTCGCACTTGTAGGTCTGTCCGTCGGCAGCAAACTGCTTCAGGGCGTCGGCCTTAGCTACCTCCTTGCGAACCACCGGCTCTTTCTTGCCAGCCAGTTCCTTCATCTTTGCCT
>Ga0256404_1000337_pt1 | contig 122387 bp, 102 predicted proteins | sample RumenRJG_01DNA_FD_185990 | JGI IMG/M metagenome (GOLD analysis project Ga0256404, IMG submission 185990) | Bovine rumen microbial communities from Lethbridge, Alberta, Canada - RJG_01 | ecosystem: Host-associated > Mammals > Digestive system > Stomach > Rumen | place: Canada: Alberta... | reverse complement strand
ATCAAGACGATTCGCCGGCAGGGGTATGGATATCCTGACGATGAGTATTTCTTTTTAAAACTCATTGATATGAGCAGAGTTGATTATGTGAGGAATCCTAAATCCCATAAGTTTTGTGATTGAGCCTTATATTTTCCTTCCTGTAAAAAAACAAGTCTATCTTCTTGTTCATAATTTCTAGGAATATAATTCTTGACCATATTTTCCAATATTTTCTTTTCTAAATCATACGCACCATAAAATGCAAACACTTTTTGTAAAATATTGAATTGAGAACCGTCTATTTTAAACAGCTTACAAGTGTACTCCAAAAAGTTATCGAGCATTTTATTGAGCTCAGTAAATGATTTAGTATACGAGTTCCTTATAGTCTCCGCAATAATTTCATCAACTGTTATAACATGTACTTTTTCCTGTTCACAATCTTCTATGAATAAGAACACTTTCTTATATAAATTCTTAACTGCCTTATATTTCTTTGTTTCCTCATCACTAATTCCTTCTACCTTTGAAGCTATAATCAATGCTTTTTTGAGATTAATCAGTGCACTCTCGTCCACATCCACAAACAACAGGGTCTCAAGCGTCTTCCAAATATCACTATCATTATAGTAGTTTTCTATATTGTCAATTGAATTAATTAATTCCTCTGATATATAATCGTAAGCATTTTCATCAAAAAATTGTATAATTTCATCAATTGCATTTTCTTCATCTAACACACTATTTATTGCATCGTGTGATTTCACAAAATAATCATAATGCCTCAAGTACTTTGAATATTCATCTTTGAGAGCAGTAATAGTATATAGATCATGAACATGTCTGTATAAACGCTCATATCCCCAATTTCCCTTCATATATTGTTCAACCACAATAGGCGGATATTTAAATTTTTTCAAAGTATACCACGCTTCATAAACACCACTCTCTAATACTTCTTTAGGTAAATTATCTAATTCTGAATAATCCCTATATCCAATGGGTGATTCTTTCTCTATAGAAACCAATGCCTCATTCATTTTATTAGCCATTTGAATCATGTGCCCATTTTTTTCCTCTTGTTCTTGATCCACTTCCCAAAGCAGTTTTCCTTGAAATAATCCCCATTTAAGATGACAAAATATCCGATGATTAAATTGATCTTGAGGTATAATGTATTTATCGCTATACAGTTTACTTCCTGCTGTGTCACCATATCTCATATAAAATTCATGTTGTGAATAATCAAGAGGTATACTTATTTCAGCACCATTTTTTAATTTAGCAACCCATTTTCCATCAATATTTATATCTATCGGCGCTAAAGAACCACTAAATCTATTCTCTCTTTTTAAAATCAATTCTCTATAGCTCATCTTCTTATTCTCCTATCTACTTTTTAATAAAATTTGTGTATTTTTCCTCAATTTTTTTATACTCTCATTCATATGCCTATAAAATTCAGCATCAGATTCTTCAATGTCCATTGCAAGTTTCATAGTATTATTATATTTATTTATGACTCTATTTAAATTCTCAAGACATTTCTCAAGCCCAAGCTGATCCTTTACAATCTTATTTGCCAACACTTCATATTCTTCTATTGCTTCAACCATTTTTAACTTAGTACAATCATTTTGTAATTGTTCAAAAACCACCACTGCTATGCGCCATTCTTTTATCCATTTAGTCTTGTTTTTCTCCAATCTAATAGAAAAAGTTTCTTTTGATATGTGCCTTTGTAATTTTCTGACTGACATTAAATCATATAATTTATCTGTTGTTGGAGCATCTTTCAAATCAAATTCTGTAATCTTTAATTTAAACGGCCGAAGCAAACCTTCGTATGAAATCAACGCATCTCCTGGCATATACGTTGCTATCGACTCAATCTGATTTCCATTTGCTGACATCATAGATCCTACAATTTCCCTATCATCCTGAGCTGTAAGTCTATGAACTATTTTCAGTCCTGTATTTTTTAACACCTCAGGCGCCATTGCTGTCGGAAGCTGATCTGCAATGATAATGCCTTCTCTTAAAGCTCTAACTTCTGCTAGCATCTTCACAATATAATTAGTCGCTGCCACCTTGGGATTTGCATCCCCAGCAACACTTTCTCCAGTGGCATTTGCAATTAAGTTATGTGCCTCTTCAATAAAAATCACATGCCGAATTGCCCTCATATCATCACCTTTAGGATTAGCTTTTAGAACCTCTCGAATCAATGTACAAATCATAAGTGTCATAAAATTCGATGGACCTGTTCCTAGTGATTCCATTTCAACAATTATTGGATATTCAACCAACTCTTCTGGTCTAAGACTTGAAACGCTCACATCAAACACATTTCCTAAATCTCTTCTGAGTAACCCTCCTATTCTCATTTCTAGAGCAGATTTCATATTTCCTCGTACTTCTCCATCATAATCTGTATGTTTCAACTCATACTCCAATCTTGAATATAGCTCTGAAATAGTGGGATATTCCTTTTTTCCATCATTTACATAATCTGTATCCCATCCATGAACCCTGTATACTCCCTCAATCGCTCTGTCTAATAATGCAGGTAACGGAGGTGTTAATGGAAATGCTCCCTCAAACACATCCATAAGATTCTGTATATGTTCTGCCAATGATAATCCTTTCGAAAATTCAAAAGGATTTATAGCCATCGGAAACTTTGATCCAGACGATGGTGAAAAAACAATTAAATCATCTATATCAGTCTGAGATAATGCTCTATATTCTTTTTTCGCTGGTTCCAACACTAAAAATGGAACATTACACTTTTTCCATAATGTATAACATAAATGAAGCATAGTATTTGTTTTACCGGCTCCGGGTACCCCACATACAAATGCATGTTTTTTTAGTAAATTTAAAGGTACACTTATTTCCTGTGTATTTTTTCCAAGAATTATATCACCACCAATTTTTTTTGGATCTGTTTCTTTTTGAATTTCTATATGTTCTCCATCGTATAACATAGGAAATCTAAAAAAATCTTTTATCTCATCTAATGTATAATATGTTGGCCAATATTTGAGTGTTTTAGGCATTACATTACTTAATTCCTCATATTCATCCAGCACATGAAATGTTCCATTTTTCACAATAACATTTTCCCAGTTTCCCTTTTCTATTGTTTCCCCACATACAGTGTTAAATAGAATGTTTCCAACAATTGTATCATTTGTATAAATCATTACATTTGCCTTAAAACATGGTGAACTTGACACCGATTTAAGAAACTTCTCATACGATCGTAAAATCTCACTGGAAAAAGCATCTTTATTATTGGATTCCCGTTGATAATCCGTCAGTTTTATAATATTGGATTCATCATTATTTGATTTATTCTTTAAATACTCAATAGGCTTTTCTAATGAACTATAAACATCTTCGTAAGAATCGACACCTTTAAGCACGACTCTATATACTGCCTCCGTGTTTAAATTTTCCATTGTTTTATATAAATCCATCAATCTAGAGTTTTTGTTGCTTTCCCATGTTTCCACATAAAATAAGTCTATTTTTTCATCATTACCAATATCACTGCTTCTTTTTCTCTCACACTTTTTTAAATGTATTTTTTCATTAAAAGCTTCATTCTGAAATGGTATATAGTCTATTGGTTCAATTTTATATGCATCGGTTAGTTGTGATGCTTTCATTAAATTATTTAAATAATCAATCAGTTGCGTATTTTCATATTTAAAAACAATGTATAATTCCAATTTATCTTTATCGCAATTCTCAGGACTATACTTGACAATAAAATTAATCTCGATGTCATAAACTGCTGATATTTTTTGCCATTGTCTTAAAAAATCATCTGTCCATTCTCTTAATACGTCAATTCCATTTCCTGACATCATCTTATATTTCACTAATGAAATATCCGGTATACTAGTTAACTTATAAACCATCATCATGATTGCTGTCCTCGTTTATCTGTTTCCCATTAATCTGTTTCTACTTGAAATCAAATCATCCTGATACTGCTGTGTTTCCTGCCTCAAATCCACAATCTGTTCTGCTTGATCTAATACTTCATCTCCTTTTGTATCTGCAAAACTTCCAATAATGGGTATTCCTCTTAAATCTTTTAATCTGTTTCCTTTTTCTTTTAAATCAACACTGACCGCATCTGCCATATCCATTACTTCATCAGCGTCTCTTTGTATATCATTTGCTTCCGACTCTAATTTTTCACTTTCATCTTTTAAATCATTTCTGGCATTTTCTATCGCTGCATCAACCTGTCTCTGTATTTCCTCTGGTAAATCTGTGGGAATTCTTGAAATTCCTTCTTCTACCTCATCTCTTTTTTCTATAAACTGGTCAGTTTTTTCTTTATTGTCCATAGCTTTAATCGCCACATCATTTTTCTTTTCTATAATCCATTTTCTATCATTTTCAAATCCCATCATTTTCCTTCTCCAATCTACTCACTGTATTATTCTCTTCTAATACATATTTCCTATATGCTTGTGAAATAATTATAGTACAGATATTTACTAAATTCAATAGTAAACATCTTTATTATGTTAAGTTATATGTGCACGTACGGAGGGGGAATATGGATTACATTCAACGAATGCGCAATCTACGGGAAGATAGCGATAAAACCCAACAGCAAATAGCCGATTATCTGGGTACATCCCAGACCATGTATGCCAGATATGAGCGCGGAGCAAATGAACTGCCGATTCACCATTTGCTTGCTTTATGTAAATTCTATAATGTGTCCGCTGACTATATATTAGGGCTTTCTGATAAAAAAAAAGTTCTAAAATAAAAACATCCGGTTCTATCTATTTATGTATGATTTAATCCGGATGTTTTATTTATGTCTTTAATTATTGTTTACTTGACTGGGATATGTCAGGTCTTTCTGATGTAATAAAAAATGGCGCATGCAAGGTTGAGTGCATGCGCCGGAATGATGTATATATTTTAACGCGCTTTGTCAAAATGGGGTTGATTTGCGCACCAAAATACCAGATTTAATTGAATGGTACCGTTTTATTTTACACCAAAGTGCTCGAAGAGAATTTTTTCTGCCTCTTCATTCCACAGACCACGATGTGCCTTTACAGATGCATCGAGCTTTGCGAAAAGCGGATCTGTTTTTCCAAGCTCCTCGAAGTCATCGATTGCTGTGAGTGGCATATCAAACTGCATGTATGTAAGCTTCTTGCCACCAGGGATTTCCGGAAGGTGGCAGGTTGCATCTGCTACTGCGTTGATTCCACCTACGTGTGTAATCATTACAGCCGGATTGATTGCGCCCTTTGATGCAAGATCAATTGCCTCTACGAGGTCATCTGTGTTTCCACCTGTTGTTCCCATGATGTGTGTGCTTGTGTAGTGGCAGTTGTACAGATTAATCTCTGCCTTGAACTGGTTGTCTGTAGGTCCTGCAAAGAAATTCATGCATCCGTCAAATGCGAGAAGTCTGTCTCCCATCTCTGCAACAGGCTTGATTGGTACATATACGAATATGTCATCATAGCCCTTTCCGTCTGTTATTGCCATAAGCTCTGCCTCTGCATCCTTTGCCTTTGCTGTGTTGAAGTAGATAAGCTCTATGCCCTTCTCTGCTGCCTCTTCAACGGTGATGCACTGCTTTGCTCTCTCGATTTTTGCATCATCTACATCTGTTACTACGATTCTCTTTGGCTTGTTCTCAAATGCAAGTCCATAGCTTACCGCTCCAAGTCCCATTGGTCCGCAGCCACCCATGATAAGAATGCTTCCGCCAACCTTTGTGCCCATTGCATGGTCATAATTGTGCTTGTTTGTGTGATAATTTGCATGGTATCCACCGATGATACAGCTCATTGGTTCTCCGAGAGATGCCTTAAAATAGCTGTCTCCGTCATATTTGAGGAGGCATCCAAGCTCCATTACCTCATGAGGCATGATGCAGTAGGTTGCTGCTCCACCGCAGTATCTGTATGAGTATCCAGGTGAGTCAAGCTTGCCCTGGTAGTTGAGTGCAGGCTGTAATGCAAATTTCTCGCCCGGCTTGAACTGATTCTGCCATTTCTTTCCTACCTGTACTATATCTCCTGAACACTCGTGTCCTACGATTACCGGATGGATATCCATATCCTGTGGTGCTCTCTTATGCTTCTTGCCCTGCTTTGCAAGCTTATATGTTGACATGCAGATGCTATCGCTCATTACCTTTACAAGTATTTCATCGTCCTTGATCTCCGGAAGCTCAAACTCCTCAAGTCTTAAGTCCATTTCTCCGTACATTCTGACTGCTTTTGATTTCATATTGATTTCCTCCTATTTCGATATGTATACTATGATATTTTGATATAACTATGCTATTTGTTGCCCTGTTCTTAGCTTAATAATGCACTTTTTGAATATTTTTTGTTACATTACATATCAGCTTCAATAAACAACTGATAAATCTCGTCTGCCGTTCCGTTCACTGCCTTGTCAACATTCTCTGCTTCTGACAAAAGTATTGCTATACTGCTTAAGATCTCGATATGCTCATTTTCTTTTCCTGCAATTCCGATTGCTATACGGACCATGTTTCCGTTACCCCAGTCAACTCCGTCAGGAAGCGTTACTATCGCGATTCCGGCTTTATTTACAAATTTCTTTGTTGCCTCGATTCCGTGTGGAATTGCAACCCCATTGCCCATAAATGTATTGAATACATTCTCCTTGTCGAGCATTCCCTGAATATATTCCTTCTCGATGCATCCTGTGTCATAGAGCATCTGACCGAGCTTTTCAATTACCTGCTCCTTGTTTAAGCCTCTCACGCCTGTGACAATGTTTTCTGTTCTTAATACATCACTCATTGTAAAATCCTCCTTTTTGCTATCTACTGCATTTTTGATATGTACTCGTTAAAATATGTCTTCAATGCTTTTTTGATTATTCTTCTCGTTTCCTCCACATTTTCTTCAAATATGGAAGGTAAAAGTCTTTCCTCTTCCACAAAAGCACTGCTTATCCTTCCCAGAATATCTGTATCTGTTTCTCCCTTATCCATGGGTGCTGCCAGGAAAACCGCTGCCTTTATATTTTTCATGCTTTCATCTGTAAAGCATGCACCATCTTCAGGTGTCATCGTTTTAAAAACAATGCTGTTTACTGCTTTTGTCTTGCAATGAAACAGTGCAAAGTCAAGCTCCGGAAATACCTGCGTCATTACACGCTCTCTTTTCATTATGTCGTTTTTCAATGTATCTGCGGCAGCCCTGCTGTCGGTTATTACATACGACATGCTCTCAATCAGCTGCTCCATGGTGCTTGCACTGTCAGCTCTGTAATTACTGTAATTTTTTATCAGCCGTTTAATCTTTGAAACTATTTCATTTATCTGTGACAGCTGTTCGTTAAAGTCGATATCCTCCTGCTTACTTGGCATTCTGGAATATTCATCAACCTTTAAGCGTATCGCCATGATGTCATTAGCATTTATTAACGGTGACACCTTTACTATATCTATATCAGGATTGTCAAGTACAAGTCCTGATACAAAGAAATCGGTTTTCGATGCCACATATGGTGTGATTTCATCTCTCCCGTAGGTCTTTATTGTGACATCCTCTCTTAAAAAGCCTCTGATTTTTGTACTCATGAGTCTTGCGACTCCAAAGCCTCCTGCACACACGATTCCGATTTCAACCGGCCGCCTCCTGCGTTTTCTCTCGTGGATTCTCTCCATGGCTGCTCCAAAATGGATTGCAAGATATCCCACCTCACTGTCAGGAACCTTATGGCCTGTTGCCTTTTCTATAACATATGCTGCCTGTCTGCACTGTGCAAACACCTCAGGATACTCACTCTTTATCTGCGCCTCGAGAGGATTGTATACATACAGTTCATTTTCGATTCTGATTATTGCCGGCTGTAAATCCATCATCAGACCATATATCAGCTCATCATCCTGCCTCATTTCACATGCATCTGTCGCATCAAACACACCTATCAGCTTGTCAATGATATCGAGCAGCTTTTCTGCTCCAACTTCCTCATCATCCTCCATATTATACCGGTTCTGTTTGGAGCCCTTTATATAAAGCAGAATATTTGAAAATTCACTCTTTGGCAGCTTGATATCAAATTCACTTTCCAGTGCTTCTATGAGATGCGCTGCCGCCGGGTAATCATCATCAAACTGCACATTTACCGGCAAATCGGTATCTTCTATGACATTTCCCTTCATGATCCTGTCAACAGCTATTGCCGTGTGAATCAAGAGACCAATATAGGAATCCTCAGCCATATGGTTGAAACGGTTTTCATCTATGTCTTCAAATACCTGTATCACCCTGTCAACCACCGAGCTGTTTAATAGTCCATACACCTTTACACTGTTGTAATTTTTCATTGCCATAAGCAGTGCTTCCCTGTTTTCAAAAAACATGCTTCTCATGGATTCATCATCCATATTATCATTGACAAAATAATGAAGTGCTGTTCGTATATCCTTTTCTTTGCCATCAACTATGACACCGAAGCCCGGTTTTCTGATAAGAGAAAGCCTGTAGCCGACAAGCTTTTTTTCCACAACATCAAGGTCATGGCTTATTGTTGCCTCGCTCACTCCGAAAAGGTTGCTGAAATAGAATAGCTTTTTAGGAACCTTTTCACGTAAAAGCTCATATATAAGATATTTTCTTCTTGTATTTTTATCAGAAAAATTATTATTCTTAGTTTCTGTTACTTCTTTTCTCAGGCGGTTCAGGTTCACGGCATCACCATCAATCCATACACCGATATTTTTCTTCTTGCACAGACTCAGATCGTAATCCGCCAGTCCTGCCGCTATATAATCAAACTCTCTTTGGACAGTCCTCTTGCTTACCCCTATATGCTGTGCTATGTCCTGCTCCAAAACAGGTTCATTTTTCTCAAGAACAAATTGTAATATCTGTTTGATTCTAGGTGTTAATTCCATGAACCCTTCCCCCTTTGTATGCTGAAGGATTTACTGTAAATTTCTATTAATTGTATCCCTGCAGCATACTTTTTACTTTGTATTACTCTTTATTTGTTTTAAGGCTCTCCACCAGCTCATCATATTCAGGTGCTGTCATGAAGTTTGTAATTGTCACAAGTCTGGCCTGTGGCGCACTCTTCATGGCTCTTTCCTTTAAATCCTGATGTGTGACAACTATCTGTGCCTCAGGTGGAATGCTTGATACCGATGCATGAGTTACTTCTATATCAAGTCCGGCCTTTTGTATCTTTTTCTTTAAGACACTGGCGCCCATCGCACTTGAGCCCATTCCCGCATCACATGCAAACACGATATGCTTGATTTCCTCAGCAGGGATAGCTACTGTCTGCTGCTCTATGGCATCTGCAGATGCGCTGACTGCCTCGCCCTTAGAGGCTGCCTTCATATCCTTCATCTTTGCTGATGCATCCTCTAGACTTCCCTCATGCTTGTTTCCTGTCAGCCTGATGATTGGTATTGCTATTACAAATGAAACCACTGCCGCTATTACCACTCCAAGGAGTACCGCAAGTGTAGAGCCCTTTGGTGCCATAAGTAAAAATGCGATGATGCTTCCCGGTGATGCAGGGCCTGAAAGGCCAAGATCAAATACTGTGTAGTATGTCATTGCTGCAAGCGAACCGCCGATTGCTGCAAGCAGTAAAAGCGGATTCATTAGTACATACGGGAAATAAATCTCATGTATTCCACCAAAGAGGTGAATGATAAGTGCTCCCGGTGCTGAATCCTTTGTCTTCTTATCCTTTGAGAAGAACATGTATGCAAGTAAGACTCCTGTACCTGCTCCTGGGTTTGACTCAATCATGTAGAATACCGATTTTCCTGTCTCAGCAATCTGCTCTGCTCCAAGTGGAGAAAATATTCCGTGGTTGATTGCATTGTTTAAAAAAAGAATCTTTGCAGGCTCTACAAATACTGTTACGAGTGGAAGTATACCGTGTGTTACGAGTACGTTTACTCCTGCGCTTAATGCTCCAAGTATAACTCCCATGAATGGTCCAATCAGATAGTATCCGATGACTGCCATTATCAGTCCAAGTATTCCTACTGAGAAGTTGTTTACAATCATCTCAAAGCCTGCCGGAATGTGTCCGTCTACTGCTTTGTCGAACTTCTTGATAACAAGTCCTGCGAGAGGTCCCATAATCATGGCTCCCATAAACATTGTGTACTCTGTTCCACAGATAACACCGATTGTGGCAATTGCTCCCATCAGGGCGCCTCTGTCGCCTCCAACCATTTTTCCACCCTGATATGCAATCAGGATTGGAAGTACATATGTAAGCATTGGACTTACTATACTACTAAGCTGTTCATTTGGGAACCAGCCCTTTTCTATAAACAGGGCTGTTAAAAGGCCCCATGCTATGAACGCTCCAATGTTTGGCATTACCATGCCGCTTAGGAACCGTCCGAAGGTTTGAATTTTTGCTTTCATGATATTCCCCCGTTCTGAAAGTATTTTGTTGGTTTATTAATAGTAACGTAAAATCAAATGCATTTGTTTTTCTTGTTAACTTTATTATATTAGGGGTCAAGCTTTTTTTCAATTAATTGATTTTTAAGTTTGTCGTGTTTCAAAATGACAAATTTCGGGGAATGTGAAAATTACACATATCTTTATCATAAGAATGCGCAAAAAAACACAGCACTGCGATAAACAGTACTGTGTTTAAATGTATTAGTAATGTAATTTTATTGCATTATTATGCGATTATGCGTCAGCATTTGCCTCTTTAAGAGCTGCTGTAAGCTGAGGAACGATCTTCTTTAAATCTCCTACTAAGCCGTAATCAGCTACGTCGAAGATTGGAGCATCCTCGTCCTTGTTGATGGCGATGATGAGATCAGACTCCTCCATACCTGCTACGTGCTGGATGGCTCCTGAGATACCGATTGCGAAGTAAATCTGTGGACGTACAGTCTTTCCTGTCTGTCCTACCTGATAATCCTGTGCTAACCAGCCGTTCTCTACAGCTGCACGAGAGCATGATACCATACCACCCTTGAAGCATGAAGCAAGGTCACGAAGCATCTCGAAGTTCTCAGCGCTTCCAACTCCACGTCCGCCTGATACAAGTACCTTAGCGTCCATGATGTTCTCTACGTTGCCAACTGCCTTAACGATATCCATGATCTCAACATAACGGTTGTTCTCCTCGAGTGCAGGATTGTACTCGATAACCTCTGCTGCTCTGCCAGCCTCTTTAGGAAGCTTCTGCATAACACCAGGACGAACTGTTGCCATCTGTGGACGGTTGTCAGGACAAGCGATTGTTGCGATTGTGTTTCCACCGAATGCAGGACGTGTCATGAGAAGCTGGTTGTGCTTCTGCTCCTGTCCAGGCATAGCATTGATTGGGAAATCACCAATCTCAAGCTTTGTACAGTCAGCTGTAAGACCTGTCTTAACTCTTGCTGAAACTGTTGGTCCGAGGTCACGTCCGATAGCTGTTGCACCAACTAACATGATCTCCGGCTTGTACTCGTTGATTACTGATACAAGAGCCTGTGCGTATGGCTCTGTTCTGTATGTCTCAAGTGCAGGATTGTCTACAACGATTACCTTGTCTGCGCCGTACTCACCGAGCTCTGTTGCAAGAGCCTTTACGTTAGATCCAAGAAGTACTGCAGTAACCTCTGTATTTAAATCTGCTGCTAACTCTTTAGCTTTACCGACTAACTCAAAGGCGATGTCGCTAAGCTTATTGTCTACCTGCTGTGCGTAGATATATACGCCCTTATATTCTTCTAAACCCATTTTTGGTTCCTCCATACTAGATGATATGTTTCTCTTTGAATTTCTCCATGAGATAGTTTACTGACTCTGTTGGATCAAGGTTAACCTTTTCTCCAGCTCCCTTAGGTACCTTGTCAGATGCCTTAGCAATCTTTGTAGGTGATCCCTTAAGTCCAAGATCTGAATCGTCAACATCCTTAAGGTCAGCTCTGCCCCAGACAGTTACCTCTTTGTCAAATGCATCGAAAATTCCGCCCGGTGTCATATATCTAGGCTCATTTAACTCTGAAAGAGCTGTGATAAGACAAGGCATCTTAGCCTTAACTACGTGATATCTGTCCTCGTACTGACGTTTAACGACTACAGAATCTCCCTCAACCTTGATATCCTCTGCGTATGAGATTACAGGAAGTCCAAGATGAACTGCGATCTGTGGTCCAACCTGTGCTGTATCTCCATCGATAGCCTGACGGCCTGTGATGATTAAATCATAATCGAGATTTCTTAATGCACCTGCAATTGTAGTAGATGTAGCCCATGTATCAGCTCCACCAAGTACCCTGTCTGTTACTAAAACTGCATCATCAGCGCCCATAGCCATTGCCTCACGAAGGATTGCATCAGCCTTTGGAAGTCCCATTGTAAGAACTGTAACCTTTGCGCCTGTCTCGTCTTTGATTCTAAGTGCTGCCTCAAGACCAGCCTTGTCATCTGGATTCATGATTGCAAGCATTGAAGCTCTATCAAGTGTTCCGTCAGGATTGAATTTTACTCCACCCTTTGTATCAGGAACCTGTTTAATACATACTACGATATTCATGTATTTGTTCTCCTTTATTTATTCTAAGTAGCTCTACAGTTATGATAACTCTCTTAACTATCTGAGTAATGAGCCTGAAATAACCATACGCTGAACCTCTGAAGTTCCCTCGTAGATCTCTGTAATCTTAGCATCACGCATCATACGCTCTACATCGTACTCACGGATATATCCGTATCCACCGAATAACTGAACGCACTCTGTTGTAACAGCCATAGCTGTCTCTGCTGCGAATAATTTAGCCTTTGCTGCATCTACTGAGTAAGAAACCTTAGGATTCTTAGCAAACTCTGCCTTCTTCATAGCTGCTGCGTATACAAGATACTTAGCTGCATCGATACGTGTAGCCATATCTGCAAGCTTGAACTGTGTATTCTGCTGCTGTGCGATTGAACGGCCGAACTGCTTTCTTTCCTTTGTGTACTCGATAGTTCTCTCTAATGCGCCCTCTGCAATACCAAGTGCCTGAGCAGCGATTCCGATACGTCCACCATCAAGTGTATGCATAGCGATTGGGAAACCTCTTCCCTCTTTTCCAAGTAATGCATCCTTTGGAATACGTGCATCCTCGAAGATAAGCTCGTATGTAGATGATCCGCGGATACCCATCTTCTTCTCTTTTGTTCCGAATGAGAATCCAGGTGTTCCCTTGTCTACGATGAATGCAGAGAAGTTCTTCTTCTTGCGTCCACGCTTGTCCTCTGTGATGCTTGTAACAGCGATGATAATGTAAACATCAGCAACCTTACCGTTTGTGATGAAGCACTTAGATCCGTTAAGAACCCACTCGTCTCCGTCTAAAACGGCCTTTGTCTGACATCCCTGTGCATCTGTACCAGCGCCCGGCTCAGTAAGACCAAAAGCACCGATCTTCTTGCCTGAAGCAAGGTCAGGAACATATTTTTTCTTCTGCTCCTCTGTACCGAATGTCATAATAGGATCGATACAAAGTGATGTATGAGCAGATACAATAACGCCTGTTGTACCACAAACCTTTGATAATTCTTCTACACACATAACGTATGTAAGTGGATCACAGCCCTGTCCGCCGTACTCCTTTGGTACAGGAATGCCCATGAATCCATATTTTCCCATCTTAGCAACTGTCTCTGCTGGGAATACCTCTGTCTCGTCAGTCTCCTGTGCAAGAGGTTTAACTTCTGTCTCTGCGAACTGTTTGAAAAGGTCGCGAGCCATCTCATGTTTCTGATCTAAAGTGAAATCCATGATTTATTCTCCTTGAAATTTATATTTTGTTTTAATCTCATTTACATTGCGTCTACAGGTGTCTTTGTGCGGTCTGCGTTGTAAACGTAAAATCCCTTGCCGCTCTTGCATCCAAGGTTTCCGCCTCTTACCATCTTGCGAAGGAGTGGGCATGCACGATACTTGCTGTCACCTGTCTCATTGTAAAGAACGTCCATGATTGCAAGGCAGATATCAAGTCCGATGAAATCTCCAAGCTCTAATGGTCCCATTGGATGGTTAGCACCAAGCTTCATAGCTGCATCGATTCCGGCGATATCTGAAACACCCTCCATCTTGATGAAAGCAGCCTCGTTGATCATTGGGATAAGGATACGGTTTACTACGAAACCAGCAGCCTCGTTAACCTGTACAGGTGTCTTGCCGATCTCCTCTGCAATCTTCTTAATTGCATCAACTGTCTCAACAGGTGTGTTAACTCCTGCGATAACCTCTACTAACTTCATACGGTCAGCTGGGTTGAAGAAGTGCATACCGATTAATGGACGTGTAAGTCCGTTTCCAATCTCTGTGATTGAAAGTGATGATGTATTTGAAGCGAAAATACACTCTGGCTTAGCAATCTTGTCTAACTCAGCAAATGTAGTTTTCTTAACCTGCATATCCTCGAAAGCAGCCTCAACGATGAGGTCACAATCCTTGCAGAGATCTTCTTTTAAACCAGGAGTGATGCTTGCAAGAATGCTGTCAACCTTCTCCTGTGTCATTTTCTCTTTTGCTACAAGTCTTGCATATCCTTTTGCAATCTTGTCTTTTCCGCCTTCAGCCCACTCCTGCTTAATATCGCAGAGTGCTACCTCGTATCCATCTACCTGTGCGAATGCTTTTGCGATTCCCTGGCCCATTGTACCAGCACCGATAACTCCAACCTTCATTTTAATTCCTCCTAAAATATATTATGGTGCAAAAGCTTTAAGTGCTAAGCCTCTGCAGCATAACTTAATCATATATATACTGATGTAAATAAACTAATTCACACTACAAGGGGATGCACCTGCATCCCCTCATATATCTATTGGCAAAGAAAATTAGTACTTCTCAACGATAGTAGAACATCCCATTCCACCACCGATACAAAGTGTTGCAAGACCTCTGTTAGATCCTCTCTTCTGCATCTCATGTAATAATGTAACAAGGATACGACAGCCTGAAGCTCCTACAGGATGTCCGAGTGCGATAGCACCACCGTTTACATTTACCTTGCTCATATCGAAGCCAAGATCTCTTGCTACAGCGATTGACTGTGCAGCAAATGCCTCGTTTGCCTCGATAAGATCGAAATCATCAATTGAAAGACCTGTCTTTGCAAGAACCTTCTTTGTAGAAGCTACCGGTCCAACACCCATGATCTCAGGCTCAACTCCGCCAAGTGCTCCTGCTACCCATGTAGCTAATGGCTTAACACCGAGCTCCTTAGCTTTCTCTTCGCTCATTACAACTACTGCTGCAGCACCATCATTGATTCCTGATGCGTTACCGGCTGTAATAAGTCCGCCCTCTTTACCTGAGCAGCAACGAAGCTTAGAAAGAGACTCTGCTGTTGTTCCGGCACGAGGTCCCTCGTCCTTTGTGAACTCAACGATTTCTTTCTTAACCTTAACAGGTACAGGAACGATCTCATCATCGAACTTGCCTGCTGCGATAGCTGCCTCACACTTCTGCTGTGAGTTTGCTGAGAACTCATCAAGCTCTTCACGAGTGATGCCGTATTTATCACATACATTCTCAGCTGTGATCATCATATGATAGTGGTTGAATGCATCTGTAAGAGCATCGTTAACCATTGTATCGATGATTGTTGCATTGTTCATTCTGTATCCGAAACGTGCCTTTGTCATAGCGTAAGGAGCCATTGACATGTTCTCCATACCACCTGCAACAACGATATCAGCCTCACCGGCCTTAATCATTGTAGCAGCGTCGTTTACACACTTAAGACCTGATCCACAAACAACATTGATTGTGATAGCCGGAACCTCGATTGGAAGTCCTGCCTTGATAGAAGCCTGACGAGCTACGTTCTGTCCCTGAGCTGCCTGGATAACACAACCCATCTTAACCTCGTCAACCATCTCAGGAGCAACACCTGCACGGTTTAAAGCCTCCTTAATTACGATTGCACCTAAATCTGCGGCTGGAGTATTGCTTAATGCTCCGCCCATTTTGCCGATTGCTGTACGGCAAGCACTTGCGATTACAACTTTCTTTGCCATTATATTATCTCCTTTAAATTGTATTGCACATCCGTGCTGTTAATTTTTTAACAAAGTTATTATACTACAAATTTATGTAAAAATCAATTGGTTTTGTTAATAATTTGTCAAAATTCTATTAAAATTTGCATATTTTTCACGCGTATTACTTATACTATTCCGTCAGATTAACAAAAGCCGATGCTATTATAACCTGCGGCATGCATACAGGCATAACACATCATATTTTTCATTTTATAAAAAATCTCCGGGCAGCATATCCGCTATACTGTCCGGGGATAAAATATATTCTATATACTTTTAAAGATTCTTAACTGTTGCAATGTCAACCGGTGTCTTCTTGTCAGAAGCAGTCTCTAATGCATGTGCAAGTGCATTCGCTGTATCCATGGCTGTGATACAATAAACACCTGTCTCGATTGCATTTCTTCTGATAAGGAAGCCGTCTCTTGTCTTGTCTCCGTTACCCTGTGTAGGTGTATCGATTACGAGGTCTATCTTGTGTCCGAGGATAAGATCCATGACGTTTGGAGACTCCTGTGATATCTTGTTTACGCGAAGAGCATTTACTCCGTGCTCCTGTAAGTACTTTGCAGTGCTTCTTGTGGCGTAAATCTTGTAGCCAAGCTTCTCAAAACGCTTTGCAACACCTACTGCCTCAGGCTTGTCGGCATCCTTTACAGTCATAATCATCTGCTTATACTTAGGAAGCTCGACTCCCGCACCCTCAAATGCCTTGTAAAGCGCACCATTGAAGGTCTTGTCGATTCCAAGACACTCTCCTGTTGATTTCATCTCAGGTCCGAGTGAAATCTCAGCGCCACGCAGCTTCTCGAATGAGAATACCGGCATCTTGATTGCAATGTAATCGGCTGTCGGAGCAAGTCCAGGTGTGTAGCCCATGCCCTTTATTGTCTCACCCATGATGATTCTTGCTGCGAGGTCTACAATCGGAATACCTGTAACCTTGCTGATGTATGGTACTGTTCTTGAAGAACGTGGGTTTACCTCGATAACATAGATGTTGTCGTCCATATCGATAAACTGGATATTAATCATACCAACAACATGGAGTGCCTGTGCAAGTCTCTTTGTATACTCAACCAGAGTCTCTTTTGCTTTTTCTGAGATAGTATGTGCAGGGTAAACTGAGATAGAGTCTCCTGAGTGTACTCCTGTACGCTCGATGTGCTCCATGATACCCGGAATCAGGATATCTGTACCGTCACAGATTGCATCAACCTCAATTTCCTTACCCATAAGGTACTTATCTACAAGGATTGGATGATCCTGTGTGATTGTGTTGATGATGCCGATAAACTCTTCGATTTCATCATCATTCCATGCAATCTTCATACCCTGTCCGCCAAGCACGTATGAAGGACGGACAAGTACAGGGTAACCGATCTCGTTTGCTACCTTCTTTGCCTCCTCAGCTGTAAATACTGTACCACCTGCTGCTCTTGGGATGCCTGTCTTCTGAAGAATCTCGTCGAAGAGCTCTCTGTCCTCGGCTGCGTCTACATCCTCAGCCTTTGTTCCAAGTATCTTGACACCCATCTTCATAAGTGCCTCTGTAAGCTTGATGGCGGTCTGTCCACCGAACTGTACAACAGCTCCGTCAGGCTTTTCAATATTAACGATGCTCTCAACATCCTCTGCTGTGAGTGGCTCAAAATAGAGCTTGTCAGCAATATCAAAGTCAGTTGAAACGGTCTCAGGGTTGTTGTTTACGATGATTGTCTCCCAGCCTTCCTTGGCAAACGCCCATGTACAGTGAACTGAACAGTAATCAAACTCAACACCCTGTCCGATACGGATAGGTCCTGAACCAAGTACAAGCACCTTTTTCTGTGGATTTGTCTCTACCGCCTCATTCTCGCTGCCGAATACTGAGTAGTAGTATGGTGTCTCTGCTTCAAACTCTGCGGCACAGGTATCAACCATCTTGTAGGCTGCCACAATGCCGTTGTCGTAACGCATCTTCTTGATATCAGCCTCATCAATATCTGTAAGCTGTGAGATAACATTGTCAGGGAACTCGATACGCTTTGCCTCTTTTAACAGGTCAACTGTAAGCTCCTCTGTTTTTAAACGGTTCTCCATCTCAACAAGTATTGCGATTTTATCGATAAACCAAAGATCTATCTTAGTAATCTCGTGAATATGCTCGTATTTAACTCCACGGCGGAGCGCCTCTGCGATAACCCAGATACGTCTGTCATCAACAACTGCAAGCTGTTTCTCAAGCTCATCATCTGTAAGACCTGTAAAGTCATAAGACATAAGTGAATCAACATGCTGCTCGAGAGATCTGATAGCCTTCATAAGGGCACCCTCGAAGTTGTTGCAGATACTCATTACCTCTCCGGTAGCCTTCATCTGAGTGGTAAGTGTACGCTTTGCTGTGAGGAACTTGTCGAACGGAAGTCTTGGAATCTTGACTACACAGTAATCAAGCATTGGCTCAAAGCTTGCGTATGTCTTCTGTGTGATAGCGTTCTTGATCTCATCGAGGTGATAGCCGAGTGCAATCTTGGCTGTAACCTTGGCGATAGGATATCCTGTAGCCTTTGATGCGAGTGCTGATGAACGTGAAACTCGTGGGTTTACCTCGATAACACAGTACTCGAACGAGTCAGGATTGAGGGCATACTGTACGTTACAGCCTCCTGTAATCTGAAGCTCGTTGATGATATTGAGAGCTGATGTACGAAGCATCTGATACTCTTTATCTCCAAGTGTCTGCGAAGGTGCTACTACGATTGAATCTCCTGTATGCACACCGACCGGGTCGATATTTTCCATGTTACATACTGTGATGCAGTTGCCGTTGGCATCACGCATTACCTCGTACTCGATTTCCTTCCATCCTGCGATACATCTCTCTACAAGAACCTCTCCGACACGTGACAGGCGAAGTCCATTTGAAAGTATGTCGATAAGCTCCTGCTCATCGTGAGCAATTCCACCGCCGGAGCCGCCGAGTGTAAATGCCGGACGAAGAACTACAGGATAACCAATCTTGTTGGTAAATGCAATACCGTCCTCGATATTCTTTACAACCTGTGAAGCCGCGATTGGTTCACCGATTTTCTTCATGGTATCCTTGAAGGCCTGACGGTCCTCAGCCTTGAAGATGGTCTCTGCTGTTGTTCCGATAAGCTTTACTCCATGCTCATCAAGGAAGCCGCACTCAGCGAGCTCCATGCCGAGATTGAGTCCTGCCTGTCCACCGAGTGTAGGAAGGATGCTGTCAGGCTTTTCTTTTATGATAATCTCTTTTAATGACTCAAGAGTAAGTGGCTCGATATATACCTGATCCGCAATCTGCTTATCAGTCATGATAGTTGCCGGGTTTGAGTTTACCAGACATACCTCAACGCCCTCCTCTTTTAAGGAACGGCAGGCCTGTGTTCCTGCATAGTCAAACTCTGCGGCCTGTCCGATTACGATTGGACCGGAACCGATAACTAATACTTTTTTAATATCATTATTTCTTGGCATTACTGGTTACCTCCCATCATGTTAATAAAGCGTTCAAAAAGATATGCTGAATCCTGTGGTCCAGGGCATGCCTCCGGATGGAACTGAACTGTGAAGATATTCTTGTTCACATACTTAAGTCCCTCATTAGTGCCGTCGTTGACATTTATAAATGCTGGCTCAGCCACATTAGGGTCAAGCTTATCTGTGTCAACCACATATCCATGATTCTGGGAAGAAATATAAACACGGCCGGTTGCAAGATCCTTAACCGGATGGTTTCCACCTCTGTGTCCGTACTTCATCTTGTGTGTATCTGCGCCTGTTGCAAGTGCCATGAGCTGATGTCCTAGGCAGATTGCAAAAATCGGCACATTGCTGTCATAAAGCTTCTTTATTTCCTTTATAATATCTACACACTCCTTTGGATCTCCAGGTCCGTTTGAGAGCATGATTCCGTCAGGATTGTCACCAAGTATCTCTTCAGCGGTTGTGTGTGCAGGGTAAATTGTAACTTCACAGCCTCTTTCATTGAGTGATTTGGCGATATTGTTTTTGGCACCGAAATCCATGAGGGCAACCCTCTTTCCTTGGCCCTTTAAAACCTTTTTCTCAGTGCATGTGACCTTGTCAACCACATTGCCTGTAGTATATGCCTTGAGCTTTGGAATAATCTCATCGAGATTGTAATTCTCATTTGTGGTAATCATTCCGTTCATAGTACCCTTTTCCCTGAGAATCTTTGTAAGCGCACGTGTATCAATGCCGGCCACTCCCGGAATATCGTTTTTCTCGAGGAAATCCTGTATAGTACCCTCGCAACGGAAATTACTTGGCATACGTGACAGCTCTCTTACTATATATCCATCCGGCCATGGTCTTTCTGACTCCATATCCGGTGTGATTCCATAATTTCCGATAAGTGGATAAGTCATTACAACAGCCTGTCCTGCATAGGAAGGATCTGTAAGTACCTCCAGATATCCTGTCATTGATGTGTTAAATACTATCTCACTAATGACTTCCCTTGTTGAACCAATGCTGGTTCCGGTAAATACATTACCATCTTCAAGAATTAAAAATGCTTTCATCTTTACCCTGCCCTTTCGTGTTATACTTTGTAACCATAAGCTTCTTAGTTGCAACTAACCTTACGTCTGCGCAAAAAAAAAGAGGGCGTCTCTTTTTTCTTATAAAGTGTAGCTGCATAGTATATCTGCTTAAATTGTAAAAAGTGTATCATAATACAGCCGATTTTTCAACTGTTTTTTGTTACATAAATATGCATATTTATGTATACAATATTAGTTACTGTTCACACCAAAGTATGACCGGCAACTATTGCAGCCCATTAAAACTGCCTCTGAGCGTTTACGGAGTAAGTCCCGCGCATACCGCATATATCACGCCTGAGAAAAATACAAGGCATGTAAAGCCAACTGAAATTGCAATAAAAGTCTTATCAGCTATATGTCGCGGTGTATACTCCACCTGATATATGCTTTTTGCTGTCATAGGAACGTACATATCGCCTTGTCCATTGCAAGAGCCTCCCTGATATGCACTCTTAAAGCCCACACGACTGAAGTAGTCTGCCGTGTATGCCGGCATTGCATTTACAGACACCTGCATGAGCTTAAGCTGCATGCGCGCATATATCCTGACTCTCTCCAGAAGTTTTTTGCCAATTCCACGTCTTAAACACTGCGGATGCACATACAGCATAGTGATATGCCCCTCGTTTGTCATGCCGCACACTCCGCACAGCACATTGCTGTCAAACGCACCAAATACTACAAGAACACCGGTTCTTTCCTCGTCCGTCAGCCTGTCTGCATCCATATATTCATCAAAATATCGATGACAGTCCTGTGTCCGAAAGCAGCCTCTGATTGCGATATTGTATATACTTACCGCAAAGGCACATGCCCCTTTTATCTCTTTATTTGTAAGTTTTCTTATTTTCATCAGATAGTCTCCTCCACTATTCTGTCTCTAAGCCCGCTATAGCGTCTCTGCTGTGAGTTGTTTTGTATCATCTCGTAAAATGTCTGTTCATCACCCACTATGGTAACACATTTCTTTGCTCTTGTAACCGCCGTATAGAGCAAATTTCTGTTCATAAGCATTCTCGGGCCGCTCAAAAGAGGTATAACGACCGCCGGATACTCACTTCCCTGCGACTTGTGTATAGTGACCGCGTATGCAAGTTCAAGCTCCTCCAAAAGCTTAAACGGATACTCCACCTTTCGGCCCTCGTCAAAGGATATGGTCATGGTCTCGGCAAAATCGTTGATTTCCTCAATGATACCTGTATCTCCATTGAAGATTCCCATGCCCTTATCCACACAGAGTCCGAATTTTGTCCTGATTTCCCACTCTATCTGATAGTTGTTCTTTATCTGCATCACCTTGTCGCCCTCGCGGAAAATCGTACCCCTGTATTCTTTTTCGCGCTTGCTCTTGTCTGCCGGATTCATATACGCCTGCAATATACCGTTTAGACGTTCCACTCCGAGAAGTCCCTTTCTCATAGGCGTAAGCACCTGTATATCATACTCTGTAGCATTTACAAACTTAGGAAGCTTCTGCTTTATTAGCTGTAATGTAACATTTATTATCTTGTCGGCATCATATCTCTTTAGAAAAAAGAAATCCATGCTCTTATTATCTAACGATACCTCTTCTCCATTATTTATCTTGTGGGCGTTTACTATAATATCGCTCGTGCTCGCCTGACGAAAAATCTTTGTAAGCTTTACCGTGTGGAAGGCACCTGAATCAATAATATCCTTTAGCACGCTGCCCGGTCCCACGCTCGGAAGCTGGTTCATATCTCCTACAAGTATGAGTCTCGTACCTGCCACAACCGCCTTTAGCAATGAGTACATGAGTGATATATCAACCATCGACATCTCATCTATGATGATTACATCCGTCTCGAGCGGATTTCTTTCATTTCTCTCAAAGCCAGCTGCGCTTCCTGTGTCCATGCCGCCGTTTAACTCAAGCATACGGTGGATTGTGCGCGCCTCGTAGCCTGTCGTCTCACTCATGCGTTTTGCCGCACGGCCTGTCGGTGCAGCCAGAAAAATATCCATGCCCTCCAGCTCAAAATACTTGATAATAGTATTGATAGTGGTGGTTTTTCCTGTTCCGGGTCCTCCTGTAATGACTAAAAGGCCATTTCTGACTGCTTCCTTCACCGCCTCAACCTGGTGCTCATCGAGCTCCATCTCTGTCTTTTTCTCTATATTTCTAATTGCAGCCTCTATCTCGATATCCGGCACATCATACGTCACATCAAGCTGCTTTAGCATGGCTGCCGTGTTTGCCTCCATATAATAAAAGGTGTTAGCATAAATCTGGGTTATATCATCCTTTAGCTGCATGACAATCTTCCTGTCCATGGCCAGATTCATGTAATGTGCCTCAACCTGCGAGCTTTCCACTCCGAGCAGATATACAGCACGCCTCGTAAGCTCCTCCATCGGCAGATATGTGTGTCCGTCCATGGCAGCCTGCTGCAAAACATACTGTATACCGCTTTTTATTCTAAAATCAGAATCAGTCTTGATGCCAACCCGCGCCGCTATCTCATCTGCAGTTTTAAAACCAACTCCGTCGATATCATCCGCCATGCGGTACGGATTTTCCTTGAGCACGCTGTATATCTCTCCGCCATACTTATTATATATCTTCACAGCCAGATTCATATTGATGCCGTACTGCTGCAAAAAAATCATGGCTTCCCTTAAGTCTCTTTTTGCATTGACCTGATCCGCAATCTCCATAGCCTTTCTCTGGCTGATGCCCTTTACCTCAGCAAGCCTCTCCGGCTCTTCCTCTATGATGCGGAAGGTATCCTTCTTGAATCGCCTGACAATACGTGCTGCGAGTGCAAGTCCTATACCATGTATGGCTCCTGAGCCCAGATACCTCTCAATAGCCATCTCATCCTCCGGCTCCTTCTCTTCAAAGCTTACTACCTTAAACTGTCTGCCATAGGTGGCATGCTCTGTATACTCACCGTGAGCCTCTATATTTTCCCCCTCAGCAATGTCCGAAAAAGTACCCACACATGTGAGCTCCTCCTCGTTCACTACAAGAACAAGTACCGTATACCCGTTTTCTGCATTTCTGTATATTATATGATCAACGTATCCTGTGACTGTTTCGGTTTCCAATTGAACTTCTCCGTATCTGTGTGTTTTTATTGTATTTTTGTAACTATTCACAACCACCCCACATACATTCGCAAAACCGCACGATACTCGTGCTTTCCCTCTGCTTCGCAGCTAATTTTGCTCATATATGTGGGGGTGGCTCTATTCGAGCCACCTTGAGAACAAGAAAACCTGACGCTTACATGCAAGCATGACGCATCAGCTTTTTTGTTCTCAGTGGTTCTGAATAGATACGTATTTTTTAAATATTATACCCTAGAGCATACGTATCTGCAATTACTAAGTTTGCACTAAAAAAGCCGGTAACCACATGCAAGCATGCCGAACCAGCTTTTTATTATCAATTATTATGATATATTGTAATTGCGCTTCATCTGCTCATAAAGCTGCTGTGTGATATTCTCTCCGGACTTCTCCACTATCGTATCACTCATCTGCTCTATGACAGTGTCCATGAACATATCCTTGTACTGCGACATAGAGGAATCCTCATCATCACTCTTAAGCGTCATGGAATCCTTCATTTCCTTTATGACCTGCTCCACGAAATAAGACTCAAAATCCTTAAGTGTGCTCTTGAGCTCGTCCTCTGTAGAGTCTGATGACAGATTTTTCACATTATTTTTAAGCTTGTCTGCCACCGCAGATGTATTATTTGAGTTTGCAAGTGTTGATACTGCGCTTATATCCATATGCTACTATCTCCTCAAATTATTTGCTGTCTCAAGCATCGAATCCGCTGTTGTGATAGCCTTTGAATTGAGCTCGTAGGCACGCTGTGCCACAATGAGGTTAACCATCTCGTCAGCTACCTGCACATTTGAACCCTCTAAGAACTTGTGCGCAACCTTACTCTTTGTCAGATTGGCATTTGTAGCCTCAAGCATCGGGTTGCCTGAATTGGCTGTTGCGCCCAAAAGGCTGCCTGAAAGCTTTTCTAATCCTGATGGATTGTTAAACTGATAAACTGCCATACGCTGATTCATCGGAACATACTCTCCATCTACCGTCATATATCCAATCTCGCCATATTCGTTAAATGTCATATTCTCTGACGAAACTCCCTGCGGTATGGCAATAACATTGCCTGCGGTATCCATGACAGGATTTCCCTGTGCATCTGCCAGAATCGTCTGTCCATTGCCATACTGGCTCCATTCAAATGCACCGTTTCTGGTATAATAGGTCTGACCATCAGTACCTCTTACCGCGAAGAATCCATCTCCTTCAATCGCAAAATCCGTAGGTCTGTCAGTCTCTGTTAAAGAACCCTGAGTATATGTGGATGTGGTTGCAGCCACACGGGTACCAAGCCCCACCTGCGCTCCTACCGGCTTTGCATCACCATTCCCGGATGTAGAACGAGTCTGTATCGTCTGATATAAAAGAGACTTAAACTCTGTCCTCTGACCCTTAAAGCCTGTCGTATTGACATTGGAAAGGTTGTTTGCAATTGTATCTACGTTTGTCTGTTCAGCACGCATACCGGTTGCGGCTGTGTAAAGCGCCCTCATCATATGGCATATCTCCTTATACTCTTCCTACATTGTTGACAGCCTTGTCTAATGTCTCATCAATAGATGTGATGACCTTCTGTCCTGCCTCATATGCACGCTGGATGGTAATCATGTTGACCATCTCGTTTACTACATTGACATTTGAGGTTTCCAAGGCTCCCTGTTCTATTTCGGCATCTGAGGCGATAATATTACCCCCTGCAGTAAGATTGTAGAGATTTTCACCATATTTTTCAATATAGTCATAGTTATCCACATCAACAACACCGATAGTACCAACTAACTGATTATTCTGTATGATATATCCGAGTGAGTTTACCGAAAACTTCTCATTCGGGTCTACCTTTACCCAGTTTGCTTCACCGCCGTCTCCACTCAACGCACCTGTCGCATTGAGTACATGATCTCCGTCTGCTGTGACAAGATAACCGTCAGCATTGACCTTGAAAGCACCGTCTCTGGTATACTTTACACTTGTCTGACCTGATTTGTCAGTAAATGCAACGGCAAAAAAACCTTTTCCACCGATAGCTAAATCGGTAGGGTTATCAGTCACCTTAAAGCTGCCTTCATCCCAGTCGGTATACGTCTCACCGAGATGCACTCCGTATGTCATACTGCCCAGATTTTTGTGCAGTCCGTAGTTTGATGTATCCTTTATCTTTATAGCAAGCTCATTTTTAAATGAATGCGAGGTAGTTCCCTCTTTTTTAAATCCATAGGTATCGGAATTAGCCAGGTTGTTCGCAAGAACATCCATGCGCTTCATCTCATTAACCATACCGGTGTGAGCGGTGTATAAGCCTTTTACCATATTTTTGTCCTTTACAGTCTGATTCTGTTGATAACGTTTATCTTTGATGCCTTGTCGGCAAAATCCTTTTCTGTCATATCGCCTGTTGTGAATGCATACTCGCCGTCAACCACATCCTCAATGTAGTCTATATGTCCGAATACAGCCTCAACCTCACTCTTTGGTGAATCAGTTCTCACAAAGAAGCTGTTTACACTGTCATCATAGCTTACGAGTGTGAGCTTCTCAGGCTTCCAGTCAATATAAATATTTGTGTTCTGATGCTTTGTCATATCTACAACATCTGCCACTACAGCACTTGCTGTTGGAAGCTTTCCTGCTCCGCTGCCGTAGAACATAGCATCTCCGAGCACATTTCCGCGTAAAAATACGCCGTTGAACACTCCATTTACTCCTGAGAGCGGATGTGTATCATCTATCATATACGGTGCAACGAGACAGGTATAGCTGTCACCAACCTTGCGGCTTGAAGCCAGAAGCTTGATTGCACGGTGCATTGCCTTTGCATACTTAATATCCTCAGGTGTAATCTTTGTGATACCCTCACAGTGGATATCCTCGAAATCCACCTGCTGTCCTGCAACAAGTGATGTGAGAATGGCTATCTTTCTGCATGGATCGTGTCCCTCTATGTCGGCTGTAGGATCCTTCTCTGCATAGCCCTTATCCTGAGCATCCTTTAATACCTCATCAAAGTCCGCACCTTCCTCTGTCATCTTTGTAAGCATGTAGTTGGTTGTTCCGTTTAAGATACCTGTGATTTCCTCAATCTCGTCTGCTGTGAGACACTTGTTGAGTGGTCTGATAATAGGGATTCCGCCACCAACACTGGCCTCAAACTGGAAGTTCACTCCATGATCCCTTGCAACTTTAATGAGCTCAGCGCCCTTTGCAGCAACAAGGTTCTTGTTTGATGTTGCTACCTGTTTTCCTGCCTCAAGCATTGCCTTTACGAATGTAAATGCAGGCTCAACACCTCCCATTGTCTCTACAACGATACCGATCTCAGGGTCCTCTGCGATAATCTTATAATCATGTACTATCTTGTTCTCGATAGGTGTACCCGGGAACTCTCTTAAATCAAGCACATACTTGACCTCGATTGGCTCTCCTGCTCTCTTTGCGATTTTTTCCTTGTTGATTTCTAATACTTCTACGACACCTGATCCAATTGTGCCGTAACCCATAACTGCAATCTTCATCTTTTTGTTACTCCCTGGCTAAAATTTTTACGTAATGTATGCCCTTTAAGGACTCAATCTGCTTTGCCATATCATCCACATCATCCGACTCCGGAAATACATCCACAGATAACGTGAGTGACGCAATGCCATTTACCGGTACACTTTGGTGTATGGTAAGAATATTTGCTTTCGCATCGGCTACCGACTTAAGCACAACAGAAAGTATGCCCTGCTCGTCATCCATCTGAATGACAAGGTTCACTGTCTTTCCTTTACGCCCCTCATAAAAAGGAAAAATATCATCCTTATATTTGTAAAAGGAGCTTCTGCTTATGCCAACAGCATCTGTTGCCTCCTGCACAGATTCAAGCTTGCCCGAATCCAGCAGTCTCTTTGCCTCAACTACTTTAAGCAGCACCTCCGGTACAGCCTTTGCCCGTAAAACGAAGTAGTTTGATTTCTCCGCCATTTAGTTACCTCCAAAATGGCCGGTGTGTTTGTCACACACCGACATTTGTCCTTGACTCAAAGATTTTAACACAAAGATCGTAGTATTGCAACCTATTAGTTGATGTTCATTAAAAGACTTAGTCTGCCCCTGTAGCCATCCATTTCAGATAGCCGTTGATGAATATGTCTATACTGCCGTCAAGCACTGCATCCGCATTGCCAGTCTCCACACCTGTCCGGTGATCCTTGACCATAGTATACGGCTGAAGCACATATGAGCGAATCTGGCTTCCCCAGCCAATTTCCTTGACCTCGCCCCTGATACCTGCCTCCTTTGCAGCATTTTCTTCCTGCTTCAAAAGATACAGCTTTGCCTTTAACATCTGCATGGCTTTGTCCTTGTTCATATGCTGTGAACGCTCATTCTGACACTGTACCACAATTCCTGATGGAAAATGTGTGATACGGATAGCTGATGATGTTTTATTGATATGCTGTCCACCTGCTCCACTTGAACGGTAGGTATCAATTCTGATATCCTCATCCTTTACTTCAATGTCAAGATCCTCCTCTATATCCGGCATAACATCACAGGATACAAATGAGGTCTGTCTTTTTCCTGCTGCATTAAACGGTGAAATACGTACAAGCCTGTGTACGCCCTTTTCCGACTTCAGATATCCATATGCATTCTCTCCGTTTACCTGAAAAGTAATGGACTTGATACCTGCCTCATCGCCATCAAGTGAATCGAGCACCTCAAGGGTAAAGCCCTTTTTATCAGCCCATTTCGAATACATACGAAACAGCATGGCTGCCCAGTCACACGACTCCGTTCCACCGGCGCCTGCATTGAGCCTCAAAATAGCATTGCATTTATCATATTCACCCGACAAAAGAGTCTTCATTCTGATACCGTCATATGTACTCTCAAAATCATCAAGCATCTGCTGTATCTCAGGTATGAGTGACTCATCGTTCTCCTCATAGCCCATCTCAATCATCGTCTCTATATCTTCGTACTGTTCCTTGAGCTTTGCGTATGTAGCTACATCATCCTTCATACTCTTAAGCTCTTTCATCTTGCTCTGTGACTTCTCCGGGTCATCCCAGAAGTCAGGAGCCTCCATTTCTCGCTCTAATTCCTGGATTTTTTCTTCTTTATTAGCCAGGTCAAAGTGAATCCCTCACTTCCTGTAGTGGGGCTTTGTAGCCTTGGAGCGTGGACTTGAAATTATCCAACTCTACCACAGAATCACCTCTTTCTTTGCATTTTTTTGTTGGCCACCTTTAATTTTTTGGATGACGCTTCCCGCATTCAGGCTGTGGGGTGCGGTCTGCACATAGTATATTCCTCTGAAAAATATGAAGTCAGCCACGGGATTTTTTTCGGATAGTGATTTTTTATCTTCACTTTGTTTCATTCATATAATTAATGGAACCCCGTGGCAGTTCATATTTTTCTTCGGAACATGCTATGTGCCGGCCGTAACCCCGGGTTTACGGGGCGGGAAGCTGGTTGTGACAGGAATTAAATATATATATTAAGTCTGCCATGCATCCTCTAACCAGCGTCATTATTTTTATTATACAGATTAAACTAAGAAACTGCAACTAAATTTGGCACTTATAATCATGCTTGCCATCACGCTTATTATCATGTCTGTTGCGGGTCACACCTAACAGTGTGACCGACAACGATTACAGCCCACTTCTCTTCGTGTCTTCATGTTTTCATATTTTCGGTTTTGCAGTGCCTGCTGTATGTCTCTTACGCGCCACATGTGTAACAAGCGCAATAAATAGCAGCATAATGATACCGCCTGTGGTATCAATCAGCACATCGGTAAACTTGCCGGCCCGGCCGGGCACGAACAGCTGATGGATTTCATCTGTGCAGGCATATAGGAATGTCATGGTTATCGGAATCACAAATCTTCTTCTGCCATGCAAGAACGAAAATGTCACAAGTCCAAGCAATGTGAGAATGGCATACTCACTCATGTGGGCACATTTTCTCACCGGATAGTCTATAAGCTCTGCCTTATCGAGCAGCTCCTTCTCATCCCAGTGGATTGCGGTAATGGTATTGACCACTGAAACTATGCGATAGCTGACGCTGCCGCTGAGCTCAGACGACTCGGTGTCAGGCTCCGCTGAAAACATGAATATGACAACCATCCAGCACAGCATGATAAAGCATGCAATCTTATTTAAGCTTTTCATTCATTACCTCAATCGCTTTCTGAAGCTGCACATCATACTGCATGTCATAGTCTGCATTTGTGTCTCCTGTGTATTCATAATCAACCTCTACGTCAGGCTCGATACCCTTTTTGTGGATATTGTGGCCGTTTGGTGTGTAGTACTTCGATGTGGTAATCTTTACAGCATCGCCATCGGAAAGATTGTAGATAGTCTGTACAATTCCCTTTCCAAATGTCTTTTTGCCTACAAGTGTGGCATCAATATAACCATCCTCATTATAATCCTTCATGGCTCCCGCAAAAATTTCAGACGCACTTGCGCTGTTTTCATCGACTAACACTACGATAGGACAGTCAATCTGTTTACCATCGTCATCGCCAAAGGTCTTGACATTTCCGTTTTTATCCTTTGTATACACGACGGTTCCTGCCGGAAGAGTGCCAACCGATTCAGCCGGAAGCAGTCTGTCAACCATTTCTGTCACTGCGGTAAGTAGTCCTCCCGGATTAGCACGCAAATCCACTATAAGACCCTTCATACCCTGATTTGTAAGTCCGTCAAGTGCATCCTCAAACTGACTTGCCGTGTTTGTCTGAAACTCGCTGACCTGGATATATCCCACTCCATTGTCAAGCAGCTTGCTGTCCACTGATGGCAGCTCAACATTTTTACGCTCCACCTCAACAGTAAATGGGTCAGTCTCCTCGCCACGCCTGATTTTAAGCGTAACTTTCGTGCCCTCCTTACCTCTGATTTTGGTAACAAGCTTTGTCAGATCCTCGGATGTTGCCTCGACACCATCAACAGATACTATCTCATCATCCTTTTTAAGCCCCGCTTCCTCCGAAGGTGTTCCGCTGTATACCTTCGAAACGGTCACCTGCTTTGTATCCGGATCCTGCTTTAACGCAGCTCCGATTCCATAATACGTGCCTGTCGTACTAATCTGCAGCTCCTTATATTCATCCGCAGTATAATAAACCGAATAAGGGTCATTTAATCCCTCCATCACACCATGCAGCAGACCGTTCTCCAAATCGTCCTTATCGTAATCCTTATAGCAGCACTCGTCTATGTAGTTCGCAAGCTCATCGATTTTCTGCACCGTCTTGTCGTCAAGCACATTCGCACTCTTTGCAACGGTATGCACGCTCCTGCCTGTAATCATTGTGTATGCAAAGAGCACTATAAACCCAAGCACAAGAGTCGTTGCAATACCGGTTGCAATTCCTACACCGAAGCCTTTTTTAACCCCCATTCTATGAGGCTTTTTGCCACTCATATCTGAATTATTATCACATTCCAAGTCGTTGCAACCATCACCTGCATAATTTTCCGTGTAATTTTCTCTTAAATCATCAGCTCCACCATCAGGTGCATTTACTCTCTGCACATAAGGATTTGCATCCCTGTTGTTTGAATTGTCCATTTCAGTCCTGTCCTCTCTATACTATATTTGAACTTAAAACAGCCTGTCTCCGATCGGAGCCAGACTGTCATAATTATTATTATACTCTTAAATGTTTCCGAATTGTGAATCGGCTTCCCAGGAAGCCAATTCCAACACCTAATATAAGTGCTATCGGTACAAGTGTAGAGAAAATCTCCTTTGTCGGAATAAATGTCATCATATTTCCTATAAAACTGAACTTACTAGCAATATATGTACAAATCTTTCCATACATGACATTAAGCAGGCCAAGCGGAATAGCCGAGCCAATAAGTCCGATAAGAATACCCTCTACCACAAACGGAGACCTGACAAGAAAATCGGTTGCTCCGATAAGCTTCATGATGGCTATCTCCTCTCGCCTGACCGCAATACCTGTAGTCACTGTATTGCTTATAAGGAATATCGCAACACACAAAAGAATCAGAATGATACCTCCTGATACATAACTGATAAGCTTATTTAAATCAGTCAGTGTATTGGCCACATCCTGCGACTGGTTTACCTTTCTGACTCCCTCAAGTCCCTTGATATAGTTCACAAGAGTCTGCTGCATAGAGACATCGCTCAAATAAACCTGCAGATTTGCAGAATTGCTAAGAGGGTTGTCATCACCAAATGAAGCTGCTGCATCATCATAGCCCTCAAAGTATTCCTTCTGATAATTACTCCAGGCATCTTCTGCTGACTGATAATCCACCTTGCTGACCTCAGCTCTCTTCTCAATCTGAGCCTTGTCCGCATTGATTACATCCTCCGTGGTGCCTTCATTAAAGAATACTGTTACAGCAACTCCCTTTTCTGCATTTTTGACCATGCTTGAAAAGTTAGTCACAACAATATAAAATAGTCCAAACATAAAAATACATGCTGCCATGGTAGCTATAGATGCCAGCGAGAACATTTTATTTCTAAAAATATTTTTAAAGCCCTGTTTAATTGAATAAGCTAATGTATTAATCCTCATCACTATCACCATCCTTGCTGTCTGCCACAACAAGTCCCTTCTTTATAGTGATGACACGCTTTTTCATAACCTTAACAATCTCAAGATTATGTGTGACAACGATAACAGTTGTGCCCTTCTCATTAATTTCCTCAAGCAGCTTCATAATCTCCCACGCATTATTGTTGTCGAGATTACCCGTAGGCTCATCTGCAAGAAGGAAATTCGGCTCATTTACCAAAGCCCTTGCAATCGCAACCCTCTGCTGCTCTCCTCCTGAAAGCTCCTTTGGTTTTGACTTATACTTTGCAGCCAGTCCAACCATTGAAAGCATTTTAGGGACCTTTTTCTTAATGGTGACTGTAGAAGCGCCTATAACCTTAAGCGCAAAAGCCACATTCTCATAAACATTTCTATCCTTTAATAATCTAAAGTCCTGAAATACAACTCCGATATTTCTTCTGTATTTCGGAATCTGTCTACGCCTTATATGTGCCAGATTCCTTCCGTCAACAGTAATTGTTCCGTCTGTGGGTTCAAGCTCCTTCAAAAGCAGCTTAATCAGAGTGGATTTACCGGATCCACTGTCTCCGCATACGAAAACGAACTCTCCGTCATCAATCTCCAGATTGACATCGTTGAGAGCAGGTATACCTGCAGAATATGCCTTGCTGACATGTTCAAGTTTAATCATTACTTTCTCCTTAATAGTCCATTGATTCCATATACTTCATGTATTTGACTACCATAAGGGCAATCTTAAATGTGATGGCATCCTCAAACACTCTAAGGTCAAGCCCTGTGCTTTTCTGAAGCTTATCCAATCTATATACAAGTGTGTTTCTGTGTATGTATAGCTGTCTTGAAGTCTCAGACACATTAAGGCTATTCTCAAAGAATTTATTTATAGTGGATAAAATCTCTTCATCAAAATCATCCGGTGATTTGCCATCAAAAATCTCTTTGATAAACATCTTACAAAGAGGAATCGGAAGCTGATATATCAGTCGTCCTATTCCAAGCTGTGAATATGCAATGATATTCCTCTCCTCAAAGAAGATTTTGCCAACATCGAGAGCCATTCTGGCCTCTTTGTATGATCGCGATACCTCTTTTAATTCATTAATAACAGTACCATATGCAATATGAACCCCGTCTGCTTCAGACCTAAACAGATTTAATATGACCTCGGCTGTCTTTCTGAGATCATCATAAGTCTCATTTTCTGCCAGTTCCTTCACTACAATTATATTCTTTTCATCAACGGCTGTGACAAAATCCTTTGATTTGCCGCCAAAAAGACTTCTGATCTTTTCAAGCTCATTGCCGTCCTTCTCTCTGTTTGTCTCAACAATAAACACCACACGTCTCACTTCAATATCAATATGAAGCTTCTTTGCGCGGTTATATATATCAACCAAAAGAAGATTATCAAGCAAAAGATTTTTGATAAAGTTGTCCTTATCAAATCTTTCCTTGTATGCCACCAGAAGATTCTGGATCTGGAAGCTTGCAATCTTTCCTATCATATATACATCTTCGCTGTCACCATATGCCAATAAAACATATTCCAGCTGGTGATCATCAAAAACCTTAAAAAACTGACATCCGTTTATAACCTGACTGTCTGCCGGTGAAGTAACAAACGCCTGTGCCGGCTCTATGAACGCCTCCGCATTAGGAAAAGTCGCGGCAAGAATCTTACCCTCAACATCTATAACACAAAGATCCGTTCTGGTAATTCCTTTAAGGCCATCAATTGTATTCTGAAGTATCTGATTGGAAATCATAATCGTTCTCCTTCTCCCCTTTTTGGTAACTGTGCATTACCCTCACAGCTACTTTTTACTAATTGCATAAATACTTTCTATTATTTTAATACATTCGCACAAAAAAATAAAGAGGAAATGTACAATTTTTACACATTTTCTCTTATTTTTTCTTTCAATGTTATACGAATTAACTATACATCACGTTTTTCATAGCTGTCAATAATGCGTGTCAGTCGTCTCACATCAAGCATTTTTCTTATTTTTCCAATAATTCCGGTTCTTTTTGCCAAAAACTTGCCACTTCCAATTCCATACCACAAAATGGTGGATATTTTATCTTTATTCCTAAAAAAGAACTTTTCCTGTACAGGTGACGGTAAAAAAGAAAGTACAACCTCAGGAGTTGCAATATTTATCTCGTTGACAACCCCCTCGTCAGTTCCATTGGTCTCGTCAAAAACACCCTTTCCAACAATCTCAAGCCGGTCAAACAGCGCCTTAAGAAATTCTTCTGCCTCATCAACAGCAGCCTGAGAATCCCCAAGTACAAAAACTGTTTTGTGATTTCTATCAAGCCTCTTGAAAAGCTCATAGAAAAAATCATGCTCCTCTATCTCATGCCTTCGCTGAAGAGTATCCGCCGAAGCAGCCTTAAGGATCCCCTCATCGGCAATCACCGTATAATCAAACAGCTCCAAAGCCTGCTTCACTTCCTCGTCAGATGCAACCAGCTCAAGTGTCTTCATATTCACTTCCTCAATAGTAGTAAAGCTCTTCTCCGCAATACATCTGTCTATCCGTATGAGCATTTCACGAGTTGTATAATTATCAAGTTGTATTCCTGCTATATCTATTTTCTTAACCATACCAAAAGTATAACAAAGACACTTCGTTTAATCAACACCTTTAAAAGTTATCCGACAATTCCACACATATTCACATTTGTTTTTCACAATTAAAATGTCAATATTTTTTATGATTATTTTCTTTTTTCGTGTAACTTTATCACAACTTTACAAAACAATTGTTCTTTTTTTCACATTAAATAATGTTTAAAAATGTGGATAATGTTTATAATTCCGTGCATAACTCATTTTTAAGGCACTTTAAAACCTGGTAATGTGGATAGTTATCAACATTTATCCCCAATTCAGGTTTGAGACTGCTAACAGACTCCATATTTTTGTGCATGTTGCTAAATCATCAAAATTCATTCATGAAAAAACTCCCATCTCTGTGAGATGGGAGCTGTAATTGACCATATTTAATTCTTCCGACTAGAAAATTCTTCTTACTGCAATGATAGACTTGTAATTAGCCGGTGATGTATATTTGATACCATCTGATGGATTACTTGCATGTACAATAGTGTTTCCACCACAGTAAATAGCAACATGTCCACTATAGCAAATGATATCGCCAGGCTGCATATCGCTTGTGCTTACGCCATAGCCTACGCTTCTCATAGCTGATGAGCTGTGTGGAAGACTTATTCCAAACTTTGCATATACTGACATTACAAAACCTGAACAATCTGTTCCGTTTGTAAGGCTTGATCCACCATAAACATAAGGATTGCCAACGAACTGTGATGCATAATTTACAACAGCCTGTCCGTTCGAACCGCTTGGTGCACTGTAGCTCTTCTCAGATGAGCTATTGCTTGATGAACTGCTTGATGAGCTCTCTGAAGACTTAGTGGCTTTCTTTGCTGCCTTAGCTGCGGCCTTGGCTTCCTCAGCCTTTTTAGCCTCTTCTGCCTTCTTTGCTGCCTCTGCAGCCGCCTGACGCTCTGCCTCTTCCTTGGCAAGTCTTGCTGCTTCCTCTTCCTTTGACTCAGCATATGTGAACTCAGTGTTGAGTGTCACATAATCTGATGATACATAACCTGTACCATCTACGGTAGATACTCCTACCCATCCTTCTGTAGCCTCATCTACAACTGTAAGGTCATCCTCTCCTGAAACAAGTCCAAGAACCGCTGAATCTGTTGAAGTTGAAGTTCTAACCTTTAATGTCTCTGTATTAACCTTTGCCACGCGACGTCCTACGCTCTGAACAAGTGCATCATCACCGACAACCACATATTCACTTTTCACATATCCTGTAACAGATCCTGACTGAATCTTGTACCAGCCATTGTCTGTTGTCTCAAGGACTGTACCAACTCCATTGTTATAGAGCTTTCCAAGTACATCACTGTTCTCATCTGCGTTTGCACGGATATTGACACTGTCATTAACCTGTGCAACTGCTGTATCAGCATATGCTGACTTAACAGGCTCAGCCTCTGTTGCCGCAACATCTGTTGCAGTCTCTGATGTCTGATCTCCTTTTAACATGATGTCTGTTAACATTGATGTAACACCGGCTGTAAGAGTGTTGGATGAACCAATGATATCTGATGTATAACTAGCTACTCCTGCAGTAGGTCCAGCCGCATATACTGCGTATGGCACTGATGAGAGAGCCATAAAGCCTGTAAGTACTCCGGCTGTGAGTTTCACATAATTTACTTTCATTTTACCCTCCGCTGTGTGAACCTGTAACAATTATTACGAATTTGTTACAAATATTACTTTGTCATTATAACAAAGCAACATATATATGTCAACATTTTCTTATTGTTTTCTTAAGAAAATCGTGATATTATAACAGTACATAGGACATTAGTTCTATAAAACACTTATGTAACATTTTCACAGGAGGGATTACTATGCAGTCAAGTACAGTAAATTCCGCATTATCAGCAGTCTCTCAATCTGTTTCCGGCACTTACGTGCAGGATGTCAGCATCAAGATGCTCGACAATGCAATCGACCTTAACAACACAATGGCACAGGGCACTATAAAGATGATGGAAAATTCTGTTACACCTTATCTCGGTGGCAATATCGACATATCAGTATAATATATCAATATGCCCATCATCACAGCACATACATGTAACTGCTATTACTGTTGTGCGGTTCACAAAAGCAGGAGCCGTCATGAAACATTTCATGACGGCTCCTGCTTTATTTATACCGCTTGAGCGCTACTTCACACAGCTAAATGTAAATAACGCAGCTATTATTTTGTGGCAATAGCCTCAACCTCAAGCATTACATCCTTTGGAAGTCTTGCAACCTCAACACAGCTTCTTGCAGGGTATGCTCCGTTAAAAAATGTGGCATATACCTCATTGATTGCACCAAAATCATTCATTTCCTTGATGAAAACTGTAGTCTTTACCACATTATCCATGCTTGTTCCGGCTGCTTCAAGTAAATGTGACAGGTTAGTAAACGCCTGCTTTGCCTGTGCCTGTGAGCCCTCAGGAATTTCACCTGTCTCCGGCACTACCGGAATCACTCCAGAAGTATATACTATACCATTTACCTCGATAGCCTGTGAGTATGGTCCGATTGCTGCCGGTGCCTTGTCTGTACTGATAACGTTTTTCATGTCATTTTCCTTCTTTCCTGTTAATAAATTATTAAAAGACTATTTCTTCAGCCGGATTTTACCGTCTGTGAGATCAATCTTTCTTTCTTTATATAAGTGTCCGACGGCACGCTTAAATGCGTTTTTGCTGAGTCCTGTTTCTCTCTTAATTACCTCCGGGCTTGCCTTCTCTGAAAACGGAAGCACACCTGCGTATGAATTAAGCAGCTCGAGAATCTTTTCAGAGTCGGAATCCATCTGGATATATGCCTTTTCCCTCATTGTCAGGTCCAGCTTGCCATCCGCCTTGACATCAGTAACCTTTGCCTCTATCACATCTCCAAGCTTCAGATAAGCGGCATTCTCAAAAACCGGTATCTTTGCTGAGTATTTGTCATCAACAGCGATAAATGTACCGAAATTGTCACTGAAATCATACACACGGCCCGAAACCATATCATCCTTTTTGTATGGTGAATCTGTGCTCAGCATATGGTAAATGCCCTTTGTGGTAGCACAGAGTCTCTGGCTTTTGTCTATATATAATGTGACAAGTATCTCATCACCGGCGCTCACCTTTCTGACCATCTCCTTATATGGAAGGAATAAGTCCTTTTCGAGTCCCCAGTCAAGGAAAGCTCCGATTTTGGTCACTTCCTTGACCGTAAGCACCGCAAGCCCTCCGATTGTCAGCTTAGGCTCATTCGTCGTGGCAATAAGCCTGTCCTTCGAATCCTTGTATACAAAAACTCTCAGCTCATCCCCGGGCTTTGCACCCTCCGGGATTTGTTTCGCAGGGAGCAGAACTCTCTCCTCTGAACTCATGGATGGTGATAAATATATACCAAAATCCACCTTTTTTGCATATATAAGCTCCTGATATTCTCCTAATTTCATGTTTTTCCGTCCTTTCTGTATTGATTTTTTCGCTCTAAATATCACTAAATATAACGAAATTATTACTTTTTATCCGGCACCGGCTTTCTCAAAAACTTCACCACCGCATATGGTCTTTTATCCTCATCTGCCAGCACCACCGTCACCTGCTCATCGGCAGCTTTGACAAGCGATATAATAGTATCTCCAAGCTTTGCCTCTTTCCTGTACTCCACACGAAGCTCTGATATTTCAAAGCCGGCAGGTAACTGCTGCTGTGCCAGCATAATGTATTTTTCATTATTCATATGCTGATTGCTGTCTATAAAAAACTGTGGAACTACTATCTCACCATTTTGCTTCATATCATCAGGAATTTGAATCTTACGCTTAGCGCAATCCATCTCAAGCTGTGGCTCAAGTCCATATGTATCTGCAAACTCCTGCGGCACCTTTACCGGTCTTCCGGTCTGCGTATTGACAAGCACCCACACGGAGTTAGCGTAAGCAAGTATATTGCCGTCTGCATCCTCCATTTTAAAATTCCTATATCCATAAAAAGCCTTCATGCCGTATGCCCATGTGGATATCCTCACCTGCTCATTGAGTAAAGGCAGCTTGTTTATGCATATCTGCCAGGATGAAAGCACCCACGCTATATGATTATCTGCCAAAAACCTGATTCCCACATCATGAGACTGCGAATGAAATACACTGCAGTCCTGAAAATAGTTTGTAAGCCCGGTAAGACTCAGCCTGCACGCTGCATCCACCTCGCTGTAACGTATTCTGCTGTCAAATGAATAAGCCATAACATATTCCTCTAGTCAATAAAATTAAAATAGCTTCTGATGTATCTAAATGCCTCATCTACCCCATTGGACATCCAAAGATTTGAGCTTTTGTTTATGATATCCTGATATTCCTGTATAGTAATTGGTGTCTTTTTTTTAGAGCCAAGCTCTTCTATTAAATTGAGTATTCTTATAAAATTCTTGTCCATGTCACACCATCCTTTCTATACCTATGTAGACCATATACGTTTTTATTTTATATCAAATCTCGTTATTTCACAACTTATATTTTATTTTTGCGTAACTATCCAAAACCGATGTTACTGTTCTCAAGATGATTCAAACAGCTATCTTTATAATGCAAAAAAGAGAACTTCTCATGAAGTTCTCTTTAATCTAGCTGGCCCACAAGGATTCGAACCTTGAAATGACGGAGTCAGAGTCCGTTGCCTTACCATTTGGCGATGGGCCAATATGTTGTCTCAACAAATGATATTATACACATATGACCACATGGTGTCAAGCATTTTTTTTAATTATTTCAACACCTATTCAGAACCTGTTTATTCTTCGAACAACAATACCTCACCATCATGTTCAGCAAATGTCACCTCATCGCCCCATTCCTGCTTTGCTGTGCCATTGGTCTGCTCTGTTATTATTTTTTCGATACGCTCCCTGTCAGCTTCCGGGATAACGGCTTTTACGAGTACATCTGCAGCATACTCAGTATCTATCACTGTGATTTTTTCCCGGGCAAACAGATACTGAAGCTTACCTATTCCGGTATAGTCTGTCCGGATAAGCAGAATGCTGCCGTCCTGTTTCTCTATTATATCACTGGCCAAAAGCCCCTGTTTAGTGGCCTGCTGGTACGCACGCACCAGTCCACCTGTACCAAGCAGCACCCCGCCAAAATACCGGGTCACAACAACTGCTGCATCGTGGATGTCTTCCTTAAGGAGAACATCGAGCATAGGACGTCCTGCTGTGCCTGCCGGCTCGCCATCATCTGAGCAGCGTGTCAGCTCCTGTCTCTTACCTATCACAAATGCGCTGCAGTTGTGTCTGGCATCCCAGTATTTCTTTTTTGTTTCATTGATAAAGCTTACGGCCTCTTCCTCAGATTTAACCGGCTTCACCGTTGCTATGAATCTTGATTTTTTCTCTATTATTTCACCCTGGCCTCCCCTGTATACATAAAGGCGGCCATCACTGTTCTTAGACATATGCAATTCCTACTGTATCTTGATACTTGTGTAATCTGTTTGTTTTACCGGATTGTAACTATTCATAACCACCCCACGCACATTCGCAAAACCGCACGATACTCGTGCTTTCTCGCTGCTACGCAGCTAATTTTGCTCATATGTGTGGGGGTGGCTCTATTCGAGCCACCTTGAGAACAAGAAAACCTGCTGCTTACATGCAAGCATGACGCATCAGCTTTTCTTGTCCTCAATGTTTCTGAATAGTTACCGGATTTTATTATATACTACCAAAGTAAATATGTAAATTGCATTTGGCATATAAGTTTGGTATAATTATTTTAAGTGTGTCTTATACACTTCAACAAATAAGATTTCAAATCTTTATAATGATAAGGAGGCCTATATATGAATTACGGCAAAAATGCTACAATGCGCCACCTCCGGAAATACGACTCAAAAAAGACAAAGCTATTAAATAAAACAAAAATTATTGTCCTCAAAGTATTTCTGATTGTTGTCATTGTCGCAGGCGCAGCCGGCATAAGCTCGGGTATCGGCATCATGAACGGAATTATCAGCTCCGCGCCTGATATTTCAAAGATTGACGTCACTCCCACCGGCTACTCTACCACCGTTTTGGCAGCAAATGGGGAAGAAACCGCCACTCTTGTAGGTCAGGGGGCAAACAGACAGTATGTTACTATTGATGAGATTCCATTGGACTTGCAGCATGCATTTGTTGCCATTGAGGACGAACGGTTCTACAAGCATAATGGCATCGACCTGCATGGTATTGGAAGGGCATTTCTTTCAGGATTGTCCAAAGGCAGCTTCACTGAGGGAGCCAGTACCATAACCCAGCAGCTAATCAAAAACAACGTGCTGACAAGCTGGACAAGCGAGACATCTTTTGTCGAAAAGCTACAGCGTAAGATTCAGGAACAGTATCTTGCGCTTGAGCTTGAGAAGAAGGTCAATGACAAGAACTGGATTCTTGAGAACTACATGAATTCGGTTAATCTGGGAGCTAACACTCTCGGTGTTGAGGCCGCATCAAAGAGATATTTTAACAAGGATGTTTCTGAGCTTACATTGTCTGAATCGGCTGTAATTGCCGGAATCACGCAGAATCCTTCCGGCTACAATCCTATTACGCACCCTGACAAAAATGCCAAAAGGCGTGAAAAGGTGCTGAATAACATGAAGGATCAGGGATACATCTCTAAAGCCGAGTATGATGAGGCCATGGCAGATAATGTCTACACAAGGATTGCCGAGTACAACACAAACAGCTCCGGTTCTGTCAACTCTTACTTTATTGATGCTCTCATTGAAAACGTGCATGATGACCTTAAGGAGGCCGGCTACACCGATACAGAAGCCTACAAGCTGATTTATCAGGGTGGACTGACCATCAAATCGACACAGGACCTTGCTATGCAGACCATATGTGATGAGGAGGCAAATAATCCGTCCAACTATCCATCCGATGCAAAGTATTCGTTCCAGCTTTCCTTCGAGGTCAAAAAGTCAGACGGTTCATTCAAGACCTACACGAACCAGACCATGCTCTCTTTTTATAAGAAGAAAACCAACAATGATGATTTCAGCATCAACTACTCAAGCCCCGACGAATGTAATGCAGCTATTGCACAGTACGAGCAGGATGTACTTGAGGCGGGCGATTCCATTGTGGAGGGCTCAGAAGCTGTCAATATCACACTGGAGCCACAGGTTGCCATGACAGTCATAGACCAGAGCACCGGCGAGGTAAAGGCGCTGGTAGGAGGACGAGGTGACAAATCCGGCAACAGGACATGGAACAGGGCTACAGATACATGCAGACAGCCCGGCTCTACATTCAAGATAATCGGCTGCTATGCTGCCGCTCTTGATGCAGGCGGCAAAACCCTTGCATCCGTGCAGGATGATGCACCATTTACTGTAGGTTCAAAAACCTTCAACAACTATGACAAATCCTTCGGAGGGTTTACCTCCATCCGATGGGCAATAACAAAGTCCATCAATATTGTAACAGTCAAAACCTTACAGGATATCGGGGTTGAGCTCGGTTACAAATATGCAGAGGATTTCGGTATTTCAACTCTCACCGATTCCGACAAAAACCTGTCACTGGCGCTCGGCGGTCTGACAAAGGGTGTCACAAACCTTGAGCTCACAGGTGCATATGCTACTATAGCCAACGACGGAGTATATTTAGAGCCAAAGTTCTACACTCAGGTTCTTGACCACGATGGCAATGTATTACTTGACAAAACTGATACACAGGACTCACGTACTGTAATCAAAGATACTACAGCATGGCTTCTTACAGATGCCATGAAGGATGTTCTGACAAATGGAACCGGAAAGCTGGCGCGCTTTGACAGCCAGATAGCCCAGGCGGGTAAATCCGGTACCACAACAAGCAACCGCGACTGCCTGTGGGCAGGATACACACCATACTACACATGTGTCGTATGGGGCGGCTATGATGACAACTCAAAACAGTCCGGCAAGCTCACATCCTACCCTAAGAATATATGGAAGAATGCCATGAGCAGAATCCATGACGGACTTGAAGCCAAAGACTTTGTACAGCCGGATGGCATAACAAATGCCATGGTATGCAGCAAATCAGGACTTCTTCCTTTAGTAGGAATATGTGACAATGATCCACGAGGATCAATGCTGACAACAGAATATTTCGATAAGGACACTGTACCGACAGACAACTGTAACCATCATGTTACACTTGAAATTTGTGCAGATTCGGGAGCCATTGCCAGTCCATATTGTCCGAATAAAACATCAAAGGTATTTATAACAGGCGCTGTATCAGGCAGCCCTGAGTATGAATTCATGGCAGATGATACGTTCATGAATACTGTATGTACATTACATGATGCAACATCGCTGATTAACAGCTCACCAACCACCACGGATCCTACCAATTCCGGTGCTACACCGGGCAGTACTGACGGCACTGCGGCTGGAGCACAGACAGGTGGAGCTGAAACTGGTACCGGTGCTGGCTCAGGTGCTAGTTCTGGTGGTTCCGGTTCTGGTATTGGCGGTTCCGGTTCAGGCGGTTCTGGAGCCGGTGGTTCCGGTTCTGGTATTGGCACTGGCGGTTCCAATTCCGGTGCTACTCATTAATCATAAATGAGGGGCAAAATACCTTTTGACCCTCATATCATATAATACAACTTCACAAAAGCAAAACCCCCAAGGATCATATCCTCGGGGGTTTTTGTTGATGTATATATGCTAAGGGGATTAGATAATAATTTGCATTACTCTACATCCTGTAATGCCTCAATTCCTTCCTCGCCTGTACGAACCTTGACAACCTGTGCCACGTCGTAAACGAAGATCTTGCCATCTCCGATATGTCCGGTGTAGAGAGTCTTCTTAGCAGTCTCAATAACCTTTTCTACCGGAATCTTGCCAACGATTACCTCAACCTTAACCTTTGGAAGTAATGTCGCATCAAGCTCAGCTCCACGGTATTTCTCGCCGGCACCCTTCTGGATACCACAGCCCATAACCTGTGTCACTGTCATTCCTGTTACACCTAAATCATTCATAGCCTTACGAAGCTTGTCGTACTTTGTAAGCTTTGAAATAATAACAACCTTGTGGATACCGCTTGCTGAAGCCGGTGTTGTTGCATTTACAACAGGCACTGCTGCATCCTTCTTTGCCTGAGAAGCTGTTGCATACTCTGAAGAACCAAGGTCTGTATTTTCATTGACATCCATAACATCACCTGATACATCCATGATAGCAAATCCTGCATATGCTGATGGAAGACCATGCTCTGTTGGGTCAAGTCCTACGATTTCCTCTTCCTCTGACACTCTAAGTCCCAGTGTAGCCTTGATAACAAGGAATACGATTGTAATAGTAACTACTGTCCATGCTGCAACAGAAACAAATCCTGTGAGCTGGAGTCCTAAAAGCTTAAATCCACCGCCGTAGAAAAGTCCTACGAGCTCGTTACCCTTTGAATCAGCGATTGAATATCCCGGAGCACTGTTTGTGGCAAAAAGTCCAACAGCAATTGTTCCCCAGATACCATTCATCATATGTACTGCGACAGCACCTACAGGATCGTCGATATGAAGCACATAGTCAAGTAACCATACACCGAAGCAGACAAGAAGTCCTGCTACAAAACCGATAATGATAGCACCGAGTGCATCTGTTACATCACAGCCTGCTGTGATAGCTACAAGTCCTGCAAGTGAAGCATTCAGACACATTGACACATCAGGCTTGCCATATTTGAGCCATGTAAAAATCATACAAACTACTGTTGCAAGTGCAGGTGCGATTGTTGTTGTTACGAAGATAGAACCAAGCTGCTCTACTGATTTTGCTGCTGCACCGTTGAATCCATACCAGCCAAGCCAGAGAATGAATACACCGAGTGCACCGATTGTAATGTTATGACCCGGAATAGCGTTAACCTTTGTAATCTTTCCGTTTTTATCCTTTGTAAACTTTCCGATACGAGGTCCAAGAATTGCAGCTCCTACAAGAGCACTGATACCACCAACCATGTGGATGGCACATGAACCTGCGAAATCATGGAAGCCAATCTGTGAAAGCCAGCCACCGCCCCAGATCCAGTGAGCCTCGATCGGGTAAATAAGTGCTGAAATAACCCCTGAATAAACACAGTAGGAAATAAATTTTGTTCTCTCAGCCATAGCTCCTGATACGATAGTTGCTGTTGTCGCACAGAAAACCAGGTTGAATACAAAGTTTGACCAGTCAAAATCTTTGTAAGATGTAAAGATGTCAAATCCCGGCTTACCGATGAAACCAAGAACATCTTCACCTAATAAAAGTGAAAAACCAATCAGTATGAATACAACTGTACCAATACAGAAATCCATGAGGTTTTTCATAAGGATGTTACCGGTATTCTTTGCTCTGGTAAAACCTGCTTCTACCATAGCAAAACCTGCCTGCATCCAGAAAACCAATGCTGCTCCAATAAGGAACCAGACTCCGAAAATTACTCCACTAATCTCTTCTGTCATAGTTATGTCCTCTCTTTCCTGTTTCTTCTTTCATTTTCTCATTTTATCGAAAGTAAAATTTATAAAAAAATAGAGACACTTCACCAATTTCCACAGCTTCGTGGTTCAGCAAAATGTCTCCATTTTATTATTATGTTAAATTAAATCATATATGCCGCTCTAAACAGCTTTCCGTAAGCTTTGGGCCTTAAACCACAAGGATTAAACCTCGAAGATTAAATCGCCGTATGATGGCATTGGCCACATCTCTTTGTCGACAATCATCTCAAGCTCATCAACCGGAGCACGAAGAGCATCCATAGCAGTCTTTACAACATCTCTGTAGTAAACAGCCTGCTCTCTGCCCTCTTCCATAGCACCGGCCTTTGCTGTCTCATCCTTAAGCTTTGCAAGTGCAACCTGTGCATCTGAGAGAAGAGCTGAGCTCTCTGTAAGAAGCTCTGACTGAACAGATACATCTGCATCAGCAACTGCACTCTTAACTGAGTTAACTGACTGTGCAAGTGATGTAACATACTTGATAACTGCAGGAATAATCTGCTTTCCGGCAATATCAATCATAGCCTTTGCTTCTATATTAATAGTCTTTGCATATGTCTCATACTCAATCTCGGCACGGCTCTCAAGCTCTGTCTTTGTAAATACACCGAACTTCTCGAATGCTGCAACTGACTCAGGAGCAACGTATGCAGGAATTGCATCTACCATAGACTTGATGTTTGGAAGTCCACGTCTCTCTGCCTCAGCTACCCACTCATCTGAGTATCCGTTTCCGTTGAATACGATTCTCTGGTGCTCTACTGCGTAATCCTTGATGAGATCATGTACAGCGAGTTCAAAGTTGTCTGCCTTCTCAAGTATATCACAAGCGTCTGAGAATGCCTCAGCAACGATTGTATTGAGCACGATGTTGGCCTGTGCAACAGAATCCTGTGAACCAACCATACGGAACTCAAACTTGTTTCCTGTGAATGCAAATGGTGATGTACGGTTACGGTCTGTAGCATCCTTCATGAAATCAGGAATTGTCTTAACACCTGTCTCAAGCTTCTCACCCTTTAAGCTGTGTGTAGCTGTACCTGTTGAGATAAGCTGGTTCAATACGTCTCCGAGCTGGTCTCCAAGGTAGATAGAAAGGATTGCAGGTGGTGCCTCGTTGGCTCCAAGTCTGTGATCGTTTCCTACATCTGCTGCTGCCGCACGAAGAAGTGCTGCATGCTCGTCGATTGCCTTTAACATACATGTGAGTACAAGTAAGAACTGTACATTGTCATGAGGTGTCTTGCCAGGCTCAAGTAAGTTGATACCATCATCTGTTGTGATTGACCAGTTGTCATGCTTTCCTGAACCGTTAACTCCTGCGAATGGCTTCTCATGAAGTAAGCACTGGAGTCCGTGACGGCCTGCCACCTTCTTGAGTGTCTCCATGATGAGCTGGTTGTGGTCAACAGCTACGTTGCACTCAGCATAGATAGGTGCAAGCTCGTGCTGTGCAGGTGCTACCTCGTTGTGCTGTGTCTTAGCTGAAACACCAAGCTTCCAGAGCTCCTTGTTTACATCTCTCATGTAAGCTGCGATTCTCTCACGGATAGCTCCGAAATAATGATCATCCATCTCCTGTCCCTTTGGAGGCATAGCTCCGAAAAGTGTACGTCCTGTGAAGATGAGATCCTTTCTCTGTAAATACTTCTCACGGTCTACGATGAAGTACTCCTGCTCAGGTCCGACAGAAGGTGTAACCTTCTTTGATGTTGTATTTCCGAATAATCTAAGAAGTCTCAGTGCCTGATCGTTGATTGCTTCCATTGATCTAAGAAGAGGTGTCTTCTGATCAAGAGCCTCGCCTGTGTATGAACAGAAGGCTGTTGGAATGCAAAGTGTTGCGCCTGCTGCGTCCTGTCTGACAAATGCAGGTGATGTACAATCCCAGGCTGTGTATCCTCTCGCCTCAAATGTAGCACGAAGACCACCTGATGGGAAAGATGAAGCATCCGGCTCACCCTTTATTAACTCTTTTCCTGAAAAGCTCATAAGTACTTTTCCGTTTGGCATTGGAGAAGTGATAAATGAATCATGCTTCTCAGCAGTAACGCCTGTAAGTGGCTGGAACCAATGTGTATAGTGTGTTGCACCCTTCTCAATGGCCCATTCCTTCATCTCGTGTGCGATAACATCAGCAGTCTCGAGATCAAGCTCCTTTCCTTCGTCCATAACCTCATGGAGCTTCTTGTAAACCTTCTTTGGAAGACGCTCCTGCATAACTGCATCGTTGAATACGTTCTCTCCAAAGATGTCTGCTACGTTGAAATATTCCTGTTCGCTCATATCTTACATCCTTTCTGTTCATCAATCCCCTTGAGTGAATTGTTATTTTCAAATAATGTTTAAACAGCTGCACAACATATAAACTCGAATATTCTTGTTTTATGCCGGACTTCTTAGTTCATTAAAAAAGAGGGCACTCCATCTATGGTGGAACGCCCTCGTTCATTTCGCTTAACATTATTTCTGAAATTAAGATACTCCTTTGAGCATCAAAAATCAAGTGTTTATATTAAAAAAATTAAGTTTTATAAAATTTTACTACAAGATATAAATATTTTGTAAAGTAGTATGTGCAAAAATACCAAACATTTTAGAAAGGGAACACCACATGACAGCAAAAGAACAACTCATAATAACCGATAACAGTCTGGAGGACTACCGTAAAATACTGCAAAATGAGGAAAAGAAGTCATCAACAATAGAAAAATATATACGCGATGTAAAAAAGCTGCGCGACTTTGCAAAAGGACAGCCTATCACACAGGAGCTTCTGATAAACTACAAGCAGCATCTGCAGTCCTCAAACCTATATACCACATCAAGCATCAACTCATACATAGCCGCCGCCAACAATTTCTGCAGAACGATGGACGCACACCTGCTGCATATAAAAATGCTCCGCACACAGCACTGCGCATTCACCTCCATACAAAATGAGCTGAGCATGCAGGACTACACTACCCTGATAAAAACAGCCCTCACACAGAACCGTACCCAGCTTGCCATGATAATAGAAACACTCGGAAGCACAGGCATCCGAATAAGCGAACTCAAATATGTGACAGTCGAATCACTGCATACCGGAATGACCTCCATATCCAATAAGGGAAAAATACGTCAGATACTATATCCACAAAAGCTGATATATACGCTGCTTAATTACTGTAAAAGCAAGGACATTCTCTCCGGCTGTGTATTCAAAACAGCAGGCGGAAAGCCACTCGACCGCAGCAACATCTGGCACTCCATGAAAAAGCTCTGTGACTCCGCTGGCATAGATTCCGCAAAGGTCTATCCTCATAATATACGTCATCTGTTTGCCCGCTGCTTCTATGAGCAGACCAACGATATAGCCAAGCTTGCAGATGTGCTGGGACACAGCAATATAGAAACCACACGTATTTATATCAAGACCTCCGGCAATGAGCACAGAAGGCTGCTGGATGGAATGGGGATGGTGGTGTAGGAGAGATGAGCTTATAGCTTCTCTCCCACCACCCTGCACCGCTTCCTGCAAAAAGCAATGCCATAGGCTAAAATATCACATCTGTCCTCATCACGCAGAGCCTCATCATATCTCTTGTCCTTAATCTGCACCATAGCAGCATCACACGCTGCGTCAAGCCCCTTAATCTCCTTCGCATACTTCACCTCAATGATGATACCTGCATCAGGATCCTCCGGCTTGATTAAAATATCACTGAAGCCATCACCCGACTCACGATTAGACTTGATAAGCCAGCCCGGATTGCTGCCCCGCAGCAGCCCAAGAAGCAGTCCATGATAAAAATTCTCCTTCATATCATCAGGTGCCTTGGTGTCCAGTATGCTAATCATGCGTCCCATCACGATATTGAGCTGCCTTGCAATCTGCTGCTCATCCTTATCAAGGATAGCTCTGGATAAAAGCTTCATCGTGTCATTTTCATTAGCTACAACAGCCTTGAACCATTCCTGAATCTGGAGGACAAAGACCTCTCGTACCTCCTTATTTGGAATGATAAGCTTATACGCATAGCTCTCACAGTCAGGCAGCTTCACTTCACCGACTTTTGTGAGGTAGCCTGTTGTAAAAAGTACACTCCAAATATTATCGATACTATTGTCAATCTCATCATAGGTCAGGTCCAATCGGATGACTTTCTCAATTGCCTCACCGGCAATGAGACGCTCAATCTCGTCCTTCGTAGACGAATCGGCTCTGTTGATAAGGCGTCTCACCAGACTGTTTCCGCTGCTGTTAATCCAATATGTCTGTGGCTTTGCGTCGCTGTCATCCCGCAGATGGTCGACATGATTTATTACATCCCACGGACAATAAACATCAGCTCTGCCGAAATGATATCCATCATACCACTCCTTTATCTCATCAAAATGCGAATCCATCCCATAGTCAGACAGCAGCTTTCTCACCTCTTTGTCAGTAAAACCAAACTGCTCATCAAATCTTGAATCAGTAATTGACATGACCTTGAAATTATTAAGCCCTGTAAATATACTCTCCTTTGAAATACGAAGACAGCCTGTGAGCACGGCAAACTGTAAAAACTCATTGGTCTTAAGCGCCTGACCAAAAAGGCCTCTGATGAGAGAAACCATCTCCTTGTAATAACCATTCTGAAAAGCCTTGTCCAGAGGGACATCGTACTCATCTATAAGGATAACTGCCTTCTGTCCAAAATGCTTAAACAACAGCTTTGAAAGCATACGTATACTGTCCTCAATATTATCATCACTGCCCTGAAGCATCTTTATAAACAGCGTTCTATCCTCATCAGTCAATGCATCACTGGTCTTCAAATAATAATGTCTGTCAAACTCATTTTTTAAAATAGCACACAGCATACGTCTTGCAGTAGTAAAATCTAAACCATCCACACCCTTGAGCGATAAAAAAATGACAGGATACCTACCCATATACTCAGCACAAAGCTCTTTGTTGCCTGAAATATATAAGCCATCAAACAAAGACTTATCCGTGCCTATCTCAAAGAAGCTTTTTAACATGCTCATATTAAGAGTCTTTCCAAAGCGGCGTGGACGAGTAAAAAGAGTCACCTTTCCCCAACCCTGTAAGAGCTGCTCAATAAGCCTTGTCTTGTCAATATAATAGAAACCCAGTTGTCGGATTTCCTCAAAATTTTCAATTCCAACCGGTAAATTCAAAGTATTCGCCATAAAAGCCTCCAAAAAAATAAGGAACCAATGCAGGCATCAGTTCCTTGGAAAAACCATATGTTTTTTGATCTTCAAAAGCATTATATGCTTTTTCCAAAAAAAAGTCAATCAAAAGCCCAATTATTATTTTCTATATTTATTGCAATAATTGTTTGATAAATAAAATTCCTTTTGACTTCATATCCATTATCTGTTCATCTATCGATAACTTTTTACGATTCATGTTTTATCCCCTTTATACATCCATACATCTTATATATCTATTTATATCAAATTTATTCTCTTCTGAATACTTACTAAGTTCTTGTGTAACCTATAACATTTTCTCATATTCAGTCTTTGATAATCGTAGAACATCTGTAGGTTTATTTGTTAGTAAAATTTCTTTGTCTCTTTCCCCCTATAAATCAAAAAACGCAACCATTGGCTCTTTAAAGTAACTCTGCTTTGTATCAAATGAATCCTCAACATCGGTTATCTGCTCATAATTAAAACCTCCTACCGGATACTCATATATAGATAATTTACCTTGAATTTCATTGTCACAATTTGGGCAATAGAAAGTATCTTCACCTTCATATTCATATTCTTCACCCATGCTTCGCTCATAAGAACTAACATAATCAACATCCCATTTTACTTCAAATTCCTTGCCACATTTTCCACAATGACATATTGATTTTTCTATCTTGATCATATAAATATCCTCTATCTCAATCAAAAATTACTATTATAGTCTCAAGTATATTGGATTCCTCGTTAAAACACAATTCAAAGTTTGCTAAAAGCCACCAAAAAAATAATCCGCTATACCATATGAATAGTATAGCGGATTTGCCCCTCAAATACAATTTAATTTATTCAGCTCTACTTCAGCTTCTGCACCACCATATCAACATACTTCCTGCAGATATCCTCGCTCTCAGCCTCAACCATCACGCGGATAACAGGCTCAGTACCTGATTCACGCACCAAAATACGGCCTGTGTCACCAAGCTCTGCTGTCACCTGCTCAATCGCTGCCTGCACATCAGGATTTGCAAGAGCCACTGCCTTGTCGGCTACGCGCACGTTCTCAAGCACCTGTGGATAGATTGTGAGTCCATCACAGAGTTCACTCATCTTCTGCTTTCTGGCAAGCATGACCTCCATCATCTTAAGACTGGTAAGAATACCATCGCCTGTGGATGCATACTTTGAAAAAATGATGTGTCCGGACTGCTCACCGCCGATACGGCAACCGTTCTGCTGCATATATTCGTACACATACTTGTCTCCAACAGCAGTCTTGGCATAGCCTATTCCAAGCTCATCGAATGCCTTGTACAGACCAAAATTGGACATAATTGTGGTCACAACAGTATTTGTAAGAAGCTTGCCCCTATCCTTCATGTAGCGACCGTATATGTAGAGAATATGATCACCTGTAATGACATTTCCAAGCTCATCCACACAGATACAGCGGTCCGCATCACCATCATAAGCAAAGCCAACATCAAGCCCATTATCTACCACAAACTTCTGCAGTCCCTCAATATGAGTAGAACCGGCATCATTATTGATATTGAAACCATTTGGCTGAGCATTAATCACATAGCACTTGGCACCGAGCGCCTCAAAAATGGACTTTGCCATATTCCAGGAGCTTCCGTTGGCACAGTCGAGACCGACCTTCATACCCTTAAAGGAATACACTCCGAGTGAAATGAGGTAACCCATATAGCGGTTGCGGCCAGCCACATAATCAACAGTGCAGCCAATGGCATCCTTGTGAGCAAAAGGAATATCCTCCCATTCCTGCCCAAAAAGACGAAGCTTTCCATCAATATAATCCTCCACAAGGAGAATAGTCTCCTCATCCATCTTCTCACCATTGCTGTTGATGAGCTTGATGCCGTTGTCATAATACGGATTGTGGCTCGCAGATATCATGATACCGCAGTCAAAATCATCTGTTCTGGCAACATAAGCCACAGAAGGTGTGGTGGTAACATGCAATAGATACGCGTCTGCTCCCGAAGCAGTCAGACCGGAAACCAGTGAATACTCAAACATATAGCTAGAGCGCCTGGTGTCCTTTCCTATCACGATTTTAGCAGACTCATCAATCTGTTTCCGCTTCTTGAGTTCACCATAATACCAGCCTAAAAATCTGCCGATTTTGTAGGCATGTTCTGCTGTTAAGTTTACATTGGCTTCGCCACGGAAGCCGTCTGTACCAAAGTATTTTCCCATCGTTTTTTTCCTTACTTCATCTTAAATTAGTACTTTCTTTATTAAAATATTGAAATATTGGTTTTTCTAAAAACCTAATCCTAACCATATCAATTACCGAACAAGCTGAAAAAATAACAATCACTGTAACAAATGCATGAACTATAAAAATATATCCTAAATTTTCAAAAGCCCATTGACTCCTAAACAGTTTCTTCCAAACAAAACCAATCATAGTTAAACTATTAGCATGAATAAGTAACACACCAAATACAGACTTTGCAACGGTATTTATGAACTTAGACTGTTCTATATTTATATTAACAAAAAATGCAAAAGAACAAACTGCAGTTGCTATAGCTAAAATTCTATTGCTCTGACCTGTAAACATGTAAATAATTTTATGTCCGGTAAACTCAAATACAATCAACCCACATAGAATACTCGTCCATGAAATAAGTAACATTCCAAATGCCCATTTACCTGAACCAGTTACAAACAAAGATTCCTCAAAGTTTGTTTTTTTATAATCTCCATCGCGGTATCTTCTGATGTATGCTCCGATTAAATATACATACATAAACAGTCCAACATATGTAAACGCATCCGGTACACAAATCACTGTCTGAAAAACAGAATCAGAAATAAAACACAGCAAAATCAGTCTCAAATGATTGTTTTTGTCCAATTGTTTGAGTAAAAGATTAATAAATGGTATAAACCAAAAAAACACTAGATATGAACTTACAAACTCCGTTCCCAATGTATAAAAAGGTATAATGCACTTTATAGCTGCTTTTACTGAAAACGGCTGAATTCCCGCAATATAAAGTATTATAAATATTACAATATTATAAAACTCAATTTCACATAAAAGCTTTACCCACTGCATCACTTTAATTGATGACTTGCACACAAAATATCCGGTTATCAGGACAAAACAGTCGATTGCGGTCTTCCCCCCCCATCCGAAAACAGACGAAAATATCGATTTATAATTTAATGCATTTTGTTTTGTAATACTATCCATTATTCCTGAGTTAACAACATAATGGTGTGCTATTATAATAAGCATCAAAACTATTCTGTATAGCTCAATATTTGAATTTCTCATTGTTTTTGTTATTGAACTCACTATCTTAATTCTCCTATACTGATAACTTCTATGGTTTAATATTCATATTCTTCACGTAATATCGAATACATAAGCATATCCACAAATTTTCCATTTTTATAATTTGATTTTCTCTTGCGCCCTTCATATTTAAATCCGCAATTTTCATACAAATGTTTCGCTCTAACATTAGCTTCCAACACCGTCAATTCGATGCGCTGTAGATTCAAATTATAAAAAGCATGACGTAAAATTTCCTTCACTGCAAATGTCCCAATTCCTTTGCCCTGATTTGCTTCATCACCAATCATAATATGAAATTCAGCAGACTGATTTAACTGATCAATATCGGTCAAACTTACCAATCCAAGAATTATGTTTGACTTGTCATCTACAATAGCACATCTTACAGTTCTGCTTCTGTTATTCATATATGATTCAAACCATCTTTTCTCTACATCTAAATTAATATATCTAAATGGCGCACCAAGATTATCAATTAATGAATGCTTGTTTCTCCATTTATTAATTATCTCTAAATCTGATTCTTCAAGTTCTCTTAATTTAAACATTTTTCTACCTCCGATACCATATATTCCATATCCTCTAAGCTATATCTCTGATCACACGGAATAGGTAAAATATTCTTTGCCATATCATATTCCAAGTCAGATTCATTACAAACATCAAACACATCCGGCCATAGAGTTGGAATATATATTTTCTCTTCTTGTAATTTTTTTCTTATATCTACACCATTTGCTAAATACAGAGGGTACATAAATGCACCTACCGGTACCTGTAGCTTTAATTTATTATACACACCCAACTTATTATCTAAATACAAGAAATTTCGTTCTCTTGTTATTTGAACAATTTTATAATCAATTGAACGTAATAAATTCTCCGTCAAAAGAGACATTTTTCGTATTGGTAAATTTATAAATGCTTCTTCATTAACAATATATTCCGAATAATGTTTATTTGCATTTTCCTCTAAACGCCCTAATAAATGCGACATACGATTCATTGAAACGTCATTTTCTAAATCACAATTTAACTTTTTATCCGTATAAAGAAATGCTCCATCTGGAACACCAAAAAATTTTCTGCAAGTATATATGGTATCTGTATCTCCCAAAGGCATTTGAAAGTATGCCTGTACATTATCTATTATAACCCTATCATATTTTTTCTTAATCTTTGCTATCTGTTCATTATTAAACTGTCCATAATAATTCACAAAATAGAGCCATTCATCATCTTCAAGTTTTAATTTATCATTTGGCATAAAATCAACATTTATAGAATATCGCCTAACATTAATTCCATACTTTTTACAAACACTTGATACAGAATCACATAAGAATTTAGGCACAGTTATTTTATTAATCTTTTTGGATTCTATTAAATATGCCAGACAATTTCTAGCTGAATTTAGTGCAATTGCATTAGTATGAAAGATATCTCCCTTGTATTCAGGGAACTCTATATATCCTCCAATTTCTTCCATGTGTCCTCCATCCTAATGACGAGAACCTACAAATTGCACTTCATATACTTACTATGGTTTGATGCTCTCCTCTCGGCAACAAAATTGTTATGTTCATAAAATCTAATTGCATTAATATTATCATTATGAACCTCAAGTCTTATACCAATAAATCCATTTATCACTGCTACAGCTTTGATGTAATCAAGCATAATAGTTCCTAAATGATTTGCCTGAAAATCTTCATCAACAGCAATTAACGTAATATAGGCTTCTCGTGACTCAAAGTCATTCATATAATAAGCACAGTATCCTGCTACCTGACCATTAATACAAGCAGATATAACATTTGCATTACAACTAATTTTATCTATAAACTCTTCAAAATTCTGAGATTTAACTACGCTCTTTGTAAATAGCTCGTCATATTTAATTATTATATTCTTAATCGTTTCTTTATTCACTAAAGGAAGAAGCGCGAGCTCCCCCCCCGAATATTTTCGGATAATTTACTACAATAGTTCTGTAATATCATTTACAATTACCTCTATCAAATTACTAGTCTTCAAGTTCAATTGTAAGCCATTCTTTTGACTTGCCCATTACATCATCAAGTTCTTCCCTGCTGTCAAATCTGAGGAACATATCTCCCAAAGACATATTAGCTCCTGTAAACGGCTCAACAAAATCTCCTGGTTTTACAGATAAATCTACTACCTTGACATATTTCTTTTCTATTTCAGGATCTATCTTTATTCCTTTAAGGACACCACTCTGCCCCGGTCTTGCATGAATGACCATCTCACACCAATGTCCATCGCATTCTGTCTGTTTAATTTCAGTAAGCGGCATACCCACGGCTTTTCTGACCTCATTTTCTATAAGATCTACACCATATGCAAGTCGCTGAAGCTCTGCAATCTTACAGCCACCCCCACGAGGCGATACCTCCATAATATATGGCTTTCCATCACTTCCAACACAGGTTTCAATGTTATATATACCTGTTTTCATACCAAGTAATGCCAATAAACGCTGTGTCTCTTTTGTAAGATAATCCTGATCTTCTTTAGCCATGGAAGTTGTCCATATGATATATGCAGGCGTATATGGATTATCAGCTTCTTTATCAAATAGCTGATCTGAATAGGACACAAACTTAAGTTCTCCATCAACTGTGAAAGGATCTGCACTTGAATGATATCCCTTAAATGTAAGGAAATCTTCTATAATATAGGCTCCATTATGTGACCCTCCAACCGCCGTCTCAATTGCGTCTGCCAGCTTGTCCGGAGAATCCACCTTTGTTACACCTTTACTTCCAGCCGAATCCACAGGTTTAACGATTACAGGCCATGTAAAGAAATCAATATCATTAAATGGAGCCTTTTTATCTGTATATCTCTTTGCATGAGGAACATTAAAACCATGTTTTGTAAGGAAATCTCTGAATAACCCCTTATCCTGTAATATTTCAGTAGATTCATATGAACCCTGAAATGGCAGTCCCATCTTCTCTGCTATATATGCGGCAGTAGTAACGCCTGGATCACATGCAAATGAAACAATTCCATCAATATGTAATTTCTTTGCTGCTTCTAATGTCTTTTCTTTATCAATGATACTTACATCGCAATATTCATCAGAATATTTATGAGCAATATTGTCCGGTAAATAATCACAGGTGATAACATACAATCCCAATTTGTGCGCTGCCTCAATCACAGGTACAGCATATCTTGAACCACCTAAAATCATTAATTTCTTCATACAAGCTTTCCTCCCTAATATTTACAACTAAGTATAATCTCACAAATTCTATCCACATCTTCCATACTAAGGTCAGCATACATTGGTAATGTAAGAATTCTCTTGCTGATATGTAATGCAACCGGTGTTTCAAGAACATCATACTTGCCATGGAAAGCTGCAAACGTATTTGTAAGCGGATAAAAATATTTTCTTGCACCTATGCCATTCTCCGCAAGCTTGTCAAACACCTCTGCTCTGCTTGCACCAAAAAGTTTTTCCTCAAAAATCACCGGGAAATATGCATAGTTGCTCTTTACATCCTTTTGAATCACATTGAGCTGAATTCCCTCGACTCCTTCAAGATGCATTCTGTACCTCTCTGCCACTTTCTTTCTCTTTGCAATCTCATCATCCACATGACGCAGATTACAGATTCCCATAGCCGCACAGAACTCATTCATCTTTGCATTGGCACCAACTGCATCAACTTCCTCCGGTCCATGAATACCGAAATTTTTAAGATCATACAATACTTCTCCAAGATGCTTATCCTTGAAGCAGACAGCACCACCTTCTATTGAATTGAATACCTTTGTCGCATGAAATGAAAAGCAGGAAGCATCTCCAAATGAGCCGATTCCCTTACCTTTATATGTCTCACCAAACGTGTGAGCTGCGTCATAGATTACCTTAAGCTCATACTTGTGAGCAATTCTATCAATTTCCTCAATATTGCAGACATTTCCATACACGTGAACCGGCATGATAGCACATGTTCTGTCTGTAATAAGGCTTTCAAGCTTTTCGGTATCAATTGTCATAGTTACCGGATCTATATCACAAAATACAGGTGTGAGTCCATTTCTGACAATTGCATGGGTAGTTGATGCAAAAGTAAATGGTGTTGTGATAACCTCTCCTTGCAAATTCATTGCCTGCAGTGTCAATTCAAGAGACATATGGCCATTCGTAAAAAGGTCAATATTTTCCACTCCCATATACTCAATCAACTGCTGCTGCAACGACTTATGCTCCGGTCCCATATTGGTGAGCCAATGGCTCTGCCACATTGGTTTAATTTCATCCATGTACTCATCAAATTCCGGCATTGATGAGCGTGTAACAAGAATATTGTCTGCCATCTTTCCATATCTCCTTATCTTTTAAGGAATGACATTATCATTCCAGTTAAATACTCAAATTCTTCTAACTTTAAAATTGCAGAAAGTACAATATAAATAGCTACACCTGCAATAATCTGAATTACCAAAGTAACAATTGTTGGTAGCGGAATGTATCCGATAAAATAAACACATACTCCCATAAAAACTGCCAGCATAATACCTGGTGCAAAATCTTTAACCTGATCCAGATAACTATAATTCAAAAGCTTGCGATTTGGCCATGAATTAATAATCTGGCTAAGGACATTGCTGACAAGCAAGCTACAAGCCATAGCCATCACTCCAAACCACATAGTCGAAAGAAGAAGCATCATTCCCACGGCTTTCTTAATAACTTCTAATCGCAGAAACCAATCGCTTCGGCCCATTGCATTAATCGCATTCAGATTTGCTGTATGAACTGGCCAAAACATATATGTGATACAGAAAATTCTCAGATATGGAACACAAGGCAGCCATTTGTCTGTCAAGACGAGATGAACTATCGTTTCTGCACAAAACGCCATCCCCATCATCAAAGGTGCCATAACATATGTACTTGTCTTTATTGCTCGGCGTGTCATATTCTTCAAACGTTCCCTGTCATCCTGCGCGCTTGACATTGTAGGAAGTAAAACACTATCTATAGAAGTATTTATATTGGTTACAATCACTTTTGGGAATTTATCACCTTGATTATAAAATGCCAAATCCGATGACGAATACATCTTTCCAATAATCAGATTTCTAAGATTACTGTAGCCAGTATCAAGCAAAGCTGACACAAGAAGCTTCCATCCAAACTTCAGTAATCCTTTAAGTCTTGTCCATGAAAACATCAGCTTTGGACGCCACTTAACCGTCAGCCAAAGTATCAACGTATCAATTACTGTATTGGATAACTGCTGAGCTACAAGAGCCCATACTCCAAATCCAGCATAAGCAAGTGCAATACCAAAAAAGGCTGAAAATATTGTTCCACCAATTGTTGAAAAGAAAAATCTTTTGAACATCATATGCTTTGAGACATATGCCTGCTGTATTCCCTTAATCCCAGACATCACAATTGTCAGACTGATTACTCTGACAACCGGTGTGAGCGATACATCATTGTAGAACTTCGCTATAAACGGAGCAGCTATAAACATTCCCAAATAAAGTATCAGACAAACAGCAAAATTAAAATAAAACACCGATGAGAAATCGAGATCATCTGCATCCTTTTTCTGTATTAAAGCTGTTCCAAGACCACTGTCCACAAAGACCTGTAAAATTGTTGTAAATACTGTTACTAATGCTATAGTACCATAATCTTCAGGAGCAAGGATTCGCGCCAGGACTATTGAAACTATGAAGGTAACAAGTTGGGCTCCGCAACGTTCTGCAAAGCGCCAGATGAAATTTTTCAAAATACTATTTTTTACTGTATTCATTACTATTCTCTATAATTTTATTTTTAGATTATCTAATCTGCCCATCCATCAATATTACGCTCTATTTCATATGCAATATTCGGGAAGATAAAGCCTATAGCCAATAATATTTTTCTTCTTAAACTCATATTTTTTCTATTCTCATAATATTTGTTAGACCATATTTTCCTATAATTTTTCTCATTAAGAAAAATTTCTATTTCACGTTCTTTAATTGCATATTCGAAATACTGATGATACTTAAATCTTGTTATTTTATCAAAATTTTTATGACCATTAATAAACTCTTTGCAATGAGTAATTCTATTTTTGTTATATTTTAACTTAGTCATATAACCACCACTATTCATTCTGTAACATGACATAAAACGTTTAATATAATAGCAATTTCCTTGTGCTACACTAAATAAAATTAACGGTAAGTCTCCAACTGGATATGTATTCTCTTTATAATCATTTACAAATTTTCTAACTACCGATGTTCTAATAAAATAGCTACTTGTTTGAAACAACCAACCTGTTTTACAAAGTTCTAATTTATAATATTCATTCGATAAAATTATCCCTTCTGGAATCTCAATTATTGGAAATGACTGTTCCAAAACAGTATCATTTTCAGAAATACAATTGACAGAATGAACACATACTGAGCAATCATCATTTTTTTCCAATGAATCATATTGTAATTGTAATTTATTCTCATCAGACCAATAATCATCTCCTTCACAATATGCAATATATTTTCCTTTTACTCTAGGATAATTTTGCTCTATATTAGGATTTTTTCCTAATGCAAACTGGTTCTGCTCATTACAAATTGCCTTTATTAGATTCGGAAATCTTTTTTCATATTTTCGTATTATATTTGGTGTTTCATCTGTTGATGCATCATCATGAATTAGTATTTCATACCTAAAACTTGTTTTTTGATTAACTAAACTTTCAAGCATTTTAGACACATATTTTTCCTGATTATATGTAATGCAAACCACAGATACTTCTACTTTTTCATTCATAAAATCCACCTTGTAATTTAATTTATTCAAAATCTTTAATTAACTTAAAATTGAGTGATACGGTAAATAACTATGTGAATTTATAACCGTATATAAACTATAAAATGAAAGAACAATAATTATTAAAATTCCTATTAATCTAGCTTTATTTAAATTGTTTCTGATATATCGTTTATCAGCAATTATAGGTAATAAAAAAACTTGCATAAATTGAAGGGCACCAGTTCCTCTACCACCTATTATTGGAAGCATATAAAACATTATTGATATAATTATGGATGCAAAATATACATTCAATGCTATTTTATATTTCTTCTCACTTCTTTTTATTGCATTCCAATCAACTATTATTAAAAGAAGTAAAAATACAATTAATCTTTTTATAATCGAATTCACAATAGATTCATCATTATCTGCTAATTGATTTATATAATACCAATATTTATTTTGTATAAAAGTAATATTTGATTTATAAATAATTTCTTCAATAATTCCCCCAAACGAAAATATTAATATTGAAATTAATGTAACAGCATACCACCTAAATTTATATACCTTATCTTTAATTAGATAAATACTAAAAAAAATAATTGATGAACTATGAAAAAAAGAGGCCAATATAATATATATAGCAGTTTTACCTCTTTTACCTTCTATGTAGTAATAAAAAGCCCAAAGTAGTAATCCTATTGCAAATCCTTGTCTAATAACACCCATATCATATAGACAAAAGTACATGCTGTAATATATAAATAAACACATAATAAGATTATTACTTATCTTATAAATGAAAAGTACCTTTATAAACACAGAAACTGTTGATATAAGGAAAATATACAATTGAAAAGGCATCCATTTACAAAGATAATTTAATATCATATACCCTGGCTCAACAACCAATCCCCATCCAGATGAAAAAAGAGAATTCCATGACGATTGCTTTACGCTTTCAAATATTTGTTTATATGATTCAAAATCATACCCTGTTTTTAATCGTAACCCAGACATCAATATCAAAAAAAAGCTTAAAAGAACAAATATTTGCTTTTCATACGTATTTAATTGTTTAGTTTTAAAAACATCCAATAAAACCGCAAATAGCAGTATCGTGAAAAAAAACACATAATAAATCATTTCTTAAACCTGTTCTAACATTTCTTTCCATAAGTTACTTACATTCGTGCTAGAAAATCTTTTTGCATTAATTTTCGAATGTTCTGAAAAATTCACTCGTTTTTCTTTATCTTTTGCAAGCATCACAAGCTTTTCAATGAACATCTCGTTATCATTAACAGGGATAATATACCCATCCACACCATCTTCAATAATTTCTGAAGGTCCTTCTTTACAATCAAAACTAATTTCTGGCAATCCACATTCTTTCGCCTCAATCAATACCATTGGTAAGCCCTCAAATCTTGAAGTCATAACATAAATGCTTGAATTTAATAATATTTTTTCAACATCAATTACACTCGGTTTGATTTCAACGTAACCACCTAATTCATTATTTTTTATCTTACGAAGTAAATTGTCTTTTTCACTTCCTTCGCCATAAATAACGAATTTCCAATCTGGAATTAATTTTTGAGTTTTTTTTGCAATTTCAATTAATATATCAAAACCTTTTTGCATTTCGAGTCGACCAACTGCTATAATTTGTTTTGAATCACAATTATATTTTCCATTACATTTAAATGAAAGAGAATTTGGTATAATATATATTTTTTTTGCATCAAGAAAACTATAATTTCTTGCATCTGATTTAGTCAACAAAACAATTGCCGATAAATTATTATAAAATAACCTTCTTACCACTTTTCCTAAAAATGTTGCAGAATTATAGTTAAAATGTTCACATCCTATTTTTTTTACTCTTAAATCTAAAACACTAATCACGGAATTTAATGCATATGTTGTACCAATAATATAATCTAATTTTTTATAATTTATTATTTTCTTAATTAAATTGTAAAACTCTATATACCAACCATATTTATTTTTTTTCTTCACATTAAGATGTAATAAATCAACCCTATTATCCAATTTATACGCAGGTATGCATCCATCTTTACTACAAATACTGATTAATACAATATTATATTCTTCAAAATCACATAGACTATTACATAAATTTGTTACAGCTCTCTCAATACCTGCCCTATTTGTTATATTTTCTACTACGATTCCTATTTTATTCATTATTATATTATTTTCCTTTATAGTTTTAATGTTTAAATTACATTAATTCATTTTTCATCTCACAATCTTGATATCATTTCTTTAACATCTTACTCATAATTGTTTTAAAAGCCATCACATTAATCAGATAAAACCACGACGATATTCTTACAATTCCCTCATCACACTCATTTTTCATTTCTCTCATAGCTTCTTTAACATCATATGTTCCCTGCAATTTTTTAAATAATTGGTCATCAATTGAAAAATCCTTAGCAATTCCCCAAATTGCTCTTGCAACCATATAATCTGAAAAACTTGTGTCAAGATTTTTATTTTTCCAATAATCTACTATTTTTTTCATAGCTTCTATATTATCTACATTCTGCCACGAAACTTTTTTATGCATCGCTGATTTATCATTTATTGTATATCCATATAGCTCCTTATATACAAATACACAACCATTATTTGAATTAGCTAAATATTCACCTAAAAACAAACTATCCTCACCATATTTCAACTCTTTATCAAATTTTATATCAGCATTAACAACTATATCGCGTCTATATAAGATATTACAAAAAGAAAATCTATATTTTCTTTTTCTCATATAACGTTCAAGCGCATCTCTACTTGTTATCTTTTCAGATTTATATCCAGCATTACATGTTTTATCAAAATTTTCCGTCATACACATAAATTGATATTGTGAACACACCAAATCAGTCCTGTTCTTTTCTATCTCATTAAATAGTATTTCTAGGAATAAAGGATGATAAACATCATCTGCATCAAGAAATGCAATATATTTTCCTTTTGTATTATTTAATCCATAATTTCTTGCTGTACTTACACCCTTATTCTCCTGTTCAAGAAAGACAAAATTATCCCTTTCTTTTATATAATTTGTTACTATGTTCTTTGTATTGTCCAATGATCCATCATCTATAAGAACAACTTCGTAATCTTTAAATGTCTGTTCCTCAACTGATTCCAAAGTACGAACGATTGTATCTGCCGCATTGTAACATGGGATAATAACACTAATCATATATTTATTTTTGCTCATTTAGTTTGTTTTCTCCCTTAACATCGAATTAGATAAAAATTTCATTAAGCCATCTGGAGCAAGCCAAAAAAAACGCTCTGCCGAGGTAATAATTAAGAAATCAAGAAAAGAACAACCATTTCTTTTCCAATGTCTTTTATAAACATAAATTGCAGCTTTCATATTTTCTTTGCTTTTTCGTCTTTTGTAGTTATTCTCATCAGCCCTATATAAATATAGAGATTCATCAATATTTCTAACATAATAACCTGCCGTAACAATTCTAGAAAACAAATCAAAATCTTCTTTTCTTCGCAGCTTTATGTATCCACCACATTTTTTAACCACACTCTTCTTCATCATTACAGTCGGATGGTTGAATGGTTGTCTCTTTCTAAAGAATTTGACAATATCATCATATTCGCTTGGTACAATTCTCGATAAATTTGTTTTATTAAAATCTCCACTGAATTCATCTATATTACATCCACATACCGTCAACTCAGGATATTTTTCAAACATCTTTAATTCTTCTTCACATCTTGTTGGTAGTGAGATATCATCTGCATCCATTCTTGCAATCAAATCATTCCTGCAATGTTTCATTCCAACATTTAACGCATTTGCAAGTCCTTCATTTTTTTCAAGTTTTACAACCTCAAACAGTTCAGGATTACCATTCTTATAATCCTCAATGATTTTTCCACAATCAGATGCCAATTTTCCATCTTCTACAATAACAAACTGATCTGGTTTTGCAGTCTGATTCAACATGCTCTCTATACACGGTTTTAAATATTCTGCTTTGTCATTTATGTACACTGACATTAAAACACTATATTTCATTTTTATTTACCATTCTGAACAATACCACTGTCCAGTCCATCATGCATCTCTTTTCCTCTTTCTTCACTAAAGCCCTCTGTGCTTTCCTTCTGAAAGATTATCTTTATAGTTTCAAACAATATCTGTATATCCAGTACCAGAGAATAGTTAGTTATGTAAAACAAATCCAGCTTCAATTTATCCAATGCAGTTGTATTATACTTTCCATATACCTGAGCATACCCAGTCAAACCACCTTTTACCTTTAGACGTAGTGGCCACTCTGGGATATCCTCTGCATACATTTCGTCATGCTCCCATCTCTCAGGACGTGGGCCGACTATGGACATATCACCTTTAAAAATGTTTATTAGTTGTGGAAGCTCATCAATTCTTGTTGCTCTAATGATATTTCCAACTTTTGTAATTCTGTCATCCTTCTCTCCTGCCGGATGTGGACGACCATCCTTTTCAGCATCCACTATCATTGAGCGGAATTTAAGTATCATAAATCTCTTTCCATTCAATGTTACTCTTTCCTGCTTAAAGAATACCGGTCCTCCATCTTCTGCATGGATAGCTATTGATACAATCAGTAGTACCGGACTCAGTACTACTATTGCTATTCCAGATAGCAAAACATCAAAAAATCTCTTCCAGAATAACTGTGCCTTTGATAATCCAATATTTTTGCATAGGCAAAGAGGTGTATCAAACAAATTCAATTCTTCTGAACTTCTTGCTATAATATCCGAAATTTTTGGTGTAAAATACACTCGTTTATTCTGCTCATAACATTTTTTTAATATCTCATTTCTATCATCACTAGGGATATCATTTATCAGTATTGCATCAAAACTATCAAATTCCTTAAAAATCTTTTCAAGTCCTTCAGAGTAATGCATCAATTTTGCCACATGATACTTATCACTGCGAGAGCAAACCTTATCGCACAGACCATTTTGATATTCCCCAAATATTTCCAACATTTCCAACGCTGGAAATTGCTTTCTGTATATATCCACCAAAACTATCACCAAAATTGCCAGCAAAAACGATTGTACTGCTGCCATAACAATATAAATAATCAACAATTCCCCAAAGAATCTGAATTGTCCGGTCACAGCCAGTGATACAAATATCTGAAATACTGCTACAGTAAATGTTGTTATAATCTGTGACATAATAAGATTTGTTTTTCTGTCTACGCCAATCTTGAATGCTCTCAAGTATCTACCCATAAGTAAATACAAAATCAAATATATTCCTATAGACATAGCAAGGTTTGCTGTTCCAAGCAAATGCCCTGTCACATTATTTTCTCTTGCGAAGTTGTACCACACTATGCCATATGTCAATATTTCAACTACCGCAAAAATCACTGTGCACATGTATCTGTAATAGTATTTTCCTTCTTTTTTCATATTTCATCCTTACTTCCAATCCATCCCAATACTGTCGAGCATTGCTATTCTGCTCTCGTCCAGCATCATCCCTGATGAATTTGGATTTTTTCTTTTACTTCGTATATTTGATATCCACCTGCCCAGCTTCACTCCATCCACGCAATATGCCACCGGGATATTGAGATTACCGTGCTCGGTGTAGTATTTCTTTGCCAGCTCATACTTGCTGTTCCACACCGTATTGTTGGTGTTTTCCAGATTGATGCCCAGCTTTTTGAGCTGTGCTTTCTGCTCATCGGTCAGTGTTTCCGCTCTCATTTTCCTACCGCTCTTTCCATTCTTGATGGATGAAAGCCAGTTGCCGAGTGCCACACCGTCCTCGGTGACATACCTTACCGGTATATGCAAATCACCTGTTTCTTCATAATATTTCTTTGCAGCATTGATATAGACATCCCATATCTCGCTGTTTTTGTCCCAGATCATGCCAAGCGCTTCGAGCTTTTTGAGCTGTTCTTTGTTGAGCACTGCTTCCTTGCCCTTTTTCTTGGCTGACACACGGATGTTGTTGATCCATTTGCCCAGCGGATATCCGCTTTCTGTGACATATCTTGACTTGATATCCAGATTTCCATGCTGTTCATGATACTTTTCCAGCTCTTCATATGCTGTATCAAAGCTGTTTTTCCTGACATTCCATATCATGCCTATCAGGTTTAGCTTTTCTATCTTGTCTGCGGTGAGTCCTCCGGCTATCTTGCCTGAGTACACCTTGCGCTGGGTCTGTATCCAGCTTCCAAGTGTCAGACCATCGTCTGTCACATAGTCCTTTGGCACCTTGAGGTTGCCGTGGTCTCTGTGGTATGCGCAGGCTGCCAGATAGTAGTTGTCCCAGGTTGATGACAGACTGCTCTGCAATTGTCCGAACAGCTGACGGCATTCCTTCACTTCGTCGTATATTCGGAATCTATCCTTAAACTTTTCTCTCTCCACCTGTGTACATGGCATGAGTGAGAATGCCTGGTCTATCTCTTCTGTCAGACAGTCGATGCTGTAGAGGCTCTCGAAGTTGTCCACCAGATCAAATATGATTGGTGTCTTATTAGTACCTGCCGAGAGGCATCTGCCTATCTGCTGCATATAGATGATTGGCGATACCGTCGGTCGAAGCAGTATGACTCCGTCCACGTCATCCACATGTACTCCCTCGTTCAGCATGTCTATGCAGTACAAGAGCTTTAGATGTTCACTCTTATCTGCTTTAAATTGTGCAAATGCCTTTGAGGTCTCCGGGTTACTGTAGTACGCCACATATGTATGCGGGCTCCTGTCCACATTGTCAAACCACTCGTGCATATGCTCTGTCATCTCATCCATGTGCTCACGGCTGGAACAGAATACGATGTACTTGCCATGTGTTTTTCCTTCCACGCGCATATGCTTTTCAAAGATTTTGTCAGGTCCGTCCGCTTTTTCCAGCGCACGGCGCAGTTGTTCGAGCAGCTCCATATTCTGTCTGACGCTGCTTCTGCTTTCCATCGCCTGTATACGCTGCTTTAGCTTCTTGAGCTCCTCGCCATAGGCGTACATCGCCATGACGTACTTTGGTGTGGAGAGTATACCCTTCGCCATCGCTTCGCCCAGTGTCATCTCTGATGCTATGCAGCCGTCGAATATTTCCTCTGCCATATCTCTCTGATTGTCGAGATAGCGTATGTTGGTGGCTGACAGTCCCAGTATTTTTGCTGTTTTATGAGCATCCAACAGTTTCTTGACGCTCTTTCCCCATTCTGCCGCGCCACATCTGTGAAACTCATCGAGTATGATGTAGTCCGGCTGTATTTTCTCTATCAGTTCCTCATTGTGCATGAGTTTGCTGTATGAGATAAATGTGATATTGTCCGGGGATTGTATTTGTTTATCTGATGAATCAGGCTTCATAATCTTCTGTAGATTCTCAAGCTGCGTATGATATATATAGCTGCTTGGTGCCAGCCAGTACACACTCGCGTCCGGATGCTCCATCGCCAGCTTAAACGCTATGAGCGACTTGCCTGTTCCGGTAGGATGTATAATAGCTGCCTTTCCGGTCTCAGCCATCATAGAAATGGCTGCTTCATATGCCTTTTGATTGTGCTCAAAGAGTTCTAATTTCATGGCATCATGACCTTCCTGCGGGTACCACATAATAAACATTATGTGGTAAAAAAACGATGATTTATTGGTCTTATAAGGTATCTAAAGTACTGTTGAATTGTATAATTATCATCAAAGGGATACATTTTTCTTGTCATGATTTGACAAAAAAGAATCTTATATGTCTAAATTCCTTGTTTTTTAACCGTAAAGTGGTAGAATAATAGAGATGAATTAGAAATTTACCACATAATGTTTATTATGTGGTATTTTTTATGCTTAAATACGGAAAAAGGCAGATGTGGGAATATCCCACATCTGCCTTTGGACTATTTGTCGCTATTATGACCTGCTAACTCATGTGAAGAGCTAAAGGTGATTTTATTCAGCCTTTCCAACTGATCCGAAAAGCTCCATCTTCTCCTTAACTGTTGCCTTGATTGCCTCAGCACCAGGAGCAAGAAGCTTACGAGGGTCAAATCCCTTGCCCTCAAGATCCTTTCCGGCCTCGATGTATTTACGTGTTGCATCTGCGAATGAAAGCTGGCACTCTGTGTTAACGTTGATCTTAGATACTCCAAGGTCGATTGCTTTCTTAATCATGTCAGCTGGGATTCCTGTACCACCGTGAAGTACTAATGGCATAACACCTGTCTTCTGCTGGATAGCGTCAAGAGTCTCAAAGCTGAGTCCCTGCCAGTTTGCTGGATATTTTCCGTGGATGTTTCCGATTCCTGCTGCAAGCATATCTACGCCAAGATCAGCTACTCTCTTGCACTCGTCTGGATCTGCGCACTCGCCCATTCCAACAACTCCGTCTTCCTCGCCACCGATTGAACCAACTTCAGCCTCGATAGACATGCCCATTGCATGAGCAACTGCTACTAACTCTTTTGTCTTTTCAACGTTCTCATCGATTGGATAATGAGATCCGTCGAACATGATTGATGTGAAGCCGGCCTTGATGCACTTGTAGCATCCTTCGTATGTGCCGTGATCAAGATGAAGTGCTACAGGTACTGTGATACCGAGCTCGTCATGCATAGCCTTAACCATTGCTGCTACTGTACCGAAGCCTGTCATGTACTTTCCGGCACCCTCAGATACACCAAGGATTACAGGGCTCTTAAGCTCCTCTGCTGTTAAAAGTACTGATTTTGTCCACTCAAGGTTGTTGATGTTGAACTGACCTACTGCGTAATGTCCTTCTTTTGCTTTCTTAAGCATTTCTGTTGCAGATACTAACATATTTTTTCCTCCTGTTAATTAAAAGCTAATGTTATTATATTATATAACCTTATAAAAATAAAGTTAAATTTTTAACACAATCAGACAAAAAATTGTGTACTATTACTATTTTATGTCCGATTTTGTATTTATCAGCACATAATGGTAATCTGTTTGTTCAGATTAGTGATGGTCAGATCCGTGTGGCTGCCACCAAACTCTCCGTCGAGTGTCCACGGTACCTCCTCCTCACTCTCCACATGCAGCTCACTGGTCTTGAAAGAGTAGATGAGCTCATTGTCATTTTCACGGTTTGCCAGTCCCGCAAGTATCTTGTTGAGCTCGATTGGGTTTTTTGGATTCTTGATGAGCGTCACCTCAAAAAGGCCGTCATCAAGCAGTACGTCAGGACCTGATATGCCCTTGAAGCCTCCTACCGAAAGGGAGTTGGTCACCATTCCAAATATAAACTCATCCTCTATTATCTCACCGTCATGGCTCACCTTCATCGTGTACGAGGTGATATCCATCAGGTGCTTTGCACCCTCTAAAATATATGCGGCATGTCCCAGTATATTTTTCATCTGCTGCGAGGTCTGATAGGATACCTCTGTAAAAAGGCCAAAGGCTGCGACATATACGAAGGTATCTCCGTTGAAGCCTCCCACATCACACGGGAATGGAGTACCGTTTACGGCAACTCTTGCGGCCTCCTCCATATTTTTTGGTATGCCGAGAGAGTTTGCAAAGTCATTGGTGCTGCCCGCAGGGATGTATCCTATCGGTACATTTACCTCGCTTTGCTCCATGCCGGTCACTACCTCGTCGAGTGTGCCGTCTCCGCCGCTGCACACTACAAGGTCATACTTCTTAGCATTTTTCCTGACCTTTTTTATGGCATCCCCCTGACACTGTGTGGGATAAATGGTGATTTTGTATCCGGCCTTTGTCATGATGTCCACGATATTTACCAGGTGCTCCTTTATGAGTCCCTTGCCTGATTTGGGGTTAAATACAAATAAAAGCTTTTTCTTCATCTATCTCAGTTCCTCCGCAATCGCCGATAATTTTCTAAGCCTGTGGTTGACTCCCGATTTGCCCATTGGCGGATCCAGATATCCTCCGAGCTCCTTTAGCGGTGCATCCGGATATTCAAGCCGAAGCAGCGCCATCTCCCGAAGCTGCGCCGGTAAATCATCGAGTCCTCTCATTTTCTGTATCAGTCTGATATCCTCTATCTGCTTTACAGCCGCATTCACAGTCTTGCTGATGTTTGCGGTTTCGCAGTTTACTTTACGGTTTACACTGTTGCGCATTTCCTTTAATATGCGCACATTTTCCAGCTTCATGAGTGACACATACGCCTCCATGATGTTGAGACTGTCCACAATGTGGGCGCCCTCCTTTATGTACACTACATAGTGCCCCTTGCGCTCTACTATCTTGGCATCCGTATCAAAGCCACACAAGAGCTCCTGAAGCTGCTTTGCCTGCTCTTTCGTATGACACACTATCTCAAAATGGTACGCTTTGTTGGGGTCGCTTATCGAGCCTGCTGCCATGAAGGCTCCCCTGATAAAGGCTCTCTTGCAACATGTCTGCATAAGAAGCAGTCCGTCTGCGGTCTGTCTGTTGACAGGCTGTGCCGTGATTTTAAGCGCTGCAAGTATTTTTCCGGTATCCTGCTCATCCAGCGCCTTTGTGGTATCTGTGCCAAAGGCACGCTTCATAAGTGTGGCATATTTATTTAAAAGCAGCAGGTTTTCGGTGTCGAGCTCAAGTCCCTTTGTTCTTTCATTGATACGGCCCGAAAGCTCTATGATGCCTGCAAGCTCAGCGAGCTGACAGTGCCTGCTCTTTGATATCTGCTTTGCCAGCTCTTCCTTTACATCACTGGAAAATGACATGTTATTTACCTCTCAATGCATCCTTTCCTATGTCGCGATGCTCTATCTTAAGTCCATAGTCATTACAGCCGCTAAGCCTCTTGTACAGCTCGTTTGCAAGTGTTACCGAGCGGTGCTTGCCTCCGGTGCAGCCTATAGATATAACAAGCTGGTTCTTGCCCTCAGAGATATAGTTTGGAATGAGAAACTTTATCATATCATCTAGCTTGTCGATAAACTCATTTGCCTCCGGAAACTGCATGACATAGTCCTGTATCTCCTTATCATTGCCGGTTTTCGCGCGCAGTCCGTCCACATAGTAGGGATTTGGCAGAAACCTCACATCCATGACTATATCAGAGTCTGACGGTATGCCATACTTGAAGCCGAAGGACAGTATCGTGATAAACAGATTTTTGTAATCCTCATTCTGCACAAATATCTTTTCCAGCTCAATTTTAAGCTCCCTTGTGAGAAGCTGGCTTGTGTCTATGATATAGTCAGCATTGTCCTTTAAATACTGCAGCTTTTCCCTCTCAAGCACGATACCCTTATTGATGCGCTCACTTCCTGCGAGAGGGTGATTACGCCTCGTCTCCTTGTATCTCTTGACGAGCACCTCATCCTCAGCATCGAGGAAAAGAATCTCATACGGAAAATTTTTCTGCCTTAGCTGCTCGAGCGTCTGTGGAATCGCATCAATTCCTGAGCCGTTTCGCACATCTATGCCGACTGCCACCTTGGACACATCGCTGTGGAAGGTGTTTGAAAAGTCTATGAGCTTATCTAATAGCTGTATAGGCAGATTGTCTATACAGAAATATCCCATATCCTCCATCATTTTCATTGCTGTGCTTTTTCCGGCACCTGACATGCCCGTCACTATTACAAATTTCACTAGAATTCTCCAATCATCTTAACTTCCGGTTCGAGCTTTACTCCAAACTGCTTTAAAACTGTTTCCTGCACATCCTTTATGAGTGCCAGGACATCCGCTGCAGTGGCTTCGCCCTTATTGACTACAAAGCCGCAGTGCTTCTCCGACACCTGCGCATCTCCCACGCTGTAGCCTCGAAGGCCTGCATCCATGATAAGCTTCCCTGCAAAATAGCCCTCCGGTCTCTTAAAGGTGCTGCCTGCACTTGGGTACTCAAGCGGCTGCTTCTCCACTCTCTTTGCGCGAAGCTCTGCCATATATGACTTTATCTCATCCTTAGGCTTTGGTGTGAGCCTGAATCTGGCTGACAGCACTATATAGCCCTTTTCCGGGACTATACTGTGCCTGTAGGATAAGTCAAGCTCATCCCTTGTGACAGTCTTTAGTTCGCCATCTGCTGTGAGCACTGTGGCATCGATTAGGACATCCTTTATCTCTCCGCCGTAGGCTCCTGCGTTCATGACTACCGCGCCTCCAACACTTCCCGGGATGCCCGATGCAAACTCAAGACCTGAAAGCGATGCCTCCGCTGCCTTTGCCGCCACTGCTGCAAGGATAGCCCCGGCGCCCGCTGTGATGATATGACCGTTGTCTTGTGCTGTGAGGTCCTGCGCTGTGCTTTGCTGCGCCACAGCCTCTGTCACCTCGATTTCGGACAGGCCTTTTCCAATACCAATTACAAGGCCTCTGATGCCCTTATCTCCTACCAGCAGATTGCTTCCGTTTCCTATCACTGTAACCGGCATATCACATGCCTTAGCCATATCTATAAGCTTTGAAATCTGGCTCATATCAGGCACTGCATAGTAATCTGCCGGGCCTCCTATACGGAAGGTCGTGTGTTTTTTCATCGGCTCATCCTGCAGGAGACCAAGCTGCGGCAATTGTTCTGTTACACTTTTTACAAATGTCTGATTCATCTTATATTCCTTTAGCCTATGCTTCCTTCAAAAATGCAATGTAGCCTCTGAATGCCTCATATAAATCGACCTTGCTGATGATTTCCCATGGCGCATGCATGTTGAGCACCGGCACACCGCTGTCAATAACATTCATGTCATAGTTTGCGAGGATATATGCGATTGTTCCGCCGCCTCCCTCGTCTACCTTTCCAAGCTCTGCTGTCTGGAATGAAACATCTGCTGTATCCATGATATTTCTAAGCCTTGCAACATATTCTGCGTTGGCATCGTTTGAGCCTGATTTGCCTCTGGCGCCTGTATATTTGTTGAATACAAGGCCCTTTCCGAAGTATGCCGAGTTCTTCTTTTCCATAACCGATGGATAGTTCGGGTCAAAGGCTGCTGATACGTCTGATGAGAGTACCTTTGAGTTTTTCAGTGCACGTCTGACTGCAAGCTCGCTATAGTCTCCTGCCAGGTTCATCACCTCTGCCACACAGTTTTCGAAAAAGCGTGACTGCATGCCGCTGGCTCCCACTGAGCCGATTTCCTCTTTGTCCACGAGCAGGCATACACTTGTATATTCCGGTGCGCCCTCTATTTCAAGCATAGCTCTGTATGAAGGATATGCGCACACTCTGTCGTCGTGGCCGTAACCCATGATCATACTTCTGTCAAGTCCGTAGTCTCTTGCCTCTCCGGCAGGTACCACCTCTATCTCTGCTGAAAGGAAATCATCCTCGTCCACACCGTACTCCTGTGAAAGTATTGTGAGGATATTGGCCTTTACTCTCTCCTTGATATCCTTGTCGTCCTCGTCCTTTTCTGGTCCCGGTATGCTTCCGATCAGCACATCAAGGCTCTCGCCCTTTATGACCTCTGAAGCCTTCTTGCCCATCTGCTCGCCTGACAGATGAATAAGCAGATCGCTCACACCCACTACAGGATCATTTGGCTTGTCTCCGATATTGACTGTCACTGTGCTGCCATCCTTTTTACAGATGACTCCGTGAAGTGAAAGCGGCAGGGTGACCCACTGGTATTTCTTGATGCCGCCATAATAATGTGTGTCTAAAAGTGCCATGTCTGTGTCCTCGTATAAAGGCACCTGCTTTAAGTCCATTCTAGGTGAATCAATATGGGCTCCAAGGATATTCATACCCTTCTCAAGAGGCTTACTGCCCACGATAAACAGTGCCAGTCCCTTTCCCATATTGTTTGCTATGATTTTATCTCCTGCCTTTACGCTCTTTCCTGTCTCGATGAGCTCATCAAGGTCCACAAAGCCGTGTCCTGTGGCGTCAGCATAAACTGCTGCCGTGCACTCGCGCTCTGTCTTGCAGCCGGATATAAACCTTCTGTAATCCTCAGCAAATGCAAATAATTTTTCTCTTTCAGGTCCCTGGGGATATTTCTCCCAGGCGTTTTTCTTTTCTATTGCCATGATTTATTATACCTCCGAATTTTTTGTAAGATTTGCCTGGACGCGGCGATACAGCTCCTGAGCTGCATTGTAGCCCATCTTCTTTTGTCTGTGATTGACTGCTGCTGTCTCTACGATGACCGCCAGATTACGTCCCGGTCTGATTGGCAGTGAATGACACACTACCTTGTTGCCGAGATACTCGGCATATTCTTCCTCGAGGCCGAGTCTGTCGTACTCTGCCTCCTTCTTCCAGTCCTCGAGCTTGATTACGAGGTCTATCTGCTGTTTTTCCTTTACACACTCTACTCCGTAAAGTGTCTTGACATCGATGATTCCGATGCCACGAAGCTCTATAAAGTGTCTGGTAATCTCAGGCGAAGTGCCCATGAGCGTATGCTCGTTGATCTTTCTGATTTCCACCACATCATCCGTCACGAGACGATGGCCTCGTCTGATGAGCTCGAGTGCAGCCTCACTCTTTCCGATACCGCTCTCACCTGTGATCATTACTCCCTCACCGTATACATCTACCAGCACGCCATGCACTGTGATGCATGGTGCGAGCTGCTCGCCAAGACAATAGATGAGCTCAGCCATAAAGCTTGATGTGGAACGACCTGTTGACAGCACCGGTATGCTGTGCTCTCTGGCCTCTTCCATAAATATCTCATCCGGCTGTAAATCTCTGCAGAAGATGATACATGGTATATCAAACTCCATGAAGCGGCTATAGCGCTCTTTTTTCTCGCTGTCGCTCATCTTCTCTATATAAGTATACTCTACATTTCCGATAATCTGTATTCGTCTCTCCTCAAAATGATCAAAATATCCTGAGAGCTGAAGCGCCGGTCTGTTGACGTCCGAGCACTCTATTGCCCTCTCCTTTAGGTTCATCTCTTTTGTGAGATTGTTGAGATCGAGCAATTCTGCTACCTTTGCAACTGATACTGAGTGTAATGCATTCATTCGCGGTCCCCCTTGATGTATATTTGTTTTTTAGTATACCACAGATTAGCTTCAAAATCTACGTGGCAGAGTGGAAAAATGCATACACTGCCTGTGCTGCTTTCTCGTTCATGGTCTCTGTCTGCATAAGGTCTTCGACATCTGCTTCCTTTATCTTCTCCAGCGACTGGTAGCGGCGCATGAGCGCCTTTCTGCGCGCCGGCCCTATGCCTTCAATATCATCAAGCACCGAATGTACCTGACTTTTTGAGCGCAGTGACCTGTGAAACTCTATTGCAAAGCGGTGTGCCTCATCCTGTATTCTCGTGATGAGCTTGAAGCCTTCGCCGTGGCGGTCGATAGGTATCTCCACATTGTTGTAATAAAGACCTCTTGTGCGGTGGAAATCATCCTTCACCATGCCACACACAGGTATGTCGAGTCCCAGCTCGGAAAGCACCTGAAGGCATATATTTACCTGACCTCTTCCACCATCCATCATTATAATATCCGGGAAACGGTTGAAGCTGCCTATTTCCTGTGGAGAGCCATCTTTTTCAAGCTGCTTCTGTTCTTCCATGCCATGTGTAAAGCGGCGTGTGAGCACCTCGTGCATTGACGCATAATCATCAGGTCCCGTAACTGTGCGAAGCTTAAACTTTCTGTAATCGCTCTTTTTAGGCTTGCCCTTCTCATACACTATCATGGAGCCGACGGTCTCAAAGCCGTTGATATTGGAAATATCATAGGCCTCCATACGGTTTAAGCCGTGTAAGCCCAAAAGACCCTCGATTTCCTTTACAGCTCCTATTGTGCGCCCCTCTTCTCTCTTTATCCGCTCCTTATCCTGGCTGAGCACTAAGAGTGCGTTCTTGTAGGCAAGCTCAACAAGCTTTTCCTTCATGCCCTTCTGCGGCACCTTTATATTCACCCGCCTGCCTCGCTTTTCGCTGAGCCACTGCTCCAAAACAGCCATATCCTCTATCTCGCTCTGCAGCATGACCTCGCGCGGTATAAAAGGTGTTCCGGAGTAAAACTGCTTCACAAAGTTATTTAACACATCATCCGCAGCCTCCTCGCTTCCAACCCTCACATGAAAATGGTCTCTGCCTATCAGTTTTCCGTTTCTTATGAAAAATACCTGCACCACTGCATCAGTATCGTCATTTGCCAGTGCTATGATATCCTTATCCTCGCCGTCGGCATTTGTTATCTTCTGCTTCTGCGCTACCTGCTTCACACTGTTTATCAGATCCCTGTATTCAGCCGCCTTCTCAAACTCCATGCTCTCTGAGGCCCTTAGCATTTTATCGCTAAGAGCCTTTATTGTCTGCTCATAGTCGCCGTTTAAGAAATCTATCGCGCCCTTTACAGATATGGCATACTCTTCCTTCGTCACATACCCCTGGCATGGTGCATTGCACTGGTGTATATGATAGTTGAGGCACGGCCTGTCTGCTCCTATATCACGCGGCAGCCTGCGGTTGCAGGTGCGAAGCTTATAGATTTTGTTTATCAGATCTATCGAGCTTTTCACCGCAGAGGCACTCGTATACGGACCAAAGTAACGGGATTTGTCCTTTTTCATCTGACGCGAAAACATCACCCTCGGATAGTCCTCTCCCAATGTCACCTTGATGTACGGATATGTCTTGTCATCACGAAGCATAGTATTGTACTTTGGCGTATGCTCCTTTATCAGGTTGCACTCCAAAACAAGGGCCTCAAGCTCAGAGTCGGTGACTATATACTCAAAATGATCTATATGCTCTACCATCTGTTTTTTCTTGATGCCCTCATTGTGGCTCGCCTGAAAGTACTGATGTACTCGCTTCGTCAGGCTTTTGGCTTTGCCGATATATATGATTACATCATCCTTGTCATGCATAATATAAACTCCCGGGGCATCCGGGAGTTTTTTTAATTCTTCTTTGATATCAAATGTATTTTCCATATTCGCTCTTTTAGATCATGGTGGAGTTTCGCACTTTTAGGTTGTGTGGTTGCCGGCATGGCACACAGTGTATTCCTCAGGAAAATATGAAGTCAGCCGCGGGTTTTCTCTCCGTTTGGTTTTCTTTGTTTGCAAGGCTTTTTCGTTCCTTCTCTTGTCCGGAAGCCCGCGGCAGTTCATATTTTCCTTCTGAACACACTATGTACCCTCCGGCTTTTTCAGCTTATGTGTGCGAAACTCTTTTCTACTGTGCTTTTTATTTGTACGATTTTTTCGCTCTTTCGCTGCGCGAAAATTGCTTGGTTGCTCGTTGTGTTCAAAATTGCTTGGTTGCCTGTTTTGTGCAGAATTTGCTATTTACCTGTTTCGTTCGAAACTTGTTACATCTAATTTATAGAGTTACCCATGCAGCGTTAAAGATTGAATCCTCAACGCATAATGATGTATTAGTTATTCGATGTATTATCATCCGGCGCTGTATATTTGGAAGATTCATTTGTATCTGCAGGCTGGTCTATGGTTGAATATACATTGTTAAATGTATCCGTATCTGCATTTATATGGTCTGTGGCGTTACGAAGGAGCGGATCTGCTGCTGATGTCGTATCTTTCTGTGTGGCTTCCTGCTCTTCGTTATTTTCACCATCTTTTTCCTCGTCCGGATCAGGAAGTCCCTTCATATCGCGGAACATCTTCATGAATTCCTTACCTGTGATTGTTTCCTTCTCGTAGAGATAATCTGATATACTGTCGAGGATTTCTCTGTTTTCATCGAGGAGCTTCATGGCCTCTGCGTAGCTGCTGTTGATGATTGAGAGTACCTCATCATCTATCTGCGATGCTGTATTCTCTCCGCAGATTAATCCTGCTCCGCCCTCTAAGTACTGGTTTTGTACTGTTGCAAGGCACATCATGCCGAATTTATCTGACATTCCGTACATAGTTACCATGGCACGGGCTATCTTTGTGGCATTTTCTATATCATTTGCGGCTCCGCTTGTGACTGAGTTAAATACCAGCACCTCTGCTGCACGACCTGCCATATATGTTGTGATTTTGGCGAGAAGCTCATCCTTTGTCTCAAGGTATTTCTCCTCCTCAGGTGTCTGGAGTGTATATCCGAGTGCTCCCATGGTACGTGGTACAATTGTGATTTTCTGTACAGGCTCTGTATTTTTCTGCAGGGCTGATACAAGTGCGTGTCCAACCTCATGGTATGAGACGATTTTTCTCTCTTTATCGCTCATGACACGGTCCTTCTTTTCCTTGCCACCGACTGCTACAAGCTCGAAGGCCTCAAAGAGGTCAGCCTGGTTTACAAGCTGTCTGCCGTTTTTGACTGCGTTGATGGCAGCCTCATTAATCATGTTGGCAAGGTCTGAGCCCACAAGTCCTGCTGTTGCAAGTGCCAGTGCATCGAGGTCTACCGACTCATCCATCTTGACATCCTTTGAGTGTACCTTTAAGGTCTCCAGACGTCCCTTTAAGTCAGGCTTGTCAACTATGATTCTTCTGTCAAAACGTCCCGGACGAAGAAGCGCCTTATCAAGCACCTCAGGGCGGTTAGTTGCTGCTAATATAAGTAATCCCTTTGATGTATCAAAGCCATCCATCTCTGCAAGGAGCTGGTTTAGTGTCTGCTCACGCTCGTCATTGCCACCGCCGTATCTGCTGTCACGGCTCTTTCCTATTGCATCTATCTCATCGATAAAGATAATACATGGTGCCATCTTTTGTGCTTCCTTGAACAAATCACGCACTCTCGAAGCTCCGACTCCGACAAACATCTCCACAAAGTCTGAACCTGCAAGTGAGAAAAACGGTACTCCTGCCTCTCCTGCTACTGCCTTGGCAAGGAGTGTCTTACCTGTTCCCGGAGGTCCCACGAGAAGCGCTCCCTTAGGAAGCTTGGCTCCGATATCTGTATATCTCTTCGGATTGTGAAGGAAATCAACAACCTCCTGGAGAGATTCCTTGGCTTCATCCTGTCCCGCAACATCCTTGAAGTTGACGCCTGTAGACTTCTCCACATATACCTTTGCAGTCGATTTGCCGACTCCCATACCCATGCTGCCACCCATCTTCTTTGAAACAAATGCTAAAAGCATCCACAGCAGAATAAGCGGAACTATAAAGCTTAATATATTAAAAATCCATGTAGATGTATTATCAGGTATCGCTGCCTTTATCTCAATAGACTTGCCCTCTGAGGTCTTTGCTTTTTTGAGTGTCGGCACAAGCTCATCATCAGCCACACGGCCTGTGTAATATGTGATGTCATAATCCTTGTGTCCGTCATCCACAAGCTTGTAGTCTATCTCGTAGGAATCAAACTCCACGCTCTTGACATTACCCTTGTCGAGCTGTTTTATGAAATCACTGTATGACTTTTCCTGTGTGCTGGCATGCGATATGCTGTTTGATATAAGTGCATACACAAACAATGCCACGAGTGTCAGCAGGATAAATGCCATGATACCCTGTCCGCCACGGTTGTTTCTGCCACCGTTTCCACCAGGTCTGTTACCACCGTTATTTCCGTTTCCACCGGACCCATTATTGCCCGGGCCATTGTTGTAATTATAGTTATTAGGTCCCTGATTATCCATATTTTCTCCGTTCTTTTCTTATTTATTACAAGCTTCAAGGCAATTTTGACCTGTAATTTTTATAGTCATTCCCATGAAACCCTATCCCCCGAAAAATATCATTACAGACTTCTTATTTTCCGTGGAATATATTGTATATGAAACCGTCTCCTCACCATATATAAAGTGTGAAGCTTCACTTTATTATAAGAAAAAGTGCGGTCAAAATCAACCGCACTTTCTAAATATTGTATTAAATATAACGAAAAATTATCTGTTCACCTTGTTTGCCGCCTCTATGAAGCCATGGAAAAGCGGATGTGGACGGTTCGGACGTGACTTAAGCTCCGGATGTGCCTGTGTGGCGATAAACCACGGATGCTCCGGAATCTCAATCATCTCCACGATTCTGCCATCAGGTGATGTACCGCAAAGCTTCATTCCATGCTCTGTGAGAGCTGTTCTGTAGTCATTGTTAACCTCATAACGGTGACGATGACGCTCGCTTATATTCTCTGTACCATATACCTGGTATGCCTTTGATGTCTTGTCGAGTACACATGGATAAGATCCAAGTCTAAGTGTACCTCCGATATCCTCTATTCCGTTCTGGTCAGGCATAAGTGCGATAACCGGATGAGTAGTGTTTGGATCAAGCTCTATACTGTGTGCATCATTGAACATACATACGTGGCGCGCATACTCGATGATTGCCACCTGCATTCCAAGGCAGAGTCCCAGATATGGGATATTGTTTTCCCTGGCATACTTAGCTGCTGCAATCATGCCCTCAACACCACGGTCTCCAAAGCCTCCCGGAACGATAATTCCCTGAATGCCCTTGAATACCTCTGCTGCATTGTCATCGTTAAGCTCCTCTGAGTCAACCCACTTTATATCAACTGTAGTATGCTCAGGAATACCGCCATGCTTCAGTGCCTCAACAACTGAAATGTATGCATCGTGAAGTGCTGTATATTTTCCCACAAGTGCAATCTTGACCTCTTTATCAGGATGATGGAGATCCTCAACCATCTGCTTCCAGTCTGCAAGATCCGGCTCAGGACAGTCAAGATTCAAGCACTCGCATGCAACCTTTGCAAGATTCTCCTGCTCCATGGCAAGTGGTGCCTCATAGAGATACTCCACATCAAGGTTCTGTAATACGTGTGAATTAGGTACATTACAAAACAGCGCAATCTTGTCCTTAAGCTTCTGATCAAGCTCATGCTCTGAACGGCATACAATGATATCCGGCTGGATTCCCATGCCCTGAAGCTCCTTTACGCTGGCCTGTGTAGGCTTTGTCTTGAGCTCTCCTGACGCCTTGATGTATGGAATCAGTGTCACATGACACAAGATGGCATTGTCGTGTCCCACCTCATGCTGGAACTGTCTGATTGCCTCGAGGAACGGCTGACTCTCGATATCGCCGACTGTACCACCCACCTCGATGATTGCGATTGTGGTATCCTCAGATGTGAAATTCCTGTAGAATCTGCTCTTTATCTCATTGGTGATATGAGGGATAACCTGTACTGTTCCTCCGCCGTAGTCACCACGACGTTCCTTCTGTAATACTGACCAGTATACCTTTCCTGTGGTGACGTTTGAGTTCTTTGTCAGGCTCTCATCAATAAAACGCTCATAGTGTCCCAGATCAAGATCTGTCTCAGCTCCATCGTCTGTTACAAACACCTCTCCGTGCTGAATAGGGTTCATGGTACCCGGATCAATATTAATGTATGGATCGAACTTCTGCATTGTCACCTTGTATCCACGAGCTTTTAAAAGACGTCCAAGAGACGCTGCGGTAATTCCTTTTCCAAGACCGGAAACAACTCCACCGGTGACGAACACGTATTTTACAGGCATAATTTTCCTCCTTATCAATATGCTTTGTATATTTGTAAATTCTTAATTTTAAAATAACCAACTTATTATACAGCCTTAAATTGATTAATGCAATTTATTTTTTAATTATATTTATTATATTTTGTTATAATGCTTCACATCTGGTGACGGACAACCCTGTATTCATCGCCTGAGCGGTAAAACGGACAGCGCTTATAGCTGCTCTGGACAAATCTCGCCATATCATCCTCGTCCATATTTACCGAGCAATAATACTCCTCATCATCCTCATCATATTCATTGTATGCACAAAAATCGCAGCATGTCTCCATTATCTTATCCTTCCATCACTTTTAATATGTATGCTGAAAATCTACTTAAACTGATTGACAGTCTCGTCATATTTGTAATCAATCTGTGCAAGCTTGTCGCAAAGCTCTTTCTCATCAATATCATATGCTGCCGCAAGCTCCTTCAATCCTGAATAATTGTCCCGAAGCTGTGTGTTTACAAAGCTAAGCAGCATAACCGGATCCTTTGGTAATACCATAATCTGCTCCTTATAATTCTATGTAATCTTATAATTCTGTGTAATCTTATAATTCTATGTAATCTTATAATTCTATGTTATCTTATTATCATAATCATAGCAATTAATTTTCAAATACCTGCTTTATGCTGTCATAGTGCAGGAACACACCCTGCGCAGCAAGCTCTTTTATTTCATCGAGTGTGGCGATTTTAAATCCAAGTGCCTCCTCTGTCTGAATCTGTACGTCAGACTCCTTGAAATCAAGCTCAAAGCGGTAAACATCCACGAAATAGTTGTCACCCTCGCCCGGATTCTCTCTGTGATAGGTATAGGCAAGCCCTCCCGGACACTGTGAAACATCAAGGCCTACCTCCTCCTTCACCTCTCTGCAGACTGCGGTAAATGAGCTCTCACCTGCCTGTGCAGCTCCTCCTGAAACCTCCCACCAGCCCGGTGCCCATGCCTTTGTCATGACACGCTGTGTGATAAGAAATCTGCCATCTGGTCTGTGAATCACGCCAAGCACTGAAAGATGATATTCTCCATCCTTAAGTATCCAATCGTTTTTTTTCATTGTACGGCCTGTCGGCTTTTTATCCTTATCGTATATATCCCAAAATTCCATTTGAAGCTTCCTTTCTCTAAGTGAGTCTTTAATAATATCATATCATATCCTGCGCAGAAAAGCCAGCTAGTTGTTTACGCAGCTTTTTGCTTTCCGGCAGATAATATTCCATCAGCGACCAGAACCTGGCATTGTGGCTTGGCTCGAGCAGATGTGTAAGCTCGTGGACCACCACATACTCTGCGCACTCCGGTGGCACCTTAGCCAGCAGGAGGTTGAAATTCAAATGATGTGACTTCACATTGCATGAGCCCCACCTTGTCTTCATCTTCTTTATTGTAAAGCCTGCTGACTTCACACCCATAACCGGCTCCCATTTGTCGATAAGCCTCTGTAGCTGCCTTTTAAGCTCCAGACGCAGCTCCCTCTCCATGAAGGGTGCCAAAACCGGTTCCTGTTCCTTAAGCTGTCTTGCGACAAGCATTTCCTGCATGGTCCGCTCAATCCAGTCTGATTTACTTTCCACGAATTTCCTGATTTCCGTATCACTCATGCCATACGGAGCACTCACTGAGAGGGTGCCATCCGTGTCCTTCACGCGAAGATACATATTTTTTATTCTTTTCCTGGTTACTTCTATTGTATATCTGTTATTTATATATATGATATTTGTATATCTTTTATTTGCACATGCATTATTCATATTTTCCAGTTTCACTCCGTTCCTCTCACGTAATCCGCTCCACGTAAATCCATTTTACAATCTCCGCGTATTTTTGTATACTATAAAATAAAGTTACTGAATAGTTATAAAACAAATATAAGGAGGCTCATATGACAAAAGAAAAATTAGCCCTTGAAGTAATAAAAAGACTAAAGACCGCGTATCCTCGCACCGACTGTACTCTCGAGTACGATGAGGCCTGGAAGCTGCTCGTATCAGTCAGACTCGCTGCCCAGTGCACTGATGCCCGCGTAAATGTAGTCGTGGTGGATTTGTTCAGGAAATATCCTTCCATCGAGGCTCTCGCCGATGCAGAGGTTTCCGACATAGAGGAAATTGTGCGCCCATGCGGCCTGGGAAAGAGTAAGGCCCGTGATATAAGTGCCTGCATGAGGATGCTTCGCGACGATTTTGGAGGTCTTGTACCTGACAATATGACCGATCTGCTGAAGCTGCCGGGAGTCGGCAGAAAGAGTGCCAACCTGATAATGGGTGATGTGTACGGCAAGCCTGCCATCGTCACCGACACGCACTGCATACGCCTTTGCAACCGTATAGGACTTGTAGATGGAATAAAGGATCCGAAAAAGGTAGAGATGGAGCTTTGGAAAATCATACCGCCCGAGGAGAGCAACGACTTCTGCCACAGGCTTGTGGACCATGGACGTGCCGTATGTACTGCACGAACCACACCGCACTGTGACATGTGTGTGCTGAACGATATATGTGGAAGCACCGTGCATATTTGAAACAGTAAGGCTGTGGCTTGCAGCCTTACTGCAAAACGTGAGAAAGGACCGCGATGTTACACTCGGTAACAACGCGATCCTTTCTCGAGGAGTTTAGTTATGAAAATGTTTATTAATAAAAAGGGAATAATGTAAAAGGTTTTGTTCCTCTTACAAGAACAAGTATATGTGGTAATTATGTCCTAAGAATGTACGTTTTAAAAACATTTTATAAATTATAATAATATTATTTTATACTTTTTTTAGAATTGTAACATTCATGACATAATATCTAAATTTCCTTGTTAAAAAGCTGTTTACATAACTGAATTTTGGCTTCATGCTGTTCACCTGTCAGACTATTCTGAAAGTCCACGGTTCCTGCCTCCATACTTTCAGTCAATAAATTTTTTTCTTTCAGACGGCGCTTCATTTCACGTGCTGTGCCATTTCCGCCATCAAACACGCGCACCTTATCTCCCAGCACATCCTGTATCATTCTTCGAACAAACGGATAATGTGTACAGCCAAGTACAACTGCATCTATCTCATCATGCGAATATGAATACAAAAGCTCCTCAAGATACTGTCTCACATCATCACCGTACAAGTCGCCTCTCTCAACGAAATTCATAAGCCCCGGACACGGCAACGGAATAATCTTGCCTAAGCTTTTGTATCTGTCCATGAGCTTTTTGAGCTTTTCCTCACGGATAGTCATAGGTGTCGCCATCACAAGCACTGTCGGATTTTTCATAAAAAGCATAGCAGGCTTGACCGCCGGCTCTATTCCCACAATCGGAATATCGGGATATTTTTCCCTGAGTATACGGACAGCCGCACTGGTTGCTGTATTGCAGGCCACCACAAGTCCCTTTGCGTGCTGCTCCTCAAGCAGCTGCCTTGCATGCTCAAGTGTCAGCGCGCGAACCTGTTCTAAGGTTTTCGTGCCATATGGCGCATTAGCCGAGTCTCCATAATATATAAAATCTTCATGTGGCATTACTTCCACCAGGTTTTTCAGGACACTGATTCCTCCGACTCCTGAATCAAAAACTGCGATTGGCATTAGCCCACACTTCCTTTCTAATAGTAAATATGTTATACTGTTATTATATTTTTGGGAGGTAATATTTATGGAACATTCTCAAAGTCTTTTTGACAACGTAAAGGTATGTGAGAACTGCAAGAGACCACTGCCTTATAACTATACAGAATCTCTTTGTCCGCGCTGTCTGGATATGATGCTCTTCCGAGAAGTAAAGGAATATATTCGTACCCACGATGTCAATGAGTATGACGTGGCACAGCATTTTAATATTCCTCTTCGGCAGGTAAAAAACTGGATAAAAGAAGGGCGTATCGAATATAAAACCACAGAAAACCGTTCCACCATCGAAGGGCTTCACTGTCAGCGCTGCGGTGCTCCTGTCAGCTTTGGTACCCTTTGCCCAAAATGCCTTCGCCTGTTAAACGGCACCAAAGGCTATGCCAAGGGTGTTGAAGCCGGTAAACAAAATTCAAAAATGTACCATTTAGAAGGAGAGGAGTAATTACTCCTCTCTTCTTTTAACCTTTGATCTGTATTTTTTCTCCACCTCTGTGAGGAACTTGTCATCAAGCTCCGCCTTTATAAGCACATTCTCTTCAGGTGATTTGATGACAATATCATAATAAGGTACATCCTTCTGACCTGAGGTATAGTCTATTTTCTTGAGCTCATTTCCATTCTCGTAATTGTATACGCTTCTGTCTCCTGCCGGTGCGATTACTGCTACAGACTCCATGCTGTATATTCCAAGACGCTTTCTGCGGCTCTTGTTTTTAATTTTGGCAAAACGCAGCTCTCCGTCAAAATATGAATACTCAAACTCAGTATTCTGTGCCATAATCATAAGATATGCAACAAGTCCAAATACTACTGCAAATAAAATACCCGGTACAAAGCCGATGCAGATAGTCAGAAGGCTTATCGCCGCAAGAGCTACAAGCAGGTACGAAACAAATACCAGCGCCACATTTTTTTTACGCGCAATCAATGTAAATACTTCCATTATAATTCTCCTTTGCATATTGAAAATATATATCTTTATAATGATAACAGATTTTTGCCGTTTCGTATAGATTTTTTCATGGTTATAGGTTAAAATATTATAAAAATTTAGTGAAATTTCGGAGAGTTAAGATGCAATTTAACATAAAACTTCAAAATGATTTCAAAAACAACATAAGAAGGGAGTGGGCTTTGACCAACTGCCTTGGCGGATACGCCGGTGGCTCAATCACAGGTGCAATAAACCGCACGCACCAGGGCTATCTGATTGCAAGTCTCCGCTCTCCTGTGCAAAGATATGTCTGCTTCTCAAAGACAAACGAAAAAATAGTCGTAGGAAATCATACCTTAGACCTCTCAAGTGACCAGTTCAAGGGCGGACGCTACACCGACGGTATCCAATATATAAGCGATTTCACATACGACGGAACCATATGCTTTACATATGAAGCCGGTGACATCACCATAAAAAAACACATCGCACTGGCTCAGGGGAGAAACCTTGCTGCCGTGGCATACGATATTTGCAACAGGGGAGAGGCCTCTAAGCTTTTGATTACGCCTCTTATGAACTTCCGTGAGCACTCTGAAAGCTCCACCGTCGATTCATTAAAATTTGAGGTTCAAAAGCAGGAGCACGGCTTTAGTCTCATCCCAAAAGCACAGGATGACCACTGTATCCGCATTGCTTTTTCAGGCGGAGAGCTTATTGAAAGAAACGACAAATATATCTGCGACCTTGAGGCTCAGACCGAGGTGGACAATGAAGTGCCTGGTCTTGACTGTGCATTTTGCCCATATAACGTGAGTGTGGATATTCCTGCCTCTGCTTCAATGCATTTTTCTGTAATGTGCGATATCGTACCACTTGAAGCCTGTAATGACAACTCAGGCACAGCCTTCGCCAAACACCTTGTTTCTGATAACGAAAGTGCTTTTGAAATACTACGTGCGCAGCTTGACTACACCGATGAGCTGATTAAAAGAAGCGGCTTCACTGATGACTTTGCCATAAAGCTCGCTGTGGCTGCCAACCAGTTCATCGCATACAGACAGTCAACAGGCTATGACACTGTACTCGCCGGGCTTCCCTGGTTTACAGACTGGGGCCGCGACACTATGATTTCATACACCGGTCTGACTCTTTGCACCGGCCGTTTTGAAAAGGCTCATGATATACTCCTGACCTTTGCCAAGTACTGTAAAGACGGGCTCATCCCAAATATGTTCCCGGACAGCGGACTTAAGCCTCTTTACAACACTGTAGATGCATCACTGTGGTATTTTTATGCTGTCTACAAATATCTGGAATATGTAAACACCCCGGATGCCTATGAATTTATAAAGAAGGATATTTATCCTTGCTTAAAGGATATCATCTCTACCTACAAAAAAGGCACTGATTTTTCCATATATATGGATACCGACGGGCTTATTCACGCCGGAAGCGGACTCGACCAGGTCACATGGATGGATGTGCGTGTCGGCAACTGGGTTGCTACACCTCGTCATGGCAAGCCTGTCGAAATAAATGCACTTTGGTACAACGCACTTTGCACCATGGATATGCTGCAGGCTAAGTTTGGCGATAATGATGACAGCTACAGACAGCTTGCTTCACTCGTAAAGGATTCATTCAACAAGCGCTTCTGGAATGAAAACACAGGCTGCCTGTATGATGTGGTTGACGAGGATGACGATACTATCCGCCCAAACCAGATTTATGCCGTAAGCCTGCCATTTACCATGCTGGACAAAGAGTGCGAAAAAGCAATTGTGGATACGGTAATGGACAAGCTGTATGTGGGCTGTGGACTGCGTTCACTCGATCCTGACCACAAGGATTACCATCCGATTTACATTGGCTCTCTCTCAAAACGTGACCACGCCTATCATCAGGGAACAGCCTGGGGCTTTCTGCTCGGTGCTTTTATCAGTGCCTATGTAAAGGTAAACGGCCGCACGAAGGCGACCGCTTTATGCGCCGACAAGCTGCTTGACCCTGTAAGGGAGCATCTGCTTAACAACTGTATCGGCTCAATATGTGAAATATTTGACGGCGATGCCCCTCACAACGGCCGTGGCTGCTATGCACAGGCATGGAGCGTAGGTGAAATACTCCGCTGCTACTGCGAGGATGTACTTCCTATGCTCCCACAAGCTCACTCATAAGCTCGTGTACCGTGGTAATCCGATTTATGTGGCCCACATTGGCACCGCAGAATACCAGACCATTTTGCATATCTCCTTTAACCGCTGCAATCAGTGCCTTCGTAATACAGTAAGGCACTTTTGCAGGGTTACATTTCTCAAGACAATTGTAGCACTTTGTGATAGGCTGCTTGTAGGCATCCGATGCGTCACACTCCTCTGTCGCCACAAAACGGCTCGCCACCTGCACTCCGTCGGCTCCAAGCTCCATGCAGTGCATGACATCCTCGTGTGTAAACACTCCGCTGCTACAATTACCGGAATGTGCTTTTTAAACTTCTCCTCATATGTCTTTGTACAATTAATAATTTTCTTAATCTCGCTGTCATAATCCATATGCTTGATATCTGCAAGCTGCTCTTTGGAAAAGCCCAGATGTCCACCGACATAAAATATAATAATTCTCGAAATTTTATATTGACATCCACATACAAATCGTGTAAAATATTTTTTGTTGTGAGACAAGCCCAGTTAGCTCAGTTGGTAGAGCAACGGACTGAAAATCCGTGTGTCTCTGGTTCGATTCCGGAACTGGGCATTATACAACAAATTAAATATTCCTATGCGGGTGTAGTTCAATGGTAGAACACCAGCCTTCCAAGCTGGATACGTGGGTTCGATTCCCATCACCCGCTTTTTTGCTGCCCTTTTTTATGTCGTGTTCATATAAAAGCTCTAAACAATCCCCTGTTAATAAACCTGCTCCACAGAATACAAAAAAGCCGATACATCGTATTTAAACGAATGCATCGGCTTTTATTTGCGCTTGATAAATATGTATTTCTGATTATTTGATTATATCTGATTAGAATAAACCTACACGACCAGAAAACTTATCATTGATAACATAGTATGCAGAATACTCCTCAGGCTTGATGTAGATGCTGAGCTTTCTGATGAAACCTGCCTTATGTCCCTCTGCAACGAACTGAGCCTTAACACGCTCCTCGATAGCTGCTGTGTCAACCTCGCTGTTCTGGTACTGAACGATAATTTCAGGCTTTACAGGCTCTTTCTTTGCAGCCTTTGTAGCTTTTGCTGTTGTCTTCTTAACAGTTTCCTTGACATCTGCCTTAACCTCAGCCGCTTTCTCAGCAACCTTCTCTGTTGTCTTCTCTACTGCCTTCTCAACCTTCTCTGTTGTCTTCTCTACGGCTTTTTCTACTTCATTCTTTACATCAGTCTTTGGCTCTGACACTACAGGTGTCTTTACTTCTTCTTTTTTTGTCTCAACCGGTGCTACTACCTGCTTCATTGTCTTTGAATTATTCTTTTTACGCATACTATTTTCCTCCTCACGCGCACTTATTCACATACTAAAAAGTTTTCAATTGCTACTAATGCTTCCTGCTCATCGTCACCCTTTGTAACGATATCAACATTCATTCCATCTGAAGGATTAAATGCCATAATTCCCATAATACTCTTGGCATTAATCTTGCGGTTCTCACTTTCCAATGTAATCTCGCTGTCAAACTTGCACGCCACCTGAACAAGCTCTGCAATTGGATTGTCATGACCCTCAGATACTTTTGTTACGACAATACTTTTCTTAATCATACGTTCTCCTTAAAACTCACGTTTAAACTAGTTTTACACTTATTTAATATATCCCAATTGTATCAGTTTTTCAATGCCTTACCAGATTTCTGTTAAACATTACCTAAATGTATTACTTTTAATACAATAAAATAGGCATTTTCACAATAGTTTATTGATTTATTTGGCCATGTACGTGATAAAATGCAGCCCTCCGTTATAGAACATCTTATCTGCATCCTCAAAGCTCTTTGCCTCTGTAGCTCCGTTATCCGGATTATAATAATACAATGTACCTGTAGCTGAGTATCCTGTCACAAGTACAGCAGATGAATTTCCTGTCATCGCAAACACCGTATTGCCCCGGCTGACATAAAACAAAATATCCTCTGAGGTTACTCCCTGCAAATCCAGTATCTCTTTGTCGGACAGATTATTTTTGAGCACATCAACCACACTGTTTCCGGAGTTTATAAGCTCTGACACACTCACTGTCACATCATTATATCCAAGCATGGCGCTGACCGCCTTGACCACTGAACCGGCATCCCTGTCTGTTTCATTGGCTGAAATATTTGTAAAGGCATTTACCGCATTCTTTCTGGCTCTCATCCACACATACTGCTGATTATTATCAACAACAACTCCCATATTGTCGTTAGCCTGCTTTATCGCATCGGATACATTATCAGTTGCTGCCGTCACCTCACCCTTTGCATACACATAGAAACGCTCCACATTTTCATCCTGCTCAAGCGTCACGGTTGTATCCTTTGAGCTTATGGTCGGCTGCGCCGTCAGCTGCTTTACCTTTTCCGGCTTTTGTGCATCGGTCAGTGCGATTACGCGTGTTGTAAGCTTTGTATCAGACTGGATTTGCTCCAACGATACCTTCTGTTTTGAATCAGCCTCCCTGTTCATAATTGTATCCTGGCCGATCTCTGAATATACTCCATTATTCGGTGCAATAAGATCAATTGTTATTGTATAACCGTCAACCGATATTTTTTCAACATATCCGCTTGCCGGTGTATATGTCTTTAATTCAGACCTGTCTGACGAGCTCATAATTGTCACACTGTTCATCGGAAAAGTCGTATTACCTGCTGCATCAGCTATGACATCAGCCGCATTTGCCGTGCCATATATGAAGTCCTCGCCTATAAAGCCAAGCGGACGCAGATAGCAGTCCCCATCCTTTTTCACTTCATAGGTCTTGCCACTCTTTAAATCCATAAGATTTATCGTGTTGCTCGCATACTGATTTTTTTCCTCACCCCACGCAAAATACTGATTACTGTCAGATGCCGCATAGCATCCGGTTGCCAGATTTTCAACTATCTTCTTGATGGACATATTTCCCAGATCCACCTTATAAAGACTGTCATTCATCATGAGATAAAGCTCACTGTTTTCGTTCAGATAAAGCATTTTTCCCATTTCTGCCTTAAGCACCTCATATGAAGAAGCTGATGGGATAAACGCCTCCTCCTCAACCGTATGGGCAAGTCCGTCATAATGGTATACCGCGGTTCCCACTTCACCCTCATGGTCACCTCTGTTCATATAACCATAAATTACAAAATCAATGCTGCCGGCCTCGTCAACCCTGATAATCTTTATATCATGATGATTCCAGTTTTCACGCGCATCAACACCCTCAGCGTCTCTGAAGCTGAACACTTTTATAATTTCATCGTTGGCTGTATCATATGAATACAAATCGCCCTCCTGGACAAAGCAGACTACATTGCCGGCCTCATTTGTCCTGTACTCAAGATTTTTATTTCTGATGCCAAGCATTATATTGCCCTTGTCTGACAGGAAGCTGTTCTCACTGTTAAAAATCTGATTTGCCGTTCTCTCATAATTGAGCACATACATACGGCTCTCTGTAGAGCGCAGCCTGAAATACTCTCTCACATTATAATATTCCGTCTGGCCTTCATCATCCACATTACTCATCACATAATCTATGGTTACAACATCATAATAATCATTTATCTCTTCGAATGCTATCTCCGGCTCCGAATACTGTGTTGCATTGAGATTTCCCCATGTAATCTGGCTGACTGTTGATGTAAGATCCACATAATTCAAGATATTTCTGTCACCTGTTGTGGCATCCATGTAAGTCGAAAAATATGATTTATCATCCTTCAAAAATGTTTTATCATGAAATTTTCTGACAAACTCCAGCATTTTCGTAATCTGTGCTCCATCAGTCTGCATGATTCTGCTGTAATAGTATATGTTTTCCTTGCCGCTTGTAATGGTAAATACTATAAGATACTCTTCATTTTCGCTAAGCACATTGGGAATTGTCACGTTTGCCTGTATGGTGTTATTTTTGTTTGAAAACTTCGCCACCTCGTCATCTGCCACAAGCCTTTTTCCGTCTATGCTTCTGATTTTATAAGATATCCCGTCAATTGCCATACCATAGGTTGAAACTGACAGGGACAGCGTTCTGCTGTCATCTACCGGCACAATGGAATCTCTCATCTGTGCCGGATTCATCTCCTTTGTATAGCCATGCAGCTCATTTATCTTGTTTTCGCCATTGTTAAACCACATGACAGGCAGCGTAGCATCTGCCAGCTTTGTTGTCATGTCCTTATTTCCCTTGTTTGTTGTTATACAAAAAATAAATAACGCAGCGATAAATACTACTACAAGCACTATCGGTTTTATCACTTTTTTACTCATATAATTATGTCCTTTTACCAGAATCTTCGGTACCTTCTGTATCTGCATCTGCGCCTGCATAGCTCACAGTTAAAAATCATTCCCACCACAGCTTTTATGAAACAGCCGCCACTCTGCTCACTTATAAAATGTCCTGCAATCGCATCAGCCTCAGCTTTTAGCCTTTGTCTGTCGGGATACTCATCATATATCCAGCTTCCCTCATACTCAAGCTCATCCAGTCTGTTTTCCACAGCCGACTGGTACTGCAATGTATCTGCCGGATACATTTCCTTCGTCATCGCAAGGTCTTTTGCATTTTCATCTTCATTTTTATAATAATCAAGAAACGGTAATGTCTTATAAAACGGCACCATAAAAACCTCATTTTTGATTATTATATGCCAAAGAACGTGGTTTGTTGCATAACAAACAGCGCCAAAATGAAAAGAGCTGCTCCGATAAGCTTCTTTCCTGATATCTTTTCTTTTAGAATGACCGCCGAGCAAATCATCATCACAAGAAGCACCATATTAAAAATATATGTGGCAATACCTCCTGCCATGCCCAGTGCCCTGTTATAAAAATCATGTGACACCGGAAACGCTATTCCTGCCAGAATAAGACAGATTCCATCGACAAATGACATCGATTTGATTTTTCTGGTGCCTCCCTGTGCAATTGTGTAAATCACCAGCACAACCGCTCCTATTAACACACACCAAAAGGCTATGACGCTTCGGTCTGTCTGAACACCGCTATACTTTATAAGTATTACTGCACCGGCCGCGCATACTGATGCAAGAAGTGAAAATGCTGCCTTTTTTTCATCCAGATTCAGAACAACCGCTCCGGCAATCATAAGCGCAATAACTATATAATCCTTTACAGACATGCTGCTATGAAAAATGAACACTCCTGCTGCAAGTGTTATCACATAGCTGCACCTGACTATCGTCACAACGCCTGATGTAACACCTTCATGTAAGGCTTTAAAAAAACATATTCCAAAAAGTCCTGTTGCAAGTCCCGCCAAAAGCACAAATATTATGCTTTTCTGCCCCAATAAGCCTGAGCTTTCTGCAAGTATCTGTGGTTTTGCATAAAAAAATATCACCACACAGAGCACAATTCCGGCTATACTGCCTGACAATGTCTGGTCAGTCTTTTTGGTCCCCGCTTTGGCCAAAATAGGCGCACACGCTGCAAGAAGTGTTGCAACGCATGCCCATATAATTCCTGTCATATATGTATTACCTCATAATATTTCTACTGCTGTGAAGCGCCGTCTGTCGCTCCTGCTGCACCGCCATCTGCTGCGCCCTGGTCAGCCGTTCCACCATCTGTTGTGTTTGTGTCTGTTGTATTTGTGTCTGCTACAGCGTCAGTCATATCTGACTTGACGTAGTCGGAGCATACATAACCTGTCTGTCCCTGGAACACAACCTGTGTCCATCCGTTATCCTCTGACACAAATTCAAGCTTTACATCCGGACCGATGACAGTTATGATTTTGGCATTTTTGTCCGCCTGCTCTCTCATATTTATGCTGCTTGTAGTGGTGACATAGTTCTTTTCGGTATTTTCGGTTGTCTGCTGTGGCAGATATGCCGATTCAAACTCCGTGTCATTTTCACTTTCATTTCCACTTTCACTAACTACATTCTGCTTTACATTGCCCGGCTCATTCTTTTTGCCGTTTTTGGACGTAACATTGATTACTATGACAGCAATTATAGCAATGAGAAAAAGGCACATTGCTGCAAAAATCAGTCTGGCAATTATAACATCTTTTCTGTGGCTTGCTTTCATATTATTCTCCTTTTGTATTATCTGTGTTTTGGCTCATTATAGCATAATAATCTAAAAAGAAAAAGGCAGTTAATAGAATGTTTATTGGTAAATTTCTATAAATTACATTATAATATTCTTAAATTGCAGCACATCATATCAGAGGGAGATAAAATCATGGAACAAAAGACACCTTTTAAGGAGCTGACATTCAGTCAGAAAATACAATATATATGGGACTATTACAAAATACCGATATTTCTTGTCATTATCGGAATCATAGCAGTCACAACCTTTATTCACGGTCGGCTTGCGCAGAAAAATACTGTTTTGAGCGTATTATGCGTAAATGTAGAAAACAGCACCACAGAGGACAGCGGCGCCGATATTTTCAATGACTTTCTCACAGATAACGGCTATGATTTGTCAGAGGATGAAATTGTCTTAAACAAAAATATCTGTGTCAATGTAGACAAAAACGGCTTAGACTATCAGAACATGGCAGTCCTCACAGCATACTTTGCTTCTAACGAATACGATATATGCTTTATGGATGATAAGACCTTTGATTATTACGCCAAAAATGTCTGCTTTGAAGATATAAGCAAATATCTGGATAAAGCCGTCCTTGAAAAATATAAGGACAAGCTTACATATGCGACAATAGATGGTACGGAATATCCTTGTGGTATCAGGCTTTCAGCAGATGACAATGAATTTGTCAAAGCCTCCGGCTTATACTCTTCATGTACTGTCGGAGTATGCTGTGACTCCTCCCACGATGCTATGGTCAAAAAATTATGCGGCTACATATTACAGTAGCCGCATTTCTATTTCTTCTGCTTTTATCTTATGAATTTCTCCTGTTTTTAAGCTTCAAGATTCCACCTATTGCAAGAAGTACTACACTCAGGCATGAAACAATAAACAAATCAGGAACATAATCCTTTATTACCCAGTATGGTATACCTCCGACAATAGGCGCAATAACTATGCCCACCGGCAAAAACAGATGCAGGAAAATATTTGCTATCAGGTTTCCGCTATTGTCTGTTCTCCATTTGTGCGACTTGATAATCTCCATCAGCGCAACCAATATAAATGCTGCAAAAACAAGGTCATAGAACAGGTGCGCATCGACATAATCCTTTGGGTCAAGCTCGTCTGTTGCATATCCCATAAGCGTCATCACAACCTTTGAGGTTACCTTGTTCATCAGATTGTTTGTGACCATATAGTCATTGGTATTTGCAAGGAATACAACACCCACACCGCTCTCCGGAAGCAGATACATGTCTGCGATATAGTTTTCCGTGAGACCTGTATGATTGTACACTGTCTCGACATATTTATCCGAACGTACCCAGCCCATACCATAGCCTGTCTCGCCGGACTCATCCATAGGAACTGTTGCCCGAAACATTGTGCCAAGGCTCTTGTCAGAGAGTATTCCATAGCCGCCACGCAGATACATCTGCAGATATTTTCCCATATCATTTGCGCTGGATGCAATATAGCCCGCCGGTACAGTGGACCACGAATCGCTGAGCGGATACTTCACATCGCTTTCCACCGAAAAACCGAAATAATTGTTGTGGCCTGTAATCAGACCATCCTCCTTCGCTTTTGCATAGGATGCGCTGCTGTGAGTCATGCCAAGTGGTGTAAAAAATGTCGCTGTCAGATAATCGCTGTAGCTAACACCTGATACTTTTTCCACTATAAGCCCAAGTATGTCATAATTGACATTCGCATAGGTATATTCTCCATGTTTGCCAACAATCTTTGCATTTCCCACATGCTGGTACACGCCAAGTCCGCTGGTGTGATTGAGCAGCTGTCTTATTGTAATCCTTGTCGCATCCTTTGGATTTTTGAATACCTCAGCCGCATCCAGATAAGGATTTACCGGGCTGTCAATATTCAGATGTCCTCCCTCATACAGCTTCATGATGCATGCCGCAGTAAACGACTTGCTGAGTGAACCGGTGATAAACGGTGTGTCAATGCTCTTGCAATCCCCATATGTACCGGAGAAAAGCACGCCCTCTGCATCTACCACCTCAACAGCCATGCCCGGAATCCTGTAATTGTCACAGGCTGCCTTTAAGGTATCCTCTATCTCTGTATATTTCGGCGAATAATTGTTGTTGTCAAGCCTTGGAATCATATCTATCACAAAACCCACTATAATAGCAACCACTATTCCCATCAGAGCTCTCTGTGGTATCAGCCCGATATAATGTGCATAATTGGTATATGTCTTTTTCGCCATATCCTCGGTACCCTTTATCCACACCTTCGGTGTATGTGCATACCAGCCACAGTATACTACCAGTTCAAGAAACAATAGGACTGCCATCCATATCAAAAGCGCAAACACAAAGCCCGTTGAAAAGCTTGTTGCCCCTGCTATTGATGTCAGTATGACAAGCGCTATCGTCCAGAATATAAGTGCCGGGAGCTTCTTTACAAACTTCTCCCAGTCTGTCATGATACGGATATTCCGATTTCTGTAGCCACGCATATGCATGACCTTTTTCTGCAGTTTCTCGGGCATATTACTTATCTTATATGCCGGATCCCGCTTTATCCGTATTACTCTGTATATGCCAAATATTAAGCAGCAGACTATTATCTCAACTGCCAGTACCATTCTATCAACCACCTTATGTCTTATTTACAGTCATTTGAGACTGTACTTTACATAAAAATTTAGCACATTTTTTGTGCTATGTAAACACAAAACACCTTAAAATATGGCTAATACTACGGGCCGTAAGCCCCGCAAAGCGGTGGCGCACACGGACTTCCCCTCGAGCTACGCTTTGCTGTTAAGTGGCTGTAGAATTATGCTTCACACGCAAAAATGCCCCGCCATGAACGGCGGGGCAAGGCGTTATGCGCCACGTAAACCGGCACTTAGGCCACGTATAACAGCTACAAATCAGTTCTGGCCATAGTATGCGTTAGCACCATGCTTACGGTAGAAATGCTTCTCCTTTATGTTGTCCGGGGCTGGCTTCACGTCAGGATTTACTGACTCTGTGAGTCTAGCCATCTTTGCCACTTCCTCAAGGACAACGGCGTTGTGCACAGCCTCAGCCGCATCCTTTCCCCAGGCAAACGGTCCGTGATTCTGACAGAGCACAGCCGGTGTGTATACAGGATTGTTTTTTCTGTTCTCAAAGGTCTCTATGATGACAAGGCCTGTGTTTTTCTCATAGGCGTCGTTGATTTCCTCTGTGGTGAGATTTCTCGCACATGGAATTGAGCCCAGGAAATAGTCTGCGTGAGTGGTGCCGTAGAGCGGGATATCCCTGCCGGCCTGTGCCCAGGCAACTGCCTCAGGTGAATGCGTATGTACAATTCCTCCGATATCCGGATACTTTTTGTAGAGCTCTAAGTGTGTTGCAGTGTCTGACGAAGGCTTGTATTTTCCCTCTATCTTATTTCCTTCAAGATCCATGACTACCATATCATCAGGGGTGAGCACATCATAATCCACTCCACTTGGCTTGATGACAAAATAGCCTGTTTCCCTGTCAATTCCACTGACATTGCCCCATGTATATGTGATAAGCCCTCTTCTCGGGAGCTCCATGTTTGCTTCGTAAACCTGTTTCTTTAATTCTTCAAGCATTTTCTGTTCCTCTCTTATTATTTTTTACTGCTATTACAGCGGAAGCGCCTTTACCATGGCACGCTCTGCCTCAATTGCCGCCTTATATGTATTTATGTACTCATCAAAGCCCTTTACATCGTCAGGGTCCGGCTGCATTACTATGCCCTTTTCGCCATTAAATACCCTGTCTGAAAGATATTTTTCCAAAGGCTCTCCATCTGCTTTATTCACCATATATGCTGCGAGCACTGCCATTCCCCACGGGCCGCCCTCTCCGGCTGTCTCCATGACCGCAACCGGTGCATCCATGGCTGCTGCAAGTATGCTCTGGCCCACACCCTTTGTCTTGAACAGACCACCATGACCGTAAAGTGTGTCTACCTTTACTTTTTCCTCTTTAAAGAGAATATCACAGCCGATTTTTAGTGTTGCAAGACTCGCATAGAGGTGTGTGCGCATAAAGTTTGCAAGATTCATCCTTGCATCCGGCTTTCTGGCAAACATAGGTCTGCCCTCGTTGAGTCCGATAACAGGCTCTCCCGAGAAAAGGTTAAAGGCTACAAGGCCGCCACAGTCCTTATCGGCTGTAAGTGCATTGTTGTAGAGCTTTCCATATATGTCATTCATATCTATATCCATGCCAAACAGCTCTGAAAATTCCTTGAATAATCCCACCCATGCATTTAAGTCTGACGTACAGTTGTTGCAGTGCACCATAGCTACCGCATCTCCCGATGGTGTGGTGACCATATCAAGCTCCTCATGAACTGCCTTAAGCGCCTTTTCAAGCACCACCATAGCAAATACAGATGTGCCCGCTGATACATTTCCGGTGCGCACTGCAACAGAATTGGTTGCGACCATTCCCGTGCCTGCGTCTCCCTCAGGCGGTGCAAGCAATATACCGCTCTCCAGATTGCCGCTTACATCAAGCCTTTTAGCTCCTTCCTCTGTCAGCGTACCTGCCTTTTCTCCAGCCGTAAGCACCTTTGGCAGAATGTCTCTTATATCCCATGGATATTCTTTTACCTTATCTAATGCTGCAAATTTATCAAGCATTGCCGCATCATAATCCCTGGTCTTCGAATCGATAGGAAACATGCCTGATGCCTCACCGACACCCATGACCTTTTCACCTGTGAGCTGCCAGTGAATATAGCCTGCCAATGTTGTGAAATATGATATCTTTGATACATGCTCTTCTTTATTTAATATAGCCTGATACAGATGCGCTATGCTCCACCTCTGCGGAATATTAAAGCCAAGCACCTCAGTAAGCTCTGCTGCAGCCTCACCTGTGATGGTATTTCTCCATGTCCGAAATGGCACAAGCAGATTATCCTCCTTGTCAAAAGGCAGATAGCCGTGCATCATGCCGGAAATACCGATTGCCGCAAGCTTTTTGATGGTAACTCCATACTTTTCCTTTGCATCCTGCGCCATTTTGCTGTAGCAGTCTGAAATGCCCTCCCAAATCATATCCAGGCTGTATGTCCAAATGCCGTCCACAAGCATGTTTTCCCAATCATGGGCACCTGTGGCTATAGGAGCATGGTCCTCCCCGATAAGCACCGCCTTTATTCTGGTAGAACCGAACTCTATTCCGAGCACAGCCCTGCCGCTTTCAATAACACTTTTTACGTCTGACATAATATACCTCCACCTTGTAATGTAAATTTCTGAATAATTACCTGAAATTATTATACTGTAATTGTACAACGTTTTTCTTCAAAAGTAAACAAAAGAAAACATAAATATACATAAATTTTAAAATGTTTTCAATAGTGAATATCACTTTTTTTATTAAAATTTCAGATTATATTGATAGAATGTAAAAATTATGTTATGTTATATGTGTTTTGTGTAAACTAAATATGTATAACTGGAGCAAATAGTAAAACAAATTATTTTTACAAACGGAGGTAAACATGAACATTTACTCTATATTGCAGTTATGCGGCGGACTTGCCTTTTTCCTTTTCGGAATGCATGTTATGTCAGGCAGTCTTGAGAAGCTCGCAGGAGGCAATCTCCAAAAGATACTTAAGGAGGTAACCTCATACCCTGTCAAGAGCTTATTTTTTGGAGCAATAGTCACTATTGCAATCCAATCCTCATCCGCACTTACTGTTATGCTTGTCGGACTCGTAAACTCCGGCATCATGGAGCTTGCCCAGACTGTTGGTGTCATCATGGGTTCCAACATCGGAACCACTCTCACCGCATGGATTCTTAGTCTTTCAGGTATCGAAAGTGACAATCTGTTCATCTCGATGTTAAAGCCTGAGAACTTCTCCCCTGTCATCGCGCTTATCGGTGTGATTATGATTATGGGAAGCAAGAAGGAAAAGCGCAAGGACGTTGGAATCATCATGGCAGGTTTTGCCGTACTCATGTATGGTATGCAGCTCATGAGCGGCGCTGTATCACCACTCGCAGATATGCCTGAATTTACCGGACTGCTCACCACCTTTAACAATCCATTCCTCGGAGTGCTTGTAGGTGCTGTATTTACCGGAGTCATCCAGTCATCTGCCGCATCAGTTGGTGTGCTGCAGGCTTTAGCCATGACAGGCGCTATCTCATATAGCATGGCTATCCCGATCATCATGGGTCAGAACATCGGTACATGCGTGACTGCACTGCTTTCGTCAATCGGCGTAAACAAAAACGCCAAGAGAGTATCCATCATCCACATCAGCTTCAATCTGTTCGGTACAGCAATAGGACTTGTAGTATACTGTATCGCACGTTATGCTGTTGATCTGGCATTATTTAATGACAGCATCACTCCTGTAATGATTGCGGTGTTCCACTCAATCTTCAACGTCGCTACCACTATTATCCTTCTTCCGTTTAGCAATTCCCTTGTAAAGATTGCTAAGAAGCTTGTCACAACTGACAACGCAGACGGACAGGTTGTACTCGACGAGAGACTTTTACTCTCACCTGGACTTGCTGTCAAAGAATGTCTTGAGAAGACAAACGAGATGGCTGAGCTTGCAAGAGACAGCTTCAAGAATGCTTTAGACCTTTTTGACAATTACTCAGATTCAAAGTTTGATGATATTGAAGTCATGGAAGAGCAACTTGATTACTTAGAGGATCAGCTTGACACCTTCCTCATTCACTTATCCGGAAAGGATGTTTCTGAGGACGGCAACAACGAGATTTCAAAGATGCTTCATGCAATCAATGACTTCGAGAGAATCGGAGATCATGCGATAAATATGGCAAAGCTTGCCAAGCAGATTGATGACAACAAGCTTGATTTTTCAAAGAACGCAAGAAAAGAGCTCACGGTGCTCAATAATGCTCTGCGCGAGATTCTCACTCTCACTGTAGAGGCATTTAGCAAAAACGATTTGACAGAGGCAGTCAAGGTTGAGCCTCTTGAGCAGGTTATTGACGATCTCACCAAGGAGATTAGAAATCATCATATCGATCGTCTTCAGAAGGGCAAATGTGACAGCAGACTCGGCGTATTCCTCACAGATTACATCACAAACTGTGAGAGAGCTTCGGATCACTGCTCAAACATTGCTGTATGCCTGATTCAGACACACAACTCATCATTCGAGACACATGATTATCTCAATGAGCTTAAGGCCGGACAGGAGCCTGCATTTGTAGGTCAGTTCACCATGTATCAGGACAAGTATCATCTTGATGAGGATTATAAAAAAGCAAAGAGTAAAAAATCATCGAAATAATATAACGTAATTAAAAAGCAGGATTTCTGATTAATTTCAGAATCCTGCTTTTTTATCATCGTCTGGATATGAAATGCTTCACAATCGTATAAAGCACTATGATGCATGCAAACACATATCCCATCACACCAAGCGCCGGTATGCCAAGTATCTTAGGTGTCATATCTGTGGTACACACTATGCTTGAGCTGATTAGAAGTGCCATAACCCATAAGCCCATGACGATATTTCTCACCAGCCTGTGTAAAAGCCTCGCAAGCTCATCAGAAGCATGCATGTCAAGATTTATGCGTGTCTGCCCTCTTTGATATTCCTCGAGTATCTGCGCCATTCTCTCCGGCAGTTCTGCTATACGGTGAGCTGATTTGTATGCTGTCTTCCCGGCTTTTTTAAGCTCGCCCTTCAAATCAAAATTCTTAAACATCTCCTGCTTTATCCTCGCAGAAGCAATCCCAACCATGTTGACGCCCGGTGCAATATCTGCAAGCACTCCCTCTATCTGAGTGATGCCCCTCGCAAGCATTGTAAGACCATGCGGCATAACAATGCGGTTGTTCTTCATTACCTCCAAAAGCTCCTGAATAAACTCTGCGACATCGACCTGTCCCATATCCAGACTGCCGTATTTATTTATGATTATTTTGATATCCTTGTACAGCTTTGCCCTGTCAGGCTCACCCTTAAAGTCACCAATTGCAAGCACCGCATCCTCTATCATGCCGATATCGTTCATGGCGATGCCGTAAACAGCATTGCTCAGTTCCTTTTTGTCATGCTCAGAAAGCCTTCCCATCATGCCCATATCAATCCAGACAATTTTGCCATCCCTTATCTTTACATTGCCCGGATGCGGGTCCGCATGGAAGAAGCCATCCTCTGTCACCTGCCTGATATAGTTGTCAATCAGCTTGCTGCCTATCTCCTCAAGATCATAGCCATCCTTTAAAAGCCCCTCCTTGTCATCGATATTAAAGCCCTTTATATACTCCATGACAAGTACATGTGATGTGGTATACTTGTGGTAAAGCTTTGGTGTGGCTACAAATGCAACATCCCTGTTATTGCTGGCAAACTCCTCAATATTGGATGCCTCAAGCAGGAAATTCATCTCCTCCTGTGCCACAGCCCACATCTCATCAAGCACCATGTCAAAATCCACAATGCCCTTTATAGAAATGGGCGGCACAAGCTTAACCGCCTTGTGAAGCAGCGCCATATCCTTTGACATCACCTCGTGAATGCCCTTCCTTTGCACCTTCACAACCACCTGCTCACCGGTTTTAAGTGTGGCCCTGTGCACCTGCGCTATAGAAGCTGCCCCAAGAGGCTTTTTATCTATTGAAGCAAAAACATCCTTCCATGAATAGCCAAATGAAGCATCTATGACAGCCTCCACCTGCTCAAACGGCATCGGCTCCACATCTGAGCATAGCTTCATAAGCTCCTCACAATATTCCTTTGGCAGAATATCCGAGTGAAGCGACATTATCTGTCCAAGCTTAATATAGGTAGGTCCCAGCTCCTGCAATATAAGTCTGAATTTTTCGGGTGTAAGTCCATGCGTGAGCTTGTACTTCTTAAGTACCGCTGTCATCTCCTTCAGGCGGCTATCCATACTAGTTCACGCTTTCATCTTTATCGTCCTCAGCTTCTATTTTTATATCCGCTGTCTGTGATTCTCCACCGGAAGCACTTTTTCCATCGGCTGAAGTATCTGTTACAATGTCCTCATCCTCAAAAACGCTTTCATCAGCTTCTTGATCCACGTCAGCCTCATCCATCTGTGCAAGCTTGCTCTTTAAAGCCTGTATCTGTTCAGGTGTCATCTTGTCCAAAAGCTCCTCAAGCTCCTCCGGTGACTGTGGCTTAACAGATACATTTACATTTTTCTTTACTGTGTCCTTGATATTGTGCTTAAGCTCCTGATTGAGCACCTTGCCCTGCTCGACAGTCAGCTCACCTCTCTTGACCATCTCATCAAGCACTTCCTTTGATTTCTCAGCAGTCACTGCCACTGTTCCTATTCCTGCAAGTAAAATCTTCTTTAATCCGTCTGTAAGTCTTTCCATGGTAAAATCCTCCGTTTCCTGTTATTTAAAATTGATTGTTCTGAATAAGCTCCTTATAAAGAACATCAAAAATATTCGCTGCTCATTCATGATTAATCATAATAAAGAAACAATCCTTGGCACAAAAATGATAAGTCCAACTATCGCAGCCATTATTGCTGCCACAAGCACTGCTCCTGCTGCCGTGTCCTTAGCTGCCTTGGCAAGCGGCTTTCGCTCTGTCGTTACCAAATCTACAACTGACTCAATCGCAGTGTTGACCAGCTCCAGGGCTATCACCAGTCCAAACAGCGTCAGACAGATGCACCACTCAGTCGGTGTTATCCCAAGTACCGTTCCTGCTATCACTACAAGTATCGCGACAGTGCAGTGTATCTTGATATTGCGCTCATTTCTGATGCATGTAAATATGCCTTCGAAGGCATAGCCGAAGCTTTTGTACAGAGGTGGTTTCTTTGCTTTTTTCATGTTGATACCTCTCGTGATTTAATTTTGGAATTAGTTTTGATGCCTTTTACTATGGTACTATTGTATAACTTTTTGGTTCAAAATAAAAGAGGATTGTGCAATATTGTTCAAAAAATAGAAGTTACTGACATTTTAAATAATTTTATTACTAACACTTTGCCAGCACTTTAAATATTCCTTATTGACATTACGAATTTATCGTACTAACCTAAACACGTAAAATATACAGTTATAAAGGTAATCAGATATGACAAATTTACATTCAGATAAAATAAAAACAGCAAACCTGCATACTACAACCAATCATATTTATACAAATACTCAGCTTCGAAAGCTTTTGGTTCCGATTATAATAGAGCAGCTATTGGCCTCTCTTATGGGAACTGTGGATACAATGATGGTCAGCAATGTAGGTTCTGCAGCTATCTCAGCGGTCTCGCTTGTAGACTCAATCAATATCCTTGTCATACAGGCACTTTCAGCGCTTGCCGCCGGTGGTGCGATTCTCTGTTCACAGTATCTGGGAAGTCACAATACAAAATGTGCCCGCCATGCTGCAAGACAGGTATTTTTTGTCATGGCATTTCTATCTGTACTTTTATCTGCTTTTTGTCTGATAACAGGAAAGTTGCTGCTTCGTGCCATATTTGGCGCTGTTGAAGCTGATGTAATGAGGAACTCACAGGTTTATTTCTTTTTTACATTGCTGTCATTTCCTTTTATAGGTCTCTATGATGCCGGCTCGTCCATTATGCGCGCACAGAATAACAGTCGCAATCCTATGGTCATATCTGTTATTTCAAACTTTATGAATATCGGAGGCAACGCTATTCTGATTTTCGGCTTCGGCATGGGTGTTGAGGGAGCTGCTATTTCCACTCTCATATCCCGAATATTCTGCGCGATTGTCGTTATCATACAGCTTCGAAGGGAAAATGAACCGATTTATCACAATTGTCAAGCCAATCTGCTGGGTACCATCCTTCATCCCGCCATATGGACTGCGTGCCGCAGGCGATGTGAAATTCTCCATGATTGTATCCTGCTGCACAATGTGGCTTTGCCGTGTAAGTCTGTGCATATACCTCTGCCGTGTATGGGGCTTTGGTCCGATTGCAGTGTGGATTGGCATGGCTTGTGACTGGATGCTTCGTTCTATTATATTTACTGCCAGATTCCACTCAAGAAAATGGCTGAATCATCATGTGATTGATTGATAATAACATCACTATATCCTAAAAAAAATATTACGTAGGAGAAAGCGCATTATGAAAATCCTCATATGTTATATTTTCCTGATATCCAGCCCTCATACATCGTCTCATTTCACAGGCAACTTCCAAAAGTCTTTCATCAGAGATATTATCAAGCATCTTAACTCTCCTGTCTGATAACATCTCTTTTGAAATACACTCATCGTAATCCAAATTTCCCATATGCCAGTAATTAAATTCTCCGGTATAAAAACCTGATAATTTTTGTGCAATCAAAAGACCTTCCGGATCCAGGTCTCCCGAATAATATACTCTTGTACCGGATTTTGCTAAAAGCTCAAGCATCATGAGACAAGCCAGACGCGGCTGTCCATTCATACACATACAGGATTTTTTCCCACAAAGCATTGCGAACACAGAAGGATTTTCCACAATATAAATCTCATCATCAATGCATTCAACAGTGTCTAGCTCTGAAATGATATTTAATGTAAGCTGAACTATATCTTTTTCCTCAAAAAATCCTTCTATTCCTTTATGTATACTGCCGTCCGGCTTATATGCATGTATATTGTAAAGCATAGCGTAATTTGATATGTCATCTATCATAATGCCTGCCAAAAAATAACTCTTTTGTCTTTTGTATGCATGGAAAAGCTCTGAAGTCTCTACCTGCATACCGCGGTTAATCAAATCAATAAGAATTACCTGATACAGCATACCTCCCTCTTTTGTGCCAGAATCAAATGCATGAGGATTGCCTGTAAGCTTTGCCGCAAATACCGCCAGATACATTTTGTCATTACTCCTGTAAGGCAGGCTATTATATACATCAGCGCAAAACCATATATCTTTTTTCCATTCTTCCACTGCCTCAAGCATACTGTCTACAGCTTCATTTTGTGAAAAACGGCTGTCTCTTTTAACACAGCCTTCAAGCTGCTCAAACATATTATATGCAGCTGTCTGCCTATAGTGGTTAAAGAACTCCTGCCTGATTTCCGACAGCCTTTGCTGTCGTATCGCTTTTACTTCAGATTTCCCAAGTAATCTTTCTCCGAAATATGCATTCAGTATTTCTTCGGGAGATACCTCCTTAAACCTGCTGTTTTTCAGTGCTTTTTCAAATTTTTCTGCAGATATGGTAATACTCCTTTTTCCATGAAAATTCTGACCGAAAAACCCCTCAAGCTCTTCAATGTCATTATCTTCCGGATTTCTGACAATTACCTTTCCTGAAAATCGTCCATATGAAGAATATTTCTCCTTAAATTCTTTAAATATGCGCTTCCATATACTGCTATTCCTAAAATATTCTATACATTCATTAATCTGTTTTTTGTCATTCATTAAATGATTATCCATTCAATTCAGCCGCTCTCTGTGAAACCTGTTCTTCGTCCTCCAGGAGCTCCTTTCTCCTTCCATTCCAAAGATAAGGCATAACCGTCACAAACTTTGCATTTTCAGGTCTGATAAGCTGATATATTGCAAGTGCATCAAGTGTATCACAATCTCCCCATAGCACCTGTGAATTTATAATAAAGTCAAACTCAAACTGAGTCATAAGCCTGAACATGTCTCTGATATTTTTATTATCAACACCTGCAAAGGCCTCATCAAGCGATATCAGTCTCGGTGCATCCTCTCTGCCACCCTGATACTTTGCTACAACAGCGGAAAATAAAGGCACATACATAGACATAGCCTTTTCGCCACCACTAAATGTGCCGAATACGCTGTTTGTGAGTTCCTTCTGACGCTCTCCACTTTTCTGCGAAAACAATTGGAACTCAAACCATTTTCTGTAATCAAGAGTCTCCTTCATAATCTGGTAAAACGATATCATTCCTGCACTGTCTCTCGCATTTCTTCTGGCTTCCTCAACCTTTGACCTGAAATGTGCCGAAAGCTTTGCCGCTTCCTCCTCACTCATAAGGCGGTAATCCTTCTTTAAAAGCTCAACAAGCTCTCTTGTATCAAGCTGGTCTTCCTTTTCTGCGGTCTTACTTCTCCATCTGAGACTGAGCTTAAGTCCGCTCGATGTATCCATACCGTTCATCAGGCTGTTCATCTTCTGAACCCACGTATTTGAAGCATTGATTTTGCCCCTGATCTTTCTGCTTACGGTATTTGCCAGAATATCCTCAAACAGCTCCCTGTCTCCGTCTTTTATCAGATTTTCAAGCTCTGCAATATCATCACCCAGGTGTATCAGAAGACTGGAAAACGAAACCTTAACACCCTGATATCTGGCAGATATATCAAGACGCTTAGCGGAAAAACCGGCCACACTGGCATTTGCATCATCATCCTCAAACAAATGATTCTGTGTAAGCTGATAATCTGTCAAAAAGCTTCTGTTTTCATAAAAAACCTGATTCAGACTGCTGACCACACTCTCCTTATCCATTCCCTTAACATCTGTTTTCAGATAATCCCGAATGCCCTTAACCGTATTCGTTATCTCCTGTGGCAGAGTAACATAACGCAGATTGTATTCATCCGTATAACATTTTTGAAGGAATACCATCTTTTTGTCTAAATCACTTATCGTTTCATTAATAGCCCGGCTATCATTTTTTATGGCCTCTGCTTCATCCTTCGCCTGCGTATTTTCACCAACAGTTTTTTCTAATAAAGCCGGATATGCCGCAAGCCAGTTAACACATGCATCCAGTCTTTCCTTTATCTCCTCATAATCCGTAAGCGCAAGCTGTTCAAGTATAGATTTTCTCTCAGCCTTCTTTTGATCCAGCAGCTTTTCATTCTCCCTGATATCGTATCTGACCTGATCCATATCATAATCAAGGTCTTCAAGATACCTCCTTCTCTCCTTCATATATGAAATGCTCCTGATAAGCAGCTCATGGACTGCTGCCAGACGTACTAACGCCTTATCATACTCCTCTGCAGCTTCCTTTGCATCAGCAAAATTATCATAAGAGCACGTTAAATAAAGCTTCTCTGATATCTCAAGTGCAGCTTTTCTTTTATCCTTTATTTCTTCCATCAGAATAGTCAACTGCTCATCGAGTTTTTCATTTTCAGCTCTAATCTGTGAGTGCTGCCTCTCCTGTTCCAGAAGAAGGTTGAGTGCTTCTCTCATATCCTTGTCATCCGGCAGATTTTCATATTCTTCTTTCATACTTCTCTTTCTCTGTGACAAGACATTGCATTCTTCATCCAGCGCATCTATCTGTGCTTCAATAGCTGCAATTTTATTTTTACATTCTGCAATTTTAAGCTGTCTGTTTCTCTCTCTGGCCTTAGTTCCCAAAAATCCTGCCGTATATTCCCCTGTGATGGTTCCGTTGAGCACACCCATATGATATGTTCCATCTGCCATCACTGAAATATCATTTGCTTCATCATATGAAATATTGCTTAGAATACTTGTAAGCCTCTGATTGGAAAATATATCATTGACCTCATCATTCAATTCAAGAACATCTAAAAGACTCTTTCCTTCTACAGCTTTTGATGCAAAAAGATAGTGATCCTCACACCCGGCAGCGTGCTTTAAAACCTGCTCCTTATACTGCTCATCGACAACAATTGCATCGAGTATTCCCATCTTAAGAAGCGCTTCCTCAAGATGATTGCACGCTTCGTCCGAAAGGCCTGTGTCAAACTCTATGACCTTGTAAAATTCCTGATAAGGAATGCCTGCTTCTTTTAGTCTGTCTCTGTTTTTTATGACAGCTTCGGTTCTTTCAGGCTGTGGTTCCTTCTGATTCTCCCACTCCTTTAGCTGTGTTTTTATCTCGTCAAGCTCAGAATCAGCTTCATCCATAGCAGCCCTTTTTGAGTTAAGTGTAAGCTGAAGCTGTGAATCTTTATCCGTCCATTTTTCACTGATTTTCCGTCGTATTATTGCAAAATCCGACTTTTCATTATAATCATCTGCAAATATACTAAGCTCTCCAAGAAACCCTCTTTCTAACTTAAGCTCTGTATTCTCCTCATTCCATTTATACAGGGCTTCTTTCCACTCATTCTCTACCTGGACAAGCACACTCTCAAGCTCTGATATCTTTCTTTGTACCATATCAAGCTCTCGAATCTGTTTTTCCCTCTTTTGGACGAGCTCTTCCTTATGTATATCAAGCTGTCTGATATCTTCCAGAAGCTTCATTCCTTCAATTATATTCTTTTTTGTGATACCAAACTGTTGTCTGTGAAGCTCAAACTTATACTCGTTTTCAATATTCTCACAGAGCTCCTCCTGCATGAAAGAAAACTCCTGAAATGACATTCTTTCCGCCTCATCCTGCATTTCCTCAAGCAATGCATTAAGTTCCTTCTCTTTCTCATACCGCCTGTCTTCCTCATCCTTTATCTGGCACTCTACATCACGGTACTTTTCTTCCTTTGAAGAAAGAAATACATTCTTTTCACGGATAGTTTTCTCATGCTCACATATCTCTTTCCCAAGCTTAGCCTCTCTTTCCTTAAGTGCAAAAGCGTCACTTTTTCCAAGAGATTCCCTTTCCTTTTCCAAGGTATCCTTTTTGGCATTGATACTGATTATTTTTGCTTCAAGGTCTTTGATATTTTCCAGACACGATTCATACCTGTTCTGCAGTTCTTTTCCTGCCTTGTCTGCATCCTCAAGCTTCTGCTGCACCTGCACCAGTCTGTCTGCCTTGTCAAAAAGCAAAAGCTTATTGTATTTATTAAATACTGTATTGATTTTCTCTGCAGCCTGTTTTGCCTCTTTGCGGCTTTTCAGATTCATGTTCATCGTATCCATGTTCTCTATTGCCTCAGACATAGGACGAAGATCCTCATCTGAAAGTGGCTGCAACGAATCACTTAAAATATCATTTATTACAGATGGCTTAAAATCCTTAGACAGCTTTGGAGTACGAAGCTGAATCAGTAAATCCACCAGCTCTTTATACTCGTCAGGAGTATCAAAACCAAATATCTGACGATTTACATAATCCATATAGTCAACCTGTCTGTCAATTACTCTGCCGCCTGTGCCTATTCTGTTTTCAAGCTCTTTTTTGGATAAGGTAACCTTTTCCCCCATATCCTTATAGAGATAAAAATCCTTTCCAACACGTCGTCCATCAGTCAGCCCAAAATACCATTTATCCAGCGGTTTCCCTCTTCTGGCACGGATTCCCATGCCAACAGTCATATATGTCTCGCTGTCTTTTCTCTTAAATTCCAGATAAAGATAGCCTGTTCTCTCATCTCTGCCGTCATCCTCTTCAAGCAGATAGCTGCTCATCTTCCTATCTCTTGAGCCAAATGGATCAAGCCTCTCCGGACTCATATTTCCATCCAGCAGTAACGGAACAACACTCTGCATTGTAACAGATTTACCCGAACCATTTGAGCCACGAAGCAGGATTCGTCCTTTTACAAAAGGAAACTCCTGCTCATCATAATACCAAAAGTTTATAAGCCCGATTTTGTTTGCCTGCCACCTACTGTTCATTGTCTCTTCCTCCTATGAAATCCGATGGATAACTTCCCTGTATTTTTCCGGTTAACGGACAAATCTTTATCTGATGTGTTTCATTTTCCATCTTTATAAACATCCATCGCTCCATTTCACCTATAACATTTTCTACAAACTCTCCCTCCGGCATATCTCGATACATTTTTGAAAATCCTGCGCCGAAATCTTTTTTCACATTCTTTATAAGTGCTTCAAAGGCAATTCTATCCACAACACACATCTCATCCTGCGATATTTTCCACTCTTTCTGCTCTATCTTTTTACGAATTTCCCCAAAGCATATGAGCAGAATATCAGAAATGGAATTGTTTCCCGGAAAAACGGTTCCCATTCTGCAATCCTCTCCTGACAGTAAATAAGCACTGCCTCTGTGAATGTGCACATGGCATTCAAACATCTGCTCTAAGTCCTCTATGAGCCTGCCTCTGTAATTTTTCAGGTATTCAAAATCTTCATCTGAACCATCCTCCCTGTACATAGCCGGTGCAAAAAGCAGCCTCTTGTATACTCTGTGACGCCTTGCAAAACCCCGGTCCTCATCGACATCAAACCATTCACTCTCCCTGAAATCATCCGGTGATGTATACCCCATAATGTCCTTTGGAAAATTTCTCATAAAGTACTTTGAAGCGCCTGTGTTCTCATACAGCACTTCACCCCCTGCGTCATCCATAAACAGCTCATCCGTTCCATCTGTCACACTGATAAGCCCCTGCTCCACTGCAAATCTAAGAACTCTTATGAGCCTGCGCCTGTTTGTGTACACAGTCCAGTCCGTTATCTCTCCCGGCATAATTGAAGCTGCATATTCTGTGAACTGTGATAAAATAAACTGTTCCTGTGCATCCCTATCCTCCAAAAACATCAGCAGGATACACAGAAAAACATACTCTTCCTTTGACGAAAACTGTATTATTCCCATAAACGGCTCCGGCACAACCGGTATTTTTTCCATCTTTACGAGCGTTGAATTGTCTATAATCTGGCATCCCAGCTTATCCGTCGAATATTTTCTCAGTTCTCCAACCGCATCCCTTACTTTGTAATACAGCTCCTTATCCTCTGATTTGAGAACCCACCTTCTATTCAATAATATCTCTATCTCATTCATTGACTATCCTCTGTATATTCTTATATCGTAACTATTCAGCCCCACGCACATTCTCAAAACCGCACGATACTTGTGCTTTGTCTACACTCCGTTCCGATTCGCGCTGCTATGCAGCTAATTTTACTCATATGTGTATAGGCTCTATGTACATAGTCTGACTCAGACATTTTCATCAAATACAAGCCTCATCCTTGGCATGGTAAAATTGCCATCCTCGCAGTGAACAACACATGTTTCCGAGTCACTTTTATAAAGCTTGTACGTTCTTCCATCATCGGTTCTGGCTGAAAAGTCTGCGGATTCCAGTGCATCGGAAATCCATTTCAACAATATCTCCCTTATTCCCGGCTCTAAAACAGGCAGCTCTGCAAAATCAATCATGCCATCCTTCTCCAGCTCATTTATTTTGCGCATTTCCTCTTTCTGACGCTCAATAATTTTTCTTCTGGTTTCAATCTTCTTCTCCCTGGCTTCCACGATAGAACTTCGTTTGGTTTTCTCCCGGTATGTTCTGACTCTGGGCTTCAAATCTATACAAAACGGCTTTTCCTCATAAACGCCTTTATTTATGCTATCCGTTTCTCTTATACTATCCGCTGAAACATGAAAAGGTTTTTCCATTCCGAAGACCATGGCCGACATTTTATGGGCCTGCGATAAATCCTCACATCTCATAAAAAGCTCTGCTACCTTCTTATATTCTTCTTTTCTATTTGCACCAAGCGCATTTTTCTCACTTAATGCAGCAGCATAGCGAGTAATTCGCCGTATAATGTCATTCGTTACATCAAAAAGCTTTCCTGCCTCATTTTCCTGCCCTTCACTTCCGACAAACCAGTCATACATACTCTGGTATCTTCCAACAACATTCTGCTCTATCATCTGCCTTGTCAGAACCGTATCCATACGCGGAATTGACATCTCATACTCCACTACCTTGTCAAATATCTGATTAAGCCTATTCTCCTCCTGCTGCCTCAGACATTCCTCAATAACCCCAACATTTCTCTGTAAACCCTTAATAAAGCTTCGAAGATACTCTATCAGCCGGTCTTTAAATACAAGAAACTCTTTTGTATGCATCATTTCCTCAGACTTTACACTGTTTAAATCTCTGATATAATCCTGATAATTCTGGTTCAGTCTCACAAAATCATTGTTCAGATCATCCCACCATGTATGAACCTCATCCTTATCATGCACAGCTATATCAGGGATTTTTTCAACATTTCTTCTAATACGCTCAAGCAGTGTAGGCTCTAATGATGCGCCCTCGACAAGAAGATTTTCCAGTCGAAGTACAAGCCTTTCTATCTCTACACTATACTCTGACATCTGATATCTGTATTTCTTGTTTTTAAACTCTTCTATTGATGAAACCTTTTTTGTATCCTGAATGGTATTGAGATTCTTCCACTCAGTCAGCATAGCAAGATCCTGCTGACACTGTTCTATCTTGTAATCTGCCCAGAATGGATCCGCAATCATCTGCTCATATACATCCTCCTGATACAGCCAATACCTGAGCTTTTCATAATTTTCAAAAAAAATGCGCATAATACAGCGATATCTGCTGACATTATCCGCATTCAAATATTTTGCCTCTGTTAATGGTTTTATTAGTTTATCCGAAACCTGCACCTGTATTCCTCTTCATCATTCTAATATAAATTGTAATAATAAACCTATTATATAGTTTTAAAAGCAATTATGCAACTTATTTGATGATAATCTCTTTACCTCTTGCCTCTTATTTTTTCTATCTATTGTAATAGTGATTGATTTCATTTACAATTACAATATGCATTGTTCGCAAATCTATAAGACGGCAAAGGAGAACTATGAAAAACTATCAACCGGACTATTACAACAATTTCAAATGTATTGCTGACAAATGCAGTATCACATGCTGTCAGGAGTGGAAAACTGCAGTAGACGACGCTACAAACCGCAAATGGAAGAAGCTTTCTCCTCCGGATACTTTATCTACAGCCCCTTTTTCTGCTGATAAAGTGTCTGGAAAAAGTGTCAATCTAAGCTCATACACATGCCATAAGGATGGCAGTCTGGTTATTAAACTGGACGAAAAACACCGGTGTCCGTTTCTTTCAAAGGATAAGCTATGTCATCTTGTAATGACATACTCAGATGAAGTGCTTTCAGAAACATGTGCACTGTTTCCCAGAGAAATCCACCGGTTTTCAAGACATGAGGAACGAACACTCATGCCGTGCTGTCCGGCAGTTATCGACCTGTGGTGCGAAAAACCTGTCACATTTCCTGTAATATCCGAGACCCGGAATAATTTATCTCCGGCATTTTTAATCCGTGATAATCTGATTAAACTGATATCTGACCAAGGGCTTTCAGTGGAGCTGGCTTTGCTTGATGGGCTTTACATTTTATTGGAATTATATAAAAACCAGCCTGTCACCAATGAACATATACAGGAATATTTTTCCGGACATACGCTTAATGAACTGAATACCGCCATGGAAGATATCCATATCCCGGCCGAAGATACATTTATCGAATGCAATGAGCTGCTTCAGGATTTATCAGTAAATTATCGTAAAGAGGGTTTATACACAGCCTTTCTTCAGCCTGTACTGACCGAGGCTTGTAGATACTCCAATATTTATTCACAGTCAGACAATAACTCCATGAGCCGCACCTTGCAAACATCGCAGAAACAATTTTGCTCAATGCTCACAGATTATGACATTGTTTTTCGCAATTATCTGGCAAACGAGCTGTTTTCCGACCTGATATCGCCTGAAGCAGCATCCACTAAAAAAATTATTGAACACATGATTATCAAAATGCAGTGGATTATGATTGAATACACTGCTATACGTCAAAGTCTTTTCTTGTGGTACAGTCACAATGCCAATAGTCCGTTGACATATGAAACCATCAGAGAGCATATTGTCATCATCTCACGCATGACAGGATATGATGATGATGACATACGCGAATATCTGGAAAACAGCTTTGCAAAGCTAATATGGGATTGGGGCTACGCCGCACTAATTATTGGAATTAGAAAATAATTACAAAGGAGATTTTTACTATGAGAGAAACAATTTTAGGCAATCACATACGAAAGGTTCCTTCAGTTGCAGTTGGATGCATGCGCCTTTCTGAAAAATCAAAGGATGAGATGAATCATTTTATTCATGCTGCGCTGGAACAGGGCGCATATTTCTTTGATCACGCTGATATCTACGGTGGCGGTATGAGCGAGAGTGTATTCGGCGAAGCAATTGCAGACGATCCATCCCTAAAGCGTGAAGATATTTACCTGCAGTCAAAATGTGGCATCCGCCAAGGCTTCTATGATCTCTCAAAGGAGCATATTCTGAAATCTGTCGATGGTATTTTAAAAAGGCTTCATACAGATTATCTTGATCTTCTGCTGCTTCATCGTCCGGATGCACTCGTAGAACCGGAAGAGGTTGCCGCTGCATTTGATGTTCTTTTTGAAAGCGGAAAGGTTCGCCATTTTGGTGTTTCAAATCATAAGCCGATGCAGATTGAACTGCTACAGAAATATGTCCGCCAACCACTCGTTGTCAATCAGGTTCAGTTCAGCATTCCTGTTTCCAATCTCGTTGCAAATGGCATGGAAGTCAATATGGAAACACCCGGTTCAATTGATCACGACGGAAGTCTGCTCGACTACTGCCGCCTCCACAATATCACTCTCCAGGCATGGTCTCCGTTTCAGATGCCGGCATGGAAAGGCTGTTTTCTCGGAAGCGACGAATACCCGGAACTGAATAAAAAACTTCATGTGATAGCCGAAAAATATAATGTCAGCGATACTACTATTGCGGCTGCATGGATTTTACGCCATCCGGCAAATATGCAGATTGTTACCGGAACTTCAAGCGAAAGCCGCCTGAAGGAAATTATCGCGGCATGCGATATTACTCTGACTCGCGAGGAATGGTATGAGCTGTATCTGGCAGCTGGGCACCTGCTTCCGTAGAAATTATCAGCATTATTTTTCAAAATGCTGATAATCCTTGGAATGCGTCCAATCGCCTCCCCACTCAAAGCCATGCTCCGTAAACAGTTTATAGCATAAATCATCATGGTCAATCTTGTGCGAAAAATCCCTGCTCCGGTCAACATAATCTGTGGCATTTGCAGGCTCAATCGAAAGCTCCCCATCGACTGTTTTGACATAAGGATTGTATAGAGTATTGATATCCACCGCCATTCCCATTCCATGCTTCGATATCTTTGTAGTGTGGGAGATAAATCTAAAATTGAAGGCCGATGAATTATTGTCGCTCATAGATGCCTCATCATCTGCATCGTATTCATCAACAAGTCTGACTTTTTCTATTTGATATCCGGACTCATAGAGTTCCTTAAATATTTCAAGTACATCATCTGCGATATCTTTATTTACAACCAGCTCACCTTCATGTACCTGATTGTCAAAGCCTACGTGTAGTACATGTATATATCGCAGATTTTCTCTGGGGAGTGTACAATCTGCCTTGTAGGATTTGCCCTGCATTTTTTCAAAAATATCATCCGGAATTTCGGATATATAAAATTGCTCTTTATTATTCTCATAGGTCGTATCCAGAATATCTGCTTCAGATGTACTCGTGTCAGGTGTATTCGTATCAGCTACACTCGTATCAGATATACTTGTGTCAGGTATATCTTCAAAAGTCAACCTATCTTCAATTTATCTTTAATAATTTCCATTGTCACCTTACTGCAAAGTTTGCCTCCAAACTCACCGGCTTTCTTTATAATCTCCAATTCTTCCTTCACGCAATCCTCATACACAGCCTTTGGTAGATTTTGTGCAACATGCTTCATATTTTTCTGCAAATTTTTTGACAAAATCCTGTGACAGCCATCTGCCCGAAACCATATCATATCCAATGGTTATTGTCAAGGTAAACATTGAAAAAAGCTAAATTATAATTTATAATCTTTTATGGTTACATTCAATCACTTTAATATCGATTTTTAAGAAGGAGCTTACCTATGAAATTTCAACCTGAAAGATTAATCCAACTCAGAAATACTCTAAATATAAATAAAGCAGAAGCCGCACGCCGCCTTAATATCTCGCCAATGGTATATGGCCGCTATGAAAATGGACAACGTGAACCCTCTTATCCTACAGTCGGTTTCATTGCGCAGACATTTAATTGCAACATAGATTTTCTTTACGGAACATCTGATAAGACAGATCCTGATTACATTATTGTTTCTTCATCCAATGACCCTGAGCTTTATTCACTCATCAAAATGATCAAGCAGGACAGAAATGTAGAAGCCAAAATTCTTACATATGCACGCAAACTGCTAGAAAAATAAAATACCATGCCAATCAAAAAGAGCGGTGTATATAAACTACATCGCTCTTTTTATCTGATAAATCATTATTCATTTTCATCTCATGAATAAAATAATTTGTTGAATTACTTGCTGAATTTCACTAACTGCCTCATTACTTACAGTTTCAAAATCAATTTCTTTCTACACTCCTGTTAAACATACCAGATTGCGGAAAATACTAATATAGCTCACAAATATTTTCTCAGGCTAAATTCTGTCTGCTCCCCCTTTTTCTCACTCACAAGTTCAAACAAATTATCACTTGTTGTAAATAAATTCTTTGGATTTCTTCCTATAATCAAATACTGATTCTTATCATCCAGCGAAATATACTTTCTTGTATCATCATCTAACAATATGTCAGCATTATCAATCACAATAAGTTTGCCTATCTCACCGGCAATAAGCTTCTTTATATCCCTCTGATAATCCTGGTAATTGATACATACTATATTGGGATTCACCGCCATACACTCCCTCATAAATGAAAAAGAAGCTGTTTTTCCGCTTGCCGATAAACCAGTAAGAATTGTAATATTATTTGTGAAGTCAAAATTAAGTATATACGATGTATGAACCGTTGAAAAATGTTCCATAACAATTGGCTTACTCTTCATTATTCCACCACTCCTTCAACTCTTCGTAATCCTCTATCACTCTAGTTCCGTTTTCATCAAATACTTTTACTTTGTTCATATCAAATGGTATTACTGCATAATCACTATATACCGTTCCAGTTTCTAGTCCATACAATACTTCCAAGGCATTATCGCCACATTCTTTCATGCAAAATACCTTATCAGGAAAATACAGTACATTCAACACGGTTTTACAGCCTGTCGATAAACAATCAATATCTAATGTAACGCCATTGAACTTTGATTCCATCTTATATTTCCCAATCAGCTTGGAGGCATCTATTTTCTCGACAATGGCATTTGCCCTATCATCTATCTTGGAAACGGTATTCTGGTTAAAGAAAACATCGTTAAGCTCAACGTAATCCTTATCACTTGGTATATCTTTCTTATTTTTCAATATGGTAATCATACCAGCACCTCCAAACCAATATTTTGAAATTCCCTATGTAGAGATGTTCCCCAATAAATGCTCTTCATTTTTTCCTGTAGCAAAAGCTTTGTCTGATCCAATCCGCATATATCATCTTCTTGTCTATCTGCCCACTCACAACAATTCTGTCTCCAACATTCTCCCAGATTTCCCTTTGAAACCTCAAAGCCTGTATTCCTTGTAAGGTCAAATAATAGCTTTGCAGATAACTGCTCAATATTATGATTATGCAAATTGCTGTCATAATCCAGTATTTCCTGTATTGCTTTATAGTTCATATCGTTTGAACTTATAATTTGAACCAGCTTTTCTCTTGCCGCAATAGCACCCGCACGTTTTTCTCTAAACTCATCCTCAGGTGCATAAATCCAGTCAATCAGTTTATCAAATTCCAATAATGTATATTCAAAGCATATAAAATTTAGCAGAAATACATTATTCCTTTTATCGGCTGCTTCTTTCAAAATTTTCTGTTCCATATAAATCTGTACATTATCAAAAGAATTGTCCAATGCAATTATATATCTATTTTCTTTATCTGTTAACCCCTTAACCGCTTTTACCAATTCTCGGTTATTCATCTTACTTTCGACAATTACTTGTGGACATATTTCGTGCATAAATGCCGTCCAAAACTTATAGCTTGCTTTTCCTATGCGATCTTCTATCCATAAATATGTCTTCTCTGACATCTGTTCACCTGCTTTCGTTATTTGTTTTGTTTCTTTCCAAATGTAATTTCCATCAATTCACCTGCTATCTCTTTACTCATGACTCTCATAATACTGTCATCAATCTTATCTTTTGCAAGCAGATTAATATTTCCATACCAGACGACTTCCTGATCAATAACGGCAAACCGGTCGCAGTATTCTTCTACTGTTTTAATGTAAAACCCTGCTTTACGCATATCTTCATGCAACTGCATCCAGTACGATGCATCACCAAATCCATATGAATCCGGAGTCCATGTAACTATTGTAATCTGAACTCCTTCCTCCTGTTTTTCCTTTAGCATCCTGATTAATTCATATACTTTTGGTCCACTGATTGCAGGGCTGGAAATGATTATATTTTTATCGGCATCAAACAGATCCTTATTGAAAGTCTCTCTATAATCATCCCCATCATATATTGCATTAACTGTCTGTTTACAAGCTTTCAATCCACCCGAAATCTGGTATCCAATCTGTTTATATGCTTTAAGCCGCTTCATATACATATTATCAAACATTGGAATATGATTGTCTACATAATCATATATTATCACATTTTCTTTACCTACATAATCACGATTCAGTCGTCCAGCATACTGTTCAACTACACCGCGGAATGATACAGGTGTTGCCATAAAAAGTGTATCCAATCTTGGAAAATCAAAGCCTTCTCCTACCAGAGATCCTGTTGCTACTAATATCATAGATTCATCATTGCCAACCTGGCGCATCTGCTCAAGAATTTTCCTATGTTCTTTTTTAGAATTATTACCAGTCATAAGAAACACATAATCAGCATAGCTTTTTAAACGCTTATACAATTTTTCAGAGTGATCTTTGTACCGTGACAAAACTACCGGAGTACGACCTTCCGATACACAATTCTTCACATCATCAACAATCTGCTCATCCCTTAAATCATTATTATGAATGATATCATATGCTTCATTGGGATGCATCTTACCTGTAATAACGCCTCTAGGCGGCACAGTCCTGGTAAAACGTGGGTAAACAAGATGCTGTATTCCCTGCTCCTTAGCTTTTTCTTTAGCCGTATAGCTATACCTTATAGGACCAATTAGCATGTAATTGATTTTTTCTAGTCCATCTGCTCTTTTCGGAGTTGCTGTCACACCGTATACATACTTTGCTTTCAATTCTTTCAAAACATTTGCTATTGTTTCAGAAGCAGAATGATGGCATTCATCAATCAGCACGAGTCCATATTCATTCAATAGCTTATGAAACTCTCCCTTTTTGCATAGTGAACCTGCCATTGCAATATCTATGATTCCAGTCATTGAATCGTGAACTCCTTGCAATGTTCCAATCAGACTTTTTCTTTTCCGTACTCTTCCTGTCTTAGTTTCATATGATGGAAGTTCCTCATCAATATTTAAAAATTTCTCCAATGCATCTTTCCACTGCTCTATTAAAGCCGATGATTCCAATATAATCAATGTATTGACTTTCTTTTGTGCAATTATTGCACTACTGACAACAGTTTTTCCAAATGCAGTTGCAGCATGAAGTATTCCGTTATCGTATTTCGTCAGTTCTTTTAGCGCCTTATCCTGTTCCTGGCGCAATTCTCCTTTGAAATCCACATTAATATGTTTTCCACGCTGACGCTCATCGTTAATTTCATAATCAGCATCTGCCTGCCGTGCCCTTTCCAGAAGGTTATCCTGCAATCCTCTCGGTATCTGTATGTACCCACTCAGATGGTCTTTTCCGAGATATATCCATCTTGGCGTATCATAATTAGATGTGCCAATAATCTGATGTTTATAGAAAACCGGATTACTAAATGCCGCCATTCTGCGAGTTTTATTCTGCATAGAAGCTTTCAAGTTTGTATTATCAACATATATTCCATTTGATAATGTAATATGTAGCTTCCCGTCTACATCATTTTTATTAAAATAATGTATTCTGTTCCATGGTTTTTCCCTATCATTCTCATCAGCATCTGCAACAATATCTTCAATGTGATTTGACCATTCTTTTATTTTTTCTTCTAGAAATTCCTGTGACAATCTTGGCTTGCTAAATAATATCTTCCATTGATCAGGATATGCATTCCAGTTGCCATCAACAAATGCACTATTTCCCTCCTGTAAAGCTTTCCCCTGCAATGGCAATGCAATCAGATTACCAAGCGCACTGTTATCCGGTAATGAATCCTGCGCAGGCAGCATTCTGTCATAATATTTAAATGATTTTAAATTAACCTGTTCCGCACCTTTATCAAGCAAAGCAAATCCAAACTTTCTTACCAATGAAGCAGCTATCGGCTTATCAAAGAATATCCATACATGTGCTCCTCTTCCAGATCTTGAGCGTTCCACTAACGGATCTATTCCATTCATCACACAGATTTTCCTCATTGCTTCAACTTCTTCAATCCATGTATCGTCATCATTGGCAAAATCTTTTTCTTCTGCTCCTTTATCATGATTCGCCGGTCAAAAGCTAACGCTTTTCACCATAAATTTGCATCTTGAAAATTTCACATAATCACAGTATTTTCACGGCATATGTGGTACAATTATATCAGATTACGAAAGAAGGATTACCGCA